>Ga0070727_10003113_pt1 | contig 15376 bp, 11 predicted proteins | sample tdAd472_FD_66722 | JGI IMG/M metagenome (GOLD analysis project Ga0070727, IMG submission 66722) | Marine sediment microbial communities from the Atlantic coast under amendment with organic carbon and nitrate - tdAd47.2 | ecosystem: Environmental > Aquatic > Marine > Coastal > Sediment | place...
TCGCGCATCTGTGAGGTCGTGTCTGCATTGAGGCCACAGGCATTCATGAATGCCAGAGTTTCTTGCAGACGGTTCGCCATTTCGCGGTATTTGGCAAACTGCTCACTATCTTCCACGAAGGAAAGCGTCCAACGGTGCATTTTGTTGAGATCGGCAAAACCGCCCTGAGCGAATGCACGGAGCAGGTTCAGCGTCGCAGCCGATTGGTTGAAGGCCATAATCAGGCGCTCGGGGTCTGGAACCCGCTCTTCTTCCGTAAAGTCGGAACCATTGATCATGTCGCCACGATAGCTTGGCAGCGTCACATCGTTTTTGGTTTCCGTATCCGATGAGCGCGGCTTGGCAAATTGACCCGCCATGCGACCCACTTTGACAACCGGGCAAGCCGCGCCAAAGGTCAAGACCAATGCCATCTGCAAAAGCACCTTGAAGGTGTCGCGGATGTTATCGGGATGAAACTCGGCAAAGCTTTCGGCACAGTCGCCGCCTTGCAGCAAGAAGGCCTCACCAGCGGCCACACGGCCCAGGCTTTCGGTCAGGCGACGGGCTTCACCGGCAAACACCAGCGGCGGAAAAGCGCCCAGGCGCTCTTCAACGGCATTAAGGGCTTTTTCGTCCGGGTAGGTTGGGACCTGGACAATAGGCTTTGAACGCCAGCTCTCGGGGCTCCACTTCTCGGTCATAGTGGGTCTTCGCTCCTACTTAAGAAACAGTCTTAAAAATTGGTCAGCGGTAGGCTATAGAGCGGATATATGGGCGGCTTCAAGGAATTTCACGTTTCAAAGCCGATTTCACGCAGGTTTCACCAAAAAACCCGGTAAAAACGAGGGGTACCGAACGTTTTTGCCAGAAATCATCAGGACTAAGATTTTAGGGGAGATGATTGCGACATTCTTGGTCTCCGTCTTTGCCTCGCTTATAGTGACCTGATGAAAATTTTACGATTTATTTGGTCCCTCGTGCTTTTCGCAGCCTTGTGGTCCTCGACGGTAGAAGCAGCTTATCAAGGCGATGCGTTAGCCGATCAAACCTTTAGGGGGCTTAACGAAATTCGTCAGGACCGAAAGACCAAAGTCCTGTCTTATCTCAATCACGCCCTTGAGAAGGCCAGCGTTTCTAGATCTGATCCAATACTGAGAAAGGCCTTTCGCGAGTTTCGCAGTATCTTTGAGCGCGATCCGGCATATGTCGCGAAATCGAGCCAACTGGTCCGCGATATAGATCAGCATTACGTCACTCGCTATGGCGAGTTTTACGACATTTTGTTCGTCGGCGATGGCGGTGAGGTTTTCTATTCGGTTAAGGCTGAGAGTGACTATGGCAAAAACCTATTTAAGGGACCGCTTAAAGGGTCAGAGATCGCTCGAACCCTAAAATCAGTCAAAGATGTCGCCTTCATCGATTTTGACTACTACCAGCCCTCGAAAGAAGCAGCTTCGTTCCTCGCCGTGCGCATTGAGGAGCAACAGGCTGGGTGGATGGTATTCCAGCTGCCACTCAATACAATAAATGCCATCCTCTTCCAGGATGGGCGCTTCAAGTCAACGGGCGAAGTTTACCTAGCCAATCATCGCAAAATCATGCTCACTCAGTCGCGTTTTTCTCGCGAGAACACGTCTTTCAACCTACGGGTCGATACGGCGGCCTTAGACACAGCGTTAGAGAGCGGGCAGGGTAACCTTAAGATCGATGATTATCGTGGGATAAAAGTTTTCAGCTCATTTGAACGGTTTGATTTCCATGGCGTCACATGGGTCATTGTCGCCGAGATTGACGAAGATGAAGTAATCACCGATCACTATCAGGCCAACAAGGAATTCTTTATCAAACGACTTTTCGCCGAGCCCGTCCTAGGGCGTTCGACACAAAGCCAGATACGACCTGATGAAAAATCAATCCGGGTCGATATCAACGAGTATTCAAAGGGACTACCCCGTCAATCCCTCTATACACAAGGCATTGCCACCTGCACCGGCATACTTCTTTCCCTTGCAAACCGCTTCTCATATTTGGGGCATATCTATCCCTTAGATCGCAACTACGGCTCAGAAATGAAGAACTGGTTCATCAAGCTCGGCCTTCAGATGCGGGGACGCATCGATGCATACCCGAGGGTCGACCTGCTTGATCAAATGCTGCAGCAGCTTCATGACTTCGACATCTATCCCTCTGAGAAGCGAAACTTAGAGGTATTGCTTGTCGCAACCCACACAAACAGCTTTGAAAATCTCATCGACCGCCTGATCAAAGAGGGCCTTTTCCTTTCCCAAATTCGGGTGCTTTATGAACCGAATCACGCCTATGCCAACATCGTCGCTTCTGCCGATGGAGGAAAAGTAACCGTCGGCTTTAAAGGTGCGAACAAACATCGCTTATTCGATGGAACAACCGCTGCCGTTCCCTCGCTTGGACAATTGGTAAAGCAGACCGCCAAGCTCGCATTTTAGGAGAAATATTGAGGTCCTGCTAGTAGCGCTCTCATCTCTCCTACCTCTTCTTGGCTTTTTTATAGAGGGCGTTTTTCCAGCGGATGAGTTTGGTTTTGGCGTCATCGCAGACGTCTAGGTAAGCGCTTTGCTCGATCAGGCTAGGGGGAGCGTCGAGTTTCTTGGCAACCTCGATTTCGGCGATTGTCGCTTCGCATTCAAAGCGTTGGGTTTTTGCCAAATTCCGTTTTTGCTCACCACCCACGTAGTACCAGTCACGGAGATAGGCCTCCATTCTCTGGTTTTCCTTTTCAATTTTGGCCGTCTTGCTTTGGTCTTTCAGCTTGGCGAGAAGGTCTTTGTTGGCAGCTATTTTAAGCGCATAGCTTTCAGCCTTTTGATGCTGCTCGGCATGGACCCCCTCATGAATGAGCTTTAAGGCCAAATCCATGGGAGAACTCCACCGCATGTCGCGGCGGATGAAGATCATGCGTCGTTCTGCACTCCCGAGTTCACGATTGTAATAAGCAATGGCCCCATCTAACCCACCAATTTTCTCAAAAACCTTAGACGGCGGATTATAGCGAATTTCATCCAAAATATTGATTGGGCCGAGCATGTCTTTCGGCAACCCCTTCAGCATTTCAAAGGCTTTTTGAGTCGTACGATAAAAGGAATCATTTTTGATATCAGGATAGGTCGAACCCACTAAGTGGACGCCGTCGAGAGAGCGAACACGCGGGTCTGAATAAGGGATTTTTGGAAAGAAGGAATAGGATCGTCTGACCAGTTCTTCGGCAATCGCCTGGGCTAAAAATCTATTTTCTTTGTCTAAAAGATAGCCGAGTGAAAAGACCATCTCGTAGTTTTTACCATCGTATTTGCGCCATCCCACATAGCGGTCATATCGATCCGTAACAATCAGATGAACACGCTTTCCAAGCGAGATAAGGGCAGGACCATTGGGGAGACTTTGGTGTATCCAAGTATAGATGGAATTGACCAGATCAAAGACCCCTGGAACGGCGGTTTCAGGTAATCCTTCATCGATAATCAGAGTAAAGTGATCATTGGCCATTTCGTAGCTGCCAATGCGCTTGCCACTTTTACTCGGGGCGGGACATTTTGACGATCCAGCCTTCCAGTTCGCCACACGGGCTTTCACATCCTCTTTTTGCTGAGGCGATAATTGCTTTTCAATTTCGACGAGAAGTTTGCGTGCCCGGACGTCCCAAGAATTGGTTGCCAAGGCGGCCCATTTTGCTGCCTCAAGCGGATCTTTCGTAAGCCCGCCAATGCCTTTTTTGTGCATGGCGGCAAGCCAGGTTTGGGCTTGGTGAAATCCTTGATCGGCAAGTGGGCGAATGGCCGCCACACTTCTGCGATACTTTTTGGCCTTATAGAGCTTGCCAGCTTTTTTGAACTTACTAAGCGTCGTTGCGTAGCTGCAAACGCCCGCAGCTTCCACCGGCATTGCCATCGTTAAGCCAATGACAAGTGCAGCTGCTGCGACAGCACACTGCACCGTTTTCCAATTTTGGTTCATCACCCCGTCCCCTTTTAGCAATGCCGCCCCCACGGCATCTTCCATAAAAGGAGACTAAAAGGGTTTTTACGTTCTGCACACCCCTTTTGCGTGCAGCCTTTTATCCTCCGTGCGCAGGTCGCTTTTCGCGCATGGTGACAAACTCTTCTGCCGCTGTCGGATGAATGCCGATGGTCGCATCGAACTGAGCTTTGGTGGCACCGCACTTAAGCGCAATACCGAGGCCTTGAGCGATTTCGCCCGCATCGGTTCCGACCAGATGACAGCCGACTACTCGGTCCGACTTAGGATCAACAATGATCTTCATGAAGGTCCGCTCCTGCTTGTCGGTGAGCGTCAATTTCATGTTGCGGAAACGCGAAACATAGACATCGACCTCGCCATACTGTTCCTGAGCCTGTGCTTCTGTGAGGCCCACCGTGCCAATCGGCGGCTGGCTGAAAACGGCGGTGGGGATGTCGTCGTAATCAACCGAACGTGGGTTGCCCTTAAACACAGTTTCAACAAAGGCCATGCCTTCTGCTAGAGCAACCGGGGTGAGATTCATCCGGTCGGTCAGGTCGCCAATGGCATAGATCGACGGCACAGAGGTCTGGGAGAACTCGTTGACCACCACTTGACCTTTAGAGCCGATCTCCACGCCCACGTCTTCAAGGCCCAGGCCACTGGTTTTGGGTTTGCGGCCCGTGGCATACATCACCAAGTCAGTTTCAATAATCTCGTCATGATCGACCCGCACCGAATAACCGGCATCGGTTTTTTCAATGGAGCGCACGGTGCATTCAGATCGGATATTAATGCCAGCGTTGGTCATCTCCTCGGAGAGCGCAACCCGCACGTCTTCATCAAAGCCGCGAAGGATCGCATCGCCTCTAATGATTTCCGTTACTTCGACGCCAAGACCATTGAAGATGCCCGCGAACTCAACGGCAATGTAGCCCCCGCCGACAATAACCATGCGCTTGGGCAACTCAGGCAAATCAAGCGCCTCGTTGGAGCTGATGACATGCTCAATGCCGGGAATATTAGGCGTGAAAGGCCAGGAGCCCGTAGCAAGCAAAATGGTCTCGGCGGTGTAGAGTTTGCCACCAATATCAACCGTGTGCGGATCGACGACTTTGCCAAACCCATGAATGGTCTCAACGCCCGTATCGCGCAAGAGCCGCTGATAGACACCGTTCAAGCGGTCAAGCTCGGCATTCTTGCGTTCTATCAGAGTTGGCCAATCGAAATCGGGTTCAGGAACATTCCAGCCAAAACCTTGGGCAGTCTCAAAGTCATCGGAAAAATGGGAGGCGTAAACAAGGAGCTTTTTTGGGACACAGCCGCGTAAAACACAGGTGCCACCCACCCGACCTTCTTCAGCAATAGCGACTTTTTTGCCAAGCTGCGCCGACATTCGGCTGGCGCGCACACCGCCTGAACCGGCACCGATGGTAATGAGATCGTAATCGTACTGGCTCATTCTAGAGCTCCCGATAATTTGATTGGTTGTTTGAGACTATATAGTTGACCTTTCCCCCTGGGGAAGCTTTATCCATGAAGAAAGCACTGTAAAACAGAGCGAAGGTTTGCCATGCCGATCAAAGTCGCAGCCCCCATCATGATTGCCATCGCAATCGTTGTCGTCATACTGCTTTCATTTGCCACAAGCCCTTCCATTACGGCCATGGATGCAACCAACAATGAGCTTGTTGCCAGAGGGAAGGTTCTTTATGCCGCCAACTGTGCAACTGACTGTCATGGAGCCAATCTGGAGGGCCAGCCCAACTGGCGCAAACCCCTGGAAGAAGGGGGTTTACCGGCCCCGCCCCATGATGAAACCGGCCATACGTGGCACCATGACGACGCCTTACTGTTCAAGTACACAAAAATGGGTGGCGCTGCCATCGCACCGCCGGGCTTTCAAAGCCGGATGCCGGGTTTTGGCGAAACATTAAGCGATGAAGAGATTTGGGCGGTGCTTTCATACATCAAAAGCACTTGGCCTTTAGAGGCCCAGAGGCGTCAGGAACAACGAAACAAAAATTAAAGACCCTTTAGGTTTCAGGGCGCTATAATAATAGCGCTTACGTAAAACAATTTGAGAGCCTCGAAACACTTTGCCTTTCGTCGCACCGAAGAAAACCGGCCCCAACAGGGCCGTTCGTTTTATCATCGCGCTGATTGTCTTCGGCGCAATTGTTGGCGCCTTCGTACATTCCTGGGACAGATCACCGACGGGGGCTTCCCTTTCTCGGCAACAGGCCATGCGGGTTCCTCCCAGTGAGGGCAAAGACGTTTATGACGAGTTTTGCGCCTACTGCCACGGTTTCAACCTGGATGGCAAATCAGAATGGTTTAATAAAACCGACAAAGACCCAGGCCTGAGCCCCCGCATGGACGAACAAGGCGTTGCCTGGCGCATGCCCGATAGCTTGCTGTTCAGCATCACCAAAGATGGCGGTCAGAAGCACGCTATGCCCGGCGTAAAAAGCGAAATGCCCGCCTTTGAAGGGGTGGTCCCCGACAAGGAAATCAACCTCGCCATTGACTACATAAAATCTCGCTGGCCTAAAGAACTTCAGAAATATCAAAAGGCCATCAGCGACGGCAAAAGGCCCAAAGATCCGCGCCCCAAAGGGTAGAGAGGCACCTTCAATCGCTGCTTAATCAGGCCTAAATTTCTTTAGGTTTGTCGCTGCCCTTAGCTTCAGGCAGCTTATTGCCAGGCGCATCCTGTTTGTTTTGATCTTCCATCCAGAGCTCCCAGGTTTTTCTGGCTTTGTCGCTCCATTCTTTGGCTTTTTCCTTGGCGGTTTCCCAGCCTTCTTTTACATGCGGGGCCGCCGCATCGATACCGGCCTTGGCATCACAAGCAGCCCGTTTGGCAGCACAGGGTGTGCCACAAGCTGCCCGACTTGCCCCAGCGGCATCTTCGGATTTGTATGTGCCATCACAGGCAGCCACACACTGATCATACGCCGTTTTACACTGCTCGACCGTGGTAATTTGAGCATCTTCAGCGAGAGCAGAGCCGGTAAAAAGAGAGCCAGCGATGAAAAGAGCGGCAACCTGTTTCATTGCATTTTCCTTACTTAAGAACATCCCTACTCAAAGGGGGGGATTTCAACGATCTTGATGTCGAAGGACTGCCATACATTTTGTTGCGAGAATGGGTCATCAGCCAACCAGCAGTCTAACGCTGAACGATCATCGACCTCAACAAACAGTGTCGAGCCGATCTTATTTCCCGCTTCATCAACAATGGTGCCGCCAAGAAGAAAGGTTCCGGCCACCTTTTGTTTAGTCACATAATCCAGATGGGGAAGCCAAGCACATTCCCGACGCTTGGGGGCCTCGTTGTCAGTTCCATCCATCGCGGTTATGTGAAACTGCATTTTGGGTTGCCCCCTATTCAACCGTCACGCTTTTTGCCAGGTTGCGCGGCTGGTCGACGTCGGTGCCTTTCAGGACTGCAACATGATAGGCCAAAAGCTGCACTGGAATGGCGTAGAGGATTGGTGCAACAAAGGGGTCTACCTCGGGAAGGGCAATGGCGTGCTTGGCCGCTTCGCCCAGCTTCATGCAGCCCGGCGTGTCACTTAAGAAAATCACCCGGCCACCACGGGCCATGACTTCCTGCATATTGCTCGCCGTTTTTTCAAAAAGATCATCGGACGGCGCAATCACAATCACCGGCACGGCTTCGTCAATCAAAGCAATCGGGCCATGCTTCATCTCGCCTGCCGCATAGCCTTCGGCATGGATGTAGGAAATCTCTTTAAGCTTCAGCGCCCCTTCAAGAGCAATGGCGTAGCTTGTGCCACGGCCCAGATAGAGCACGTCTCTGGCTTCCACTACGTCGGCAGCCAACTGTTGCAGGCGTTCATCATGGTTCAAGACCTCAGCAGCTCGCGCTGGCACTTCGGTCAAAGCCTCAGAAAGGCGGCCCTCCGTCTCATGGTCGATTTTGCCTCGAGCTTTTGCCAAGGCGAGCGACAAGCAAGACAGCACGACTAACTGAGTGGTGAAGGCCTTGGTTGAGGCTACACCGATTTCTGGCCCTGCATAGGTCAGCAAAACCGCATCGGATTCACGAGCGATGCTGCTTTCGGGCACATTGACGATGGAGAGGATTTTCTGGCCCTGCTCCTTGCAATAACGGAGCGCTGCCAAGGTGTCTGCCGTCTCGCCCGATTGGGATATAAAGATCGCCAATCCGCCTGGCTCCATCTCGACGCCGCGATAGCGAAATTCGGAGGCAATATCGACCTCAACCGGCACCTTGGCGAGGCTTTCCATCCAATACTTGGCGCAGAGCCCTGCATAAAACGATGTGCCGCAAGCGATGATGGTCACCCGTTTGATGTCTTTAAGATCAAACGACATGGGCGGCATGGTGATGGTTTGTTCAGCCGGGTTCAAAAACCCATGCAGCGTGTCGCCAATCACCTGGGGCTGCTCATAGATTTCCTTGAGCATAAAGTGGCGGTGTCCACCCTTGCCAATCAGAGCACCGGAAAGCTCGGTGGTTTTGACATCACGCTCAACTTCGTTGTCGTCGAAGTCGTAAAAGGTTGCCCCTTCATCGGTCAGAACGGCCCAGTCACCTTCATCGAGATAGGCAATCTTTTGGGTCAGGGGAGCCAGGGCCAAAGCATCCGAGCCCAAATACATCTCACCATCACCAAAACCAATCGCTAAGGGGCTACCCCGCCGTGCGCCAATCATCAGATTGGTTTCGCCCGCAAAAAGAATACCGAGCGCGAAGGCTCCTTCGAGCCGCTTTAGGGTCGCTGCTACGGCCTCAGTGGGGCTTTTGCCTTCCTGAAGATAGCGGTCGATCACATGAACCATGACTTCCGTGTCGGTGTCAGACGCCATCACATGGCCCAACTCTTCCAACTCAGTCTTCAGCTCTTTGAAATTTTCGATGATCCCGTTGTGAACCACGGCAACCCGCTCCGTGGCGTGCGGGTGGGCATTGATTTCGTTGGGAACCCCATGGGTCGCCCAGCGGGTATGGCCGATCCCGATGGTTCCCGTCACGGGCTGTTCGTCTAACCGCTTTGCGAGATTTTCAAGCTTGCCTTCGGCCCGCCGACGCTCAATGCCGCCGTTGGTCAGGGTGGCGATACCGGCAGAATCATAACCCCGATATTCAAGCCGCTTAAGGCCATCGAGCAACAACGGCCCGACTTCCTGCTTCCCAACAATTCCGACAATTCCGCACATGCTTGATCGATCCTACTTTTTCTTTGCTGCTTCTTTTTCCGCCGAACGCTTGGTGCGGAATTTCGCTGCCCAGCCCTTCAGGCCTTTTTGCGGTGCGCGGGTAACGGCCAATTCATCGACCTCAACTTCTTTGGTCACAACCGAACCGGCACCCACAATGGCACCATCACCAATTTTGACCGGCGCAACAAGAGCCGTGTTAGAGCCGATGAACGCGCCCTTGCCAATTTCAGTCAACGACTTGAAGTAGCCATCGTAATTGCAGGTAATGGTACCCGCGCCAATATTGGCTCCTTCGCCGATTTTGGCATCCCCAATGTAGGTGAGGTGATTGACCTTAGCACCCTTATCCAAGGTCGCGTTCTTGACCTCGCAGAAGTTGCCAACTCTTGCGCTTTCGCCAACATCGGCACCGGGGCGCAAACGGGCAAACGGGCCAATCGTTGCGCCATCGGCAACTTGAGCCCCTTCAAGATGGCAAAACGCTCGAATTTCAACATTATTTCCCACCGTTACACCCGGGGCAAAAACAACATTGGGGCCGATCACCACGTCTTGACCGACTTGCGTATCCCAAGAGAAGTAAGCTGTGCTGGGATCGGTGAGCGTTGCGCCCCCTTCCATGGCCTTGGTGCGCAACTGGTCTTGAACCAACATTTCGGCCCCTGCCAGCTCAACTCGCGAGTTGACGCCAAGCAGCTCTTCTTCGTCACCCTCGACCACAGCGCAGCTAAAGCCATCTTCATTTGCCAGCGCGACGATGTCGGTCAGGTAGTATTCACCCTTAGCGTTGTCGTTCTTCACTCGGTCGAGGAGATTAAACAGCAATCCCCCATCGATGCACATGACACCCGAGTTACAAAGATCAACAGCCAGTTCATCGGCGCCTGCTTCGCGGTATTCGACAATTTCCTCAAGCAGGCCGTCATCATCGAGGATCAGGCGGCCATATTGTCCGGGATCGTCGGGGATGAATCCGAGCACCACAACAGCCGGTGCGGGCTTGGCGCGGCGGGCTTCAAGCATCTTGCGCAAGGTTTGTTTGGTCAGCAGGGGCGTATCGCCATAGACGATCAGCACGTCGCCTTTAAACCCTTCAACCACATCGCGGGCGGCCATTACGGCATGGCCGGTGCCTAAACGTTCGGTTTGAACAGCAACGGGATGCGGCGCGACGGCGGCTTCCACTTGGTCCATATCGGGACCAACCACAACAGCTACTTTTTCCGGGCTCAGGCTTTCAACCGTTTCTAGCAAATGGTTGACCATGGGACGCCCCCCAATGGGGTGCATCACCTTTGGCATAGCAGACTTCATTCGGGTCCCAAGACCCGCAGCGAGAACCACAATAGCGGTTTTATTTTTGCTCATAACTTGAAACGGCCGATTTAAATATTAGATAAACATGATATAAAGAAAGGCGTCCCTTTCCTTTGCGGGCGGACTGTGCCACACCAGAGCCCAAGCCGCAAAGTCAATTTAGGGTCTGTTGATAATTATATCATTGCCATGGTCCGAGCCCAAATACCCCATGGTTAGGAGTGAGGAGGAAGGACATGCAGAGCATATTCGACGACGGGACGATTTTGTACCGGGGCCGCGTCACGAGCAGCTTGTGTGGGGCCACCACACTGCACTGCCCGCTCCTAGCCTCGGCACAAAATCGTCACCGCCATGGCGGTGATATAGTTACCAACAGACCCTATTACTGAAGATTGCAAAAATGCATAGATTTAAAGCCATCCTTTTCGATTTAGACGGAACCCTAGTCGATAGCGCCCCAGACATCAGGGTTTCCATCAACCATGTGCTTAAGCAAGAAGGTCGACGCCTACTTGATCTGCCGGAAGTCATTTGGATGATCGGCAATGGCGTGCCCAAGCTGGTGGAGCGAGCCTTCAAGAAAACCGGCGAACCTCTGGCGGAAGACCAGATCACCAAGTTTGCCGACAGATTTGTTGATTTTTATGACGGTCAGGGCACCAATCTTACCGCCTGCTTCCCCGGCGCTCTGGAGGCTCTAAAAGCTCAAAAAGACCTCGGTATCCTCATCGGCGTCTGCACTAACAAACCTCAGAGGCCAACAGAGCAAATTTTGGAAGGTATGGGCCTAGCACCTTATGTGGACCTGGCCATCGGCGGCGACGCTATCCCGAAGAAAAAACCTGACCCCTCCCACCCTCTGGCCCTGTTGGAGAAACTCGGGGTCGACCCTAAAGACGCACTGTTAGTTGGCGATTCACCCAACGACATCGACGCCGGGAAAGACGCCGGCCTGCCAACCATTGCGGTTAGTTTTGGCTACACCCGTGTGCCACCGCCTGAGTTGGGTGCAGACATTCTAATTGATCATTTCGACCAATTTGCCGAGGCCCTCACCAAGCTCTCTAAAGCAACCGGCTAAGCCAGGTTGCTTTGGCTTATACGCAAGCAAAGCTTGCTAGGGCACCTCAAGCGCCGGTCGGCCTCCGACCTGGGCTCGCTCGTATTAACTCGCGGGGCCTCAATGGCCCATGAAGGGGTTATCCCATGGAGACCTTTCTCCACCTCTCAGCTCTCTTGACAGAAATAGGCTGCCCCCGTATATCACAGCCTCCTTGAATTCAAGGGCGCGTAGCTCAGCGGGAGAGCACTCGCTTCACACGCGAGGGGTCACTGGTTCAATCCCAGTCGTGCCCACCATAAAACCCCTCGGCCTAAAGCCGGGGGGTTTTATGGTGGATAAGCACGACGTGACCTAAGTTACCAACCCGCAAGCGGGTTGTATCGTGCCCACCATAAAACCCCTTCGCATCGCCAAGCAGCCCTTCCCGTTTTCCCTAGAGCCAATTCCCCATAAGGATAAAGGGAGCCCAATAGTACGGGTGAGCAAAGGGTGCGCCCTTGGGTGGGGTGTAGGTTTTAGGACCGTTGTCATTTGCCGCAGCTGACTTAAAGCCCCGGTCAGCCATGTCCGCAGAAGCCATAAGGGTCGGGGCTTGCTTCCCGTTGAGGAAGATCAGCTGGGCCTGGCGCAGGGCTTCGGCCTTGGTGATGCCGGGGGTGGTTTGCCTGATGCGGTAAAACTGCTTCATGAACTCGCCGGTTGATTGATCAGCCACCGGCCAGAGGGTCGCCATCACGCCTTTAGCTCCTTGACGCTGGGCAAGAATGCCGAAGCCTTCGATCTCACGGCCATTGGCCTTACGTCCGCCGCCACCGACTGCTGTTTCGCAAGCCGAGAGGGTCAGCAGGTCAACGCCTCGGAAGCGGAACTTAGCTGAGCCAAGTGTTTGCAAAGAGAGATGGCTACCATCACCCAACAGCAGGAACGAATCTGCGACCGTGCCGGGCTTGAAGACAAAGTGGCTGGCAAGATGCACCACAGGCGAACCATGCCGAAGGGAGCGTTGCAGAGCCTTGGCGGTGAAAGTCTCATCCAAAAGAGCCTTGCCGGGCAACACGCCACCCTCGCCAACCAGACCGTTTAATTCGGTGGCAACTGCTGGCAACGGGTTGAGGTTGCCATGGGCCTTGGTCACTCCAAAGCCAGAGAGTTTCCATTGGCTTTTGGGTTTGTCTTTCAGCTTGTCCTTAGCTGCTTCAGTAAACAGGGCTAAGGCATAACGCTCGCCCAGGTATCCCTTGCCGTCATGTAAGGCCGCCATGGGGATGTAGCGCAAGGCCCCATCGAGCGACAGCATCAGGGTTTTGGCTCCGGTTGCCTCTAGGTCCTTGGCTAAGGGCTTGATGATCAGATCGTAGAGCGCTTGAGCCTCGGGGCGTGGGTCCTGGCGAGGGTTCTTCAAGGTCTGGCGGAAGGTGTGGATCATCTTGTTGAGATCGCCCTCCTTGATCGCCGCATCGCGCGACAGCTGAACTTCTGAAGTGGTCAGTAGCAAACGCACCTTGTCTGGCATCATGAAGGCATGGATCAGCACCGCCCCATGGCCCAACTCACGCAGGGTGTCTTGCAGGGCCGTCAGATCACCTAAATTCTTGCTCGCAACCTCGGTTTCGCGCCCAGCCTTGGCAAACACCGTCGTCAGTTCATCAAGTGCTGCCAGGAAGGTCTCTTCAGCCTCAACCAGGGCATCTTGCAAGCGGTCCATTTCGGCAGACTCGGCCTCGCTCAGTTGGCCGCTCTCGTCCTTGGTTCTGAGTTCAGCTAACCGCTTGCCCAAGCGGGCTAGTTCATCGGATGGCTTGGAGAGCTTATCTTCAGCCGCTTGCTCAGTCGGTGTCAGGTCAGCACGAGTCTCACCCACATCACCATTAGTCGAGCTGCGCTGAATGAAGTCGAAGTACTCCTCCTCCTTAAGCATGGCGAGCACCTGCTGGGCTTCCGGCAGACGACCAAGCTCGATCAACCAATCAGCGAGGTCACGGTATACAAAGTTCTTATCCTCAAGAAACAGCTTCTGAGCGTCATGATGACTGCTAGAAAGATTGCCGCGCAGCCCTTGTATTGTATTGATCGCCATCTTAGCCATTACGATCGCGGCTTCAGTGCTGTTTTGCTTGTAGAGCGATTTGCCAAAGGATGACAGCACCAACCACTTCAGCTCGGGAGAAGACGTTCTGAAGGTAATGGAAAGGGCTCGCTTGTAAAATGGTCCTGCATCCGAGTGGCGCTCTTGAGCATCATAGAGCCTTGCGAGGTTTGTCAGGCCTAATGCAACACTAGGATGCTGTGGCCCCAAGGTTCTTTCCTTAATAGCAAGAGAGCGTTTGAAAAACTGCTCGGCCTCTGCATAGCGGCCTAGCTCCTCGTAGAAAGTCGCCATATTGTTAAGGCTATTTGCTACTTCTGGATGCTCCACCCCCAACGTTTCTTCTCTGATGGCAAGTGAGCGCCTATAGAGAGGTTCAGCCTCAGCGTAGCGACCCTGGTTGTTGTAGAGTACTGCTAGACTATTGAGAGGAACAGCGAGTTTAGGGTGGTCCGAACCCAGTTGTTTTTCAAAGATGGCAAGGGAGCGTTTATAAAGAGGAATAGCCTCATCGAAGCGACCTTGAACTTCATAGAGTATCCCTAAATTGTTGAGGCTGTAAGCGACGGAAGTATGTTCGGGGCCCCGACTTTTCTCTTTGATGGCGATAGAGCGTTGGTACAAAGGTTCAGCCTCGGCATAGCGGCCTTGGGCGAAGAATAATGCGGCCAGATTATTGAGGACCGTGGCGACACGCGGGTGTTCGCGACCAAGGTTCTTTTCCCGGATGGCAAGAGAGTGCCTATAGAGGGGCTCGGCTTCTGCGTAGTTACCTTGAATCCTATAGCGTTCGGCCAAATTGTTTAGAGGCGTGGCTAATTTGGGGTGGTCGTTTCCGTACAAAACCCCCATCTTTTCGAGCCTGTCTTTTTTTGCTGTGAGGCAAATCTCATCCATGCTCTTTTTGCAAGTAAACCAGGCAAATCTGTATGCCAGAACTCCCGCAAGATAGTTGCCATTGCCGAATTTTTCTCTTCGTTGCCGCAGCACTGTCTGCGCTGTTGTCCAGTCTTTTTCGCGAACAGCTTCTTCGAGTGTATGCAGCGAAACATCAACATGATCTGCATGAGTTTTTTGGATTTGCCTTAACTGCTGGACACGTTTACCAGGGCTTACTCTCTCAAGAGTTCTGAACAAACCCCAGCGAGCGTCAAAAAAAGTAGGCTCTATTAAAACAGCTTGGGAAAAAGCTTTGTAAGCGGCTGCTTTATCTATGGGATAATCAGCCCACCCTATGTAATTGAAGGCATCTGAAACCTCGGGCTCCAAGTCGGCGGCTTCTTGATAGTATGACCGAGCTACATTTTTATCCTGCCCCCCCCGATACAGAAGCATCCCCGTGCCATAGGCCCGCATTGCTTCAAAGGCTTGGAACCAGCGCCGATCAACAAAATGGCGGTCGTTATCTGATAGCTGAATCTCAATTTTAGCAAACAGTTTTCTTGCTAAATACCGTATCGCTTCCGCTACATCTTTCGGTTCCATTACCTTGTGTTTGGCAATCCAAGGATCGGTTTTCCCCGATGGGTCGGTCAGGTGAATTTCCAAAAATCCCCTGCTCCCAAATTTCAGCCGGCCTGTCAGCATCCATTCAATACCCCAATGGCGCAACCGAGCCATTCCTTCTTCCGTCTCTGGGGAAAAATCGTGAGCCATGCGCCCATGACCTTCCGTGGATGCCAAGTAGCTAGCCCTTATCCAGATGACGCTCGGAT
>Ga0070727_10003114_pt1 | contig 15369 bp, 10 predicted proteins | sample tdAd472_FD_66722 | JGI IMG/M metagenome (GOLD analysis project Ga0070727, IMG submission 66722) | Marine sediment microbial communities from the Atlantic coast under amendment with organic carbon and nitrate - tdAd47.2 | ecosystem: Environmental > Aquatic > Marine > Coastal > Sediment | place...
CGTCTCGGCATCGCACCTGAGGGTAAACTCAGGGGCAACCCAGAACTCGAGCTCCGGCTCATCGATGATGGCGAGCTCGACCAACGCGATGTTGCCGCAGGTTTCGGCCGTCGGGTTCTGGCCGTCCACGAGCCACTGCCCCCGAACCTGCACGTCGCATCCGGACGGATTGAAGCGCACATCTTCGACGCAGCCCGTTGGTAGTGCGCCACCCATCAGCGCCAACACGAGCACGAGCGTTGAAACCCTCATCTGCCGGTAGCCTATCGCGCCCGAAAATCCAGTCAATTCGAGAGTTGACAGCGTGTTTTCCGTGCTTAGTTTGCCTCAATCGTCGGAAGATGGCTGAGGCGCGATGGTGGCGACGCGGCTTGCTCCGACCATAAACGGGCCTGCGCACGCAGGTTGACGGAGGAGTACATCATGTTGGTTCGTTGGGATCCATTTGAAGAGATGAACCGCCTCCATGACCACTTTCTTAGTGGCAGGGGGCTTTCCAAGCGGGCATTTCAAGTCGCGGTCGACATTCGCGAAGAAGACGACGCTTTCTACGTCGATGCGGAGGTGCCAGGCATGTCCGCGGAGGACGTCAAGGTCGACGTCGAGAAGAACGTTCTCACGCTCAGCGGGGAGCGCAAGGTCGAGAAGGAAGAGATCGAGGATACGTATCGTCGTGTCGAGCGCCAGTACGGCAGTTTCACTCGCTCGTTCACCCTTCCCGAAACCGTCGACACGGACAACATCAGCGCCGACCTGAAGGAAGGCGTGCTCGCGTTGCGCCTTCCCAAGAAGGAAGCGCCGACTCCGCGCAGCATTTCAGTCAACGCGACGAAGTAAGCGTAGAGACCAATCCCGGGCGGCCCTGTCTACGGACGGGGCCGCCGTTAATTCTGGCGCTGGCGCTGTCCTTAACTAAACACTTCGTCGATCAGAAGCTGCTGCTCCAGCTTGTGCGAGGCCCCCGAGCCTGTGGCCGGACTGGCGCTTTCCGGTCGAGCGATACACCGCAGCGGCTGCTCGCTCCCGAGGATTTCCGGCAGCCTTGCGCGCATGAAGTACCACGCGCCCATGTTCCAGGGCTCCTCCTGTACCCAGACCAAGTCGACGTCCTTGGGATACGGGGCGAGGCGGGTCTGGAGCTCGCTCGCCCGAAGGGGGTAGAGCTGCTCGACCCGCATAATCCCGATGTCCTCGACCTCGTCCCGCTCCCGCCGCTCGAGGAGGTCGTAGTAGATCTTCCCGCTGCACAGCACGAGGCGGCGCGCCTTGCTGGGGTCGATGGCCGGCTCGTCGGGGATGATTCGTTGGAACGCGCCCTCGGCGAGCTCGTCCATCGTGCTGATGGCGCGGCGGTGTCGCAGTAGGCTCTTCGGGCTCATGACGATCAGTGGCTTGCGCCAGGGGCGCAGCACCTGACGCCGCAGACAATGGAAGAGCTGTGCGGGCGTCGTGAGGTTGACGACCTGCATGTTGTCTTCGGCGCAGAGCAGGAGGAACCGTTCGAGCCTTGCGCTCGAGTGTTCGGGGCCTTGGCCCTCCATGCCGTGGGGCAGCAGCATCACCAACCCGCTCAAGCGATGCCACTTGTCCTCGGATGACGAGATGAACTGGTCGATGATCACCTGTGCGGTGTTCACGAAGTCGCCGAACTGGGCTTCCCAGCAGACCAGTGCATCCGGCGAGTCGAGCGAGTAGCCCCACTCGAAGCCGACGACGCCCGCCTCGGAAAGTGAGCTGTCATAGATTTCCAAGTGCGCTTGGTCGGGGCTCAGGTGGCCCAGCCGTGTGTACCGGCGGCCGGTCTTGGAGTCGAAGATCACCGCGTGGCGGTGGCTGAAGGTGCCGCGCCGCACATCCTGGCCCGTCAGCCTGCACCGGACGCCCTCGAGGAGAAGGGTTCCAAACGCGAGGTTCTCAGCGGTGCCCCAGTCTACGCCTTCCCCCGTTTCGAGGACCTTGCGTTGCTTGTCGAGGACGAAGCGCTGGATGCGAGGGTGCGGAGTGAACCAATCGGGGTAGCTGGTCAGCTTATCGAGCGCGTCGTCGAGCTTCTCCCTAGCGAAGCGCGTGTCCGCGTCGGGGACGTCCAAATCACTGCCACCTTTGTACTCGGTCCACAGGCCCAACATCGACGCTGGGATGAGGTTGTAGTTGCCGTTCTTGCGCGTGTCTTCGAGTGCGTTCTCCAAATCTTGCTGGCGCTGGCCCTTGATCTCTTCGGCTTGCTCGGCCGTCAGCTTTCCCGTCTTGACCAGGTGCTGGATGTACACCTCGCGCACGGTCTGTTTGCGGTCGATCGCCGCGTACATCTCCGGCTGTGTGAATCGAGGCTCGTCGCCCTCGTTGTGGCCGTACTTTCGGTAACAGAAGAGATCGAGCACGACGTCGCCGTGGAAGCGTTGCCGGTACTCGGCTGCCAACGTCACCGCCTGCGCCACCGCTTCGGGATCCTCGCCATTGACGTGGAACACCGGACACCGAAGCATCCGCGTGATGTCGGTGCAGTATGCCGTCGAGCGCGAGTCCTCGGGGTTGGTCGTGAAGCCGATCTGATTGTTGACGACGACGTGGACCGTTCCACCCGTTTCGTACGCCTGCAGCCGGCTGAGATTCAGTGTTTCGGCGACCACTCCCTGACCGACGAAGGCGGCATCGCCGTGGATCAACAGCGGCAGCACGCTGACCCGGTGTTCGTCACCCTTACGATCTTGCTTGGCGCGCACGCGACCCTCGACCACCGGGTTGACCCACTCCAGGTGGCTCGGGTTGAACGCCAACGTCATGTGGATGTTGTTCCCGCTCGCGGTTTTCCGATCGAGCGAGTACCCGAGGTGGTACTTGACGTCGCCGCGCCCGACGTACTGTTCGGGGTCGTCATCCTCGAAGCCGGCGAAGATTTGCCGGACGTTCATTTCCATGATGTTGACCATCACGTTGAGCCGCCCGCGGTGCGCCATCCCGATGACGACCTCCTCGACGCCGAGCTCCGAAGCGCGCTCCACGAGAATGTCCAGCATCGGGATCACGCTCTCGCCACCCTCCAGCGAGAAGCGCTTTGCGCCGGTGTATTTCGTGTGCAGGAACTGCTCGAAGATCTCGGCATCGGTGAGCTTGGTGAGGATGCGGATCTGCTGTTCGCGGCTGAGGTCGATGTGGTTTCCGGTGAGCTCCATCCGCTGACGGAGCCAATCGCGCGCCTCCTGGTTCTCGAGAAAGGTGAACTCTACGCCGATCGTTCGCGCGTAGGTGTCTTTCAGGCGCTCGAGCACGGACCGGAGTGGTTCGGTTGCCGGTCCTGCCAAGTTGCCGGTTGCAAAGATCGTGTCCGGATCGACGTGGGCGAGCCCGTAGCGCTTCAGAACGAATTCGTCTTTGGGCGGCCCCCGATGCAGGCCAAGAGGATCGAGGTTTGCAAAGAGATGCCCGCGCACGCGATATGCGTTGATCAATGCAGAAAGACGCGCCTGAAGCTCATTGGCTGCGAGTACCTCGGAAGAGGGTGGAAACGAAGTCCGTTCTTCGGGGAGGAGCGGCGCCACGGTCGTCTCCGCCGTCGGCGGCAAGAATACCGAGTCGCGCACGCCCCCGTCGCGATCAAACCCCTCGGCCCCCGGCGACGCTGCCGAGCCGTTCCCGTCCGATGGCAGCGGCGCAGGACTCAACATGCCTGCGGCGGTGACGGGCGCGATGACCGTCCCCGCGCTCGAGATTTGCGGCCAGTCGGTCGGCGTGAGGCTTTCGAAGTACGCGCGCCACGCCTCGTCCACTGCAAGGGGGTTGTCTACCCACTTGAGAAACTGCTCTTCGACCAGCCCTTGGTTTACGCCGAAATCTGCGGTCATCTCCGAGTCGTGGCTCCAATAACCCCGGTCGCCGGCCAAGCCTAACCCGTTCGCTTGCGAGGTGCTAGCAAGCGGGCTGGTCGCAGTGCGCAAGTTGGCTCATCATGGGCGGTGATGACCCGGATCTTCATCGTTCTATCGGGCTTGCTCGGCTTCAGCGCGGTGGCTTTGGGTGCGTTTGGCGCGCATGGGTTGCGGTCTCGACTAGAGTCGCTTCCGGACGGGGTAAAGCGTTTGGAGTGGTGGAACACCGCCGCGCACTATCATCTCAACCATGCTCTGGCGCTGGCGCTCGCCGCATGGCTCGTTCATCGAGGCGCGGGCACTTCGGGCGTGGTGGCCGGCTGGTCGTTCGTCGCGGGCGTCGCGCTCTTCAGTGGCAGCCTCTACCTCATGACGATCACCGGGCAGACCAAGCTCGGCGCGATCACTCCCGTGGGGGGCGTGTTCTTTTTGGTCGGCTGGGGCGCCGTCGCGGTCGCGGGCTGGCGGCTCGGCTCCGGCAGCTAGGAGACTACCGCTGCTGTTGTTGTTGCGCTTGCTGAGCCCGAATCTGCTCCTGCAGTTGCCTCATGACTTCCGGGGGAAGCTGGGGTTGCTGTTGAGCTCCGGGCGGTGCGGTTGGCATCGCCGGCGGTGGAGTAGGGGGCGCCTCCGGCGTCTCGAATGCCTTCGCGTCGGGCTGCAATCGGTCGGCTAGGTACTGCGACACCACGTAGATCGTCGGCTCGCCTTTGCGCCGCAGGTAGAGCTCTCCCGCTAGGTCGGTGGGCGCGCCGAGCTCGAGGACGATGGCGTTTGGATCGTCCGCCAAGGTCATCGTCACGGTGGCCAGGGGCTCCGTCAGTCCTGCTCTGGCCGCAGAGGTTTCCTCCGGCGCGAAGTCGGACGCGGTCAGCCGTGCCGCCGTCGATAAAGTGCCCGTCACCTGCTTCGGATCGAAGTCCCCTAGCGCTTCTTGGCCTTCGAGGGCCGTCCAGCCCTCGCCTTCACGCCGGAAGGCGAAGGTCCCGTTGGCGCTTTCGAAGCGGATCGCTTGCACGTTGGCCGCCTCGACGCTGACCACCTTGCGGTCACGCCACGACTTGAGCTCTCGGTCGAATGCGTAGCGGAGGGAGCCGCTCGCGCCGAAGACCTCGGTGCGGTCGCCTATCCGCACCATCGTCATGCCGTTGCCATACTTGCCGACCATGAGCCGAGCGAGCGTGTCCTCGCCTGCCTTCGCGATGACATGCACCGCGCTCGCATCGTCGACCTGCAGGCGCGCGTAGTTCTCCGGCTTGGTGGCGACGACGCGCGTGACCCTCAGCTCGGCCAGCCGATTGAGCGCAGACTCTACGTTAGTCTGGTCGGCGGCGGCATCCAGCGGCTCGGTCACGCGCCAAACTCCCTCGATGTTGGACAACACGACTCGTTCGTCTTCAGGCCGAGTGATCTCGAGCGCGGTGATCGCGGCTTTGTCGATCTCGACCGACGGGATCTCTCCCGAGCTATTTGGCTGCCGGTTCCTACTGGTTACGGCCCACAGCGTCAGGCCGAGCAGCACGAAAAATGCCACCGCTCCGATTGCAATACGGTTCTTTCGCCATTCCATTGCGAGTCTTCCTCTTGCCTAGAGTTTGAGGGTCTTCTTCTTGTTCGAGCGTTGTCGCCACCGGAAGAGCCCGAACAGCGCGACGAGGAACGGAATCCCGAGCGTGTTCACCCAGCGGTAGGCTCGCTTCTTGGCGTCCCAAGACTCGATTGCGGCCGTGCGCTCGGCGAGCGCCGACTCGACGCCCGACTCGTCACCTTCTTCGGCGGCGGCAAGCGCGGTGTCTTCTGCAGCCAACACCGAATCCGGAATGTCGAGCGCCGGCTCTTCGATCGTCTTGGCGCGAATCGCGATCAAGTCCGAATCGGCTGCCAGCCAGTCGATCGCGTTGAGCGCGAGGGCCAGCGCCGCGTTCATTTGAACGTCGCCCTGTTGGGGTCGTGGCGGCATGAAGCTGTCCTCGAGGAACGTGCTCGTGCCCGAGACCAGCACACGAACATCGGCTTCGGCTGTCGGCGGAGCCTGAATCGCGTTGGCGCCCTCTTCGTTGATGGGTGCCACGTACGCCGAGGGCAATTTGCCTTCGATGGCGACCATCAAGGCGAATGGGCCGGCGTCCGAGGTCATCTGCCAATCCCGGGGGTTGCGTGGCTCGAGGGAGATCGTTGGCCCCGACATCGTCCACGAGTCTTGGGACGAGCTCGCGAGAACGGTGACCTGCACATCGGCGGGCGCGTCCCCGACTTCGAGCGGCGCAACGAACGGAAGCATCGGTGACGCGAGCCGGAACATGACGGGATGTTCGAGTTGCTCCGCGCTGAGTTGGAGCACCGGGATCGGCGGGTAGGGCACGAGCACCTGCAAGCCCATCGGCCCCCGCATCGGCGCGCGACTGCACTGCGCGTCGGCCACGATCTTCGAGGTCATTCGAACGCCCCAGGCGCTGAGCAGCCCGTCCATGCGCGAGTCCACCGGTCGACCTGAGGGCCCGGTTTGGCCGGCGAGGTCGACGGCTACCGCTCCGCCGAAGACGCCGAGTGAGCCTCCGCGCATCACGTACTGGTCGAGGCGCCGTAGCTCGTCAGTGCTGAAGGGCTCCTGTGGGCCGATGACCAACACCGCAGCCAGCCCGGTATCGATTTCCTGCGATGCGTCGACCTCCTGGATGTCATAGAGCTTCAGGACGGACCTCAGGCTCGCCAGCCCCTGCTCGAGGGTGGGGCCTCCGTGCCCGCTGATGATGCCGATCGGCTTGCGCTCGCCGACCAGCTCTTTGATCGCGGAGGTGATGATGTACTCGAGCCCGGTCGTATCCTGAATGACCGGGATCGTCCGCGTCTCGTCGAGGTAGTGCAGGACCATGCCCCGGTAGCCTTCGACGACCGCGACCTGGTCTTCCTCGATCTTTTGGTGTGCGACCGGTTGAACGCCATCGGCGCGTGCTGCTTGCTGCTTCGCCTCGTCGTCGGGATTGACGAAGCGAACGATGATCTGGCCATTCGACGCTGCTGCGTATTCAGAAAGCAAGTCGCGCACGTGGCGCTCGGTGGCGTTGAAGGGAGGCGGGAGATTTTCGGTGAAGTACGCCGTGACCTCGAGGCGGTCGTCGAGGCTCGCGGCGAGCCGTTCGGAGCCCTCGGCCAAAGAGAACAGACCGTTTTGGGTCAGGTCGAAGCGCGGCGAAGGGAAGTACGCCACGAGCACGTTGAGGAGGATGAGGATGCCGCCCACAAAAGACAGGAAGAGCAGAGACTCGCTAGCGGCGCGTTTTTGAATTTTGGATGACATCGATCAGCTCCACCGCCGCGATTCCAATGCCCGAAACGCAAGTGCCAACGCGAATAGGGTCACGGAGAAGAAGAACAGAACGTCGCGCAGGTCAACGACGCCGCGCGCCATGCTCTGGAAGTGGTAGTCGAACGACAGCCATTCGAGCGCCGAGGCCGCGTTCGTCGGAAGCAGCGCCAAGAACTTGTCGAGCACCCAGAAGAACACACTCAACGTCAGCGCGACGAACAGCGCGATCAACTGATTGCTGGTCCAACTCGACGCCATCAAGCCAATGGCAAGAACGGCTGCACCTTGAAGGAACAAGCCGAGATAGCCGCTCCATACCGGGCCCCAATCGAGGTTGCCGAGGGTTGAGACGCTGATCGGGTAGGCCAAGGTCAACACGAGAAGCACTGCGTAGAGCCCCAGGACCCCGAGGAACTTGCCCAGGATCACCTGCGCCTCGGTCACCGGCATCGTGATGAGAAGCTCGATGGTACCGGTGCGTTTCTCTTCGGCAAGAAGGCCCATCGTCAGCGCCGGGAGGGCGAACACGAGGATGAGTCCCAACCAGCGAAACATCTCGCGAGCGCTGGCGCGGCCGTAGAGGAAAAAGGTGTTCCAGAAGAAGAAGCCCAACGTCAACATGACGATGCAGATGACGATGTATGCCACCGGCCCGTTGAAGTAGCTTCGGAACTGGCGGCCGCCGATGGTGAGGATGTGGTTCATGATGACGCCCCCGCGCCCGTCGTGAGCTGTCGAAAGATGTCTTCGAGGTTTTCGCCGTGCTGCTCGAGGCCGAGGAGCACCAGGTTGGCGGACACCGCCGCCTGGAAGATGTCCGCGCGCAGGTCCTCGTTGCCCTTCGGCACGACCTCGACGATCACCTCGCCGGCTGCGGCGCCGGTTTGCTCCTTCACGCTATGGGCGTCGCCGATGGCGGAAAACGCTTCGCGGATGTCGGATGCGCTGTGGCCGTTTTGCCGGAGCGTCGCGACGAAACGCGGCTTGCCGCCCCGCGCGGCGAGCTCTTCTGGGGTATCGTCCGCGACGAGCTGACCCTCCGAGATGATCAGCACTCGCCCGCAGGTGACCTGCACCTCCGACAGATTGTGGGTCGACAGAATGATGGTGCGCTCGCGGCCGATCTCGCGAATCAGCTCTCGAATCTCAGCGGCCTGGTTCGGATCGAGACCGCTCATCGGTTCGTCGAGAATCAGCACCGGAGGCTCGTGAATAAGGGCCTGTGCGAGGCCAACGCGCTGGCGGAAGCCCTTGGACAGCTCGCCGATGCTCTTTCCGATGACGTCGCCCAGGCTGGTTTCCTCGACGACCCTTCGAAGCCTTGCCTGGAGCCCCGCGCCGCTGAGCCCCCGCATCTTTCCGACGAATTCGAGGTACTCGAGCACCAGCATTTCGGTGTAGAGCGGCGTGTTCTCGGGCAGATAGCCGATCGCTTCGCGGACGGCGATCGGGTCGTCGAAGATGTCGGCGCCGCCGACGCGGGCAGTCCCCGCAGAGGGCGCGATGAAGCACGTGAGGATCTTCATCGTGGTGGTTTTCCCAGCCCCATTCGGGCCTAGGAAACCGACGACCTCTCCGCGGTTGACTTGAAAAGTTGCGTTCTTGAGGGCGGTGACCGCACCGTAGTGCTTGGTCAAATCCCGCGCGTCGATCATCACATCGGTCATACTCTCCCTCGCGCGTGATCCATGGCTTTTCGCAGGGCTGGCGGAGATTAGCCGCGGCTCTAGGCCTGTCAAGACGCTCCCGGCGGCCTAAACCGCCTTCCCGTGGCACGATCGCGAGCATGAGGCCCCCCAGAGCACTTCCCGGACCCATCGAGGGAGCGCTGGTGCGCGTCCGGCGGGTCGCCCGCCGTGTTGCCGATGTGTGGCCGCTGACCGCACTCGGCATGGCGCTGGCGCTGGTCGCGTCGGTGGCGCTGCTCAGCTTTGGCTTCAAGAAGCTCGATCTGGTCTTGTTGGTGGTCGGCTATGGCGGCGTGGGCCTGCTCGCGATCGCGACCCTGGTCGTCGCCTGCAGTGCCCTCGGCCTTTGGTTGCGGCTCAGGCGGGCGTCGTTTCGTTGGTCGACTTCGACGTTTGAGACGGGGGCGCCTTTGCCGACGGGGTTTTCGCTTCCGTCCTTGTGGTGGCTTCCGTTGGTGCAGGTGAATTGGAAGTGGGTGTCACCTGACGCCGATGTGGCCGACCGTGTTTCCGAGGGCGGGCGGCTTCGAGAGCAGGTAGCGCTTCGCCAGCGCGGCATTTTCCAATCGGTCATCCGGCGGGTCGTCGTGCAAGACGCGTTCGGGCTGTCCCGAATCGCCTTTCACCATCTCCAACCTGGCCCCATCGAGGTGCTTCCCCACCTTGGCGGCATTCGGCGTCTGCCCGTTCTTACGTCGCTCACCGGCGGGGAGGAGTACCCGCATCCCATGGGGCTCGAAGATGGCGACCGTGTCGAGCTCAGGAGATACGTGCCGGGCGACTCCGCGCGTTTCATTCATTGGAAGGTGTTTGGCCGCACGCGCAAGCTGATGGTCCGCACCCCGGAGCGTGCATTGAGCCGGGCCCGCAGGACCGTCGCCTACCTCGTCGCTGGCGCACACGACGAAGCGGCCGCCGCGGCGGCACGGGCGGCCATCGAGGAAGAGGCGCTGGGCATGGACTGGCGGTTTGCGGCCGATGGTTCTCCAGAGGCGACGTCGGATCGTTCTGAGGCGCTCCACAAAGTGATGACGTCTTCGCGTTTCTCGGGTCAAAGCGGGAGCGGGATGAAGCGCTTCCTGGCAGAGGTGGATCCGGGGGGGCCTGCTGCGCTCGTGGTGTTTGCGCCTCCGACCATGGGAGGATGGCTCGACGAGATGCGCTCGGTCACGACCCGACGCTACGGCCGAGTCCGTGTCGTCGTTGCGGTCGACGCTGTTCACGATCCGCATGCTCAATCGCAGTGGCGGCGGTGGCTTCTCACGCCGGTTGGCTCATCGGGTGTCGAGCGCGGTGATCTCGAGCGTGTCGGCCGGGTGCTGGGCCAGCTCCATTGCGAGGTCGTCATCATCGACCGCGTGAGTGGGCGGGTGCTCGGCGACGGCAGGCATCTGGGCCCGGCGCGCCGGAGGGCTGCATGACCGCAACCGCGCAGCCCGCGTCGGTTGGGGCGGCCGGGGCCCTCGCCGAGCTCGGAAGAGCCACCATCCATGGCCTCGGTTGGAGCGTATTGGTCGCGACGATGGCTCCCTCCGGCTCTGTTCTCGCCGCTTTCTTTGGAGGGCTCAGCGGGTGCCTCGTCGGAGCCAAGCTCGGGCGCACCCGTTTGCGCACGTCGGCGGTCGTCGTCGGCGCGATCTTACTGATCGCGATGGTCGCCTTGCTTCGCTCTTCACTGACCCACGGTTCCGTGTTGGCGGCCGCGTTGGGGCCGGTTGGAGCGCTCCGGTTCGCGGGCACGTTGACGGCGCTGCTGGTGGCCGCAATCGGCAGCGCGGCCATGCGGGCCGGATCCACGCGGAGGGCGATCTTCGCGGTGTTCGAGCTTCTTCTCGTCGCGGTCGCCTTTACCCAGCTCTTCATTCCGCATCGCCACGGCGCGATCAACCGGCCGTTTTACTTGGCGGACTGGATCATCGCGCTCGGTTGGGACCCGACGTGGCTCTTCCTGTTCATGGGCGGCACAGCGACGGTGTTTGGGTTGGTGCTGCTGTTGCGGGAACAACGCTTTGGCCGAGCCGTCCTCAACCTCGGCGTCATCGCACTGCTTCTCGCGATGATCGTCGTGGCGACCCCGATGATCGGGATGCCGCCGCCTCCGCATGGAGGAGGGGGACTCGGTCTTCGACCCGAGCAGTCCGAGGGCAAGGACGGAAAGAGCGAGACACGAGAGCGGGGCGGGCCGTCCGCCAGCGAGCTCGAATTCCGGAACAAATACAACACTGGAGGGTCTCGTGTTCCGGTGGCAGTCGTGCTCTTTCATGACGACTACTCACCTCCAAGCGGCGTCTACTACTTTCGCCAGGGCGCGTTCAGTCAGTACAACGGACGAAAGCTGGTGGTCTCGGGACGTCAGGACATCGACAACGATCTGATTCCGTACTTTCCGACACGCCTCATCGACATCGAGAACGCGCCTCCGGTCAACGACAATCGGGGACCGCTCGAAACCACAATCGCGCTGATGGCCGACCACACGCAGCCTTTCGCGCTCGAGGCCCCGATCGAGGTCGAACCGCTAGAGAACCCGTCGCCGAATCGCTTCCGGCGTGTCTATCGTGCGACCTCCGGCGTGCTCACCGCGGACTACACCTCGATGCTCGATGGCCACCTGGGCTCTCCTGGCTGGTCCAAGGAACAGTGGGCCCACTATACCGAGGCTCCGCCCGATGCGCGGTACGCCGAGCTTGGAGCCGAGATCAGCGCGGGGCTGCCGGAAGGGCTCGAGGACAATCCAATCGCCAAAGCCTTTGCGGTCACCGGCTGGCTCGGGCGAGAAGGAATCTACAGTCTCAAGAACGAGCATAGCGGCGCGGAGGATCCCACCGCCAGCTTCCTGTTTGGTGATCGCACCGGCTATTGCGTGCACTTCTCCCACGCGGCGACCTATCTGATGCGAAGCCTCGGAGTGCCCGCGCGTGTCGCCACCGGCTACGCGGTCAGTGAGTCGGCGCGCCAGGGCGGCTCCTCGCTGCTTCTTTCCGGTGGGGCGTCGCACGCGTGGCCCGAGGTTTACATCGATGGTTTCGGGTGGGTGGTGCTGGACGTCTATCCCGAGCGTGCGCTCGATCCGCCCGAACAGCCGATGGATGCCGATTTGCAGCGGCTCCTCGGTGAGCTCGCTCGCGGCGCGTCTCCGATTCCCCTTTCCGCGACCGACCTGCCCAAGCTCAAGGAGCTTGCGCGGCGCATGACGTTGACCGCCGGAACCTGGTTCTTGGCGCTGCTCGCCTGTCTTCTCGTGTTGCTCTATGCGGTCAAGCTGTGGCGCAGGCTTGCCCCGAGTTGGGCCGGAGCCGCTGCGCTGCCGAGAGTGGTTTATCGGGCCGAGCTCGATCGCGTCGGCGAGGTTGCGATTCGGAGAGAGATCGGCGAGTCGCGCGAGTCCTTCGCAAACCGCATCCGCGACCGGCTGCCGGCGTTCGCGCCACTGACCACTGCCCACGTTGCGGCTGCGTACGGTGGGCACGAGGCCGATCCACACCAACTGCGCGACGAGGCGGCAAATGTCCGTCGCGACATCCGCGACAGATTCCCGCTTTGGAAGCGGTTTTTGGGGTTAATCACCCCTTGGTCTTGGTTACGTTCAAAATGATGCCATCCTTCAGCCACGGAGCTCTGAGCTGACATGCAGCAAGCGATACAGTCACCCGTCGAGGACACGTTGACCGGCGCACGCGAGGTTGCCGAGCGGTTGGGCGCCCGTTTGAGCGCGGCCATTCGAGGTCGGGACGACGTGATCGAGCTGGTGCTCATCGCGTTGCTCGCCGACGGGCACGTGCTTCTCGAAGACTACCCGGGCTCGGGCAAGACGACCCTCGCGCGGGCTCTCGGCAATGCGCTCGAAGAAGGTGACAACACGAGTGGAGTCGCGGCGTTTCGCCGGATTCAGTTCACCCCTGACCTGCTTCCGAGCGACATCACCGGCACGAACATCTTCGACATCGAGACCAGCCGCTTTGCGTTTCGCCGCGGCCCGGTGTTCTCGCACATCGTGCTCGCTGACGAGATCAATCGAACGTCACCCAAAGTGCAGGCGGCGATGCTCGAGGCCATGGCCGAAAAGCAGGTGACCGTCGACAACCACTCCTACGCGCTCGACGACCTATTCTTCGTCATCGCGACCCAGAACCCGCTCGACTTGGCGGGCACGTATCCGCTCCCGACGCCCCAGCTCGATCGATTCCTGTTCAAAATCGAGATGAAGCACATCGACCGCGCGTCCGAGCTCGAGGTGTTGGACCAGTATCCTCGAGCAAGCCTCGAGGTGGCTGGCGATCATCCGGGCGTGTCCCGGGCGGAGATTCTCGCGGCCCGGCGTCAGACGCGCGGCACCGTTCACGTTGCGCCGGTGGTCAAGGAAGCGTTGGTCGACTTGGCGCGCTTGCTGCGAAGTGACTCACGTGTCCTGCAAGGCGCGTCGACCCGCGCGTTGGTCTTGATGCTGCCGGCTCTTCAGGCGCGTGCCGTGATCCATGGCCGGGACTTCGTGTCGCCCGAAGACATCGAGGCCCTGGCGCCTCACGTGTTCAAGCACAGGCTCGAGTGCGCTCCGGGTGTGGAAGATGTCGATGCGTTGATCGCCGAGGCCACCGCCGTCGAGATCGAAAAGCTCGCGCGGGCGAGCCTGCGTCGCGGGTGACGATGCATCGGTCTCCATCTGCTCGTTTCGCCGCCGTCATGATGGCCGCGGCACTGTGTGCGTCGCTCGCTGCCGCCGAAGACATGGTGGCGCCACTTCTGCTCGAAGGCGAAGAAGCGGAGGTCGAAGAGCTCGGCTTGTGGGAATTGGTCGAGCGCCAACGCTACGTGAAGGCTCGGGAAGACGCGGAGAAATATCTGGGGGAGCACCCGAGCTCCTACGTCGCCCACCTCGTCTTGGGGACGGCGCAGCACTATGGCGAGGCGAACTTTCCGAAGGCGCTCTTTCATGAAACGCGCGCGCTCGAACTCTTCGAGTCCCAGGAGGGCGTGCAACCTGCGCCGAGTCAGCCGTGGCGCTGGCACGCCCGTATCTTGCTGGCGCTAACGCGCGCGCATGGCGACCTCGAGCATTACGACGAGCAGCTCGGGTTCATGTACCGCTACAATGAGCTCTACACGCCCCAACTCAAGGCTGAGCTCGCGTGGCCTCTCATGAAGAAGCGCGAGTTCGACAAAGCGCGCCTGGCCGCCGAGGAGGGCTTGGCCACCGGGGACCCTTATCAGGTCGAGCGAGCCAAGAACGCGTTGTGCGCCATCGAGTTTGAATCCGGCGATGACGCGAAGAGCTATGAAGTGTGTGGGGAGGCGGTCGAATACGGGACCAGCCATTTTGGAAGCGCAACGGCGGTCGACCTCGGCAACTACGCGGAGGCGGCTAGGTCGGTGTTCCGATTCGACGAAGCGGAGCGCCTCTTGATGGAGGCCTCCAAGAGTGGACTTTCCTGGTACGGGAACCCCTGGCTCGAGCTCGCCGATCTCTACATGAGGGCAGGACGCTTTGCCGAGGCGTTGTCTGCGCTCAGAGAGGTGCCCCGTCATCGCGGGGCCCGGCCGGCGCACGTGCGTGACTCGGACCGCAACGAAGCCCGCCGCTCGCTTGCTGCGTTTCTGTTGTTGATGGGAAGGCCCGATGAGGCGCTGCGAATCACCGACAAGGCTTCGGTGCTTCCGGACCGGCGCGCGCACAACAGCCGTGATCCACAGCAGGATCGGAGCATCGTCGCGTTGCTCGACAGGCAAGCGCGCTTGACCTTGGCGGAGATGACCGTGGAGCGGGCGGTCGCCAAGCCGTTCTATTCACGTTGGTGGGCGCGGTGCGAATCGCTTTGGTTGCGTTTCGAGGCATGGATGAGCGCGCGCCAAGCGGCTCGCTTCCTCGACGATGAAGCGCGACTCATCGGAACATTCGCGATCGGGACGGCCCGCAGCGCGGTCATGCCGCCGTGGCTGTTGGGCGAGCTGATCGGCGCGCTCGGTCCCGGCGTGGTCAGGGCGGCGATTGCGGAAGTCGGTAAGCAGGATCCGAGGCAAGGCGCGACTGCCTATTATGGCGCGGTCCTCGCCGAGGTCTCGTTGGCGCAGCGTGACTACGAGGAGGCGACCGAACACGCCAAACAGGCGCTCAAGGGGCTACAGCCGGGAGATGCGCTTCTGCGCCAGCGTGTCGTCGCGGTCCTCGCAAGTTCGCTTTCCGATCCACGCGAAACCACCGCGCTCTACGAAGAAGTCCTTGCCACCGACCCGGGACTCTTCCGTCGGCTGGGATGGGCGCTCCCTGCGGAGGTGCAGTCGAGCAACACTGAAATCGACCGCGCCCTCGCAAAGGCGGTCATGCGTTCGCCACGTTTCGAAAGATCGAGCCACGGGCTTCGCATCCAAGTCGACGGGGCGCAGATCTGTTTGTTTGGTCGCACCGGAACCGCCTGGGGTTGCAGCGACGCCGAGCTCGAAGAAGACGAAACGGGCGAGAGCTATGCCCAGCGCATCGTCGACTCGTTTCACGACGAGATCTTCTCGCCGCGCG
>Ga0070727_10003115_pt1 | contig 15363 bp, 16 predicted proteins | sample tdAd472_FD_66722 | JGI IMG/M metagenome (GOLD analysis project Ga0070727, IMG submission 66722) | Marine sediment microbial communities from the Atlantic coast under amendment with organic carbon and nitrate - tdAd47.2 | ecosystem: Environmental > Aquatic > Marine > Coastal > Sediment | place...
TCTTGTCGCCCATGATGATTTCCAACAGCGGCATCTTGTCGACCGGCGAGAAGAAATGCAGGCCGATGAAGTTTTCGGCGTCCGTGACGTATTCGGCCAGGCCGCTGATCGGCAGGGTCGAGGTGTTCGACGCGATCAGGCAACTGGCGTCAACCGCAGCCTCGGTTTTTTTGAGCACGTCTTGCTTGATCGTGCGGTCTTCGAACACCGCCTCGATGACCAGATCGCAGCCCGCCAGATCGTTAAAGTCGGTGGTCGGTTGGATCAGGCTCAGGATGGCGTCGGCTTTCGCTTGCTCCATCTTGCCGCGCTTGACCCGCTTGGCCAGCAGGGCTTCGGAGTAGGCCTTGCCCTTCTCGGCGTTTTCGGCCGAGGTGTCGAGCAGCACTACCTGGAGGCCGCCGACGGCGGCGGCTTGGTAGGCGATGCCCGCGCCCATCATGCCCGCGCCCAACACGCCGACTTTCTTGAACTCGGTCTTGTCGAAGCCTTCGGGGCGGCGTTTCAGCTTGTTGGCTTCCTGAATGCCGAAGAACAGGCTGCGGATCATTGCCTTGGCCTGCTTGGAGACCAGCAGTTCGGTGAAGTAGCGGATTTCGATCTTCAGCCCGGTGTCGATGGGCACCTGACAACCTTCGTAGACGCACTGCATGATGAGCTGTTGGGCCCGGTAGTTGCCGTTGGTCTTGGCCTTGAGCATGGCGGTGCCGCCCATGAAGGCCTCGATGCCTTTGGGCGTCTGCACCGCGCCGCCGGGCAGCTTGAACTTCTTGTCGTCCCAGGGTTGGGCGGCTTGCGGATTGGCAAGCGCCCAGGCCTTGGCCGTGGCGATCAGGTCGCCGGGAGAGACCACCTGATCGACGACCCCCATTCCCTGGGCGGCCTGGGCGTCGATCCGTTTTGATTCGAGCAAGAAGGGCAGGGCGGCCCGCAGGCCGATCATCCGGGGCAGGCGTTGGGTGCCGCCGCCGCCGGGCAACAGGCCGATCTGGGCTTCGGGGAAACCGAAGCGCGCCTTGGGATTGTCGGCGGCGACCCGGTGATGACAGCCGAGCGCTACTTCCAGCCCGCCGCCGAGCGCCGAGCCGTTCATTGCTGCAACGAAGGGTTTGCCGCTTTTCTCCATGGTCCTGAGCGCGCCGTGGAATTTGGTCAGCATGCCCATGATCGCCTTGTGGTCGTCTCCGGCGGCGAGGAATTGCTCCAGGTCCGCGCCGACCACGAAGTCGCGCTTGCCCGAGGTCAGCACCACGCCCTTGACCGCGTCGTCGGCGGCCAGCGCCTCGACAACCTTGGTGAAGGCGTCGGTGGAGCCGTCGTTGATCACGTTGACCGGACGGCCCGAGTCGTCCCAGGTGAGGATCGCAATGCCGTCGCTATCGACCGTGTAGGTTAGAATGTCGCTCATGTTTTGTGTCTCTCTCTTTCGCTCGCCGCTGGCTCGCTTTGGGGACCTCAAGTGCCGGTCGCCCTCCGGGCTGGGCTCGCTCGTATTAACTCGCGGCGCTCAGTCGCGCTTGTCGCTAAAAGTGCTATACGCGTTCGAGGATGGTTGCCGTGCCCATGCCGCCGCCGACGCAGAGGTTGGCTAGGCCGGTTTCCAGATCGCGCCGTTCCATCTCGTCCAACAGGGTCGAGAGGATCATCGCGCCGGTCGCGCCCAAGGGGTGGCCCATGGCGATGGCCCCGCCGTTGACGTTGATGTTGTCGTGCGGGATGTCCATTTCCTGCATGAACAGCATGACCACCGAGGCAAACGCCTCGTTCAATTCCCACAGGTCGATGTCGCTTTTTTCCATCCCGGCGTTTTTCAACGCCTTGCGGGCCGAGGGCGCGGGCCCGGTCAGCATGATGGTCGGCTCGGAGCCGATGGAGGCGGCGGCCTTGATCTTGGCGCGCGGCTTCAACCCGGCGCGCTCGCCCGCTTCCTTGGTGCCGATCAGCAGGCCGGCCGCGCCGTCGACGATGCCCGAGGAGTTGCCCGCCGTGTGGACGTGGTTGATCTTCTCGATTTCGGGATAGCGCTGAATGCCCACCGCGTCGAAGCCCATCTGGCCGGGCATTTCAAACGAGGCGCTCAACGATCCCAGGGACTGCATGGTCGCCTCGGGGCGCATGTGTTCGTCGCGGTCCAAAATCACCTCGCCGAATTGGTCGGTGACCGCCTCGATGGTGTTTTTGAAGTAGCCTTTCTCCCAGGCGTTGGCGGCGCGCTTTTGCGATTCCAGCGCGTAGGCGTCCACATCGTCGCGCGAGAAGCCGTTGAGCGTCGCGATCATGTCGGCGCCGATGCCCTGGGGGACGAAGTACAGCTTGTCCATCACCGCCGGGTCGCTCCAGTAAGCGCCGCCGCCCGAACCCATGGGCACGCGCGACATAACCTCGACGCCGCCGCCGACGGTCAGTTGCGCTTCGCCCGCCTTGACCTTGGCCGCCGCCGTGTTGACCGCTTCGAGGCCGGAGGCGCAGAACCGGCTGACCACCGTGCCCGCCGTCTCTTGGCTGTAGTCGGCCATCAACACGGCGGTCCGGGCGATCACCGCCCCTTGCTCGCTGACCGGCTCGACGCAGCCGATCACCACGTCGTCCACTTGGCCGGTGTCGAGTTCGTTGCGGTCGCGCAGCCGTTTCAGCACGTGGCTTAGCAGGCTGGTCGGCGTCACTTCGTGCAGGCTGCCGTCCTTCTTGCCGCGTCCGCGGGGGGTGCGCACGGCATCGAAAATATAGGCGTCGGTCATTGTGTTGATAACCTCCTTGTTATCGGTCGGTCACTCTCTAGAGCGACCTACTGATCAATTCCTTCATAATCTCGTTGGTGCCCGCGTAGATCTTCTGAACGCGGGAGTCGGCCCACTGGCGGGCCACCGGGTATTCCCACATGTAGCCGTAGCCGCCGTGCAGTTGCAGGCACTCGTCGGCCACCTGGCACTGGATTTCGGTGGTCCAGTATTTGGCCATGGCGGCGGCTTCCACGCTCAGGCCATCGCCGATATGGTCTTCGATGCAGCGGTCGACGAACACCTGCGCCACTTCGACCAGGGTTTTCATTTCGGCCAGCTTGAACCGGGTGTTCTGGAAGTCGGAAATGGATTTGCCGAAGGCCTTGCGGTCCTTGGTGTATTCGATGGTCGTCTCCAAGGTCGCCCGCGCCGAGGCCGCCGCGATGATCGCCACGGTCAGGCGTTCCTGGGGCAGCTCCTGCATTAGGTAGGCAAACCCCATGTTCTCCTCGCCGAGCAGGTTGGACTGCGGCACCCGCACGTCGTCGAAAAACAGCTCGGAGGTGTCTTGCGCTTTCATGCCGATCTTTTCCAAGTTGCGGCCCTTGGCGAAGCCTTTGCGGTCGGCCTCGACCAAAATCAGGCTGGTGCCCTTGGCGCCTTGCGATGGGTCGGTCTTGCAAACCACGATGTAGAGGTCGGCCAGCTGCCCGTTGGTGATGAAGGTCTTGGAGCCGTTGATCACGTAGTCGTCGCCGTCCTTGACCGCGCGGGTCTTGATGCCCTGCAAATCCGAGCCCGCCGCCGGGTCGGTCATGGCGATGGCGGTGACCACCTCGCCCGAGGCCATTTTCGGCAGCCATTTCTTTTTCTGCTCTTCCGATCCGTAGTGAAGAATGTAAGGCGCGACGATATCCGAATGCAGCGAGAAGCCGAGGCCGCTGGCGAAGATGCGGCATTGCTCTTCCAGCACCACCGCCGAGAAGCGGAAATCGACCCCCGCGCCGCCGTATTCTTCGGGGATGTGCGAGCAGAGCAGGCCCGCTTCGCCCGCCTTGCGCCAGGCTTCCTTGGAAATCTGGCCGTCCTTTTCCCACTGGTCGTGATGGGGTTCGATTTCCCGTTCCATAAAAGTGCGGACCGAGTCGCGGAACATATTGAGGTCTTCGTCGAATATTTTGCGTTCGAACATCGGGGGCTCCTAAAGGATGATCTTTTTGTCGCGCAGCGCGGCAATGTCGGCCTCGGTAAGGCCCATGCCGCGCAAAACGTCTTCGGTGTCGGCCCCCTGCTTGGGCGCGGGGGTGACCGGTTCAATGTGGTCGTCGCTGAACTTGATGGGAAAGGCCGCTTCGGTCATCGGGCCGTCGACCGGATCGTCGACGGTCAGCACCATGTCGCGGGCTTGAAGTTGTTCGTGCTGGACCGCTTCCTTCATGGTCAAGATTGGCGTGACGCAGCAATCCACGTCCTTGAAAATTGCGGCCCATTCGTCGCGGGTCTTGGACTTGAAGATGGCGGCGACTTCATCGCGCACCTGGTCGGCCTCTTCGCCGTAGACCGTGTGTTTTTCTTTCAAGTCCGGGCGGTCCAAGGTATCGCAGACCATGTCCCAGAACTTCTTTTCCAGCGAGCCGACGCCCATGTGGCCGCCGTCGGCGGTTTCGTAAATGCCGTAGCAGGGCAGGCCGCCGGTCAGCATGTCGCGGCCGCGCGGCATTGTGTTGCCGAAGGTGTTCAACGAGGCCAGTTGAATGATCCCGTGGGCGAAGGAACAATCGGTCATCGATACGTCGACGAAGCGGCCTTGGCCGGTGCGCGTCGCATCGACCACGGCGGCGAGGATGCCCATGGCGGCGCTTAACGTACCACCCGCCAGATCGGCGATCTGGAAATTGGCCTGGACCGGCCCGCCGTCGCGCCCGCCGATCTGTTCGGCGATCCCGGCGACCGAGAGGTAGTTCAAGTCGTGGCCCGCTTTGTCTTTCCACGGGCCGTCCTGGCCGTAGCCGGAAATAGCGCAATAGACGATGCGCGGGTTGATCGCCTTAACCGCTTCGTAGCCCACACCCAGCTTGTCGACCACGCCGGGGCGGAAGCTCTCGACGACGATGTCGGCATCGGCGGCCAGTTTGAGAAACACCTCGCGGCCGTCGTCGTTGCGTAAATCCAAAGCGATGGACTTCTTGTTGCGGTTGGCGAGATGGAAAAACGGCGACATCTCGGTTTTGAGCGCGCCGAGCGAGCGCGAATAATCGCCCGCCCCGGTGTCTTCCACCTTAATCACCTCGGCGCCCATGTCGGCTAGGTGCAAGGTGCACAGCGGCCCCGGCAACAGGCGCGTTAAATCAAGGACTTTGAGTCCCGCAAGCGGCTTGGGTCGTTGGCCCACCGTCAATACTCCCTGTCGTCTGTTTTTATGGTTATGGTGACCTATAGGTCATGCCCTTTACGCAAAGGGTAGAGCCGCCCGATTTTACAGGCAAGTAAAAAAATGTTTCAGCGGTCATATGGGGAGGCGTACCCCCTCCGGCTCCCCCTAAAAGGGGGAGGGCGAAAAACGCCTTAAGTTCCTCCCCTCCTGGGGGAGGTTAGGTGGGGTATCTTGATTTATTCCCCAAACAGGTCTCCTGATACGAGAGGTTCTCAAGACTTAATATCGCGAAGCTCGGCTTCAAGCTCGGCGATCCGTGCATCGCGTTCGGCGAGGGCGCGTTCGACGTCTTCGGCCTCATACCGTACAGGGATGTGTTGCGGACAATTGGCGTCCCATGCGGAAACCTCGAAGACAATCGCCTGCTCAGCCCGCGCTTTGTAGGCCTGCGGCATAAACTGCTCGATCAATTGTTCATTGTCTTCAACGATGCGCGCTTCGCCCCAGATTTTAACCCTTTGGCGGTTTGCATAGTCGATGAGAAATATATGTGCTTTGGCATTGTCGGCCAGATTTCCTTGAGTGATGAACTGGCGGTTGCCTTTGAAGTCGGCGAAGCCCAGCGTCGATGGTCCGATCACTTGAAGAAATCCGGGAGGGCCGCCGCGGTGTTGGATGTAGGGCGCGCCGTCGCTTGAAACCGTGGCGAGGAAGAAGCTGCGCTGCTCGGCGATGAAGGCGGCCAAATCCTCGGTGATTTCCGTTTGCCAGCCGCCTTGTTGCTCCATCCGTTTGTACGATTGACGTGACCCTTTGCGAGTCTGGATGGTCTTAACGCTGGGGGTAAAAGCGACGTCGGAAGCGGGTTTGTCCGTGTTTTTCATGCTCTAAAGTCCGAGTTCAAAAAGCCCCGGATGATCGTCCGGACGCCGCCCCTGCGGCCAGTGAAACAGGCGGTCCTGCTCGGATATCGCAAGATCGTTGATGCTGGCGTAGCGTTGCGCCATGAGGCCATCGGCATCAAAGATCCAGTTTTCATTGCCATAGGCGCGGAACCACTGCCCGGTGTCGTCGTGGAATTCATATGCATATCGTACAGCAATTCGGTTCTCGTGGAATGCAAAGAGCTCTTTGATCAATCGATACCCGTTTTCCCTTTTCCATTTCTCGGTAAGGAATGTGACGATCTCATTGCGACCGGTCACAAAGAGGTTCCTGTTCCGCCAAACGCTGTCGGGAGTGTAGGCAAGCGACACCTTTTGCGGGTCTCGGCTATTCCAGCCGTCTTCGGCCAGACGAACCTTTTCAATCGCCGTCTCTTCGGTAAAGGGGGGACGCGGTGGGCGCATTGTCTTTTCCTCAAGTTTCAGGGCCCGAGGTTCCTGAAGGGGGGAGTCAGAAACCTCGAGCTTTGTGAACTAGGCGGCGAGACTTTCAACTTGGGGGAAGTCGATCTCGGTTCCGAGCGCCTCGTTCACGTAGTTCGTCAGGGTGTTGAGAGCGACGTGAGCGACGATTTCGACGATTTCCGCATCGCTGTAGCCCGCCGTTTTAACCGCTTCGATAGAATTGATCGGTACCTTGCCGCGCTTTTGGGCGATCTCGGCGGCAAAGCGCACGGCCACATCGGCTTTGGCGTCGGTCGATCGGCCTGCGCGGTTCGCCATCATCTCGTCGTCGCTCAACTGGGCGAGATTTTTGCCGAGATAGGTATGTGCCGCAATGCAGTACCCGCAGCCGTTGGTCTCGGCGACGGCCAAAGCGATCCGCTCGCGAGTTGCCGGATTGAGATCTCCACTGCTAAGAGCCCTGTTGAGAGTGAGATAGCCTTCAAGTGCTGCGGGGCTGTTTGAGATAATCCGAAACAGGTTGGGGACACTGCCGAGCTGCTTTTGAACGGTGTCGAGAAAACCCTGGGAGGCTTTGGGAGCATCGTTGGGGGTCGGAGGTGTGGAAATACGTGACATGCGATCATCCTTTTTCAGGCGTCACCAGCGGGATTGCCGATGGTCATGGCGGAACGATAATCGCTTTCAAAAACTGAAAGAATATAGGTAATATGTAATGTAGTATTTCAATTAATGAAATAAGTGGTTTTGACAATGGATCGATTGCGGGCTCTTGAAGTGTTTGTCGCCGTGGCGGATGTCGGCTCTCTTGCCGGGGCGGCCAAAGCCTTGTCGATGAGCGCGCCGACAGTCACCCGCATCCTTGGGGGACTTGAGGCCGATCTGGGTGTTCTTCTTTTCCATCGATCAACCCGGGCGACAACCTTAACGGACCCCGGCAGGTCGTTCCTCACCGATGCGCGGCGTATCCTGGATGATTACCAGACGTCGAGCGATGCGGCGCGCGGCGCGCACCGTGCGCCCAAGGGAGTGCTGAGACTGACCGCGCCGACCTTGTTCGGACAGCATTACGTTTCGCCGGTCCTTTTGGATTTCCTCGACCGCTTTTCCGAGGTCGACGTGGAAGCGATTTATCTCGACCGGGTGGTCAGTTTGATTGACGAGGGTTTTGACGTGGCGGTTCGCATCGGCGAGCTGTCGGATACCAATCTCATGGCCGTAAAGGTTGGCACTGTGCGCCGTGTCGTTTGCGCCAGCGCAACCTATCTATCGCAATACGGCACGCCCCAGACGCCGAGAGACCTCGCCGGGCATCGGATCATTGCTGCGCGGCCTGTCACCTATACGAACGAGTGGCGGTTCGCGGGCGGAGAAACCATAAAAATGAACCCGCGCATTTCATTCTCATCCGTTTCCGCCGCCATTTCTGCCGCCAAGGCCGGTTGGGGGCTGACGCGGGTATTATCGTATCAGGTTGGGGCCGATCTGGATGTCGGCGACCTCGAGATTGTGCTTAGCGACTACGAGCCTCCTCCCTTGCCGATCCACATCGTTCATGCCGAGGGGCGCAATGCTTCCGCCAAGGTCCGGGCATTCACCGATATGGCGGCAGCGAGGTTCCGGGCGAATTCGTTTCTCAACATGTAGCGTGGAGCGAATTCCGCCGATTTGCGGGCAAGACGGGGCTTCAAGAATTATTGATTTGTTCCCCGTTTGTGGTACATTGTGCGAGAAGGAGTTGCGCCATGCCGAAAACTGAAATGATCCGCGCCCGTGTCGAACCGGAGCTCAAGCAGGAGGCCGAAGAAGTGTTCGCCACGCTTGGCTTATCGGCGACCCAGGCAATTACGCTGTTTTACAAACAGGTCAGTCTGCACCATGGCCTGCCGTTCGATGTGAAAATTCCCAACGCCGCCACCCGCGAGGCGATCCGGCAGGCCCAGGCCAAAGACGGGCTGACCCGCTACGGCAGCGTCAAAGACCTGATTGCCGACGCCGACGATGCGTGAGTTGCTGGTCACGACCCAGTTCAAGAAAGATATCAAAAAGGCAAAGAAACGTGGGAAGAGCCTCAGCAAGCTTGAAGCCGTTCTCGATCAATTGGTGGTTGGCGATACGCTCGACCCGCGCAACAAACCGCATCGCCTGTCCGGCGACTGGCTGCCCTGTTGGGAATGCCACATCGAACCCGACTGGCTGTTGATCTGGGACGAAGACGAAACCTCCGTCACCCTAATCCGCACCGGCACCCATGCCGACCTGTTCGGTTAGGTGCGTCGGGGGGATTTTTTTTCCAATCGTCATGTGCAGGCTTGACCCGCGTATCCACGACTTCAAACGGGCGAAGGCAACGCAAAAGAAGGTCGCGGGTGTTCGGGCTGATCCGTATCACCTTATTCTTTCATGGCGCGCGCTAAAAGCTTTGATGCCGACTTCGCTCAATGCACCGTATTCACCATCACCTTGCTTAAACATTATTTTGTTAACAGCTTGTACCAAGCTTGCGTCTTCTACATTTATATTCAAACACGCAGCTTTTAGAAGCTGCACCTGAAAACAGGCTTTTCCAGAAAGAAACTCCGTAGATTTATGAGTTATTGGGAATACTGCTGAATACAACTTCCGACTGACCGGGTTTCTCTGACTAAAACAGGTCGAATTTCTTCCTGTCGTATTGCGAGACCAAAACCTTTTGTTATCTCTAACCGTTTTGGTAAAACCACTCGCAATTTTATGCCCTATAAAACGATCCCCAATATAAGCAAACATTTGAATTTGTGACTTCACCCCACGTATTTTTCGGCTTGCCATAAAAAGCGCCGTAGCAACCATGTATTTATCATCAGGCACCCTGATTACTTCGAAGTAGTCGTTCTTGTTTTTGTTTATAACTCGCCCAATTTCTTGAAGGGTTTTTTCTCCATAGTCTCCCCAAGTTGGTGGAATACTAGGATCAGGTTCAAAGCCTGCTTGCCCCCCAGACTGGAAACTGACGTACAAAGGTGCTGGTTGCTTTAGGCATTCCTCGTCAAAAGAAATTTCTGTGGGAATTGCGGGCTTTTTGTCTTGGAAAATCTGAGCCGATATCAGCCATATTCCGATACATGTGGATACAATTATTAGACCCCACTTCACCGCCTGGCCCCCATTTCAGTTTGATGAGCCTTGAATTCTCTGGCAGTTGATCATCTCCGTCAACGCTTGAAACCCATGCCGAGTGGTTTCCAATTGTCCCCACCAACCCCCACTCTCCCCTCCCTGTGGAGAAATCACGGTTGCCCCTTTGGGGCGGTCTGGGCATGATGGGGGCATGTTTTGTTATTGTTTTGTTGGGAATGTGGGAGCCAAACCCCCCTGCGTTTTCATGGAACACTTCTGATAAGGAAGGAAACCAGAGATGGCGCAGGCGAAAAGCGGCGATACGGTCCAAGTTCACTACACCGGCACTTTGAGTGACGGCTCCACGTTCGACAGCTCGGAAGGCCGCGAGCCTTTGGAATTCACTCTCGGCGAAGGCGGCGTGATCCCCGGCTTTGAAAACGCGGTGATCGGCATGGCGGTCGAGGAAAGCAAGGAAGTCACCATTCCCTGCGCCGAGGCCTACGGCGAGCATAACGTCGAGATGGTTCAGGAAGTGCCGCGCGACGCGCTGCCGGGCGATATGGAACTGGAGTTGGGCATGCCGTTGCAGGCCGAAGCCCCGGACGGCGAAGTCTTTGTCGTGACGGTGACCAGCCTGACCGACGACACGGTGATTCTTGACGGCAACCATCCCTTGGCGGGGCAAGACCTGACCTTCAACATTCAGTTGGTCGGTATCGCGTAACACGGAGTGATACGATGGCGGCGGAACGGGCTCTTCTTTCGATCGATTTCATCAACGAAATTATTCACCCGGAGGGCCGGTTGGCCGGCAAGGGATACGCCGATTTCAATTACGAACACGGCGTTCTCGAGCATGCCGCCGAGGCGCTGACCGAAGCGCGGGGGCGGGGCGATCTGGTGGTTCACGTCAGGGTGGGGTTTTCGCCCACCTACGCGGAATGGCCGGAAGCGTCTCCCCTGTTCGGCGCCGCCAAACAGTTCCAGGCCCTGCAATTGGGCACCTGGGCGACCGAGTTCCATGACGACGTGCTGCCGTTGGAAAACGAGGCCGTGGTGACCAAGCACCGGGTCAGCGCGTTCTATGGGACGCCCTTGGAGGCGATTTTGCGCAACCAGGGCGTCAAGCAGGTCGCCATCATGGGCGTGGCGACCGATCTGGCGGTCCAGGCGGCGGCGCGCGACGCCCACGACCGGGATTTCGCCGTCACCGTTCTCGGCCCCTGCTGCGCGGCGGCCTCGATGGAGGATCATCAGGCGGCCTTAAACCTCTTGGAAAAGATTGCCGGTGTAGAACGGTAAAACCCTTGGCCGCCACGTCGTGGCATGGCATAAGGCGGGGACGAATTTACTTAGGGACCAAGACCCTTATTCATGGCCGGAAAAACCAAAAACAGTGCGCCGGAACTTTCGGTGGTCGTGCCCGTATTCAACGAGGCGGAGAACATCCAGCCGTTGATCGACGAAATCACCGCGGCGCTCGACGGCGTTTGCGACTACGAGATCGTTTATTGCAACGACGGCAGTTCCGACGATACGCCCCAAAAGCTGAAAGAGGCGCGGGCCAAACAGCCGCGCCTGCGGGTGGTTAATCACGCGGTGAGTTGTGGCCAGAGTACGGCGGTGCGCACCGGTGTGAAGTTCGCCAAGGCCCCGGTCATTGCGACCCTGGACGGCGACGGCCAGAACGACCCGGCGGATATCCCCAAACTGCTCGAGACTCTGAAAAACGCTGAAGACCCGGATTATCTGCTGGTCGCCGGGTGGCGCAAGTCGCGCAAGGACACCGAGGTCAAGCGCTGGTCGTCGAAGATCGCCAACGGGGTGCGTTCGCGCCTGTTGGGCGACGCGACGCCCGATACCGGCTGCGGCCTCAAGGTATTCACCCGCGCCGCCTTTCTCGACATGGCCTATTTCAGCCACATGCACCGCTTTTTGCCCGCCCTGATGATCCGCCGTGGCGGCAAGGTGGTGTCGGTCGAGGTCAATCACCGGCACCGGGAACGCGGCGTGTCCAAATACGGCACCTGGGACCGCCTCAAGGTCGGCGTAGTCGATCTGTTCGGCGTGCGCTGGCTGCAAAAACGCGCCAAGGTGCCGACCGCCCAAGAGGTGGAGTTCGATGGCTGACCAACCGGCCGCCACGGAAAACGGTCAAAACGGCAACGGCGACATCCGTCTCGGCTCCTACATCAAGGGGCTGGTGATGATCGCCGTGTTGGTCGGCGTCGGCTACGCGGTCAAAGGTTTGGGCATCGCCGACGGGTTCGACCAGGGCTGGATCGACGCCAACATCAAAGACCAAGGCATTTGGGGCTACGGGATGTTTTTCGCCATCGGCGCGGTGTTGACCGCTGTTGGTCTGCCACGCCAGATTATCAGCTTCCTGGCCGGTTATGCTTTCGGGGTTGTGGAAGGCACCGCCATGGGGGTGTTGGCGACCGCCGGGGGCTGTCTTCTCACTTTCGGTTACGCCCGGTTTTTGGGCCGCGATCTGGTGCGCGCCAAATGGCCGCGCATGGTCGCCAAGGTCGATGGATTTTTGGGCGCCAGTCCGTTTCTCATGACGTTGTTGATCCGCCTCCTGCCGGTCGGCAACAACGCGCTGACCAATCTGGCCGCCGGGGTGACCGACGTCCGCATGCTCTCCTTCGTTGCCGGGTCGACGCTTGGCTACATTCCGCAGACCCTGGTGTTCGCTTTGGCGGGCAAGGGGGTCAAAGTGGAGGCCGAGACGCGTATTTTGCTGGGCGTCGCGCTGTTCGTCGCCTCGGGGCTGTTGGGGGTTTATCTCTATCGCAAGGTGCGAAAGGCCCGCGCCGCCCATAAAGCCGGAGCCGCCGCATGATCGAACGTAACCCGGCCCTGCATTGGGGCGTTTTGTGGATCGTGCTGATGGCGGCGGCGCTGGCCGTGCGCCCGCATCTGCCGGTCGATGAAACCCGCTATCTGGCGGTGGCCTGGGAGATGTGGCTGCGCGGCGACTTTCTGGTGCCGCATTTGAACGGCGAGCCTTACAGCCATAAGCCGCCCTTGCTGTTCTGGCTGATGCAGGCCGGTTGGGCGGTGTTCGGCGTCAACGATTGGTGGCCGCGTCTGGTCGCGCCGTTGTTCGGGTTGGGAAGCCTCGTTTTGATGGTCCCCTTGGCCCGCGCTCTGTGGCCGCAGGATCAGGGCATCGCCAAGGACGCGCCCTATTTACTGTTGGGCAGCCTCTATTGGGCGCTGTTCGCCACGCTCACCATGTTCGACACCTTGCTCGCCATGACCGCGATGATCGCCTTGTTGGGCCTGTTGCGGGCGCGGCGGGTGGGCGGCTGGTCCGGATGGATCGTGTTCGGCGTCGGCATCGGGATCGGCGTTTTGGCCAAAGGCCCCGCCATCTTGCTGCATACCCTGCCGGTGGCGCTGCTCGCCCCGTTGTGGGACGTGGAAGGCAAAATCAAGGCCTCCCAAGGCGGCTGGAAGCGCTGGTATGTAAGAACCGGCATCGGCGTGCTGATCGGCGCGGCCATCGGGCTGGCCTGGGCGATCCCTGCCGCGATTGCCGGAGGCGAGGAATACCGCAACGCCATTTTCATCGGCCAGACCGCCGGGCGGATGGTCGAATCTTTCGCTCACCAACGCCCCTGGTGGTTCTTCCTGGCGCTGATCGGCCCCATGCTGTTGCCCTGGACCCTGTGGCCCGCCGTCTGGCGGTCGCTCGGCCGTTTGCCGGGACAGCTCAACGATCCGGGTCTGCGGTTCTGCCTCGCCTGGTTTCTGCCCGCCTTCATCGCCTTCTCGCTGATCAGCGGCAAACAGCCCCACTATCTGCTGCCCGACTTCCCGGCGGCGGCCTTGATTATCGCCTTTTTGCTGACGAAAAACGCAGGCAAGGCCCCGCGCCCTTGGGAGCAGATCCCGCCTGCCGCGCTTTTAATCGTCGTTGGCGCTGTGTTGCTGGCCGCCCCGGTCCTGCCGTTTAAGAAAATTCCCGACTGGGTGGCCGAACAGCATCTGTTGTGGGCCGGGTTGATCGTTCTGGCCGGTCTGCTGATCGCCAAAGCGCCGCTGTCGCTGACCACCCATCCGCGGGTCCGGGCCTTGGGGGCAGGAATGGTTTTGTTCATTGCCGCGCTGCATTTGATCCTCGCGCCACGGTTTGACGATCAGTATTCCATGAAACCCAACGGTAAGGTACTGGCCCAATTTGAAGCCGAGGGCTGGTCGCTGTTTCAGTTCGGCAAATATCACGGGCAATATCAGTTCGCCGGACGGCTGACCCGGCCGATCCCATGGACCGATGATAAAAAAGAGCTGAAAGCGTTCTTGGCCGAGACGCCCAAGGCCAAGATCGTCGCCTACCGCTATAAGCTTTACGACGACGAGCCCAAACCCGACGCCGTAGCACCCTTCCGCAACATGTTTATGGTGGTCTGGGACGGCGATCAGGTGCGCGCCAACCCCAAATTGGCCTTGAGACGGTAAATTTCTCCCGATTTTCAAAAAAAAATCGGTGACAGCGCTTGACAGTTTTCACCCATATGACTAACTCGTTGGCACTCACTCATGGGGAGTGCTAATAGCTTTTTCCGCTAAATCTCATTTTGCCTAGCTAGATTGGAGCTTAGACAATGAAATTTCGTCCGCTGCACGACCGCGTTGTGGTCAAGCGTCTCGATTCCGAAGAAAAGACCGCTGGTGGCATCATCATTCCCGACACCGCCAAGGAAAAACCTTCCGAAGGCGAAGTCGTAGCCGTTGGCGAAGGCGCCCGTGGCGATGATGGCAAGCTGGTCCCGATGGCTGTCAAAGCCGGTGACAAGGTGCTGTTCGGCAAATGGTCCGGCACCGAAGTCAAGATCGATGGCGACGACCTGCTGATCATGAAAGAGTCCGACATCATGGGCATCCTGGGCTAAGCCCACCCGTCGACTTTTACAAGCAGACAGATAGACATCAACCGAAGACAGATTTTGAAAGGTCATAGAGAGACATGGCTTCTAAAGACGTAAAATTCTCGACCGACGCCCGCGACCGTATGCTTAAGGGTGTCGACACCCTGGCCAACGCGGTGAAGGTCACCCTCGGCCCGAAAGGCCGTAACGTCGTTCTCGACAAGGCTTTCGGCGCTCCGCGTATCACCAAGGACGGCGTTTCCGTCGCCAAGGAAATCGAACTGAAAGACAAGTTCGAAAACATGGGCGCTCAAATGGTCAAGGAAGTGGCTTCCAAGACCTCCGACGAAGCCGGCGACGGCACCACCACCGCGACCGTTCTGGCTCAGGCCATCGTTCGCGAAGGCGTCAAGTCGGTTGCCGCCGGCATGAACCCGATGGACCTTAAGCGCGGCATCGACCTCGCCGTGACGGCCATCGTTGCAGACCTCAAGAGCCGTACCCGTCCGGTCCAGACCAACGAAGAAATCGCTCAGGTCGGCACCATTTCCGCCAACGGCGAAAAAGAAGTCGGCGCTTTCATCGCTCAGGCGATGGAAAAGGTCGGCAACGAAGGCGTCATCACGGTGGAAGAGGCCAAGAGCCTGCACACCGAACTGGACGTCGTCGAAGGCATGCAGTTCGACCGCGGTTACACCTCGCCGTACTTCGTGACCAACGCCGAGAAAATGACCTGCGATATGGAGAACCCCTACATTCTCATCCACGAGAAGAAACTCTCCAGCCTGCAGCCGTTGTTGCCGGTTCTCGAAGGCGTCGTTCAGTCCAGCCGTCCGCTGCTGATCATTGCCGAAGACATCGAAGGCGAAGCGCTGGCCACCCTGGTGGTCAACAAGCTGCGCGGCGGCCTGAAGGTTGCCGCCGTCAAGGCTCCGGGC
>Ga0070727_10003116_pt1 | contig 15362 bp, 4 predicted proteins | sample tdAd472_FD_66722 | JGI IMG/M metagenome (GOLD analysis project Ga0070727, IMG submission 66722) | Marine sediment microbial communities from the Atlantic coast under amendment with organic carbon and nitrate - tdAd47.2 | ecosystem: Environmental > Aquatic > Marine > Coastal > Sediment | place...
CAAGACCAAGCTCCCCGCGTGGATCACCATCGCGTGTCTTGCGGGCAGCTTCCTGGCGACCGCGCTGGCGTTCATGGCCCTGTCGGGCCAGACCAACGTCGTCACCGCATGGAAATGGTTCGACCTCTCCTGGGGCACCGGGCAGGGCCAGAAGTTCATCGCCGACTTCGGGTTCTACATCGACAACCTGACGCTGCTCTGGATGCTTTTCGTAACTGGGCTTGCGACGCTGATCGCGGTCTACGCCAGCGAGTACATGGAGCACGACGTCGGCAAGGGCTATACGCGGTTCTTCGTCGCCTTCGGTCTGTTCGTCTTCAGCATGACCTGCCTCGTCATGGGCGACAACATGCTCATGCTCTACCTGGGCTGGGAGGGCGTGGGCCTCTGCTCGTACCTGCTCATCGGGTACTTCTACAAGAAGCCCGCGGCTGTCGCGGCAGCCAAGAAGGCGTTCATCGTCAACCGCATCGGCGACCTCGGTCTTGCCATCGGCGTGATGCTGACGTTCGTGCATTTCGGCACGCTCGAGTACGCCCAGCTTTTCCAGTCGGAGCAATTGCTGGGCTACATCGCGGCCGTGCAGGAGGGACGCGCGGGCGACGTGCCGCTGATGGCCCAGCTCATCGCGGTGTTCCTGATGATCGGCGCGTTCGGCAAGAGCGCCCAGTTCCCGCTGTATGTCTGGCTGCCCGACGCGATGGAAGGCCCGACGCCCGTGTCGGCGCTCATCCACGCCGCCACGATGGTGACGGCCGGTGTCTACCTGATCGCACGCATGCTGCCCGTGTTCCTCGTCAGCGAGTGGGCCCTGCCCATCGTCGCCTGGGTGGGCACATTCACGGCTCTGCTGGCGGCCACGATCGGCATGGCGCAGTTCGACATCAAGCGCATCATGGCGTACTCGACGGTCTCGCAGCTCGGCTACATGTTCGCAGGTGTGGCGATGCTCTCATCCGTCGGTGGCGTGTACCACGTCGTCACGCACGCCTTCTTCAAGGCCCTGCTCTTTCTCTGCTGCGGCGCGGTGATGCACGGCTTTGCGGGGCAGCTCGACCTCCGCAAGCTCTCTGGCCTCTGGCACATGAAGGGCTGGCGGGTCGTGAGCATCGGAATGCTCGTTGGCTGTCTGAACCTGGCGGGTGTGCCCTTCACCGCGGGCTTCTTCTCCAAGGACATGATCATCGCCGAGGCGTTCGTCACGCCCGGGTATGGCTACAGCTTCCTCGGCTGGACGCTGCTCTTCACCGCGGGCCTGACCGCGTACTACACCTTCCGTGTCTTCTTCCGCGTCTTCACCGGGCCGGTCCAGTACGAGCCGGGCGACGAGCACCACGGCGAGGACGACCACGGGCATGACGGTCACTCGCACGAGGACCACGCGGCCGACCACTTCCACCCGCACCCGCCGAGGTTCGCGATCAACTTCGTGCTGACAACGCTCAGCGTGCTGGCGATCCTGGCGGCCGGGCTCTACTTCGTCAGCCCCGAGAAGCACGGCTGGGTAGGCGACATGCTCGAAGAATCCACCGCGCACAACATCTACACCGACGACCACTCCGCAGCTGCGATGTTCCTGATCGACGACAGCGCCCACGCGGCGCACGACACGCACGGCGCACATGACACGCACGATGCGCACGCGGGCGAACACGCCCACGGCGCGCACGGCTCGATCCTCGGCTTCGACCCGCACAAGGTGATGTACTACATCTCCGCGGTCTTCGGGCTGACGGGCATCGCTCTGGCGGCGTATCTGCACGGACCGAGGGGCATGGTCAGCGGCTTCTTGGGCAACCGCGTCGAGGCCGGCAAGTGCCGGATGGATGCGGTCGCCAAGGCGTTCGACCCGATCCCGCGCTGGGCAGAGAACAAGTGGTACGTGGACGAGTTCTACCACTTCCTGTTTGTGCGGCCTCTGTGGGTGATCTCGTACATCTTCCAGACGATCGACAAGCTCCTGGTTGATGGTCTTGTGAATCTGTTTGGCTACCTGCCGAGGCTGCTGGGTCGCGGGGCTCAGCCCGGTCAGAGCGGCGTTCTCAACGGGTACGCGCTCTCGATGGCCGGGGGCGTTGGTGTGATCCTCTTTATCGTGGTACTGGTGACGCTCTGATGGTGCTTCTCTTGCTCATCGTGATCCCGCTGATCTGCGCCGGGCTGATCGTGTTCAACCCGCGCGAGCAGGCCAAGTACATCGCCGCCGGCGGCTCGCTCGTCTCGGTCGTGTTCGGCGTCGTCGCGCTGATGGCCTTCGACTGGGGTCGCGGCAACGTCGATCAGATGCTGGTCAACATCGAGTGGGTGCCGGCGCTCGGGCTCAACCTCGCGCTCGGGGTCGATTCCGTCTCGCTTCTCTTGATCGCGCTGACGGTCCTGCTCGGGCCGATCTGCGTGATCGGATCGTTCACAGCGGTCGTGGAAAACCAGAAGACCTTCTACGCGTGGCTGCTGATCCTGCAGTCGGCGATGGTCGGCGTCTTCTGCGCCCGCGATCTGGTTCTGTTCTACATCTGCTTCGAGTTCACGCTCGTGCCGATGTATGTGCTGATCGCGATGTTCGGCTCGTCGAACCGGCGCAAGGCCTCGACCAAGTTCTTCCTCTACACGTTCACCGGCTCGGTCATCGCGTTGGCAGGCTTCGCCTATGTCGCCTGGCAGCATTCGGTCTTTACCGGCGAGTGGTCGTTCAACATGGCCGCCCTGGGCGAGACGGCACGTGCCCTCAGCGCGAGCCAGCAGGCGTGGGTGCTCCTGGCGCTCATGGCGGGGTTTGCGGTCAAGGTGCCGCTGTTCCCCGTGCACACCTGGCTGCCGCTGGCGCACACGGAAGCACCGACGGCGGGCTCGGTCATCCTGGCAGGCGTCTTGCTCAAGCTGGGCACCTACGGCGTGTACAAATTCGCACTGCCCTTTGCGCCCGTCGCGATGCTCGAGTACGCCCCATTTATGGCAATCCTGGCGATCATCGGCATCCTTTACGCCGGCCTGATCTGCTGGGTGCAGACGGACATCAAGAAGCTCGTCGCGTACTCATCCGTCAGCCACCTGGGCTTCTGCATGCTGGGCCTGTTCGCGGTCAACTCCGTGGGCGTCACGGGCTCGGTGCTCTACATGCTCAGCCACGGCCTCTCGACCGGCGCGCTCTTCCTCATGATCGGCATGATGTACGAGCGCTACCACACACGCTCGATGAAGGAAGTCTCGGGCCTCGGCTCAAAGATGCCCGTCTGGTCGACGTTCATGGTCTTCTTCGTGATGGCTTCCGTCGGCCTGCCCGGGCTCAACGGCTTTGTCAGCGAGATCATGTGCCTCTTCGGCACGTTCCAGTCCGGGCCATGGACAGGCGAGGCGGGAGTCACACCCGGCGCGACCTTCGGCATGCTCGGCCCGGTGTTTGCTTCGGTCGCCGGCATCGGCATGATCGTGGCCGCGATGTATCTGCTCTACATGACCGGCAAGATCGTCTGGGGCCCGCTCCGCGAGCCGACCGGGCATCACGCGCACGAGGTGCTCCCGACCGACCTGTCGCCCCGCGAGATCGGTGTGCTCCTGCCGCTGGCGGCCGGCTGCCTGATCTTCGGGCTCTACCCCGCGCCGCTCATGAAGGCGATCGAGGCCCCGGTCAACGACACCGTCGCGTATGTCCAGTCTCTCAACACGGGCGAGACCGGACGCGTCATGGTCTGGACCGCGGCCCACGAGAACGATCACGCAACAGACCACGATACGCACACCGACGAGCACGCTCATGACGAGCACAACGAAGATCACAGCGGAGAGGGACACTGACCGATGGCCGAGACACTCGCCTATCTGTGGCCCGAAGTCACGCTCTTCCTGGCGACGTGCGTCGTCATGGTCGTCGGGCTCTCGCCCAGCGCCGCGGTGCGCAAGCTCTGCCCGCTGATCTGCGGCCTGTCGCTGGCAGCGGCCGGCATCTTTGCCATCGGCACAACGCCGACCGGCGCGGACCACGCACGGGGACTCATGCCCGGCATGCTGCCCTACGCCAAGGCGATCATCGCGGCCGTGGGCATCCTTCTGGTCATGCTCCTTGCGGGCACTGTCGACCGTGAAGAAGAAGCCAACATCGAAGGCGGCCGCCCATTCGATCCGCTCCGCCTGACCTCGGGCGAGTTCTACTCGTTCTTCCTGTTCAGCCTGACGGGCCTCATGCTGGCGGCAAGCGCGGACACGCTCATCTGGCTCTTCCTCGCGCTCGAACTGACCAGCCTCCCGACGTACGTCATGGTCACGATCAGCACCGCGCGCTCGAAGTCGCGCGAAGCGGGCGTCAAGTACTTTTTCCTGGGCGCACTCGGGGCCGCGATCTTCCTCTACGGGTTTACGCTGATCTACGGCGGCACGGGCAGTGTCCACCTCACCGAGATCCAGCGCAACATCACCACGCAGATGGCAGGCGGCGGTCTGAACCCGATCACGCTGGCCGGGCTCCTGCTGGCGATCACCGGCATCGGTTTCAAGATCGCTGCCGTTCCGATGCACTACTACACAGCCGACGTGTATCAAGGGGCCGCCACGTCGGTCACCGCGATGCTCGCGTTCGTGCCAAAGACCGCCGGCTTCCTGGCGCTCATGCTCCTCTGCTCGGCCGTCGGCTGGCACTACGGCCTGGGCGGCGAGGGCTTGCCCGATCCGATCAGGCTTCTGCTCTGGGTCATGGCCGTCATGTCCATGACGCTCGGCAACGTGCTGGCGCTCCTGCAGACATCCATGAAGCGGATGCTCGCCTACTCTTCGATCGCGCACTCGGGCTACATGCTCGTGGGCATCATCGCCGGCCCGGGCGACACGTTCACACAGAGCGGCCTGTCGGCGGTGCTGTTCTACCTGCTCGCCTACGGCGTGATGAACACCGGCGCGTTCGCGGTCATCGCCTCGCTCGAGCGGAGCCCGCAGCGCACGCACACGGGCGAGCTTTCCTACGACGAGGCCGACAGCGTCGAGTCGATCCGGGGCCTTGCCCGCACGCGTCCGCTGCTGGGCTGGAGTCTGGTCATCTGCGCCCTGAGCCTGCTCGGCTTCCCGCTGACGGTCGGGTTCTTCGGCAAGCTGCCCCTGTTTACCGCGGGCATCTCGGCCGGTGAGATCGGGCTGGTCGTGATCCTGGGCATCAACTCGGCGATCGCGGCGTTCTACTACCTGCGGCTGGTGGCCTACCCGCTCTTCGATGAGGCGGGCGATGAGGCCGGCGCGTTCAACCTGACGCCCATGCGGACACGCCCGGCGGTCGGGGCGCTCGGCGCTGCGGGCGTGGTGCTCATGACGATCTTCGCCGGCCCGGTCGCTCGCCTGGCGCACGACGCTGTGCATCCGAACAACGACGCCGTGGCGGAGGCTTCCAGCCTCCGCGAGCCAGTGGCGATGAACGCAGATCTGAAGAGCAAGTAAGACGACAACGGATCACAGCGGAGGCTGGAAGCCTCCGCCACTCAACAGATGTAAGAGGCTGAGGCTCTAGTCCTCGTCCTCATCATCGTCGTCGTAGTCGTCTTCCTCGTCATCCCGGTCGCGGCGTGATCGGCTCTCATCTTTCTTCTTGAGCCCCTGCCACTGGATGAACAGCCCGGTCATTGAGATGACCAGCCAGATGGCCAGCCACTCGATCGGCTTGCGCTCGAACATCGCCTTGCCCGGCAGATCGAGCGACTGACTCAGGAAGTACAGCGCCGGCAGCCACATGCCAGCGCCGGCAAACGCTGTGACGAGCGCGGTTGTCTTCTTGGGTGCAAAGACGCCCAGCGCCAATCCACCAACAAAGCCCGCAAGCCCCGACGAGGTGAGCAGCATCTTGTCGCCCGCCTCGAGCGGGTCCCACAGCTCGGCCTTGAGGCCCCTGTACAGATCCGTCACGAACTGGCCCGCTTCTTTCTCGCCGGCCGCGATGTCCTTGGCGCCCTGCGTCACATCGTCGCGCAGCCCATCGCGCCAGGTCGAGCTGTCCTCATCGAGCGAGTTCTCCGGCTCGACAAAGCTGGACTCGGACGAGTCATCGATTGCTGATGGTGGGGGTTCACTGGTCTGGATGAAGATCGAAGCCGCCAGGATCGCAAGCCCGCTGACGACGGTGGCTGCAAGCACACCGATGGCGACACGGAAGATGAGGATCGCTGCCAAGGCCCCGAGCGCACCGCCCACCGCGGCCCCGGCCATCCCGCCCGAGAGGCCGAACATCGAGTCGATGCCCATCCCCGGAACGATGGCGTTGCCAAGGAAACCGCCGGCCAAGGCCCCGAGGACCGCGAAGGTCGGCTTGAGCACCCGGCGTCCCGCGATCCACAGCATCGCCCCCGCGATCAGCAGGGTGAATAACCCCGCGTGAGCCCACAGAGGGTGATTCTGGATCGCCGCGACGATTTCGTTGACATGGTCCAAAGTTTCGGGATTCATGCTCGCTCCACCCAACTGTACGGCCTGTGGGCACCCTTTCCTTCGGAATTCATGGGCCCTTGTGTCAGGGGCGCTTGATTGAACGCCAAGAATCGTCGATAACTCGCCCGCCAAAGGGGATTCATGGCCAAGAAGACGCGCAAAAAATCACCCGCCCGCAAGCCCGCCAAGAAGCCATCGGCTGCCAGGCCCGCATCGGCCAAATCCAAAACGGGTGGGTCGGCTGCTGCGCGGAAAAAGCCCTCATCCAAGAAGAGCCCAGCCAAGGCAAGCAAGCCGACCATCACAGATTCGGGGACCGAGGCGATCTCCTCGCAGGCCGACCAGAGGCGGCTCGAGAAGCTCCGCGTCCGGATCAACGAGCTCGACGCCGACCTCGTCCGGATGCTCAACGAACGGGCCAGGACCGTCGTCAGCGTGGGCAAGCTCAAACAGAAAACGGGCATCCCGATTTATGCGCCCCACCGCGAGAGCGCGGTCCTTGAGCGGGTGCTCAAGAGCAACCGCGGGCCGCTTTTCGACAAGACGGTCGAGGCGGTGTACCGCGAACTGATGTCGGGGAGCTTCGCCTTGGAAAGACCCCTGCGGATCGGATTCCTCGGGCCTTTGGGCTCGTTCAGTCACCTGGCCTCGGTCAAGCACTTCGGCCAGAGCGTGGATTTCGAGGATCTGCACTCGATCGACGGCGTGTTCACCGAGGTCAGCCGAGGGCACGTCGATTACGGGCTCGTGCCGATCGAGAATTCGATCGGTGGCGGGATCGTCGAGGCGCTCGACGCGTTCACCGAGCACGCCAGCAAAGTGACGGTCTACGCCGAGGCGCAGATCGAGATCCATCACGCGCTCCTGGCCAACTGCGAGCCCGCCAAGATCAGGCGGATCCACTCCAAGCCCGAGATCTTCACCCAGTGCAAGACGTGGCTGGCCACACAATATCCACAGGCTGAGCAGGTGCCGGCGGCCAGCAGCAGCAGGGCGGCCATCACCGCAGCAGAGGAGTGTGCTCAGGCAGAGGCCATCGGGACGACCCCCGTCGCGGCGGCGATCGGAAACTCTTTGGCAGGCTCTATTTATGGACTGAACACTCTCTTCGAGAACATCGAGGATCGGCCGGGCAATATCACCCGGTTCCTGGTGCTGGGCCGTCAGAAAGCCCGTCAATCGGGGGATGACAAGACCTCGATCATGTTCAACACGGCTGACAAGCCCGGTGCCCTCGTCAGAGTGCTGCAGGTCTTCGAGGCTGCCGGCGTGAACCTGACGCACATCGATAAGCGCCCAAGTCGTGTCAAGAACTGGCAATACACGTTCTTCATCGACGCAGAGGGCCATCGCGACGAGCACGGGCTCGCTTCGGCGATCGAGCGATCGTCGGCTCACTGCAAGGATCTGACGGTTCTTGGCAGCTACCCGCGCTCCCGCCGGATTCTCTGACCGGCTTCACACGATCCAAGTCTGACTATCTGGTTGTCGCAACGCTCGGTTTGAGGCGAAGGTGGGCGATTCATCCGGATCGTCGGGATCCGCGCGTGCACGGTGAGCGGAAAGCTGTGATAATAACCGCGAGCATGTCCGCGCCAGAGGGACGGACGTGGGCAGGGTTTTGGTTGGGTGTCGGTTGTTTCCGGGGCTCAATCAAACTCTTGGGGCCAGTTGAGCTTCGGGCGTGGGTCCGGTAGCGTACTCGGCACCCAGGTCGGGCCCCGTGTCGGACGGATACGGCAGGCGCTCGACAGACATGCGAATCCCGAGCGAGGTCCAGGCGTCCGTGATGGCCGGTGGGCTTCGTTCTTGCCGGAGCTGTGCTCCGGACGGGATCGAGCAATGCAAGCCAAAGGCGCGTCACGGATGCGAGCCGGCGGCGAAGCGGGACACCCACCGGGGACAGGAAGCAGCCATGAGTCGTTCATTCAATGCGCGTCGTCCGTATGTCCGCCAGACCAAGTCGATCACTCGCCGAGCGAACCAGGACTTGGTGAGCAAAGCGGGTCAGGCTCCCATCGATCGCCCGATGGTCGAGCAGCTCGAGCCGAGGAAGCTCCTCTTCTCGATCACGATCGATGGCTCGAACCAGGACGAGCACGGCAACTTCTACGAAGACGCCTACTTCGCGTATTTCATCCCGTACTTCTTCAGCTCGCAGGAGCCCAACGAAGACGAGGACGAGACACTCATCGAAGACCTCAACGATGAGCTGCAGGGCCAGGGCCCGATCAACCCGGGCAACCAGCGCGTACTCGCGGGCTCCAATATTCTGGTGCAGAACCCCGGCATCGGTCTGAACCGGGCATCGGTGGCAATCGTGGCTCCGGTGGATGCCGATGGTCAGGTCATTACTGAGCAGACAAGACTCGACGTCGACATGGCTTTCGAGGACGATCAGTTCTCGCTGATCACCCTGGCGACCAATAACCCGTTCGGCTTCCGCAATATCTACACAAGCGCTTCATTCACCGTGGGCCCGGGCTTTGGCAGCGGACCCGGCGGCGTCGGCCTGCTCAACGGCGCGCTCGAAGTTCAGACGCTCTTCAACGGCGAGGTGCAGCGCACATACACCCAGGCCGACCTGACCGCCATCAACCCCAACGGCACGGGCACATACACGTTCAACGCCATCGGTGGCGACATCGGCGCGTTCGACGAGATCAAGTTCATCCAGACCGAGACCGCCGGCAACCCCGGCGTGGTCGCGGCCGATTTCACGCTCGACGATTTCATCTACACGCCGCCCTCAACCGAGTTCACCCCGATCGTCGAGGACCGTGTCTACGGCGCATACATCCGCATCACGGGTGACATCGGCGCGACGGCGACGCTCACCGACCTTTACGGCCGGGACATGGAGCAGACGATCAAGCTCGGTCAGCAGACCGGCACCAACTTCGTCTGGGGCGATTTCGACGGCGACGGCATCCCCGAATACAACGACGGCATCGGACGCATCGACCTCTCCGGATTCGGCGAGGGCGAGGACTCGTCCGTTTACATGACCGGTGGTCTGATCGAAACCTTCACCGGGGCGCCCCCGATCGAGGCCGAGTTCGTCGAGGACGGCTTCGCTTGGCTCTTTGATGAAATCGATTTGATCGATCAGTTCGAAGCATCCGGCTTCGGTTTCTTTACGCTCCCGGACGGCGAACTCGGCTCAAACGGTCTTCCCAATGCCTCGGCCCAGGTCATCATCGGCTCACCGTTCGATCGACCCCAACTCGGATACAACCCCGACGGCACGCCGCAGGGCAACAACGGCTCGTTCGTCGATCCCAATCAGGGCGTCTTCCTGACCGACGGCTCGAACATCGGGGATGTGGTGCTCAACTCGATCCAGATGGGATCGAGCAGGTTCAGCGGCTCGGTGGATACCTTCGCAGTCGGCGTGAACTACGGCAGCCTCTCGGTCGCCGGCGACCTCGGAGCCTTCATCGTGGCCTCGGACTCGGGCGTGCTCTCACGCGACCCGGGCGACGACACACTTACGACCAACCGCAACTTCACGACCAACTCGCAGATCCTGGTCGGGCGTTCGCTCGGGCAGTTCATTGTCGGTGGCAAGAATCTCTCGCGAGTGGTCGTTGATGGCGACCTGAACTCGCCCGACACCGCGCCGCCGGCGGATGTTCTCAATTACACCGAGAAGGAAGTTATCTTCGGATTCGATCCGAATACGGAAGACGCGATCCGCGCGTTCCTCCGTGAAAACCGCGATCTTAATTTCCAAGGGCAACAGTTCTTGCCCAATGCCCGTGCCGCTCTCTTCGGTGATGCGACCATCCGCAACGACACGATCCTGAGCGCCGAGTTCCTCAACTCGCCCGCCACCTCCGCGATCGTCTCGGGCAGTGTGGGCGGCCAGGACCCGGTCAGCACGGGCGTCGACTTCGGCGACGTCTACGGCTTTGCGGTCGACGGCTCGCGCGACATTGTCATCGAATCGCTCGGTCTCAGCACAGCCTTTGCCGGGCAGATCCGCATCATGGATTCCGACGGCCGCACCGTCGCAGCGACCACGCTCGACGTAAACACAGCCTTCGGCAGCGTTATCCGCTACACGCCCACCGCCCCGGGTGTGTACTACATGGTCATCAACTACATCGGCGGGGCCACAACGAACTCGGGGATCAATCTCCAATACTCGGTCCTCGTCAGCGGCATGGCTCCGACCACACTCGGTTCGTACCGCTCCGCGCTCGGCCTTGGCACAGTCAACGACACAAGAGGCGTCGCGGCAGACGGTTTCCTTGATCGCCCCGTCGTCGTGCTGAACTCCGGCAGCGCCGGCTCGATCCGCGTCGGCACTGGCTACGTCAACGGAGCCGGCACCGAATCCCTCGCCGGTGGGCTGGTCAATACCCTCGACGGGGGCGACACCCTCCACCAAATGGGCGGCTTCTCGTTCTCGGCGCCGGGGAACCTCTACAACATCACCACCGGCGGCGACATCGGCTCGGGCTCCAATGGCGCAGCCGTCCCCAACGACTTTACCGTCGGCGGGCACTTCGGAACCCTCTACACAGGCCGTCTCGGTCTCGTCGGAGAACGGCCGATCAACGGCGACGTGTCCGGCTTTACACTCAATGTCGGCGGCCAGATCGCGCTGCTCAACATCGGCGGCACCATCGGCGCCGACCAGGACAACTCGGTCGGCGGTCTGGCAGTCGAAACAGGTTCGCCCACGATCATCCGAACCGGGCTTGATGAAGATCTAGAAGGCCACATCGGGCTCATCCGCGTGGGCTCACACGTTGCGGGCAACAACTTCATCCTCGACACCTCTGCAACTCCCGGCGCCGTCATCGGTGGATTCCTCGTCTCGCAAGACGTTGCGAACTTCGGAAATGACGGCCTCTACAACAACGACTATGGCATCTTTGACGGGTTCGGCGGTCTCGACATTACGCTCGGACAGGACTCGGACATCCGCTTCGTCGACATCCCGCAGATCGACATCCAGGGAGCTGCGGACCTGGCGATCCCGCTCATCGCCGGCGAGACACTCACGCTCGTCGATGACGCTGGCGGCAGGCTTGAAATCTCCGTGACCAACCTCGGCCCTGTGCCGATTACCGTCGGTCGCGTCTACATCGTCCCGATCGACGGATCAGAGGGTGTTGCGATCGCGCGCATCGAGGTCGATCTGACCGGCACGGGGACCGTCGCCGGCGGCCGCACGCTCAACATCCGCGGCGAGGCCGGTCAGTCCGTCAACGACATCATCTCCATCGGACGGATCGTGGTCACCGATTCCGATGCGCAGAGCAACATCCTGATCAACGGCACGGCCCAGATCGATGTCTGGCGCATTGATGCACCCAATGGTCTGGGCACGATCACGCAGAACACACCCCGCGGCGACATCGTCGCGATCGATACGGATACGCTCACCGAACTCCGCATCCAGCAGGGCGATCTCGGACGTACCGAGGTCCAGGAGTGGGGCCCCTCCGAGCTCGGGCCGTTCCTAGGTCTGCAGAGCGGCACATCGGATGCCAACGGTGACCCGCTTGGCGTCGACCCGGGTGTCATCGATCCGGACTGGGGTGGAGGTGTGTTCCGCCCGACCATCGATGCCAACTTCGAAGTCGGCAACGCGTTCCTCGACGATGTCGGCGCGCCATTTGACGGCTATCTCAACGGCCTCGTGGTCCGCACCGGCGGCGTCCAGCTCGTCGAGGTTGCCGGCGGCGTCGGCGATGTCATCAGCCAGGACGACACGGCCGACATCATCCTCGTCCGCGCCAACTCCGACGGCGTCTCGGCCGACGGGAGCTTCGACGGCATCTTCGGCTCGATCTTCTCAGGACACGACATCGACATCATCGAGATCGGTCACGGCCTGATCGGCCCGGGCTCGGGCCCGCTCGCCGGCGCTGGCATATTCGCCACCAGCTTCATCGACACCGTCCGCGACAGCACGAACGCGACCTCGACGGTCATCCCGAACATCGAGGGCGTCATCACCTCCGCGTCGTTTGACCGGAACATCGACCCGCTCAACCCGCGCGTCGCCCCCATCGCTGGCATCAATTCCATTCAGCTCACCCGCGGCGGGAGCATCCGCGACGCGTACATCGCAACAAGCACCAGACTCGATGAGTTCTGGACCAGCAGCGGCTACCGAAACAACCGCGTCTTCTTCGGCACGATGAACCAGATCCGTCTGACCGGCGGCGACATCTTCCGCTCAACGCTCGAATTCAACTCACTCAACACGCTCCAGCTCACCAACGGCTTCTTCGATGCCAGTTACATGAATGTCCGCGGCGAGGTCACCAACACCATCGAGGCCGCAGGCTTCCGCAACTCGACCATCGGCGGCGACCTGCTCGAGTTCAGGCTCAGCCGAATCATCGTCGCCGAGGATCTCGAACGCCTCCGCGCGGTCAACGGCGACATCGTCGACACTTCCATCCAGGTCACCGGCTCGGTGATCCGCGCCATCACCGCCAACAGCATCGTCCGGACCACCGTCGGTGTGAGCAATACGCTCAACTCCATTGTTCTGGCCAGTGATATGCTCGCCAGCAACATCACAACCGGTCAGCTCAAAACCATGACCGTTGGCAACAGCATCCGCACATCAGGCATCAACGTCAGCGGCCCGCTGATCAGCCTGGCTGTGATGAACGAGATCAACCGCTCCGAGATCACCGTCAGCGGCCCCGACGGCCGGATCGACATGATCACTGTCGTCAACGACATCGGAGCCGCCATCACCTCGTCTGGCCGGGTCGGGACGATCGCCTCCACAATGGGCGATATCCGGGGCTCCATCAGCACGACCACCGACCGAGGTGATATCGCGCTCATCTCCGCCTTCCGTGACCTCGCCATCGAAACCGATATCGCCGGCGACCTCGTCGCCATCGAGGCCGGCCGCAACATCGGCGATGCCAACAATCCCAGCGTCATTCTCGTTCGCGGCCAGGTCGGCATGCTCGACGTCTCGGGCGGCAGGCTGTACTCCGATCTCCGCGTCGGCGAAGGCATCACCAGCGTTGTTCTGGGCGGCGTGGTCAACAAGACCACCAACGTCAAGGACGCCGACGGCGACATCGAAGCCTTCGGACGCATCCAGAGCATCACCGTCACCGGTGACTATGACGGCAGCATCATCTCTGAATCCGGTGGAATCGGGAACGTCACCATCACCAACGGCTCGTTCCTGCCCGGCGGTTCGATCGTCGCCCGCGACGGCGGCATCGGCAGCATCATCATCGTCGCAGGCCACCTTATGGGTGACATCTTCGCCGATCAGACCATCGGCCTGATCCGTGTCGAGCACTCCAGTGACGGCGTGTTCGGTGACGTGGGCATCAACCCCAACCTCTCTTCCGGCACCGCGACCAGCGATTCCAACCGCAACCAGCTCCCCCCAGGCGTGCTGGCGACCAACGCGATCGACGGCCCCGTCATCGCCTCGCTCCGCGGCATCAACAACTTCATCGTCACCGGCGGCTCGATCTTCGATGCCACCATCTATGCGGGCACGAACCTCGGCCTCCTCAGCGTCGCCGGCAACGTCCAGTCCGACGGCCAGCAGGCCGACGACGACTCCGTCACGATCGCCGCCGGCGATCAGATCCAGAACGTCCGCATCACCGGCGGCGTGAGCGACACGCTCTTCATCGCGGGCCTGACCAGCTTCGGTTCTTCGCCGATCTTCAATATTCTCGAACCCACCTACACCGACCGCGCCGGCGGCACGGGTACCGACGCCGACACCATCAAGTCGGGTCGCATCCAAAGCGTCGAGATCGGTTCCAACACATTCGACGTCAACTTCGTCGCGGGCATGACCGCCGGCGCCAACGGCATGTACGGCGACAGCGACGACCGACACGTCATCGGTTTCAGCTATGTCGATGACCTGACCATCGGCGGCTCGATGACCAACGTCACCGTCACCGCTGACCGCAAGTGGTACACGCTCAACGGCACCACGATCACGCCCGCCGTCCAGAACAACACGCCCTCACTCAACAACGCCGGCCGGAACGCCGCCAACGCCGACGGCCTGCTCGAACCCCTGACCGGGGCCTTCACCGGCGGGAGCATCAACCTCGGAAATATCGGTATCGTCGTCGACTTCGGCACGACACAGACCTTCGCCTGGAACGGCACGACATTCACGGTCGAGGCCACCAGCTCGCAGGCCGGGGCCGCCAACGCCGATCCGTCCCGCGGCATCGTCTGGGACTTCACCCGCGGCCGCCTGATCCTGGCCAACACCAGGCTCGCCGACGGCGTCATCGTCACCGTTCTCGACAACGACAACAACGACGCCACGCCCCTGCCCGAACTCATCGACTTCGATGTCATCTCAAACGATGACGCCGCCATCGGGCTCATCCGAATCAACGGCAACCTCCGCGGCGGGTCCGACATCATCGTCGACACCTACGCACGCACCATCGATATCGATGACTACGACGGCGACGGCCAGATCGTCGTCGGCGTCGATGTCGGCACCCTCACCGTCGGGCGTTTCGCCGGCGGCAGCATCCGCGCCAACTACGTCGACAGCTTCACCTCGACACGCAGCATCGTCGCTTCCAGCGGCAACGTGCCGTTCATCACGTTCACCGGCAACCGCGTCTTCAGTGTCGCCCAGAACCTCACCGGCAACGTCAACATCGATCGCACCATCTCGCAGAGCCTCACCGTGGGCGGCGACATCGCCCAGAGCCTCATCCGCGCCGGCGGCTCCATCACCAACATCACCGCCAACAACCTCAGCCGCGCACGCATCAGCGTCGCCAACACCATCGGCTCCGTCAACGTGCTCGGGAACGTCTTCGACTCGGCCATCCTCGCCGGCGGCGACCTCGGCTCCGACGCACAGTTCGGCACCGGCGGCAACTCATCCACAGCCGACCGCGCCACCAGCGGCAACATCGGGTCCGTCACCATCGGCGGCAACTTCACCGAGTCCGACATCGTCGCCGGCT
>Ga0070727_10003119_pt1 | contig 15347 bp, 18 predicted proteins | sample tdAd472_FD_66722 | JGI IMG/M metagenome (GOLD analysis project Ga0070727, IMG submission 66722) | Marine sediment microbial communities from the Atlantic coast under amendment with organic carbon and nitrate - tdAd47.2 | ecosystem: Environmental > Aquatic > Marine > Coastal > Sediment | place...
AGCGGCGCGCGACATAGGTGATTTGCTGCTGGTTCTTGGTCAGCTTTGGGTGAATAGACATGAGCGCGCGGGCAAGGTCGGTCCATCCGCTGTCAAACTCGATGCGCCGGTTGGAAAAGACGTTTTTGGCCTTCAAGACCATCAAGCTTTTGCCGAGAGGCGTATAGTCCATGCGCCGCGCGCGCGGGAAGAATTTGACCACGAGCTGATGCACAGCGGCACCCATGCCATTGGCATCGATCGCGATTTCCGCGACACGATATTTTTTGGTGAGCCGCTTGATTTCCGCTGCCTGCGCCTCGAAGTCCTTGCCGCGCCATTGCAGCTTTTCGAGCACCCGGAATTTTCCATTTTTACCCTGCGGCGGCGCGACAACAACGCAGCTTGCCGTGTCGCCATCTTCACTTTCTGCCGGATCATAACCGATCCACACCTCGCCATCGCCAAAGGGGCGCAGCGAATAGGGCATGACGTCTTTCCAGACATCCCAGCTATCGACCATGCACGGGCGGACGAGCGAAAGGGGAAAGCTGGACTGGCTGTCGTCGACAAACTGGCAGAGATAGAGATTGTCGAATTCATCGACCGAATATTCGAGAAGAACCTCATCGCGATCAATCAGATCATAGCCCAGCGCAATCGCGTCATCGAGCGTGACAATCTGCCGCCATATGCCGTCCGCGCCTAGCGCGCCATCTTTCAGCGCCTTGTCGCCGATGTCGATCTGAACGCGGTCCTGCTTGGCACGGCGCTTGTTGAAGCGCTCGCCGGACCACATGGGATACGCTTCATGGTTGATCGTCGATGGCGTGGAGAAATAGGTTTTATGATAGCCCTTTTGGGTGGCGATGGCCGAGGCGACCTTGTTGATCTGGTCAAAGCCATAAATCCAAAAGCATTCGTCAATATAGACATCGCCATGATAGCCTTGGGCCGTGCGATAATTGGTGCCGAGAAAATAGAATGTAGCCGGTGGAAGGGTTTCGCCGTCCTTATCCGTCCGGTGCACCACCATGGGATCGCCGGAAAGCTGCTTTCCCAGCACCTCAAAGACGAATTCGATGATATATTGGCGGAAGATATTGGCCTGAGAACGGCTTGCGGATATGAAAATCTGATTGTTGCCGCTCTCCAAGGCGCGGATGAATGCCTCGCGCGCGAAATAGAAGGTCGCGCCGATTTGGCGTGACTTGAGCAGCATGCGGGTGCGCAATGACACATTGCGCCACCAAGTTTCCTGATGCTCATAGAGGTTTGAGAGAAACGCCTCTTTGAGCTGCAGATATTCTTCATGCGTAATCAGATTTTTCGGCTTGCGCTTTTTCTCGCCCTTGTTCCGATTGGCGACCTTGGGGTTGAGATCGCCTTCATGCCCGCCTTCCGCCTCGTAGCGGCGGACGCGCGCCATGCGCTCGATCTGCCGCCCGAGGAGGTCGATTTCCTTGAAATCCGTTCCGCTCTTCTTTTCCTTGAAAATAAGCTGGTTGAGCCGCATTTCGCAGGCGTCTTCGACGCGCCGGATAATCGGATCATCATCCCAGCCATCGCGGTCTTTCCAACTTTGAACGGTAGAGCGATTGAGGTTCAGTTCCTGCGCGATCTCCGTCACGCCCCAACCGCGCCAATAATAGCCACGAGCTATTCTTTTGGTGTCGTAAGGGATGGCAGGTGGAACGGGCGCGGTCATGGCCGGAGATACTGGTCTTAGCCTTGATTATGGACGCGGCCCTCGGCTTGTTTTGCGATGCAAAACAACTCTATATCATTGCTCAAAGGCGCTTCTGCCGCGCGAATGACAGCAACACGCTTGACAGATCAGTTTCAGGAGCCGCGCGCTATGCCCAAGACAAAATTTTTTCGTGTCGCTGTTGAGGGGGCTACGGTCGATGGCCGAACCATTGATGGTGACATGATCCAGCAAATGGCTGACACCTACAACACTCAAACCTACACGGCCCGGATCAACTGCGAGCATCTGCGCGGATATTCTCCTGACAAGCCCTTCAACAGCTATGGCTCGGTCGCTGCGGTGAAAGCTGAAAAAATCGAGCTGAGCATTGGCGGAAAGACAGAGAAGCGCCTCGCGCTGTTTGCATCTTTCGATGTCAACGACCAAGCCAAGGAAATCAACAAGGCCGGTCAGAAGCTCTTTTCCAGCATAGAAATCGTTCCCAATTTTGCCGGAACCAACAAAGCGTATCTTTATGGGGTAGCGCTGACAGACAGCCCGGCATCGCTTGGCACTGAGCTGCTGGAGTTTTCGCGCGATGCAAAACGCAAGGACAATATCCTATATACTGAAGAAATTACGCTCGAATTTGCAGAAGACGGTGCTGCAAATGATGCCGACGCCGAAGTCACCAGCTTTATTTCGGGCCTGAAAACCTTCTTTACGGGCCTTTCCGCTCCCAAGCAGGAAGATCCAGCGCCGAAGCCGGAGGAAAAACCGGCGCAAGCCAGCGCAGACATGACCTCTTTCGCCGCGATGATGGTTGAATTCACCGAAAAGCTGGGCGCAGCCTTCAAGGCGCACAGCGATGCGACCAGCACAGCGCTGGCGGGCTTTCGCACCGAGATCAAGTCATTGAAAGACGATCTCGAAGCTGCTCCGGCGCGGTCATACTCCCGCCGTGGACCAAGCGCTGGTGCAGACGACCGCGCGCGCGCTGACTGCTGACAGCGCCATAAAAACATCTCGCTCGCCCTTTTGACCACCGGAGCCTAAAATGCGTAACGAAACCCGCGAACTCTTCAACGCCTTCTGCGAGAATATCGCGGAGATGAACATGGTAGGCACTGTCGCTACACGCTTCAATGTTGACCCGACCGTTCAGCAAAGGCTTGTAGACCGAAAACACGAGTCGCAGGAGTTTCTTAACAAAGTCAACTTCATCACCGTGCCGGAAATGGAAGCGAAAAAGGTTGGCCTTGGCATCGGCTCGCCAATCACATCCAACACCGACACGAGCCAGCCCGACGCCCGCCGTGAACCCAAAGACCCGACCGGCCTTGATGAGTTCGGCTATCGCTGCCGGAAAAACAATCAGGACACGAAGCTGGACTATGACAAGCTGGATATGTGGGCGAAGTTCAAGGACTTTGAGCTGCGCATTCAGAACCATATTGTTCAGCGTCAGGCGCTCGATACTATCATGATCGGCTTCAATGGAACGAGTTGGGCAGCGGACAGCGACCTTGTGGCCAATCCTAATCTGGAAGACGTCAATCTCGGATGGTTGCAGAATTTGCGCACTGACAAGTCTACACATGTACTCGATGAAGTAGCCGGAGGCGTAGAGGCAGGCAAGGTCACCTATGGCCCTGCAGGTGATTATTCGACGCTGGATGCTCTGGTGTATGACGCGGTCAATGCGATGCTGCCGAGCTGGGCGCGCAATGATACCGGGCTGACCTGCTTTGTGAGCTGGGACTTGCTTGATGATAAATATTTCCCGCTCATAAATCAGGCCATCGACCCGACAGAGCAGATGGCGCGCGACACGATTATGTCGACAAAACGCCTTGGTCGCCGCCCGGCAGAGACGCCGCCTTATATGCCCCAGGGTACAATTTTTGTCACGCGGCACGACAACCTCTCTGTTTATGAACAGGAAGGAAAGCGGCGCCGCCATGTCAAGGATGAACCGGAATATGACCGTGTGGTCGACTATCAGTCATCTAACGACGCCTATGTGATTGAGGATTATGACTTCGCCTGCCTGATCGAGAATGTTGAATATAAAGCAGCATAACCACCGCCCATGACGGTCGCACCGGGGAGGCGGCGCACGCTGCCTCCCCAAACGCCTGACCAGCGATGAACATAAAAGGTTGGAGACCATGACGCTTAGCCCTGCCCGCCGTACCAGACAGATGAAGCTCGCCCGGATTGCAGTCGAACGCGCGGGCCGTGAGGGGCTTGCGCCGGAGCGCCCCGACAACGGGCCGGAAGCCAGTGAATATGAGCTGTTGCTCGCCGCTTTGGGCGAGGATTTGAAGCGTCTTTCTGAAATCCAGTCCACCGAAAAGAAAATCGAGGCAAAACGTGCGATGGTAGAGCAATATCATCCGCATATTTCGGCCACCCTCGCTGCTGCACAGGAAACAGGCAAGGCGGTGCAGGATGAAATTCTGTCAACATTGATGCTCTGGCATATCGACATTGGCGAATATGAGGCGGCGCTGGACATGGCGGAGCATGTGCTGCGCCATGGCCTGCGCATGCCCGAACGCTTCAAGCGCGCTGCAGCGACTGTCGTGACCGAAGAAATCGCACAGGCCGCGCTGGCCCATGACGATGCTGAAAAGCTCTTCGAGCGCGACATATTGTTGCGGCTTGAAGAAATGACAGCCGATCAGGACATGCCCGACCAGGTGACAGCCAAGCTGTATAAGGCGCTCGGCCTGCTCATGAAGAAGACAGCCGATGTCTATGACGCTGGCAGTGATGATTTTATGGCCGGTGCCGGGGTCAGCGCACGCCGCGCGGCTCATGAGTATCTGAAGCGCGCGCTGAAGCTCGACAAGAATATCGGCGTGAAAAAGGAAATTGAACGGCTTGAGGCGGCGCTCAGAAAGAGCGAGGCGGAAAAGCCTGCGCTAGATCAGGAGAAATCGGAATGACAACGACTGTCACATTGAAAACGCATGATTGGCCGGTTCGTGTCAGCACTACTGATGCATACCAAACAGAAGATAGAGGCGTCCTCCACACTGAAAGCGAAACTGTGCCAGCTCACGCTGAACGTGAATTTTATATCACCGACACCCGATCTCTTGTCTTTGAAGAGCTTCCACAGACCGAATAAAGCTCGCGCACCCGCGCCGGGGGGCGGTGACGGATCAAGGCAGGGATTACCCGCTCGCCAATGATCCCGATCCCCACCCCTCGTAATTTCAGGCAGGAGGACATATGAGCGGATTTTCATCCTCCCCGGCACCGCCCGCCACCCCAGACGGTCAAACGCTCTCCTGTGGCCCGTTCTGGCCGGATATTGACATTAATGATTTTCGAAACGCCATGCGCATCGGCGGCACCGCGATACCCGATGACCGCGTCAGCGATGCGCTGCTCGGCGCAGTCATATCAGTCGACCGTGACCTTAGCCTATGGCGCGCATCACGAGAGGCCGACGGTAATGCGACGCTGGTTTCTGTTTCTGATGTACAGATTGGTGGGGAAAACCGCCTTGCGTTGATCTTTCGCCGCGCTGTCTATGCTTATGCCGCTGCTGATTTGCTTGAGACGCACCGTGACGTTACCGCAACAGGAACCGGCCAGAGCCGCGCACCAGAGATGGACATGCGCGCAGACGATCACCGGCGCAATGCAGTGCATGCCATTCGTGATATTAAGGGCCTTGGCCGCACCACTGTGGAGCTGATCTGATGAGCACCTTTGCTGCCACTGCTGAGCAAGGCGAAACGCTCGACGGGCTGTGCTGGCGCATGCTGGGCCAGACGGCGGGCATTGTAGAACAGGCACTGGAGCTGAACCGCGAGCTGGCCGACATCGGCGCTGTGCTGCCCGAAGGCATGGAGGTCATATTGCCCGTACCGGTGACGCCCTCTGTCCAGCAACGCGATATCGTGAAGCTGTGGGACTGAGCAATGCGCAAACATGACATCCTGCGCGGATTCCTGACCGATGCTCTGCCGGAGCTTAAGCGGAACCCGGAAGCCTTGAGCCTGCACATCGAAAAAGGGCGCATCGTGTCATGGCATGGCCCCAATTTGGGCTGGGAATATCGCTATGATCTGCGCTTGTTCTATCTTGAATATCGCGGAGCGCCTGAGCAGCTCTTCCTGCCTGTCACGCTCTGGCTACGCCAATATCAGCCGGAGCTGCTGCTTGATCATGAGGCAGCATCAAGCGCCGTTCAGTTCAATATTGATGTGGTCGATCTTGGCACGCATGATGTTGAAATACTCTTGCCGCTCACAGAAGTTGTTGACGTGCTGAAGCAGGAAGATGGCAGCTACGCCATGACCCTGCGTGACGAACCGCCCATTGCTGGCACAGAGCCTTTTGACGGGTTGGACCCGACACCATTGCTCAAACAGATTTATGCGCCCTCTGGCCCCGCGCGTGAATTTCTGGTGGGCTACCCGGATGACGAATAAGGCGCATGCCTGAGACCGGAGACCTTGACGAGCTGGAAAAATTTGTCGGCGGCATGCTACAAAGTCTGGAACCACGCGCACGGCGCAGCCTTTTTCGCAAAGTGGCCACGACAATGCGACGGGGCCAGCAAAAGCGCATCCGTTCGCAGCGCAACCCGGATGGAACGCGGTTTGAACCACGCAAGAAGCCGAAGAAAGAACAGCTCGGTCAATATGCGCTGAAATTTCTCTACCCTTCTGGCGGCTCTGGCCCACCTCGACTGGTGTTGATGAAGAGTTGGCGGCGCGAAGGCCCGCTCTTCACCGGCTATGATGTCAAAGCGGGTGGGCTGCGCAGCTTCGAGTGGAACAAGGTCGTCCGCTTCCTGCCGGCGGAGGCGGACGAAGAGAATAAAGGGGCGGGAAAACTCAGGAATCGCACAACCGTGCGCCAGCGCGCTATGTTCAAGCGCATTGGTCGCTCCGGGATCCTGCAGGCCGGGCAAAATGCGCATGAAGCCTGGGCAGGTTTTGCCGGAGAGGTCGCTCGCGTTGCGCGCGTTCACCAAGAAGGGAAATTCGACCGCCCTGCCCGCTCAAGCCGGGCCGTGCGCTACGCAAAGCGCGAGCTGCTGGGCCTGACAGCGCAGGAACGCGAGGACTTGCTCGATACGGTCATCGAGCATCTGGCCCATCAGGATATATAGCGGGCGGCTATCCTGAGCAATTTCTGCTCTAAGCAATCACCATCAAGCCAGCGCTGTCACCTTCGCGGCCAGCAGAAAATTAGCTCGCGCGGCGAAAGAGAAGCTCGCGGCCGAGAGATCGGGCCAGACGCCATAGCCCCCGGCCACGCTGAGGCCATTATAGCTATCGCCAAGGACGTTGGAAGCGCTAGCGCCGCCGATGTAACGATTCATAAGGTCACAGCCAAACACGTAGTTGAACTGGATCCCGCTAGCGCTCGTGTTCATTGCAGCCCAATAAAGTCCGGGCTGGAGCGCAATTGCGCCTCCACTTAAAGCCGCTGTTTGATCAAAATTCGCTGCGCCTTCAAGACTAAAGCCTGACGTGCTTGCCAGCGCATCTCCAGTCGGCAGTCGAGTAGTGGGATCGCTCGCGTAAATAGCCAGTTGAGCTGCCCCGCCAGCGACATTTGCGCGTTTTCGGAAGCCCAGCTCCTCTATTGAAATCGCGCGTTCAATGGAGATCGGACTGAAATATATAGTGTCTGCGCTCATTGCACTGCTTACGCCGTTTGTGAAAGTGCCGCTGCTCAAAATAATCCAGTTTCCTGCCACGTATACAGGTTTTAACTTGTTACCAAAGGCCGCCACATCCTCGACATTCGACCTAACATTTCCGCTATCTTGAACGAGCGCTATCAGCTCGGCGCCTGTGAGCGCCGCCGCTGGTGTCTCTTCTGAAATTTTCGTATCCGCCATGGAGTTTAGCCTTCTCTTACAATGGAACTATCATCTTCACGCAGCAATGCGCTGCCATCTTCTCTCAAAATATTGCCCGCCCCACTGCCGCCACCGCCGCCGCCAATCCCATGATGCAGCATCATTTTTTGCACGATGGGTCCAACGTCCGCGAGGGTCATGCCCTCGCGGTTAACGACTTGCGCCGATCCAAGCTGTACGTTGGAGACCGTTTCGTTACCGAATATCACCGTCCGACCTGGGTCTTGGATCATGTTCACCGCAGTCGCCGCGGTCTCATTCTCTACCAGATCGACACCAGCATGCAGCACAGTGTCACCATTCTCGTCCACGGCTTCGATGTACACCCAAAGGACGTGGGTTCCGGACGCATTCTCGCCTTCAAAAAAGCTGAAGGATGGATAGCTTGTTCCAAGCCATCTTGCGCCGATGTCTTCGCTGCCGAGCCATAAGAGTTGCAAGGTTTGAGGCGACCCAAGAAGCTGACCGTGCGCGCCTGTGCCTGTATCGCCGTTCGCATTAAAAACCCACGCGCAAAGAGTGGCTTTATTTCTGTCGGGATTATCCGTGAGAACGTCCGTGCTGCGATAACGATTGCCACCACTCATATCCCAGAGACCGCCCGAGATCGCAGCTCCGGTGCCATGCGTTAGGGGGAGCACACCGCCGATGATCGGGTTAATTTCCGTCGGATCGCTATCCTCTATCGAGTCAAAAGCAAACAAGGCGTCTACCTGATACCAAGCGTATCCGGTTGAAAACTCTACTGCGAAAGTAGAACTCGTAAAGCCGTCAGTGGCCTCGATGTAGACCGCATGAGCAAGCGGATCATCAAAATCTATCGTGTTTTGCTCAAGGAGAAACAGCTCATTATCAGAGATTGCAAACCACTCATTATCATTGCCGCCAACGATTCTGTACGTCAAAGCATCACTGCCCAAGACAGCTAGTGAGTGCGGATAAGTCGGCTCGAATTCGATCTCATCCGCTAATATATTAGAGATTTCTATCGGGTCACGCTTTGCGACATGCCCTCCAAACGACGCAAAGAGCTGATAGCGCGGATCGGCAGTGTCTGTGTAATTGTCACTGATCGCAAAGCCACTGTTGTTAGCCGAATCCACAAAGACCATAGCTTGCACAACGCCAAGCGCCGCCAGGCTATAGTTCATGTCCTTGAACACCTGAACATAAGCATCGCTCTCAAGGACCGATTGTTTATATGCGTTGAATTCAGCGTCGCCGGGGCCTTGGCCGTTGTTGCCGCCTTCAAAAAACAGGTCAAAATTATACTCATACTGAATTAACGGCTTGCCAAGCGCCGCGACATTGCTGAATTTCGGGACCCACCCATTCAAATAGTCCTGCATTCGTGATGCAGTTTGGTCGAATGTTTCAGCAAATCGGAAGCTGGAAGGAGTCGCGCTCGCGGTGAAGCTTTCTGTTGCAACAGCCGTCCATCCGTTTTTGGCCGTGTAAGCCGCAAAGACCTCATATTCTGTGTCATCAGCAAGGCCGGTAATGGGCGATCCTGCTGTATATTGCGCGTAATTGCCCGGCAAATCCACCGCGCCGCCCGCAACAAATCCAGCTCCGGAACCGGCCATTATCTCAGCCGGTGTAGGAGTCGAACCGCTTGCGTAAACACCAAAGACAACAGAGCTGGCAGAAACACCACCCGGCGAACCAGCCCATGCGCTCGGCGTAATCTGACCTGACGCAATATCGACTTTACAGTGCCACATATTGGCGCGACCATAGAGCGCGCCAGCCAAATAATCCGTCGCCTCTTCCACGCCTGCACCAGACATGCCTTCTGTAGCGGAAGTGATATTCACATTCTGCATACCAAGGACATGATTGACGCGCGATCTGCCCAAAGCCGCATCCAGTCGCGTCCAGATATTTAAGCTCTGCTCACCGTGCGAGCGATAGTTGTGAGAGCTTTTACCCGGTTCTTGCTGCCAAGTGAATAAAATAGGCGTGCCTATTGCGGCGCTTCTGATGCTGCCATCCAAAGACCCAAAGCGCAGCCGGAAGTTATCTTCGTCGATATATTCGACTGTATTGCCTGCCCCACCTCCCAGCGGATAACCAGCGCCTCCGAGCGTGTCATAACAATTAATCACGTCACCATGGCCAAGTCCATGAGATGGCAGATAAAATATATCCGCCGTCGTCGTTACGCTTGCCGTAAATCGCGTGAAATCATAGTAATAATACCAGGTCCAATTATCGTAAAAAGCTCCACCAGTATTCCAGATTTCGTTCCCATTTTCCGCCCACACACTGAGGCCGGGGTCAAGCTCAGCGGCGAGAAAGATGCCGAGTTGATCGATATAGTCGTCGCTGGCCCGTGCCGGAACGCATATCCACGCGTCGCGCGAGAGCGTGTTACAGAGCTTTATGAAAATTTCATACGGCACAATTCTCCTGTCGAATCGTATGTCACTATCAAGCGTGCGTTCAGCCCATTCGCTGTGGCGATTTCCGTTGGCATTAAACCAATCCATAGCCCGCAGCGCATTGCCTCCTGCGCCTGTGAGATAGGATATGAACTGAGGATTGAATGGGTCGCCCGCATTCCACGCAGAGAGCTGGCCCGGCATGATGACCCGGATCGGCTCAGTGACACTGCCTCGGGCATTCACGACCAAAAGAGTTGTGTTGTGGGTATGCTCGAAAGTGAACTCGGTCGCTGTCGTCCATGCGGAAGTTTGAGGCGTCTCACCAACGCGCTTGATAGAGAGTTCAGCGCCACCCGGGTTAAGAACCGTGCAGGTTCCCTCTGGAATTGCGATGTTATGCGGACTACCAATAGCTATAATTATTTCAAAAGTGTCGGTTTCGACTTCGGCGGTGAGATAACCCCGATCATCAGTGAAGCCACCTGAACCCGACGTCCGATTCCACGAAGATGCGGCCCACATTAGATTCGAGAAAGGAACTGCGCCGTTATAATGATTTATCCCAACCAGCCCGACGCCCAAAGCCATCCCATTGGGAATCGACGCTCCTGTCCCAAGCGCCACCAGATCGCTTTCACCTGCCTTTGACGCGGTAGATCGCGGCTGAATGACCGAGCCTGCGTAGAGCGACGAGTCAATGGTCGCACCAGTCACAGGCGAGCCATCCACAAGCCAGTCATCCACCTGACTATCCGCGCCGCTGAAAACCGCAGGCACCAGCGTCAACACACCTCCGGGCGCGCCGGTAAAAGACGGTGCGGTAAGCTGTTCAATTCCTTCAATGGACGTAATTATTTTTTTGCGATGATCAGTCGCGGCGCTGAGAAAGCCTTCGCCAAAAAAATTTCCGATGAAGTCCATCAGCTCGCCGCGATCACTGAAATTCTCTGACCTTCGCGGACAAAGCGCACTGCGCTGCGCCCATCTATCCAAAGCTGGCCGTTCGCTTCGGTCGCGACGACATCTGCGCCTATTTTGATGCGCGCATTACCGCCCAGAATTGTGATTTCATACACACCGGCTTCAAGCGCATCTGTATGCGCTTCACCGCCTGTGAAATCGCGATCAATGCTGTCGCCCTCATGCGCCGCCAGCATTGGCAGGGCCTGCATTCCGGTCATCCGTGGCCATTTTTGTGCCTCGCTGCTATGGCGGGTGATATAGGCTTTCATATCATTTCTCTTCCTGTTGTGAAAAAATCACCGCCCATTGCAGCGAGAGAAGCTGGCCGCGAATGTCGCCCGCCACGCTATAAAGCTCTGTCATGCTGGTCTGACATTGCGCGCCGGTCATGGCGGCCTTGCCATCCGTGCCGCTTGTGCGCTGGGCCTTTGGCAGTTCAGCCGGGCGGCTGAGCAGGTGCACCGGCACTTTCGCCGTTCGCATTGGCGGCGGCGGCGTCAAGGAGCCGCAGGCCGTCATCATCAATGCAGACAGTGCGATAGACAGGACGCTCAATGATTTTGAGATTTTCACGGACGATCTCCCTGTGCATATTTTTCCGGCTCTGATCCGCTTCCAATTGGCGAAGCGCCGCCTGTTCCATTTTCTGTTGAGTCGCCTCGCGCGCGGCATGGGCGGCGTCTACCTGCTTCTGCATGACAGCGCGCTGGCGCATTTTCCCAGCGTCAAGCCCATGAAAATAGCCGCCCAGCCCGGCAGCGACGGACAAAAGAAGACCGCCAGCAGCAAGATAGCCCAGCCCGATCAAGCGACAATCCCCGGCAAATACACCGTTTTCAGCCGCCCCCATACGCGCCGCTTCACTGCGCTCAGCTCCATGTTGCGATAGTTTGCGCGCCAGCTCACATGCACCCAGCCCGCCTCGCCAAATTCATAGATAAGCTGGTCATAATTGCGGTTTGCCTCCAGCCAACGGCACACCTTGATATTGGAGACGCCCAATACGCGGAAATCCGCCGCCTGCCCTTTGCAGTGCTGACTGTTTGACGAGCCGCCAATGGCCCGGTTCAGCGCGGCAGGGCGATAGCCTGAGCTGATGATGACCGGCTTTTCATAATGCGCGCGCAGCGGCTCCAGTACATTGTCACACAGCGCTGCCAGATTAGAGATGACCGAAGCGGGCGCTGACATGTCTATGCCCATCCGCGCCGCTGTCTGAGACACCAGAAATTCTGACAAATGAAAATTTTGGCTCAAGCGACCGATCATCTCATAACCCCGCGCTGTGCCGTAGCGCGCGCCTCGCGCGCTTCACAAAAACTCTTCACGCGCGCGTGGCGCAAATGCCAATACCACAGCGCCGCGCAGACGATCAGGCACCAATGCCCCATGTCATACATCCATGGCGGCGGTCGCTCGCCAAGTCCGCCAATAAACCGGGCCATCCCGTAGCAAGAAAGAGCAAAGCCCAGCGCCCATGATTTGAGCGCGGCTAGGCGGCTTTGCGCCTGCAATGCGGGCATCACGCGGAAAAAAAGCAGGCTGGCGAGGGTCAGTTCAAAAATGCCGATAAGAACATCATGCATGTCTCATTTCTCCCACGGCAACCGGATGTCATGGGGCAGCTTGCGCGCGCGCTCAATGAGGCCTTTGCCAAAAGCTTCGAAAGCCAGTGGAATGATGCGCGACCCTGCGCCCGCGACGGCCATGACAAGATTAAGGTTCCAGTGCGGATAAATCGCGCTGTGGAAGTTGGCGGCCAGAACGCCGAAAAGCACCGCAAGCGCCACGGTCAATCGCTCGGAAATCCGTGTTCCCGGCTCGGAGATCGAGAGCATAGCCATGGCCGCGCCGATACAAATGACCATGCCTGCAAGAAATTCTGGCAGCGGAACGACTATGCCAAAAGCAAACATAAACGCGCTAAGGCCCAACTTAGTTTCCATCGAATGCAGCTCTTTTAGGCATGGTTGAGGGCATGTTTTTCATCAGGCCGATAAAAATCCTCGCCACCGGCGCATTCCACTGACCAGAGTTGTTTTGCGATGCAAAACAACAGCGCGCGAGTGCGCGGTCATGGCGACCAAGCTTGTGTGGCGCCATGCCCGCGACCTTCACCGCCATAGACCTGTCGCGCCTGCCCGCGCCGGATGTGATCGAGCCGCTCGATTATGAGACGATCTATGAGCAAATGCTTGCCAGACTGAAAGAGTTCATCCCAGAATTTGACGACAGCCTTGAGAGCGATCCGGCTGTGCGCATTTTGCAGGTGGCCGCTTATTTCAGGCTGCTGGACCGCCAGCGCATGAATGACGCGGCGCGCGCGGTCATGCTGGCCTATGCGCAAGGCGCTGACCTTGACAATCTGGGCGCGGTCTTTGGCGTTGAGCGCCTTATCATCGCCGCGGCCGATGAAGAAGCCGGAACCCCTGCGGTGATGGAAGAGGATGACGCTTTTCGCTATCGCATCACGCTTGCGCCCGAAGGCTATTCGGTCGCGGGACCGCGCGGGGCCTATATCTATCATGCGCTGTCGGCTGACAGTGACGTGCTCGATATTTCGGCCACCAGCATCGCGCCTGCTGAGGTGGAAATATATGTGCTTTCGCGGACAGGAGACGGCACCGCTCCTGCCCCGCTGATTGCGGCAGTCGATTCCGCGCTGAATGCCGAAGATGTGCGACCGATGGCCGATATGGTGACAGTGGCCAGCGCTGCCATTGTCACTTATGCTATAGAGGCCAGCGTTCATACGTTCGCCGGACCTGACAGCAGCGTTGTGCTGATTGAGGCACAAAACCGCATAGAAAAATGGGTTGCTGAAAACCGGCGTATAGGCCGGGACATCACTCGTGCGGGCATTATCTCCGCGCTTTTTGTCGGTGGCGCGCAAAATGTGACATTGACCCAGCCCGCCGCCGACATCGTCCTTGATGAAACGCAGGCCGCCTATTGCACCGGCATTACGCTTGTGCATGCGGGGGTGAGTGAATGAGCCTGTTGCCGCCCAATGCTTCGGCGCTGGAAAGCGCGCTGGAAGAAGCGGTTCAGATACCTGCATTACCGGTAGCAATCCGCGCGCTCTGGCACCCGGAAACCTGCCCTGAAAGCCTGTTGCCGTGGTTGGCATGGACGCTCTCTATAGATGGCTGGGATGCAAGCTGGCCGCTCGCTGTGCGCCGTGCCGTGGTCGCCAGCGCCATCGCGGTGCATCGCAGAAAAGGCACTGTCTTTGCGGTTCGCAAGGCTATTGCAGCCTTCGGAGCCAATATGTCGCTTCGCGAGTGGTATCAGATCGCGCCGCCCGATCCGGCAGGAACATTCAGTGTTATCCTCTCGGTTTCCAATCATTCAGGCGCAGCGCCGAGCGCGGAATTCGTCGATGCGGTGGTCTCCGAGATTGACCGCGTAAAGCCGCTCTCCCGCCATTTCACCTTCACACAGGCGCTCGATGCAGAGGGTGAGATCGGGCTGATCGCTGCCGTGCGCCCTGCCACTTATGCGCGGCTGAGCTGCGCCGCATGAGGATATTGCCATGCCATTGACCATGATCGTTACAGATGCAGGCCGCGCCGCCATCGTGAATGCAGAAAACAGCGGCACAGACCCGGTCACCATCACCGAATGCGGTCTTTCTGGCTCCGTCATAACGGCTGACGCAACAATGACAGCGCTGGCTGGTGAGTTCAAGCGGATTGCCACTCTTTCCGGCGATGTGGTCGATGATGACACGATCCACATGATCGTGCGCGATGAAGGCATGGACGCCTATACGGTTCGTGCATGGGCGCTCTATCTGGCAGACGGCACGCTTTTTGGAATTTTTGGCCAGAGTGACCCGCTGATCGAGAAAACATCCTCATCGGCCATGTTGCTGGCTATTGATGTGCGCTTTGCCGACATCAATGCCGCCTCGCTGATATTCGGTGACACGAACTTTCTCAACCCGCCCGCGACGACTGAAGCTCTGGGCGTGGTCGAACTGGCGACCGAGACCGAGGCGATTGCCGGAGCCGACGCGCAGCGCGCTGTCGTTCCTGCCGCGATGCAGGCAGCGGTGAACAACTGGCTCGATGCACGTTTTGGCGCGGGCAATAGCGGGATTTGGCATCCCGGCAATGATGGCGCGGGCAGCGCGATGGATGCGGACACAGTCGACGGGCTGCATGCGAATGCTTTTCTGCTTGCCGCCAGCTTCACCGCCTCAGCCATCAAGGCCATGTTGCTTACGGTGGACGGCGCGGGCAGCGGCGTAGATGCTGATACGGTCGATGGTGTTCATGCGGCGAGCTTTCTCAGAGCCGACGCAGAAGACACCGCCTCTGAGCTGATCACTTTCAGCAAGGGCCTGGTCGCCACTGGCGGAATACATTCTACCGATGGCCTGATCACCAGTATTTCAGGCGGCCTTTCTGCACTATCTACATCA
>Ga0070727_10003123_pt1 | contig 15341 bp, 11 predicted proteins | sample tdAd472_FD_66722 | JGI IMG/M metagenome (GOLD analysis project Ga0070727, IMG submission 66722) | Marine sediment microbial communities from the Atlantic coast under amendment with organic carbon and nitrate - tdAd47.2 | ecosystem: Environmental > Aquatic > Marine > Coastal > Sediment | place...
TACGCACGCACCGATGCGGCCCTTGAACGTGACCGTCAACTGAACCGGGCCGGCAGCACCGGGGAGATCCTCATCGCTGAGCGTGATGATCGCGGTGGCCTCGTACGTGCCGATGGTCTGCGTGTCGATCTCGACCTGAAAGTCGGCCGATTCTCCGGGCAGGATGCCCGACAGCGGCGTGATGTCGGTCGCGAAGGCCCCGGCGTCGCCGATGACCATGACGCTATCGATATCGAGGTTGGCCGCGTAGACCGATGGAGCGATATTCCAGACGGAGTACCCGAGAATGGGCGATGTTTCGTCGAGATCGAGCTGACCGAAGTCGATGACGATGTCGTTGAGTTGCGATTGCCCGCTCAGTGAGGCGAGCGAGTGGTCGATCGCCAGGCCTGTGATGGTGACTACATCGTCGCCGTCACCCGAGCCGAGGCCCGTGCCCGCAGAGGTGACTTCAGTGGTGTCGATGGTGACCGTGCCACCGAAAGGGCCGAATCCCGAGCCGGTGATCTGGACCTGATGGCTCATCGATTGGTTGTTGCGGGCTGCGCCGAACTGGTAGCGGCTCACCTCGGCGAGATCGCCCTCGGTGACGACGCTGTAGGTGGTTGGCGCAGCACCGGCTTTGGCCAGATCGATCGAAACCGCCGGGAATTGCGAGGGTTCGCCGATCATCAGGCCCAGGTCGATCGTTTGACTCGTTGAGCCGTCGACCGGGCTCTGGCCCGCGATGATGATCTGAGCATCGCTGTCCGATCCACCGAAGAGCGCCCAGACCCATTCGGGCCGGTCGGCGAACGCGTTGCGGTTCTGCTGGGTGTTGTAAACGCGGTCGTTGCGGTAGTTGTCGACCTCGCCCGGCATCTCTGCGATGTGCCAGTCGATGAACTGCTGCTGATTGCCGAGTTGCACCATGTTGAGGTAGGGGTAGCGTGTCTTCATATAGAAGGCCATGCGCGCCATCCGACCGCGATAGTTCAAGCCGTACTGGTTTGGGTCGAACTGTCCCGGGAAGGTCCCGAACTGTTTGTTGCCGCGTGAGCTGTTGATCGAAGGATTGCAGGCGTGGAGTTGGTGAAGATCGCTGTAGTCGGAGCCGCTGCTGCCGACACCGAGACTAACGGGCCAGGTGTGTTCGCGGTTCCATGTTGCGCCCGAATCCCAGCCTGAGGGAATCGAAGCGCCGTTGTAAACCAGAATAATATTGGCGAGGTTGTTCGGATCTTCTTCGATGTCTTGGAGATGAATCCTCGCGTCGCCGTAGCTGCGTGTGATGGCGTTGTTGAGCAGCGGGTTGAGCTGGGCTTGGAGGGTCACCGCGTCTGTGCCGGTGATCGAGTCGTAGTACCCTGCGGGCGGGTCGGCCAGCGCGACCGATGCCATCCCGAAGGCAAGACAGATTGACGTCACTGATTGATTCATACTGACCTCTCTCCTCATCCCCCGGCAAAGCGTACCCGAGTGTGGGAGAAAGAGATGTAAAAATGGCATCAAGCTGTCCGCGATGTGTGTCGGCAAACGGTAAGAACGCCGAGGGGTTCGCCCTATAACCGGGTCTTAGGTGGATATACTCGTCCTCAATCGTTCAGGAACCAAACAGAGCACTGCCCGGGACTTTGGCGTGGTGTTCCAAGAGTGGAGGTATCAGCAGTGAAAGGTCGTCTCTTTGCTCTCGTTGCCCTGAGTGCCGCTGTGGTCATCGGCAGCTCGGGCTGCACCACAGTCTCGCGCGGTCTCGGCAAGATCACCGCCAACAAGTACGCCAAGCCCCGTAGCGGCACGGTCTGGACCGTCGCACCACCCCAGCTCGAGCCGCCGGCACCCGACAAGAAGAACGTTTACATCTCGTTCCGCAATATCAGCGATGCCTCCGACATCAACCTGACTCAGGAGCTGCGTCAGGCCGCGACCGATCAGGGCTGGACCGTGGTCAACGATCCGACCAACGCGACCTACCGCCTCCGCGCGAGCCTGCGGTTCTTCGGCGAGGTCGAGCCTGAGTCCGGCGGCAAGAACGTCGCCAACAAGATGGGCTGGATTACCGGCGCCGCCACGGGCATCGGCACGGGCGTGCTCGTGGCCGACGCGACCAACAGCTGGGGCTACGGCGCCGCTGCGGGCGCTGGCGCTGGCGGTTTGGCCGGCATCGGCATCGCCAACGCATCGACACCCCGCGAGTGGGCTGCGATTATCGACTTCGTGCTTGAGGAATACAGCGAGACGCCCGTCGAGTTCGAGAAGTTCACCGACAGCAGCTCGGACGCGACTACCGGCGCCGGTACCGGCAACGACCGCATGTCCGATGCAGGCCGCACCAACACGGGCAACAGCTCCAACGCTACCATCACCACGACCAGCAACTACTTCCCCCACGGCCTGCGACTCTCGGCCTGGGCCAACCAGATGAACATGTCCGAGGAAGAGTCGCTGCCACTCATCCAGGACCGCATCAGCAAGGTCGTCACCCAGATGCTGCCTCAGTAATCTAAAAACCGATCACCATTCACAGCGGCCGCTCTCCGGGGCGGCCGCTGTTTTTTTAGCGGCATTCTTGAGGATCTGCATGATCTGTATGTTTCTGCTAGTCTCCGACCTCCCTTATTGATCCCCCACTCTTGCCTTTAGGAGGTGGAGCTATCGACTCCGAGAGCCTGCAGAAACTGCTCGCGGTGGTGCTGTACTGCGCCGTTCTCCTGTTCATCGGTTATCTCGCCTCGAAGCGGATGCGTGACATCCGGGACTACTTCGCCGGCGGCAAGAAGCTCGGATTTATCAACGTCGCCTTCTCGGCGCGAGCGACCGGAGAATCCGCGTGGCTCCTGCTCGGACTGACGGGTACTGGATTTGCCATCGGCGTGCAGGGATTCTGGGTGGTGCTGGGAGAGATGCTCGGGGTGGGGGCTGCGTGGCTGCTCATGGCCAGGCGATTCAAACGACTCTCGGACAAGTACGACTCGATCACGGTGCCCGACTACCTCGAATCGCGCCTGCGCGACACCGGGCACTGGCTCCGACTGATCGCGGCCGGCGCGCTCGTGATCTTCGTCCCGATCTACGCGGGCTCGCAGGTCTTCGCAACCGGCAAAGCGTTCAGCGCGTTCCTCGACATGAATTACTTCCTTGGAGCCACGATCGGGTTCCTTGTTGTGCTCTTCTACATCACCAAGGGAGGCTTCGTCGCGGTCGTCTGGTCCGATGTCTTCCAGGGCTCGCTCATGCTCATCGGGCTTGTGCTGCTGCCCATCGTCGGACTGCTCGAAGCCGGTGGCGTCACCAATGTTCTGGACACGCTCCGCGCCAGCGACCCGAGCCATCTCTCGCTCACCGCGGGCCAGGGCTGGACACCCCTGACCGTCGCAACGGTCGTGGGCTTTGCGGCCATCGGCATCGGGTTCCTCGGCTCGCCCCAAGTCTTCGTGCGGTTCATCTCGTTGCGGAGCGAGAAGGAAATCAAGAAAGGCGCAGCCGTCGCCCTGGCGTGGACGATCCTTGCCGACAGCGGCGCCGTGCTCGTCGGCGTTGTCGGGCGGTCGCTCTACACCTCGGCCGAGATCGGCGGCGACCAGGACAACATCCTGCCATTCATGTCGCAGGCGCTCCTGCCCGCGTTCCTGGCGGGCATCTACATCGCCATGGTGCTCAGCGCGATCATGTCCACGATTGATTCGTTGCTTGTTGTTGCGTCCAGCGCTGCGGTGCGCGACTACTGGCAGAAGACCAAGCACCCGAACATGCCCGACGATCAGCTCGTCAAGCTCAGTCAGCGATTGACGCTCATACTCGCATTGATCGCCTTCGGCATCGGCATGGGCATCCTCGCGTACAACGCGGACGAGGGTGTGTTCTGGATCATCATCTTCGGCTGGTCGGGCATCGCTGCCACGTTCTGCCCGGTGGTGATCCTGAGTCTGTTCTGGTCGAAGCTGACATCGCTTGGCGCTAAGATGGGCATGGTGACGGGCTTCCTGTGCGTGCCGTTCTTCAAGTTCGCCGCCCCCCCGATACTCAAGGGCATCGGCTGGGACGACGGCGTGAGCTATCTGGGCGCACTGGATGTGCTCCTGCCCGCGTTCCTCGTCGCCGGCACGGTCGCGATCATCGGGAGCATGCTCGATAAGAAGGGGCAGGCTGCGCTTGTGGGTGTGGCTGACGAACTCAGAGAAGCCGCGGGGAAAGGCTGACTTTTCGTTTCAGCAGCCGGCGTTGTAGTTGGCGACCCACGCGCTGAAGTCGGCCGGTGTGCAGGAGCCGTCGCTGTTCTGGCCACCTTTGCTGTGACATCTGAGCTGCTTCTCTATAACCCCCACTTGCAATGACTAAACAGAGAGCCCCCGCCAATCGGCGAGGGCTCTCATGTATTCCGAATCTGTTGGACTGAGCCTTAACCCTTCCAGCTGCTCTTGAAGGCCTTGAGCGCCTTCTCTAGCTTGCCGGTCAGCTCGTCGTCGAGCGCCTTCTTCTCGGCGATCTCGGCGTGGACGTCGCGGGCGGTCGTCTGGAAGTAGTCCAGCATCGACTTCTCGAACTCGGCGACCTTGTTCAGGGGCACATCGTCGAGGTAGCCCTTCGTGCCGGCGTAGATCGAGATGACCTGGTCCGTCACGGTCTGGGGCACGTACTGCGGCTGCTTGAGCAACTCGACCATGCGGGCACCGCGGTCGAGCTGGGCCTGCGTGGCCTTGTCGAGATCGGTACCCAGCTGGGCGAATGCCTCGAGCTCGCGGTAGGCGGCGAGGTCGAGTCGCAGGGAGCCGGCGATCTTCTTCATCGCCTTGATCTGAGCGTTGCCGCCCACGCGGGAGACGGAGATACCCACGTTGATGGCGGGTCGCACACCCGAGAAGAAGAGCTCGGGTTCAAGGTAGATCTGGCCGTCGGTGATCGAGATCACGTTGGTCGGGATGTACGCCGAGACGTCGCCTTCCTGGGTCTCGATGACGGGCAGCGCGGTCAGCGAGCCGCCACCGTTCTCGTTGGAGAGCTTGGTGGCGCGCTCGAGCAGGCGGCTATGGAGGTAGAACACGTCACCCGGGTAGGCCTCACGACCGGGCGGACGGCGGAGCAGCAGCGAGAGCTGGCGGTAAGCCACGGCCTGCTTGCTGAGGTCATCGTAAACGAGCAGCGCGTGCTTGGGCATGGGCTTGCCGTCGGAGAGCGTCTGGCCCGGCTGCTTGCCTGTCCACATGAAGTACTCGCCCATCGCGCAGCCGGAGTAGGGCGCGACGTACTGCATCGGGGCGGGGTCGGAGCTGCCCGCGGTGACGACGATGGTGTAATCCATCGCGCCCTGCTCTTTGAGCGTCTGCACCACGCCAGCAACGGTCGACTCTTTCTGGCCGACGGCGACGTAGATGCAGACCACGGCTTCATCCGTGCCCCAGTACTGCTTCTGGTTGATGATCGCGTCCACCGCAACAGCGGTCTTACCCGTCTTGCGGTCACCGATGATCAGCTCACGCTGGCCGCGACCGATCGGGATCATCGCGTCGATCGCCTTGATACCGGTCTGCAGCGGCTCGGTCACCGGCTGACGCTCGGCGATGCCGGGCGCGATGATGTCGACGAGTCGGCTCTCGGAGGCGTTGATCGCGGCCCCGCCGTCGACCGGGCGGCCGAGCGGGTCGACCACGCGGCCGAGCATGGCTTCACCGACGGGCACCTGCAGCAGCTTGCCGGTGCTCTTGACGATGTCGCCTTCCTTTACTGAGAGCGGGTCGCCGTAGATCACGGTACCGACGGTGTCGGTCTCGAGGTTCATGACCTGGCCCATGACGGTGCCGTTGTCGGTCTGGAACTCGACAAGCTCGCCGGCCATCGCGTTTGCGAGGCCATAGACGCGGGCGATGCCGTCGCCGATCTCGACAACGCGTCCGACTTCGGAGACCTCGAGGTCGGCCGAGTAGTTCGAGATTTCCTGCTTGATAATGCTGGCGATTTCGTCGGTCTTGATCTTCACGCGAGAGCTCCGCTGAATCGTCTTGTGTGGTCCACCCGGATAGCTCCCCGGCAACGCCGAAACCCGGGCCGGGGAGAGGGACGGAAACATAGGACCGCCGGCGGGCAATGGCCAGAGGGGAGGGGTTTGTTCGCACCCAAGCTACATGCACTCAAATCCGTCATAAAAGCCGCCCCCCAGGCATTCCTGGGGGGGGCGGACGATCGTTTCGAGTCAAAGAGGTTTATGGCGTGCAAGCGTTGTAATTCGTCACCCAGGCGCTGAAGTCGGCCGGGCTCACAACGCCGTCGCAGTTCTGGTCGGCTTTCGGATCCCCGTTGTTGAACGCGGTCACCCAGGCGCTGAAGTCTGCAGCCGTCACCGACCCGTCGCCGTTGACATCCGCCAAGAGGCACGGATCGCAGGGCTGGGTGATCTCGGCGCAGATCTCAAGGGCGTCCACGTTCGAGAACTGCTGGTCGCCGAAGGACCAGTCCTCGATGCCGACCTGCGAGCCGTAGAGATAGATCGCAAAAGTGCCCGAGAAGTCGGTGAAGAAGATCGTCGAGCCGTCGACCGGGAAGCCCATGCTGCGGAGCGCATCGAGGCTGGCCGAGCGTTCGCTGAGTGAGAAGATCGCGTAGTCGCGACCGGGCTCGGCCCGTGACTGGTCGGGGTTGATCTCGCCGAAGTCCCAGACCACGAGCCCGTCGATATCGTCCCGCTGCCCCTGCAATTCCGGGTTCGGAGCAAAGCCGAGCATATTGAGCCCGGACATAAACCCCGGCGCCCACGGCGGGGTCACGCCGACGCCCGAGCCCTTGGGAATCGCAAAGATATCCGCCGCCGAGAATCCGCTCGCCATCGCTTCTGCGGGAGGGATGCTAAAGAAGCTGTCGCGGTCGTTCTTGCCGTCGCCATCGACATCCATCACGGGATCGGGCATGACGTTGTAAGCGTCCACGTTGTCGTGCCGACCGGGCGCAAACATCGGCGCGGGCAGGCCAGGCCCGACAAACGTGCCCGGGCCCATCCCGGCTGTCAGGTGCAGCATGCTCTCGTCAAACTCGAGATGGTGCGAACCCGGCGCGGGCACCGCGGTCGGCAGCACGCCGCCGAACGGCCCCGCTCCGAGCGTGCCGACATAAATGCCCGGATTCTTGAACAACCGATCCGAGAGATAGATATCGCCCGGCTGCTGGTTGACCGCGAATTCACCCGCCAATGGCGTGCCGGGCAGGCCGTTCGTCGCGCGGTCCACACTGAAGCGGATGTTCATCTCGGGCGAAACCTCGGGGTAATAGATCTCGTGGTCCTGGCTCACCGCGTCGAGGTACGTCCCGGCGGGCGAAGCCATGTCGAGCACAGGCTCTGCTGGGATCGCCGGCACAACCGTCAGAAGATCCGCATCGACATACGTCACACCCGAAACAGTAATCAGTGTCGGCGAAGGGCCGATCCGCCCCGCGGGGACCGGCGGCAGGAACAGACCAAACGGATCCTCCGCTGAAAATCCGATGCCATAGAACGCCGAGGTCAACGGGCCGGAAGGGTTGTCGTCAAGACTGAACGTCTGCGCCGAAGCGCCAGAAGCGGTCAAAATCGCCGCGGCTGTCATTGCGTGCTTTCTCATGATCCACCACCTTTGAATGTGGGCCAACAGGCCCGTGTGTCTCTTGTGTTTCCGGATCAAGCTGATCCGTACACAGAGACATCCGCAAAGAAAGTGCAATCAACGACAGCGTGTGTATCTCAGTCGCACCCCGCGTTGTAGTTGGCAACCCACGCGCTGAAGTCGGCCGGTGTGCATGAGCCGTCGCTGTTCTGATCGCACGCGGGTAAGTTGCTGTTGAATGCCGCGACCCACGATGAGAAGTCGGCGGGGGAGAGGGTGCCGTCGTTGTTGGTGTCGGGGCGACACATTACGTCGCAGTCCTCCGAGATGTTGATGACTTCTATCCCGAAATTGCTGTCCGCAATCACTGCGAAATCATCCAAGAGACCGACGTACTGGATAGACCTTGCTCTTCCATACAGTCCCACTTGGCGAGGGGATTCAGGCGTGCTGATATCGTAAACACAGAATCCCTTAAAGTAATCCGCGGCGAAGAGGCGGTTTCCCCGAACGGCGATCTGATGTACACGACCACCGCCGCCGAACGAGCCCACATATACCGGATTCTTTGGGTCTTCGATATCGACAATGTAAATCCCCAAGTAATCCGCGGAAGGTAAATATGCGTACCCGTTTGCAAACACAGCTTTGCCCGCCCCACTTGGCAGGGCCACCTCTCCGACAAGACGCAAGTCTGATGGGTTGCTCGTATCAAGAACGCTCAACCTGAGCGGGTCGGCCTCGGATACGAACAAGTAGGATCCGAAAGCTGACGCGGAATAGATCCAAGAGTTTTCTGCGTAACGGTCGAGTAGCATTGGTACATTGGGGTCCGACACATCTATTGCCCACAAGCCTGCATTCGTACTGCATAAATAGGCGACATCGCCCTGCAACTCTATTCCGTATACTGCTTGTCCAATATCATAACTACCAAGCAGTTGGGGTGTAAGTGGATTTGACACATCAAGTATTGCAAGTCCATTTTTGGCTGAATAGAGAACTTCATCGCGCAACTTCAAATCCAGAACATTTTTGCCATAATCGGTTCTGGTGCGGAATATGGAAGTAACAACCGGCCGCTTTGCATCGCTTAAGTCGATCGCACGCATTTCCCCGGTAGACGATGCCACAAAAGCTGCAGCCCCCTCGACTGATAACGCACTGGGATGCCATAGGTCCCCGTATGAACCGAGGCTCGCAACAACCGAACTCGATTTTGGATCCGCGACATCTACTATGCGCATGCCATCATTCGAACCACCGACAATGAACGCCATTTCTTCTCGAACAAATATACTTCTTACCCAGCGGTGGATTTCATTGACGCCAATCTCTCGCGGGTGAGCCGGATCAGATATGTCGTAGATCACGAGCCTGTCTTGTGCCACGACATACGCGCGGTTCCCAATGATTTGAGCTTTCTGTGCGCTTCCCGGACCGAATTGTCCGACGAGTACAGGATCCGCAGGGTCCGCGATGTTGAGGATCTTCAGTCCGTCGGATGAGTCGGAAACATACAGATACTCTCCATTGATTTCGACATCGACCGCATTGCTAAAGTCATTAGATCTCACACCGAGTAACAGAGGGTTGTTCGGATCTGAAACATCATAAATCTCGACGCCGAGGGCGCCGACCGCGAGATACGCAACCCCTCCCGATACCGCGACGTCCCGAACTGCCCCCTTGCGCCCGCAATTGGCGATAAGTTCAGGGGTTTCGGGGTTTGCGATATCTACGATATGAAGAGCATCATCGCCGTAAGCCAGATATGCGATATTGTCCAGAACCTCGATTGCTAAAAGAACACGCCCGCGCCCAGTGCTTGAATAAGTAGTCACGAGCCGTGGTTCGCCTGGATCAGAGATATCCACCACGCGCATCCCGCGTCGTCCCTCCGCGAGATAGGCGTATTCGCCCAAGATCGCGACATCGAGTGACTCATTCTCAAACGGAACCGAGAAGGTCGAAAGGAGAACCGGGTCGGACGGATCTGATGTATCGAGGATCTGCAAGCCCACACTGCCCGCCGCGATGTATGCCCTGCCTCCATCTACCGCAATGCTTCTGCCACTTCCCGGGAGTTCCACCGACCCGATTAGATTCTCATACGCACACACGACACCCGCACTCTGTGCATGTGCGATTCCAGATACGCCAACAAAGATCAACCCAGCCAACACCCAAAGCGGTCTGTACGCCATCACGAGCCTCCAGCAAAGACCCCGCCGGAATCGACGACTCTTACGTTGGACGCACGGATGGCCTTCCGGTTCCCGGCTCGATAGAAAAATACTCAGGCCTGTTTAGGGCGTCCCCGCCCCATCCTCAGCCCGGATCGAAAGCCGAACCGTCGTGCTGGGCGCCTCGAACGTCAGCGGCGTGGGGAGATCGCTGAACGTCGCTTCCTTCTGCGTGATCCGCGTATCACGGTCGTCCAGTGTCAGCACCACCGTCGCAAAGATCGTCAGTCGCCCGGCCCGTATCTGATCGATCAGATCGCTCGGGCCGGTCACGGTCACGTTCTCAAGCAAATGGTCCTCGGGGTTCACCGTCACGACCCACTTCTCCGACTCGAAGGCAGGGCGGCGGATCTGCACGGGCACGTTGGGCAAGGTCACCGAGTCCTGCCGGCTCTCGAGCGTCACCGACACGCTTACCCGATCGGGGTCGAGCCGCACAAACGGGTGCGAAGCCAGTTCCGGCGGGAGTTCCAACGGCACATCCTCGATCACGTTGCGCCGGCCGACCTCAAGACGTGAGATCTGGTCCGCACTCAGGCGAGCCGTGAGCGATTGCAGGCCCGCGAACCGATCGGCCAGCAGCGATGGCACCTGCACGCGCACGCGCCTCGGGTCCGCGACCGGCGACGACGCCGAGGCCGCATCGGATACCTCGACACGCACATCCAGATTCTGCCACGCGACGCGGTCGATCATCACGCCCACACGCTCGGGCTCGACCGAGGTCAGCGTCACACCCGTGCCCTCAAAGACCCGGCTCTGGCGGAGCACCTCGGCCATCTCGATCTCGTGACGACCGGGCTCGGTGGGCACACCCGGATCGCCCGGGCGGAACGTCATCGCCTCGCGCAATCGATCACGCAGTCCCGACACCTCGGTCGTCGAGCCCTCAAGCGATACCACCAGCCGACCCGTCCACTGCGTCAGATCGAGAGGCCGGATGACCAGACCGCCCTCGCCATCGACAAGCCTGGCGCTCGTTTCTACGCGCTCGCGGCTGACACTCTCGCCCTCGGCGACGATCCAGATCAGCACACTCACAAGCGATACCACAATCGCCATCCGCAGGATCGCCAGCGCACCGGGCTTTGTTGCATCGGGTGTCATGAGCGTTCCCCCTCGCCAGCCGACGAAGCATCCGTGGTGCGCTCGCTCGCGGTCTGCTCATCGGGATCATCAACAATCGTCCCCTCGAGCGCCCGCGTCTTCTCGGCTTCATCCTCGGCCGACACGTCATCTGAATGAATCGGGTTCCGGTCCAGCCGAGCCCGCAGCTGCGCCTTGAACGCGCCAGCAGGGAATCCCGGGCTCAGCTTGCCCCGCTCGGCGAGCCGGATCAGCCCCGTCTCTTCGCTCACGATAATGACCAGCGCATCGCACTCTTTGCTGATACCCACCGCCGCCCTGTGGCGAGAGCCCAGGCTCGGGTCGGGCATGTCCTCGGGGTCCGCCAATGGAAGCTGCACACCGGCCGCGTGGATGACCCGCCCGCGGACGATCACCGCCAGGTCATGCAGCGCGGTGCCCGGATGGAAGATGGTCTGCAGGAGCCGGGCGCTCAGTTCCGCCTTCAAGAGCGTGCCGCCCTCGGTCAGGCCCTCGAGCTGTACCTGCCGCTCCAGCACGATGATCGCGCCGAACTTGGCCTTGGAGAGATACCCGCACGCCTCGGCCATCTGATCGACGATGTTGCCGATGTCCTTGGGCGACTGCCGGAAGAAGGGCGACTCACCAAGCCGGATCACCGCTCGGCGGAGCTCGGGCTGAAAAATCACGACCAGCGCGATCGCCACGACACCCAGCAGCCGGTCATACAGGAAAGCCAACCGCCCGAACGAATCGCCCGACAGGATGCGGGCGATCAGCGTCACGACAACGAAGAGGACGAGAATGCCCTTGAGCGCACCGGCCGCCCGCGTCCCCTGCACGAAGCGGAAGACGAAGTAGACCACCATCCAGATGATCGCGACCTCGATCAGGACCTCCCACCACGGGTAGGTCCCGATCCGATCCAATAACCCCGAGATTCTGCTCAGGAAATCCATGCCTGCAGTCTACGGCGAACCGCGCGGCCCCGTCGGTCTCGCCGCGAGCCAACAATACCCCATGGCCAAGGTTCGGCGATACGAGACAACCCCAAACCCCGATGCGCTCAAGTGTCTGCTGGACACGCCCATCAGCGATCGCCCGCGATCGTTCATAGGCAAAAGCCAGGCTGAGGGTGATCCGATCGCAGGCCCCATGTTCGCCCGCGCCCGCCTGCGGGCCGTCCTGATCAACACCGACTGGATCTCCATCAACAAAGAGCCCGATGCCGACTGGAAAGACATCAAGCCGATCGTCGAAGAAGTCCTCGCGGGCCTCGACTGAACCCGTCTCCTCGGGCGACCCCGCACGCGACGCCCGGCTGGTGCGCGATCTCTGCCGCTGGTTCGCACGCGCCGCCCGCGACCTGCCCTGGCGCCAGACCGACAACGCGGGCCAGCGAGCCCCCTACCGCTCACTCGTCAGCGAGTTCATGCTCCAGCAGACGCAGGTCTCGCGCGTGCTCGAGAAGTTCCAGCCCTTCATGGACCGCTTCCCCACGCTCGAAGCCCTGGCAAACGCAGAGGAGGACGAGGTCCTGTCCATGTGGTCGGGACTCGGGTACTACCGAAGAGCGCGCAGTCTCTACCACTGTGCGCAAGAAGCCGTCAATCGTTTCGGCTCACTCCCGACCTCGGTCGACGAACTCATGTCACTCAAGGGCATCGGGCGCTACACCGCCGGCGCGATCGCCTCGATCGTCCACAACGAGCCCGCCCCCATCGTCGATGGCAACGTCGAGCGCGTCCTGCTCCGCATCGAAGGCCAGGACCTCCGCGCGGGCGAGCCCAGGACCCGCGACTGGTGCTGGCAGCGCGCCGAAGAACTCGTCAAACAGGCCGCTCGATCGCGCGCCAAAGCCGTCAGCCCCGCCGCGTTCAACGAAGCTCTTATGGAACTGGGCGCTCTCGTCTGCACCCCCAAATCGCCCAGTTGCCTGACCTGCCCCCTCCGCGCCGATTGCAAAGCCTGCCAGCTCGGCAAACAGCACGAGATACCAGCGCCCAAGGTCCGCAAAGCCAAGAAGCCCCTCTACATGGCCTGCGCGATCGTCGAAAACAAGAAATCCCAGCTGCTGATTTCACAACGACCAAAGGGCGGCCTGTGGGGCGGATTGTGGGAAGTCCCCGGCTTGGAAGCCGATTCACCGATCCCTCCCAAGTCACTCGCCGCCCGTTTGGGTGTTGCAACAAGGGACTTGACCCGTCACAATGGATTCGTCTTCGAGACCACTCACCGATCCGTCACCGTCGAGGTCTACCGATCCTCGCGCTCTGGCAAGGCACCGAACACGCGGTGGGTGAATCGCGAAGAACTTGAAACACTCGCGATGGGCTCGCTCCAGACCAAGGTCATCGCGAGCCTCAGCTATAGGAAAGCCGACCAATGACGACCCGCCGCAGCAACGCCTTCACGCTCATCGAGCTGCTCGTGGTCATCGCCATCATCGCGCTCCTGATCGGCATCCTCCTGCCCGCACTCGGCAAGGCCCGCCAAGCGGCACAGCGGGCCGCGTGCATGTCGCACCAGCGAGACATCGGCTTTGCGCTCGCAAACTACGCCGAGGAATGGAAAGGCTACATTCCAAGGGCCACGGGCCTCCCTCTCCCCCCCACTCCAGCATGGTCATTCGTGCTCCGCCCGTATCTGGATGACCGGGCAAACACCGATGACCGCAAGGGTGGCATGGTCGGCGTGATCGATCCAGTCACCGGCACTGACAATCTCGGTGATCGGTTCGCCTCAGCCCCCTACTACACATGCCCGAGCAGACGAATCAACGACGGTCACCGCATCCACTACGTGAACAACTCATTCGGTTTCTATCGCCCCGTCGATGCCCGTGATCCCCCCATCGTCAACCCGGACGGCCGGGGAGCTTCATTGCTGCGCAAAGCCCTGTACCCATCCTCGACGATGTACCTCACCGATTTCGCAGATGATGAAGACGGGCAGCAATTGAGAACGTGGTATGCAAGACGGAATTACACTCAGGACGTTGCTGCGTTCTATGATGTCTTCCGCGAATCACACATCAAAGAGCTCAATGAAACAGGTGCTCTTGAGCGCCTCCGTGTCGCGCCCGCTCGTCATGGCAACGGCACGAATGGGCTCTACCTTGACGGACACGTCAGTGGCGTCACCAACGAAGAACTCAGCGACCTGCGCACCTGGAACGATTACGACTACCTCAAACCGGACTGAGCCGCGTCAATCGTAAGGCGTGCTCGGCGGAGTGCCCGCGGGCATGTTCGCCTCGATCCGGCGCTGGATCTCCAGATTCTTCGACTGATCCGCCACCCCCACGCGCACCGCGATCATCGTCGATCCCGAGCCCACCGATTTTGCGTTGATGCGAACCGAGTCGCCGTGCTCGCCCCACCGCCCCGCGATCTCGCCCGAGCCCTGCGTGCGCGTCTCGCTCGTCACCTCGATGCCGAGCTGATCCACCGCAGCTTTGACCGCGGGCCACGCGTCCTCGATCCTGAGCGCGTACACCCGGCGCTCACGCCCCTCGGTGTACGCCACCCCGCCCGCAGCCCCGACCGCGCCGGCCGCAACCACGAAACAGCCGCCCGCTGGCGCGAGCGAAACGGAAATCAGACCTGTGTATACAAAACGACGAATACAGGCGTGCATCTTGGCACCTCCACAGACTCCATCGTCAAGACTCGTCCATCGCCTGCAAACGGGCCACCACGGAGTAATCCTCGAGGGTTGAGGTGTCCTGATTGACCTCAAGCTCCCCCGCCGCGATCGACCGCAGCAGCCGCCGCATGATCTTGCCCGAGCGCGTTTTGGGCAGCGCATCGGTGAATCGGATCACATCCGGCTTGGCGATCGCCCCGATCTGCTCGCCCACATGGGCCCGGAGCCGATCACGCAGACCGTCGCTCGCCTCAAACCCGCTGGCGAGCGTGCAAAAGGCGGTGATGCCCGTGCCCTTGATCTCGTGGGGCATGCCCACGACCGCCGCCTCGACGACCGCCTCGTGCGCCACGATCGCGCTCTCGACCTCCATCGTGCCCAGGCGGTGCCCCGAGACGTTGATGACATCGTCGATGCGCCCCATGATCCAGAAATAGCCGTGCTCGTCGCGCCTTGCTCCATCGCCAGCGGTGTAGACGGGCTTGCCGTTGATCTTGACGGTGGACCAGTACGTATCGATGAAGCGCTGTCTGTCGCCATGAATCCCGCGGAGCATCCCGGGCCAGGGCTGGCGCACGACCAGCAGCCCGCCTTGGTCCGCCTCGACCTCGTTGCCCTCTTTGTCCACAACAGCCGCGTCGATCCCGAAGAATGGCAGCGTGCAGGAGCCGGGCTTGGTCGGCGTCGCGCCGGGCAACGGCGTAATCATGTGCCCGCCCGTCTCGGTCTGCCAGTACGTATCCACGATCGGGCACCCGCCCTTGCCCACGACGGTGTGGTACCACATCCACGCCTCGGGATTGATCGGCTCACC
>Ga0070727_10003126_pt1 | contig 15334 bp, 15 predicted proteins | sample tdAd472_FD_66722 | JGI IMG/M metagenome (GOLD analysis project Ga0070727, IMG submission 66722) | Marine sediment microbial communities from the Atlantic coast under amendment with organic carbon and nitrate - tdAd47.2 | ecosystem: Environmental > Aquatic > Marine > Coastal > Sediment | place...
CAGGGGTGGACGGCCAGCCCGATTTCAGGTGGCGACGGCAATGCCGAACGTTTGTTCCATGCAGTCAGAGCGCCTGGCGCTCAATAGCCATAGTCATCATATCCCGCTGATCCGTCTTCGATCACCCAGGTGCCGTCATAGGGGTCACGACAGGTGGTGACCGGATCACGGATGACACGCCCATCCGGCAGCCGGGTTTCCCGTTCGATTGTCCGGCACTGGCGGGCATCTGCCTGCGGCTGAGGATAGGACGGATAGGCGGGGCCTGGCCGGGTTGAGGCCGGATAGGTGCGGCTCGGCGGCGGGGTGTTCGGATAGGCAGGATAGCTGCTTGCGCTCTCCGGACCGCCATAAAGGCCATCCGTCGTGCGGGGGATCGCGCCTTGGGAGTAGCCGCCTGTTTGATAGTTGTAGGGGGTGGCTACAGCGCATGGCCTGCTGGTGCTGCCAGCCATGGAGTTTCCGGCAATGCCGCCAATCACTGCGCCGAGAATGGCGCCTGTGGCGACCTCATCAGAATTGCCATTGCCATGATAATAGCCGCGATGACCTCTATGTCCCCGATACCCATGGCGTCCGCGATGCCAATGCTTGTCACCGTCTTCAATATTGTTGCCGATGGCCCCGCCAATCAGAGCGCCGCCAATGACCCCGATCACCGTGCCGGCGACCTTGTCATCCTTGCGCTGTTGCTCGCAGGCCGTGTTGCGGACGGGGGCGTTATAGCCATACCCGTAGGCACCTTGCGCCGCTGCTGTTGCAGGTATGGCGAGGGTTAACAACCCAAGCGCGCCAATCACCAGCGAATGTTTCTTCATCGCATTACTCCTTGCCGCGGTCGTATTGCCGCGAGTCTCTCTTATGCAATGTGACAGAGCCAAGGTGAACGAGACCTGAAGGCTGGACGCAGGCCTCGCCGAGCCACATATTCAGGGACATGAGCCTGTTTGATCTTGCAACAAGAACGGCCGGACGCGCGCGATATGCCGCTGCGCAGGGGCTGCGCTCTGCTTGGTATGGCGCGCAGATGCGGGCAGTACGTCAGCAGACTGGCGGACTGAGCCGCCCTGGCGAGCCGGCTTTTGAGCCAAGCCGAGGCACGCCGGACATGGCGGCGTTGCGCCGGGCCTATTTCCAATTATTCCTGCAGGATCGGCTGAATGTGGAGAAAGGGCTGTATCCCGCGCCGAAAGACGTGCGCCTGAAGGATCTTCCCAATGCCTTGCAATCAGCCCGTGCCTTCCGGGAAGATTCCAGTGAGGTTGACCGCCGCCGTGTGGTGCGTGATGGCACCGAAATTCGCCGGCAGGTGACGGACGGCCATAATCGCTATCCCGATTATTACCTCCAGAACTTCCACTACCAGTCCGGCGGTTGGTTCACCGAAGATAGCGCCGACCTCTATGACACTCAGGTTGAGGCGCTGTTCACAGGAACTGCCGATGCGATGCGGCGCGCGGCACTGGCGGAGATTTCGCGGGAACTGAAGGGCAGGGACCAGCGCGGTGTCAGCTTGCTGGATATGGCGTGCGGCAATGGCCGGTTCCTGTCGCAGGTCATGCAGGTTTATCCGCGTCTCAGGGCGTCGGGTCTCGACTTGTCGCCGAGCTACACAGAGGCGGCGCGGGAGCGGCTGAACCGCTGGCCGCATGTGGATATCCTGCATGAGGCCGCTGAGGCGATGCCTTTGGAAGACGATAGTCTCGACATGGTGGTGTCGATCTTCCTGTTTCACGAATTGCCGGCGGATGTGCGGCCGAAGGTTCTGGCGCAAGTGGCGCGCATTCTGAAGCCTGGCGGGCTCTTCATCCTGGCTGATAGCGTCCAGTTTGGAGATTATCCGGAGATGGATGGCTTGCTGGAATACTTCCCGCACGGCTTCCATGAACCGTATTATCCGGAATACCTCTCTTGGGACGCCCCAAAGGCGTGCGAAACTGTCGGTCTCGTGCCTGAAAGACAGGCGCTGGCATTCCTCACAAAAGTCAGCACCTTTCGGAAATAGGTATAAATCCTTATTTTTCAGGGATTTGAGAGATCCGCACCATCAGGGTTAAGCCCCGATGAAAAAAAATTGATTTGCAAGCGCGGAACATGACAGTAATATGACAGTTAGGTTACAGTCGTATGACAGTAATTTTCACCCAGGAAAGGAAGGAGGCTATCATGGCTGTCCTAGATCACAATGATAATCATGTTTCCTGGCTGGCGCACAGGGATATCACCAACAATGAGGCGATGCTCAGTGTGTTGCGGGGAACCATGTTGGTTTTGGCTGGCGTCGTCGGTGTGAGCCTTTCAATCGCGCTCGACCCGATCGTCAACATTTTCGCATAAGCTGCGTAAGTCTAGAAACTGGGTAGTTTCCCTGTGCCGAGCAGCGGCATGGCGAAGGCTAGGATTATCGAAATAATGAGGCCGAGGAAGGCACGTCCGGCATCGCCGAGAACGTCTTTCACGGCCTCATTCTTTTCGCGCAGATGCGCTACATACGAAATCGCCAGTTCGCGGCCGGCCAGCAGGCCCAGGAATACCCAAGTCGTGCTCATAGGCACATTGCTGACTTCCTTGAAGATAAACAGAATAATCCCGTAAATCAGGTCCACAATCGTGGCGGCGCGCACGTCCACGGTATTGATCTTGCGCTCAACGATGCGCTGGATCTGGCCGCCCTTGGTGGCGAAGATATAGGCTTGGATGGCGACCAGAAGGATGGCGCCGAAGATCACATAGCCGAGGGCAAAGCTGACATGGGTTTCACCGTTCACGATGGTGACTTCACGCGGCAGGTAAACAAAGATGTTCGCCAGATCCTGCATCAGCCATTGCGACCACAGAAAGGTCGTCGTCAGCCACTGGAAGGTCACCCAGTACGGCCAAGGCATTTCATCCCGCGTATGATAGACCCAGCGCTCGAATGTGCGGGAGATGATAACCCACAACGCGATGCCGCATCCGAAGGCGACCACATAGCCCATCGCGGACTTGATGATCATCTTTTCAAGGATGCCGTCACTGGCTGAGCCGCCGGACAGGGCAAACAGGGTAAGTACGAGGAAAGTGGTCGAAACCGGAATGCCGAAGCGGGTTAGCACTAGCAGAACCAGAGGGGGCAGGGCATGCCACCACTGGATGTTTGGCATCAGCGGGCCGCTGCGATCACCCTCGCCAGGCAGAATAGACAGCTTGTCCAGGCGGTCATAGGCGACATCGCCCTGACCGTGGAAATAACCATAGAAGACAACAACCAGCAGAATGGCACTGGCAAACAGCCAGAGCATCCACCAGGGGCGCTTGGAGTTTGATGACAGAAAAGTCCCGAGGGTCTGGATCGAGTCATTTGCGACGACGGCGTAAGACGCCAGTGCGAAGCCTATGACCCCGAAAATTTCAACGCCACCCATGCCAGTCACCCGCTATTCCTTCAATTCCGAACCCCGTTAGCAGGTTCGGTCTGAGTTGCCGATAGCAGGTATGTGAAGATACTGTGACACCCACAGTCTTGCTCATCGGCCGGTTTGCCCCCTGTGCCTTAGCTTCGCATCCGCCAGCACGCACGCCATCATGGCTTCCGCCACAGGCACCGCGCGAATGCCCACACAGGGATCATGCCGCCCAATCGTGCGGACGTCCACTTCTTCCCCGTCGCGGGTAATGCTTTGAACTGGTGTGAGAATTGAAGAAGTCGGCTTGATGGCCACCCGCACGACCAGCGGCTGGCCGGTCGACAGGCCGCCTGCGACACCGCCATTATTATTGGCTCCAAAGACGGGTTTGCCGTCTTCACCCATGCGCATCCGGTCTGCATTTTCCTCGCCAGACATGGCCGCGGCGGCAAAGCCTGCGCCAATTTCCACGCCTTTTGCGGCATTGATTCCCATCATGGCACCGGCAAGTTCCGAATCCAGCTTTCCGTAGATAGGTGCGCCCCAGCCTGCCGGAAGCCCGCTCGCCTGGATCTCGACAATAGCGCCGGTAGAGCTGCCTGCCTTGCGGGTTGTATCCAGAAAGTCTTCCCAGACAGGCACCATGTCCGGGTCCGGGCACCAGAAGGGGTTTGATTCCGTTGTGCTCCAGTCAAGGCGCGTGCGGTCAACAGCGTGGGGGCCGATCTGAACGACGGCGCCGCGGATCTGGATGTCTTTACCAACAACCCTGCGAGCCACGGCGCCCGCCGCTACGCGAGCAGCCGTTTCCCGCGCAGAGGAACGTCCGCCGCCGCGATAGTCGCGGACACCATATTTCTGGTCATAGGTATAATCGGCATGGCCGGGGCGATACCGGTCGCGGATTTCGCGATAATCCTTGGAGCGCTGATCAGTGTTTTCGATCAGAAGCGAGATGGGCGTGCCGGTTGTGACAGGCCCATCCGTACGGTCATCCTCGAATACCCCGGACAGGATTTTCACCTGATCGGGTTCCTGCCTCTGCGTGACAAAGCGGGATGTGCCGGGGCGGCGCTTGTCCAGGTATTGCTGAATGAAGGCCGCGTCGAGTGGCAAGCCCGGAGGGCAGCCGTCAACGATACAGCCAAGCGCGGGCCCATGACTTTCACCCCAAGTGGTGACGCGGAAGAGATGACCGATCGTGTTATGAGACATGACATGCCTTCAAGCGCAAATGCCGCGCTTTGAACAGCCCTGACTTTCCCGTGCCGATGTCAAATCGTTACAAAGGCTTATTTGACGCGCTTGATCTTGAAGTCCTGATAGGACTTGTCTTCGAATTCAAACCATGGAGACCCATAGAAGGATTTCCATATGCGGCCTTTGGCGGGCAGGTTATCGGGTTGGTCAATGCGCTCGATAACGACCTGGCTCCAAAGCTGGCCATTATCTAGTCGTATGAAATAGCGGCCGGCATTGTTCTGGAAGACTTTCACGACAGTGACTTCCATTTCTTCGTCGCGCTTGTCTTCCTTTTTCTTTTTCTTCTCGCGCTTTACCTGCTTTTTGTCTGCGCTTGGATCAATGCGTGCCCATTGCGGCAAGGCGCGTTCTGGATCTGCAGCAAGGGCGGCTTCCGCGGCTTTTACAGCTTCTACCTGCTTTTCCAGCGCGACGGTTGCCTTATCATAACAGGCAAGGCGAGCTTCTGTGGCCTCGATTTCTCTGCAATCTACAATTTTGCTCGTCGTGTCTGAAATTTCTTGAGCTACAGCTGGTATTGCACTCATTGCGGCAACGAATGCCAGCACTGTCAGGTATTTCATTTCGAACTCCATATCCCCATCACAAGTCATATCGAGGGTGATTTCCTCATTCTTAGCGGGGAAGCGATAAGTCTGCCAGCCGGAAGGTGTGGACGGGGTCAGGAGAGGCACGTATGTCAGGGGCCAAACAGGCCTGATAGGTACGCCGTGTTTGCAAGCAGGAGACCATCCGGATGAGTTCATCTGTTATACCGCCCAGCCCCAGCGCCGCAGAGTATGCGACGGACCCGACAGGAAAGCCCCTGATCCCTGATACGCAGGACCCGATTGCCTTGTTTCAGGCTTGGATGGCCGAAGCGCGTGAAAAGGAGCTGAACGATTCCAATGCGATGTCACTTGCCACTGTGGATGCTTCCGGCATGCCGGATGTACGCATCGTACTGCTGAAGGAAGTGACACCGGCTGGCTTTGTGTTCTTTACCAATCTAGAAAGCGCCAAGGGCCAGCAGCTTGCCAAAACGGCCAAGGCTGCGCTGGGTTTCCACTGGAAGAGCCTGCGCCGCCAAGTGCGAGTCCGGGGCACAGTGGAACAGGTAACCGAGGCAGAAGCGGACGAGTATTTTGCCACCCGCGCGGCCCAGAGCCGGATCAGCGCGATTGCCTCTGACCAGTCCCGTCCTCTGGAAGACCGCGCAGAGTTTGAACAGCGTGTCGCCGAGCTGTCAGAAATCTATGGGGATGGGCCTGATATCCCGCGTCCGGAATTCTGGGGTGGCTTCCGTGTGACCCCAATCGAGATTGAGTTCTGGCAGGATCAGGCCTTTCGCATGCATGATCGTCTGAAGTTTACCCGAGATGGGGAAGGCTGGACCAAGGGCAGGCTCTACCCCTGATCCTGCCCCCCAAAAGGGCTGCCTCTGTCAAACAATGCCATTCAGCACATCCTGCAAGACAAGATGTTGCTGTCCGTCACTGGTCTTTGCCCATGAGACACCATTGGCATCCACTGTAGCTGTCACGCGCTGGCGCAGGGCCGAAAAGCTGTCGAACTCAACAACATCGACAGGCGTGTCGAAGTGCAGGGTAACTTCATAGCCCATACCGCCAGCCAGTTCGCGGATGGCGTGGACACGTCCTTCAAAGGTTTGTTTGAGATAGAGCCCGCGCACCCTGTCTCCCAACTGACAAGGGGCTTCAGGTCGGTTTGAAAGTCGCGCCGAGGCGGTGTTCCAGTCCCGATAGCCGAGTTCGGCCGCGACCTGCTCCAGGGCTTTCGAGTGGGACAGGGAGGCGCCGTTAGCAGCGGCTTCCGCACGCAATTGCTTGGCGCGGGCTTTGGCCCCGTCTCGTGTCATAATGCGTAGCGACATGGTGAGGATCCTTTCGTCTTCATCCAATCGCGGTCTTGTTCTGCGGGGCTCGCCTTGCCGCTGGACCGCCATGGAGAAAGCGTCAGCATCCTTGTTGAACAGCCGTTTCGGGCGGCTGTGAGAGCTTCACCGACGGGACATCCCGGCGAGCGGCAGGTGTCTCAAACCTGCGCGCTAAATACGCTTGAATACCGCAAGGGTCAATGTTCGCAGGCGGTGCGACCAATATCGTCAGACGTCATCGCCTCGGCGGCGTCGAGCGGGCGGTCTGTAGCCAGCATAACAAGACCCATATCGGCGAGGTCCTGATATTCTGAGCCATTGCCGTCTGCCATGTACTGGTCATCCAGCCGCTCGCCGGCGCGGCCAAGGGTTCCGAAAGCGGATTCGACCTCATTGAGGGCGTTGCGGTGCCATGCGGCTTCATCTGGCCGGTCCGTGCCCGTCCAGCCGATCAGGTGTTCAGGGGCCACCCCGCGGGCCTCGAGAGCGGCGATGTCGCGTCCCCCACGTACCGAAGCGGTCATCATGAGTTCTGGATCAATGGACGCGATCTCGGCGGCTTCGTCATCAGTGTATGAGATGAAGATCACATTCTCTTCTGCATCGGCGGCATATACCGCCTCGGCAATGTTGCGGAAGCTGGTGGTCTTCTTGCGGTCCAGTTCCAGAATCGCGCCGGTTTCCTTTGCCCAGAGCAGGGCATCGGTCAGCTTGGGCGGGGAGAAGTCTGTCTGCTGGTCATCATTGTCGACCAGTTTGAGGCCGGACATGTCACTCCAGCTGATATTGGAGACATAGCCACGCCCTGTGCTCGTGCGGTTCAGCCGGTCATCATGCATCAGGGTTAACACACCATCGCGTGTCTCGGCGATGTCGATCTCGAACACACGTACCCCATGATCGAAATTGTATTGCATCGTCTCAATCGCGTTCTCAGGATAGCCTGATGCCGGCCCGCCGCGATGGGCGGCAATCACGATGCCCTTATTCTCTCGCAGGCAATCAAAATAGGCGGGCAGGGGCATCCGCCGGACCTGCGCGCGCTCTGTGCTTTCAGAAGGGGCAGTGCCAGGTGTCGTTTCTGTGGGATTGCAGCCTGCCAGCAGCAGAAGTGCCATGAATGGGATTGCAAAATGTTTCATACAAGCAGTTCCTGTTCTTGCACTGCAGCAGTGGCGCGAATAAACCGGTTCTAATTCAGGCTCTTATTGCCTGAAATCTTTTTGTCTACGGGAGGACAGCGATGCTAGGCATCATGCAGGATTGGCCGCTGACGGTTAACAAGGTTCTTGAACACGCCAATCGGATCAATCCAACGCGCGAGATCATTACGCGCCGTGTGGAAGGGAATATTTCCAGAACGACTTATGCAGAGCTGTTCACCATGTCCAAACAGGTCTCCAATGCCCTGAAGGATCATGGCATTGGCTTAGGTGACCGGGTCGCGACCCTGGGCTGGAACTCTGAGCGCCACATGGCCTCTTGGTATGGCGCAATGGGCATCGGCGCCGTGCTTCATACTATCAATCCTCGGCTGCACCCTGAGCAAATCGCCTGGATTGCCAATCACGCCGAAGACAAGGTGCTGATTTTTGACAAGACCTTCCTTCCTGTCGTCGAAGCGATCAAAGACCATCTCGAAACAGTAAAAACGTTCGTCATCTATGCTGATGCCGACACGATGCCTGAGAATTCTCTTGGCGCAGTTCCATTCGACATCTGGATTGATGGCCGCTCGGACGAGTGCCGCTGGGGGGACTTCCCGGAAGATACCGCCTGTGGCCTGTGCTACACATCCGGCACGACAGGCAATCCGAAGGGCGTGCTCTACTCCCACCGCTCCAACGTGCTGCACACCATGATCACGATGCAGAAAGATGCCATCGGCATGGGCGCGAATGATGTCGTGCTGCCGGTGGTGCCGATGTTCCACGCCAATGCCTGGGGGCTGGCCCTGTCCTGCCCGGCAACCGGCGCAAATATGGTGATGCCTGGCGCGCAAATGGATGGCGCCTCCATCTATGAGCTGCTGGACACCGAGAAGGTTACCATCACCGCCGCCGTGCCGACCGTTTGGCTGATGCTGCTCAATCACCTGCAGGAGAACAATCTGAAGCTGCCGCACCTGAACAAGGTGATCATTGGCGGGTCTGCCGTGCCGGAGAAAATCCTTCGCGCGTTCGAGGAAGACTATGAAGTGGACGTGGTCCATGCCTGGGGCATGACCGAGACCTCGCCGCTCGGCACGCTAGGTACGCTGCCGCCACACATGCTGGATGCGCCGATTGAAAAGCGTCTGGAACAGAAGCTGAAGCAGGGCCGTCCGCCGTTTGGCGTCGAACTGAAGATCGTTGACGATGAAGGCAATGATCTGCCGAATGATGGCGAGACGACAGGACGCCTGATGGTGCGCGGTGCGGCGATTGCGGCGGGCTACTTCAAAGGCGTCGGCGGCAATGTGCTGGACCCTAATGGCTTCTTCGACACAGGCGATGTGGCCCACCTTGATGAATACGGCACCATGACGATCACCGACCGCGCGAAAGATGTGATCAAGTCAGGCGGTGAGTGGATCTCCTCCATCGATATCGAGAACATTGCTGTAGGCCACCCAAAAGTGGCGAATGCTGCCGCGATTGGCATCTATCACCCGAAATGGGATGAGCGTCCGCTGCTGGTGGTTCAGCCTGCCCAGGGTGAAAATCCGACCAAGGAAGAAGTGCTGGCTCAGCTGGACGGCAAGATCGCGAAATGGTGGACGCCGGATGATGTTGTCTTTGTCAGCGAAATTCCGCTGGGCGCGACGGGCAAGATCAACAAGCTGGCCCTACGTGAGCAGTTCAAGGATTACAAGCTGCCAACGGCGTAAGGCCTAGTCCTTACTTGCCGCTGAAATCAGGCACAGGACGGGCGGCGGCTTCTTCGGGAGTCGTCGCCTTTCCATTTTTGGCGATGTCGTCAATCAGCCACTCCATTTCGGCAATTTCCTTGCGCTGGGCGCGGATGATGCCGTCAGCCAGTTCGCGTACACGCTGGTCCTGAATATTTGCTCGCTCACTGGTGAGAATGGCAATGGAGTGGTGCGGGATCATGGCTTTCATATAGGATTTGTCGCTGACCGTTGCCTGACTCCGCACAAGTGCCAGCGCCGCGACAAACAACACAACGCTGCCCGCATAAATCGCCCAATTCAGTTTGGTGCTGCGATACATATTCAGCATAAAGGACAGCATGATCACCGCCATGGCTGCTGCCATGATCAGGGTCATGTAGAAACGCGTTTCGCTCCAGTGGACATGTGAAAAAGCGTAAGTGTTCAGATACATCAGGCCAAACATCACGATGGCTGACGTTAAAATCATAAGGCCGAAGCGGCCATAGGATCCTTTTTCCATGGTTGAAAGCCTCCCATTCTTGCGCAGACATATAAAACGTCTGGGCGGGGCTCATGTTCCGGCGATTTATGAAGCTCAGGACTGGTCCAGCCCGAGCGACTGACCTATGTCTTTCCCTCAAAGGGTTTGAAGGGAAGGCAGACGCCATGAGTTCAGTGGACACAACGCAGGATGCCGGTTGGCGCGGCACCGTGGCGAAAGCCTCTCTGGGCCTGTCGATCTTTGCCGTTCTTTGGTTTGTCATCGCTGCAGTGGGTGCACGGCTTGGTGCATGGAGCTGGCAGTTCGGCCTTGGCACAATGACACTGAACTGGGGCCTGAAGCTGATCTTCCTGGCGCTGGGCGTGTCTGTCATCGCCATGGTCCTGTCCCTGATCAAGGCACCGCGCAAGCGAGCCTTTATCCTGTCCCTGGCGGCTTTGCTGGTCGCGGGTCTCAGCTTCGGCCGGGTCGCAGCCTTTGGCGGGCAGGCGACACGTCTTCCACCAATCCATGATGTGCAGACGGACTGGTCTGATCCGATCCAGCCAAGCGAGAGACTGGTAGCCGAACGTAAAGCCGATGGCGCCATGAACCCAATTGAGGATGCGCCTGTAGTGCCGGAGGCGGCAGAGGGCCGCTGGCCTGGCACACCGGGACGCCTTGTTTCGGAACTGCAGGAAGAAGCAGAGTTTCGCCCGGAAGAGCAGGACTCCCCAAAAGTGGCTCCCTATCCAAAGCTTGCGACGTATGAAGCCCCCGTCGCACAGCCGGACGCGTTCGCCACGATTGTGGAACTGGTGAAAGATCGCGGCTGGAAGATCGTAACGGCAGACGCCGCCGAGGGCCGGATCGAGGCAACAGAGACGAGTTTCTGGTTCGGTTTCAAGGATGACGTGATGATCCGCGTGCTTCCGATGGAAGCAGGGGGCACACGCATTGATGTTCGCTCCACCAGCCGCGTTGGCCTGTCAGACCTCGGTGCCAACGCGAAGCGCGTGCGTAACTTGCTGGATGATATTGAGGTCGCGCTGCACTAGGCCGAGGTTTTCTCGGCCTCGGCTTTCTTCTCGGGGATCGATTTCGTTTCAGGTTGCAGGCCGAGCAGTCTGGCGGCAGGTGCTATGGTCCAGCCTTGTACCGTCAGCGACACAGCAACGATTACAAAGACCACGTTGAAGAACCCGACCGATATTGGCCCCGGCGAGATGACCGGATAGATGGCCAGCAGCACTGGCACTGCGCCGCGCAGCCCGACCCAACTGAGGAAGATGTTTTCCTTCACGGTAAAGCCCATCCAGCCCACACTTGCGAAGACGGCGATGGGGCGGGCCACCAGCATCAGCACGGCGGCGCACCCCAGGGCTGGCCAGAAACCGTGTATCAGCGCGCTTGGTGTCACCAGAAGCCCCAGCATCAAAAACAGCACCATTTGGCATAGCCATTGAAAGGCCTCGTTGAAATCCAGAATGCGATCAATCGGGCGATGTAGGCGCGCCTTAAGGGTAAAGCCCGCAAGATAGGCTGCCAGGAAGCCGCTGCCGCCCAGCAGGCTGACGCCTGCAAATATCACCATCGCTCCGGTCAGCGACATGACGGGATAGGTTCCCAGCGGCAGAAACAGCTTGTCCAGAATGCATGCCAGCACGCGTCCGCCGAGAATACCGCCGACAAGTCCAATGCCTGCTTGTTGAAGTAGGAAGAAGCTGAGCGAGAGAAGGTCTCCGGTGACATCTTTCTGAACAGAGGCAACCAGGGTGGTGAGAGAGACGGTCAGGAAGATCGCCATCGGATCATTCAGCCCGGATTCCAGAAGCAGGGTGTCTTTCAACCGTTGGCGCAGGGCGATGCCGCTTTGCTGTACCAGCAGGAAGGTGGCGGCGGCATCGGTCGAAGCGACCGTGGCGCCAAGCAGCAGGCCGACAAGCCACGGCACATCCAACAGAACGCAACTGGCAATTCCCGTGATCGCCGCAGTGATCAGTACGCCAATGGTTGCGAGACTGGTGGCGGGGCCGCCGGCATTGCGGAAAATGGCACGATTGGCTTCCAGGCCGCCTGCAAACAAGATAACGGCGAGCGCGATGCTGCCCAGATCAAAGGCCAGTCCAAAATTGTTGAACAGGATACCGCCCGGGCCGTCTTCGCCCAGGAACATGCCGATGATCAGTGCGATGAGGAGGAAGGGAGCCCCGGCACGGCGGGCCAGAGGCATCATGGCGAAACCGCCAAAGATGATCAGGCTGCAAAAAAATACGAACAGCTCCAATCGTACGCGTCCTATCTTCTCGAATTTCGTATGTTTTGCAGATAGTTATGCCACACATATGAGTGCAAGGCGCGAAGACACAATCCTACCGTCTTGTCATTTTGAAAAGCCGTCAGGCAGAGGCAGTGAGACGTTCAGTTCCGAGCGTATTTGTCTTCGTAACGCACGATGTCATCTTCGCCCAGATAGCTGCCGGTCTGTACTTCGATCAGGATCACCGGCTGTTTTCCGGGATTTTCAAGACGATGTATGGTTCCGATTGGAATGTAGACAGACTCATTCTCAGTTACGAGTTTGACCTGTTCTCCGATGGTGACCTTGGCGGTGCCCGCGACAACGATCCAGTGCTCAGCGCGGTGATGATGCGATTGCAGAGAAAGGGATTCCCCCGGCTTCACGAAAATTCGTTTGACCTGAAAGCGGTCCCCTGAAGCGATGCATTCGAATGACCCCCAAGGGCGGTGATCGCGAGGGAATTGTTCTGCCTGGTGAACGCCTTTTCTTTTCAACTCCGCAACGGCGGTTTTGACATCCTGTGCGCGTGACGCATCGGCAACCAGAACAGCGTCCGGCATTGCAACTGCAATCACATTCTTCAGGCCGATGCCGACAAGCTCCAGTCCGTCATCTTCTGATCTCAACAAGGTGTCAGAGCAGTCGATTGCGGTTGCGTGGCCACTCAGGGCGACACCATTTTCATCTGGTCCCGTTTCGCGCAGCACAGCATCCCATCCGCCGAGGTCCGACCATCCCGCAGAGAAGGGAACAACGCTGATATTATTGGCCTGCTCCATAATGGCATAGTCGATGGAGGTCGATTCTACCTTTGACCAGGCTTCACCCTCCAGACGGAGGAAATCCAGATCGCGCAGTGCGTCGTCAACAGAGGCTTGCACCGGTTCCAGCATGGCCGGAACATGGGCACGATATGCCTTAAGGATCGCTTTTACACTAAACAGGAAGATGCCCGCATTCCACATATGGTTGCCTGAGGCGACGAGCTTCTCCGCCTTTTCAGCGTCAGGCTTTTCAATGAATCGGTTCAGACTGATTGGGGTGAGGTCTCCCTCTGCGGGAATCGAACTGAGGTCCAGATATCCATAGCCCGTTTCCGCATAGGTTGGCTTGATTCCGAAGGTGACGAGGTCTCCCTTGAGGGCAGCCTGACAGCCGGCCATGACGGCGTCCTGAAAGGCAATGGCATTGGAAATCACATGATCAGACGGGGCCACCAGCATCAGGGCATCCGGGCTTGTTTTTTCCAGATGCAGGGCTGCTGCCAAAATCGCTGGAGCGGTGTTGCGCGCGTCAGGCTCAATCAGGATGCCCTGATTTTGTATGTCGCACGCATTCAGCTGTTCTTGAACGACGAAACGAAAATCTTCGTTTGTGAGAACAAGCGGCGCATCAAAGATGTCGCCGTTAAGACGTCTGGCTGAGGCCTGGAAAAGGGTGTCCTGACCGACAAAGGGGACAAATTGCTTTGGAAAGCTCTTGCGCGACAGGGGCCAGAGGCGCGTTCCTGCGCCGCCACAGAGCAGCACCGGCACAATTTTTTCTTTCATCGCCTCACTCATGTTTTCCGTAACCCTCTGTGTCGCTCTTGTACTCAGGGAAGATGCCGCGCTCCCCGGTTAGCAAATATCGACCGTGATGCAATTGGTTCGCATGAATATCTTCGCGCTGCGGCCGAAATTTATCGGTCTTTCGGGTCCAGTGCGTCGCGCAGGCCATCGCCGATGAAGTTCAGGCAGAGCAAGGTAACTGCCATGGTGATGGCAGGCGCGAGCAGCATCCAGGGTTTTTCTTCCATCCTGTCCGCGCCATCAGAGATCAGCACGCCCAGCGACGTCAGCGGTTCGTTCACACCGAGGCCGAGGAAGGACAGAAAGCTTTCGGCCAGGATCACCACGGGAATGGTCAGCGTCACATAGACAGCCACAGGACCAATCACGTTAGGCAGGATGTGGCGGATGATAATGTCCCGGCGATTCACACCGGATGCCCGGGCGGCCTCGATGAATTCCTTGCCCTTGATAGCCAGGGTCTGACCGCGCACGATCCGCGCCATGGTGAGCCATTCGATGGCACCGATGGCCGCAAAGATCAGCACGATATTGCGTTCGAACACGGTGAGCAGCAGGATCACGAAGAAAATGAAGGGCAGAGCGTAGAGCACATCCACGATGCGCATCATGAAATTGTCGATACGTCCGCCAAGATAACCGGCCGTGGCCCCCCAGCTGACGCCAATGATAAGGCTGACTGCGGTCGCAACGATGCCGACCATCAAGGATATTCGCAGACCGATCATCAGGCGCGCCAGCAGGTCACGCCCCTGCAAATCTGTGCCCAGCGGGTGCATACCATCCAGTGTGGGGGTGATCATGCGCAGATCAGAAATCGTGCGGTAATCATGTACCCAGACCATGGGACCAAACACGGCAATGATCACCAGAACGCCCAGAATCCACATGGAAATCACGGCGGCGCGATTGCGTAGAAGGCGGCCGCGCGCGTCCTCCCAGAGGGAGCGTCCGCCGACAATGGCCTTTTCAACTGGCTCGATGCGGCCCGTCGGGTCGAGGAGGGGGTCCACGTCTGTCATCAGTCGTACTTCACTTTCGGATCGAGCATTGCGTAGAGAATGTCTGCAACGAGGTTCAGAATGACGATGAAGCCCGCATAGACAATGATGGCCCCCATCACGAGAGTATAGTCGCGGTTCAGCGCGCCATCGACAAAGTATGAGCCCAGCCCCGGCAGGCCGAAGATCTTCTCAATCACAACCGAACCGGTCATGACCCGTGCCATGGCCGGGCCAGCATAGGAAATCAGTGGCAGCAAAGCGGCCGGTAGCGCATGGCGTGCGATCACCTGGCGCTCTGACAGGCCCTTGGAGCGGGCTGTACGAATATGGTTCGAGCGCATTGTCTCAATGATGGAAGCGCGCATCAGGCGAGAGATGATCGCGATTTGGGGCAGGGCTAGCGTGATGACCGGCAGCGTCATATTGTGCCAGTTCATGCCGATATTGGGATAGGTGCCAAGGCCGCCTACGGCAAAGACGCCGGCGCCAAGGGCAAAGATGAGGATCAGAATGGGGCCTGTCACAAAAGTGGGGATGGATATCCCGGCCATGGCCAGCCCCATCACGCTGTAGTCT
>Ga0070727_10003127_pt1 | contig 15330 bp, 13 predicted proteins | sample tdAd472_FD_66722 | JGI IMG/M metagenome (GOLD analysis project Ga0070727, IMG submission 66722) | Marine sediment microbial communities from the Atlantic coast under amendment with organic carbon and nitrate - tdAd47.2 | ecosystem: Environmental > Aquatic > Marine > Coastal > Sediment | place...
CATCGTTCCGATTATGAACTTCGTTGTAGTCGACGTCGCCTGACATGCTCGGCTTTTCCGTTGGTTACCCTGTTAGTTTCTCTTGCGCACTATTCTGAAAGTCCGCATTACCCCTATTAAACCGTGTCAAGGGAAGCCGGGTCAAACGAAACGTGTAAAAAATATCGTGATTTGAACTGCCTATCTTACCCAGCAAGCCGTGCAATCATGTAGCCAGCGACCACTGCAGTGCCAATAACACCGGCTACATTTGGGCCCATAGCGTGCATAAGCAGGAAGTTTTGCGGGTCGGCGCGCTGCCCTTCAACTTGGGAAACGCGCGCCGCCATTGGGACGGCAGAAACCCCGGCAGAACCAATGAGCGGGTTGATAGGGTTCTTGGGAGAGAGCTTATTCATCAGTTTCGCCATCAAAACCCCCGAAGCTGTCGCGATGCCAAAAGCCACCACGCCAAGCCCAAGGATCATTAAGGTCTCAAGCTGCAAAAACCGCTCGCCAGTCATGGTTATGCCAACGCTTGTGCCGAGGAAAATGGTCACTACATTGATCAGCTCATTTTGTGCTGCTTTGGAAAGCCGCTCCGTGACACCGCTTTCGCGGAGGAAATTACCCAGCATTAGCATGCCGATCAGTGCAGAGGCGGCGGGAACCAGAAGAATGCAGATTACGGTGACGGCGAGAGCGAAAATCAATTTCTCTAGCCTAGAAACCTTGCGCAGAGACCGCATGCGGATCGTTCTTTCCTTCTCGGTGGTCAGAGCGCGCATGATCGGGGGTTGAAGAAGGGGGACGAGCGCCATGTAGCTATAAGCAGCAACGGCAATGGGCGCTAAAAGCTCCGGGGCGAGTTTGTTGGACAGAAAGATCGAGGTCGGCCCATCCGCACCGCCAATGATGCCGATGGCAGCGGCTTGCTCGGGTGAAAAACCAAGAGCAATGGCGCCAATAAAAGTAGCAAAAACTCCAAACTGGGCAGCCGCGCCCAGTAGCAAAGTGCGTGGATTGGCGATCAAGGGGCCAAAATCGGTAAGAGCCCCCACCCCCATGAAAATGAGCGGCGGGAAGATTTCTAAATGTACTCCCTTGGAGATGTAGTGAAACAACCCACCTGGATGATCGCCCACGGGAATGTTGATCATCCCCTCTGTCGGTAGGTTGGCAAGCAGGGCGCCGAAGGCAATGGGGACCAGCAGCAGTGGTTCAAATTTTTTGTAAACAGCGAGATAGAATAGACCCAAAACAACACCCCACATGACCAGCATTTGCCAAGTCAAATGCGGTATGCCGGTTAAGGCCAGGGAGTCGTTTAGGGTTTCCATTGAGGCTTTCCTATTCCAGCGTCATAAGCACTTGGCCTTCTTGGACCGAGGTGCCTTCGCTTATGGAAATGGCTTTAACCGTGCCAGCCTGGGGTGCCACCACGTCGGTATTCATTTTCATGGCTTCGAGCTTCAACAAAAGGTCGCCTTGCTTGACTGCTTGCCCGACTGTGACCTCGACCGTTGAAACAATGCCTGCCAACGAACTGACCACGTCTCCAGGGCTCGCGGCTCTGGCGGGGGCTGTTTGTTGAGTGGGTTGCGGAGGTGGATGGCCGGTTGCTGCACTGGCTGTCGCTATGGGCAAAGGAGCCGCAGCAGGTGGCGGTGGGCCTCCCTGGTCCAGTTCTTCAACGGTGACCGTATAGTCTGTGCCGTCGACGGAGACGCGGAAAGTTCTCATGGTTCCCTCTTCAAATTGGGGCGGGTTTCTGGGATGGCGTTCCAATTCCAGCGGACTCGATGGGCTGCAGCCTGCTCAAACCGGCCCTCTTCTTCCCAGGCAAGCGACCGATGCGCGGGGGCGGAGACAGAGACGACTCGGTAGGGGCTATCCATCACTTGGGCTAGAACGGCTGAAATTGCGGCGACATGCTGGGGCGGAACGCCCTCAAAGGGCTCCTGCTTCTGGGCAGTATTGGATTTTCGGTCTTTAAAACCGAGTCCAACAAGGACGCAGACACCCCAGAGCGAGGCTAAAACTGCAATAACAATGGCAAAACCGCTGCCGATAAAAGCTAAGTGTTCCATTGGTCTTTCCTAGAGCGGAATATTGCCGTGTTTCTTCGGCGGGCGGGTCTCACGTTTAGACAGCAAGGTCCTGAGGGCCAGTGCGACAGCCGGACGGGTGCGGGCGGGTTCTATGACATCTTGGATGAACATCTTGCCAGCTGAGAGATAGGGTGAGGCAAACTCGTCGCGGTATTCTTCGGCAAGTTCGGCGGCTTTGGCAGCACGATCCTCTGCTTCGCCCAGTTCTTTGCGATAGAGGATGTTGACCGCGCCTTCCGCCCCCATGACGGCAATTTCGGCTGACGGCCAAGCGAGAACCAAATCGGCCCCCATATCCTGGCTGCACATGGCGAGATAGGCCCCGCCATAGGCCTTGCGCATGATGACAGTGATTTTGGGGACGGTGGCCGAGCCATAGGCAAAGAGCATTTTGGCTCCGTGGCGAATAATTCCGCCGCGTTCTTGATTGACCCCAGGGAGGAAGCCAGGCACATCGACGAGAGTGACCAACGGGATGTTGAAAGCATTGCAAAACCGAATGAAGCGCGCCCCTTTGTCAGAAGCATCGATATTGAGAACACCTGCCATATGCATGGGCTGATTGGCGACAATCCCGACAATCACACCGCCGATACGACCGAAACCGACGACAAGATTTGGGGCGAAATCCCGCTGCACTTCGAGGAACCGCCCATCGTCGACCAAGCGCCCAATAACTTCTAAGACATCAAATGCTGTTTTCGAGTCTTCCGGCACAATTTCGTCCATACCCGGGTCGGGTGTCAAAGAAAGCTGATCGTTGGGCTGATGGGGTGGATCGGTCATGTTATTTGATGGAAGGTAGGACAGAAGGTCATGGACGATTGCTAGTGCATGGGCGTCGTCGTCAGCAATGAAATGAATATTACCGCTGACCGCCGCATGCGCATCGGCGCTGCCAATTTCTTCCATGGTGGTAACTTCGCCGGTGGCCGCCTTGATGACTTCGGGGCCGCAGATAAACATCGTCGCGCCCTTACGGGTCATGATGATGAAATCCATCAAGGCAGGGGAGTAGGACGCTCCCCCCGCGCATGATCCGGCAATAACAGCAATTTGGGGCACAACACCCGAAAGCCGAACATTGCGATAGAATACTTTGCCATAGCCTGAGAGAGATTCGACCCCTTCTTGAATACGCGCACCGCCAGAATCGTTAAACCCGACCACAGGCATTCCCGCCTTGCCCGCATAGTCCATAACCTCGCAAATTTTTTCAGCATGGACACGGCCAAGCGATCCGCCCGCGACGGTAAAATCCTGGCTAAAGGACGCGACGGGCCGACCGTCAACAAAACCGGTGCCACAGACAACCCCATCGCCAGGTAGGTCTTTCTTTTCCATGCCGAAGTGGTGGGTTTCGTGATGAGCGTGGAGGCCGTATTCTTGAAATGTCCCTTCGCCGAACAGGCCCTCAAGACGTTCACGTGCCGTCATCAGGCCTTTCTCGTGCCGTGCGGCAATCTTTTTCTCGCCGCCCCCTTTAAGGGCCTTCTCCCGGCGTGCCTTTAAGGTCTCAAGATGCTTCTTCGAAATCGCCATGCAGTGTCCCCGTTTATCAAAGGATCATGAGCGTCCCTTGTTAGAAGAATTCATGCTGCCATGTTTTGGGGGAGCTGTCACGAGACGAGGGCCTTAAATCAAGGGCTTGCCGCCAATTGCTCCTTGCCTCTATGGTTGCCTAACGTATTGGTTATGCCCAGGACCTATTGGTAAAAAACTACGTGGGCTTTTTGGGGTGAAGTGAGAAAGATGTTTGATCTGGCAGCTGATTTTAAAGACGAAAGCGAAGCCCTCTATGGACTTTTGGAGCCTCTGTCGGAGGATGACCTTTTTCGACCGACCCGTTTTAAAGATTGGTCGCCCAATGATGTTGTAGGGCACTTGCACCTTTGGAATGTGGCGGCTGATTTGTCCTATACCGACGAAGCAGGGTTCGAGGCCCTAATGGCGGACCTGCTGCCGAAAATTATTGGTGGGCAAAGCCATGTTGAGGTGACGACCGAATGGCTGGATGGTTTGAAGGGGCGGGAGTTGTTGGAAGCCTGGCGAGATTTTTATCTCCCGATGTCTGAACATTTTGCCAAGGCCGATCCCAAAGCGCGGGTCAAATGGGCCGGGCCAGACATGAGCGTGCGCTCCAGTATTACGGCCCGGTTGATGGAAACCTGGTCTCACGGTCAGGCGGTCTACGATCTTTTAGGAGTTAAGCGGGTCAATACGGACCGCATCAAAAATATTGCTGTGCTGGGGGTCAATACCTTCGGCTGGACTTTCAAGAATAGAAAGCTGGAACTGCCGGGTGAGCCCCCTTATGTGAAGCTCGGGGCTCCTTCGGGGGCTGTTTGGGAGTGGAATGAGCCCAATGGGGAGAACTTTGTCGAAGGGTCGGCTGAAGAATTTTGCCAAGTGGTCACCCAGTCTCGTGCCTTGGGCGATACCAGCTTGCAAGTGGTGGGTGATCCGGCTACCCAATGGATGACCATCGCTCAATGTTTTGCCGGGCAACCGGAAACGCCGCCTGAAGCAGGGTGGCGAAAAAGAGAAACGGGCTAACGAGGCGAGCCGCTTGGAACCACGAGACTCATGCTTGACCTTCTAGACATTGGCGTCCTCGTGGTCGCTGCCTTTTTTGCAGGCGGGCTCAATGCCATTGCGGGTGGCGGCAGCTTCTTAACCTTTCCGGCGCTGGTCTTTGTCGGCGTTCCACCTATTCCTGCCAATGCGACCAGTGCCGTTGCTGTTTTTCCTGGCTATCTCAGCAGTGCATTTGGCTTTTTCAAAGAGCTAAAGGCATTTGGGCTAAAACAACTGGTTATTTTGACGGGTCTCGCCATCCTTGGTGGGGTCGCTGGCGGTCTACTGCTTTTGGTGACGCCAAGCGAAGTCTTCAAGGTGGTCGTACCCTACCTGCTGCTGTTTGCCACAGTGCTTTTCGCCTTTGGCGATAAAGTTGCAGTCTATCTGGCTCAAAAAAGGCAGGGTGAAACGGGGGACAGCTGGCCTCTTACGCTGTTGGTCTGCACCTATGGTGGATACTTCAATGGTGGTTTGGGGATCGTGCTGCTGGCTTTGTTTTCAGCCCTCGGATATCGCGATCTTAACTTAATGAATGGCCTAAAAAACGGCCTGTCCTTTATCCTTTCCGTCGCCTCCATTATCACCTTTGCCGTTGCAGGGATCGTCTTCTGGCAAGAAGCCGCCATCATGATGTTTTCCAACATGCTCGGTGGCTACTTGGGCGCCATTGTCGCGCGCAAACTCCCTCGAAGAGTTATGCGGATGTTCATTGTCTCCGTCGGATTGGTGATGACGGTCGTGTTTTTCGTGAACTAATTCGTTGCGCTCTCCTACCAGTTTCCTTCCCCAAAATCATTCTAATGTTTGACCTATTAGATGTTTCTAATTTATAAAGTTCTGATATGAAGCAAATCCTGTCTTTGCGAGATGGGCTATAAGAACGAGAACAAAATAAATTTACAGGAAGGCGGACCCTTTGTCGGATCAAGCCACAGGGCGCGACGAAAGCGCCAGTCACACGGAAGTTAAAGCCACCACCTGTTACATGTGCGCCTGCCGCTGCGGCATTCTGGTGCACTTAAAAGATGGTGAGGTCCGCTATATTGAGGGCAACCCGGATCATCCTTTGAACAAAGGGATTATTTGCGCCAAGGGTGCTTCTGGCATCATGAAGCAGTATTCGCCAGCCCGCCTGTTAAAGCCCTTAAAACGCAAGGAAGGTACCGAGCGTGGCGCGGGTGAGTTTGAGGCAATTTCCTGGGAAGAGGCCTTCGATACGTTGGAAGAGCGCTTGAAGCATATTCGCGCCACCGACCCTAAAAAACTCGCCTTCTTCACCGGCCGCGATCAAATGCAGGCCTTAACCGGGATGTTCGCCAAGCAATACGGCACGCCAAATTATGCCGCGCATGGTGGGTTCTGCTCGGTCAATATGGCGGCCGGCATGATCTATACCATTGGTGGGTCGTTCTGGGAGTTCGGTGGGCCCGACCTTGAACGTTCGAAGCTGTTCGTGATGATTGGCACCGCAGAAGATCACCACTCCAATCCAATGAAGAAGCACTTAGCTGAGTTTAAGCGCAATGGCGGACGGTTTATCGCCATCAACCCAGTGCGCAGTGGATATGCGGCCATTGCTGATGAATGGGTTCCCATTAAGCCAGGCACAGATGGCGCGTTGCTCCTCGCATTGATCCACGAGATTATCGATCTGGGGCTCTACGACCGGGACTTCTTAGTTAAGTATTCCAACGCTGCCGAGCTGATTAACCAGGACGAAGACAGCAACGATTTTGGCCTGTTCGTTCGTTCCGATTTACCCGTGCGAGAAGGATGTGCTGATCCGCAGAACAAATATTGGTGGGATCGTATTTCAGATGAAGCAGTCGATAACCGGATGCCCGATTCTGATCCTCGGCTTTTGGGCTCCTACACTATGGAAGATGGAACGCCGGTAAAGCCGTCGTTTCAGCTGCTTAAAGAGCGGGTTGAAAAATATACGCCGGAGTGGGCCGAAGGCATCACCGGCATTCCTGCCAAGACCATCCGCACTCTCGCGCACGAAATGGGCATCACGGCCCGCGATCAGCATATTGAATTGCCGATCTCATGGACCGATGCTTGGGGCGAAGAGCATGAGACGGTGACCGGTGCGCCGGTGGCTTTTCATGCCATGCGGGGTTTGGCGGCCCACTCCAACGGCTTCCAAACCATACGCGCACTTTCAATTTTGATGTCCATTTTGGGCACCATTGACCGGCCCGGTGGGTTCCGTCATCGCGCACCTTTCCCGCGGCCAATTCCGCCCTGTGCGAAAGGCCCCAAAGGCCCTGAAGAAGTTCAGCCCAATACGCCACTTGCTGGAATGCCCTTGGGCTGGCCCGCTGATCCTGAAGATTTGTTTGTTGATGAAAATGGCGGCCCGGTGCGGCTCGATAAGGGCTTCTCTTGGGAGTTCCCGCTCTCGGTCCATGGGTTGATGCATAACGCCATTACCAATGCTTGGCGCGGCGATCCTTACCCCATCGATACGATGTTTTTGTTCATGGCCAACATGGCCTGGAACTCGTCGATGAACACCACCGAAGTGCGCAAGATGCTCACCGACAAGGACGAGAGTGGCGAATACAAAATACCGTTCCTCGTTGTCGCCGATGCCTATCATTCAGAAACCGTGCAGTTCGCTGACTTGGTGTTGCCCGACACCACCTATCTTGAGCGCTACGATGTTATGTCCATGCTCGATCGCCCGATCTCCGAATTTGAAGGTCCCGTCGATAGTGTGCGCGTGCCTATCTTGCCGCCTAAGGGTGACAGCAAGGCGTTCCAGGAAGTTATTTTGGAACTTGGCGCGCGTTTGGGGCTCCCGGCTTTCGCAACGCCAGAGGGCAAAAAGAAGTACCGCGACTATCCCGACTTCATCGTCAATTTTGAAACTGAGCCCGGCTCGGGAATTGGCTTCTTGGCTGGCTGGCGTGGCAAGGCAGGTGAAGACTTTATGCGCGGGGAGCCAAACCCACGGCAGTGGGAGATGTACGCCAAGAACAACGCACACTTCCAATATGAGCTGCCGCGTTCCTACCAGTACATGCGCAACTGGAACGAAGGCTATTTGGAATGGGCCAACGAACATGGCTTGGTCAAACAAACCAACCCGATCCTCATTCATATCTATTCGGAAGTGCTGCAAAAGTTCCGTCTCGCCGCCCAAGGCAAGCGTGAGGGACGGCAGCCGCCCGATCATCTGAGAAAACGGGTTGAAACCTATTTCGATCCTCTGCCGTTCCACTATGAAACGCTAGAGAGTCAGTTGGTCGATACCCATACCTATACGCTCAATGCCATTACCCAACGGCCCATGGCGATGTACCATTCATGGGACAGCCAAAACGCTTGGCTGCGACAAATCCATACCTACAACGTGCTCTATGTGCATCCGAGCGTCGGTCATGCAGGTGGGTTTAAGGATGGCGATTGGGTCAATTGTGAAAGTCCAACCGGCAAAGTCCGCTGCATTGCCAAGTTTACCGAGGCCACCGAGCCCGGCACGGTCTGGACTTGGAACGCCATTGGTAAGGCATCGGGTGCCTGGGGGCTGGATGCGGACGCTGAAGAATCGCAAAAAGGATTCTTGCTTAACCACCTAATTTCAGAAGAGCTGCCAGCCCACGCGGCGGGTGACCATATTTCAAATTCGGACCCGATTACCGGTCAGGCGGCTTGGTATGACGTGCGGGTTAAGGTGACCAAGGCTGAAGACGGTGCCGACCACAGCTTGCCGCAGTTCGCTTCTATGAAGCCGCTGCCCGGCATGAAGCGGTTTATGGGCAAGGTGCGTAAGTTCATTGCTGGCAAAGGGGAGGGCTGAATATGACGGATACTGTCGCCAAACAGCTCGCCCTGGTGATCGACCTCAATGTTTGTGTCGGGTGCCATGCCTGTGTGACCTCGTGCAAGGAATGGAACACCTCGGGCCAGGCTGGGCCAATGACCGATTTCAACCCCTATGGGGCTGAACCGGCTGGCGTGTTCTTCAACCGGGTGCAGACCTATGAGGCCGGGACCTTCCCCAACACTGAGACGGTCCACTTCCCCAAATCCTGCATGCATTGCGAAGATCCGCCCTGTGTGCCGGTCTGCCCGACAGGTGCGAGCTTCAAGCGTGAAGAAGATGGCATTGTGTTGGTCGATTATGACAAATGTATCGGCTGTAAATATTGCTCATGGGCCTGCCCTTACGGCGCGCGTGAGTTCGATGCCGACCAGGGTGTCATGAAAAAATGCACCCTCTGTGTTGACCGAATTTATGACGAAACCATTCCAGAAGAGCGGCGCAAACCCGCTTGCGTTTTGGCCTGTCCCGCAGGGGCGCGCCTGTTTGGCGATGTGACCGATCCGATGAGCGAGGTCTCGGTGGCGATCCGTGAAGAAGGCGGTTATCAGTCCATGCCCGAATGGGGGACGAAACCGGCCAACCACTATCTGCCGCGTCGCAAGCAGCGTGTCACCATTCACGAAGACGAATTGGTGCGTGCCGACAATCCGCTCAAGAAAGAGCGCAAACGTCCGAAGATCGACGAAAGGGGCCCGTCGATCGACGATTGGGCATCCTGGTAAGAAGAGGGAAACAGATTATGAGACCAGCATTTTCAGTCGTTTTCCTCACCACCCTTATCGGCGCAGGCCAGGGGTTGTTCTTGGCTCTCGTTGCAGGGCAATTCTATTGGGTGATTGGTGCCGCCGATGCTCAGGAAGGCGGCATGTTTTACGCAGGTGGAAGCCTGATTTCGCTTATCTTGCTAAGCCTTGGCTTGTTTGCCTCATTCTTCCATTTGGCCCGGCCTGAGCGGGCTTGGCGGGCGGCAACCATGTGGCGGACGTCTTGGCTATCGCGTGAGGTGATTTTGCTGCCAGCCACCATGGGCGGCATCTTCCTCTATGGTGCCTTCCACTATTTCGACTTCACGCCGGTGCTGATGACATTTGGCAATATGAAGGCGCTCGATCTCACTATGGCTGTGGGGTACGCGGGGGCAGGTGTGACCCTGATGCTCTTTGTCTGCACGGGTATGATCTATGCCTCGATCAAGTTCATTCAGGAATGGGCATCACCTTTGACAGTGCTAAACTACGTGCTGCTCGGCTCGGCCTCCGGCTTTGTTTTAGCAACGGCCTATGCGACAGCCTTTGACAGCCCCTTGGCGGGTTTCTTTACAGGCGGTGCCATTACCCTAACCGTTCTCGCTTTCCTCGGTCGCGCCGCCAGCCTGTGGCGCAACAAGCGCTTAAAATACCTCTCGTCGCTTCAGTCGGCTGTTGGTCTCCATCACCGGCAGTTGCGCCAACTGACGCGCGGCTTTTTGGCTGGATCGTTTAACTTAAAAGAGTTCTTCCACCCAGGCAGTCCGCAACTGCTTCAGCTGTTGACCGTTGTCTTCATGATCACGGTTTTCTTGCTCCCAGTCGCCTTGCTCGTTTTGGCTTGGGGTGAGGGGTCGTTGCCGTTGTTTATTGCAGCTTTTGGCATCCAGTACGCCGGATTACTCGCGGAGCGGTGGGTTTTCTTCGCCCAGGCCAATCATCCGCAGAACCTTTATTACCAAAATGCCGCTTGATTCTTGGCGGTTTGGGGTCTTGGATCGGCTGAAACCCGCATAAGCGCTGGTCGTTGGGGGCTGCCTAGGGTGATGCGAACTGAAAAAAATGTTCGCATTTGTTGTCATTTATTGCCTTTTGTCAGCATTTGCTCTCACCTCCATTAAGTTTTAGCAATAGGAAATAAAGCATATTATCGGCAAAATGTCAAGGTGACGTGAGGCGGTAGGACGCGTAGAGTTCCGGCAATGATTCTTGTTTTCTATAGGGGTTGCCGGTGGCCGAGATTTCCGAAAAACTTCAGAAGATGGTTGATAGCCTACTCAAAGGCGAGCGGGCGGCCTTGGCTCGCGCCATTACGGCAGTCGAAAACAGCACAGCCGACTCGCGCCATATTCTCAAAGCCATTCAGCCTCAATTGGGTCGTGCGTTGGTCGTCGGTTTCACCGGCCCGCCGGGCGCAGGCAAGTCGACGCTCATCAATGCTTATGTAACCGAGCTTCGAAAGCGCAGCAAATCAGTGGCCGTGCTGGCTGTCGATCCTTCAAGCCCGGTCAGCGGTGGGGCGATCTTGGGCGATCGCATCCGCATGAGCGAGCATACCAACGACCCGGAAGTGTTTGTCCGTTCTTTAGCATCAAGAGGCCACCTGGGCGGGCTCTCGCGCATGGCGGCCCGCGTGGTCGATGTGATGGATGCCGCGGGTCGAGACGTAGTGGTCATTGAAACGGTCGGCACGGGTCAATCGGAAGTGGAAGTAGCCGAAGTGGCAGGCACCAAGGTGGTGATTTCAGCTCCCTCGTTGGGCGATGGAGTCCAGGCCATTAAGGCGGGCATCCTCGAAATCGCCGATATTCTGGTGGTCAACAAATTCGACCTGCCCCACGCTCAGGAAACCAAAGCCGAGCTTAAGTCCATGCTGCACTTACGCGAAAAATCCGACTGGACCATACCGGTCATCGGCACCACGGCCACGACATTTAGCGGCCTGGAAGAATTGGCCGATGCGGTCGAACAACATGATGCAACGCTTCGGGGCTCACGGGAGCGCATTGACCCCCGTGCGCGCACGAGAAAAGTGCTGGCCGAAACCCTGGCAAACTTCATCGAAGACCAGCTGATGGAAAGCAACAACCCAGACCTGCTCGAAATCCTCGACGCCCTACAAAGCGGCGAATTGGATTTCGAAGAAGCAGGGCGGAAGGTACTAGAGAGTGGGCTATTGAGTGGAGAAAGGGTAAGCTCATAAGCACGGTGCGTTCAATCCTTGTGCTTATTTTGGTTCGAGTTTTTCCCCGATAGAAGTTTAAGAATACGACTTACATAACGTCAGGGGGGGGAAGGATGAACATTTTTATTGATGAATCTGGAACGTTCACTTGTGAACCAGATAAACCCCATAGCGTGTCGGCCGTTGGGGCTTTAGTTATCCCCACCAGTTCGATGAAAGGTTTTGAAAAACTCTACGGACGTATACGAAATGGTCTCCCAAAAAAGAAAGGAGAGGTTAAGGGTAAACTTCTATCTGAGGGACAAGTTGCCGATGTTGCCGCAATACTGAAAAAGGTCGGGGCAATTTTTGAAGTAGTCACCATCGATTTAGGAATTCATAGTGATGATGAAATTCAGTGGCACAAAAATGCCCAGGCAGAAAGATTTACTGCCCACTTAACCCCAAAACACCACCCAAATGTTGTGCGACAAGTCAAAGAACTACGCTCTCAATTGGAGGCAATGCCACAGCAACTCTATGTCCAATCTGTCGCAATGGGGGAACTTGTATACAACACTCTCAATTCTGCAAATCTCTACTACTCGTTTCGTAAAGCACCCGAATTGGGGAAATATCATTGGGCAATTGACGCTAAGGACCTTTCAAAGGTGACACCCTGGGAGAAATGGTGGTCCAAAGTCATCCTGCCAATGTTGGAATCGAAAACTCTCAATGAGCCTTTTGTTGCTGTCGAGGGTGCTGATTTTAGGTGGCATGATCGCTTCAGAACAGAGCCTGATGAATACAAACTGCGCTTTGCCAAAAAACCGGTGTTAGGAGAATTTTTCGACCTTAAGCCAATGATTACCGAGGATTTTCGTTTTTCCTCTTTGCCAGAGTACGGCCTGGAGGCAGTTGACATACTAACTAATACAATAAGGCGCTCGATGTCAGGTAACTTTAGTAAAAGTGGCTGGCAGGCTTTGCCGCAATTGATGATTCATACGAAAGACCATTACATCAGACTAATATCACTAAAACAGAGTGATGCTGCGATTGGTGACTTCCCTTACATGGGCGTGATAAATGATTTTCGTGTTGGCGGCCGTTCAATGCTCCCAAGCCACTTGCTGGGATAGTGAGTTATCATCGGCTGCCAGCCCCTAAAGCCTGAACCCAATCATGGAGACATCGTCTCTTCGCCGTTCGTTGCCTTGGTACCGGATGAAGGTTTTCATAATTTCAGTTTTTTGGTCGGCTAAGGGGAGCTTGCTGTTTTCTATCAGCAAGGCTTTGAGCCTCTTCTTGCCAAAGCCGCAACGTTTTGTTCCACCAATCTGGTCGATGATGCCATCTGAAGTAAGATAGAAAGTGTCGCCTTCTTTGATTGCTGTGGTTTGAGTGCTGAATGTAACCATTGGATCAATGTGTCGGTAACCAATGCCTTTCTTATCGCCTTTGATTTCATCGACGCCTTCCCCCCCTATTTTGAACAGCGAGAAACGTGCGCCAACGAAGTCCATGGAATTTAGTTCGCCATTGATGTAGCAGGCTCCCAATTCCAAGCCATCGTCGGTTTCTCCTGTTTTGTTCTGCTGACCTAAGGAGAGCCGAAGTAGTTGATGCATTCGCTGGATAAGGGCCGCCGTGTCGCCTTCTTTGACATCGTCCTGGGCGCGGTCGAGCGCGCCAGTGGCAAGCAGCGTCACAAATGCCCCTGGAACGCCATGGCCAGTGCAATCGGCGAGAATTACCAGCATTCCGTCCCCCCAAACTCGGCACCAGTACATATCGCCCCCGACTTTGTCTCGGGGCTCCCACCAGATGAAATGATCTTTGAAAACAGCATCAAAGTTTTCTGCCGGCGGTAAAACGGAATGTTGAATGCGAGCTGCGTAGTCGATGCTCCCTGAAATCACATCATAGGCGTCCCTGAGTGCTTCTTCTGCCATTTTGCGTTCTGAAATATCTCTCACAGCGGCGGCAATATTTATACCCTTGGCCGTTTGGATTGGGCTCAAACTAACCTCAACGGGAAAGACACTGCCAGACTTGTGCTGCCCAAATAGCTCCATCCCCTTACCCATCGGGCGGGTCAAGGCGTCGTTGGTATATCCGGAGCGCAGCGCGATATGACCCGCGCGTGCCGCTTCGGGAATTAAGACTTCAACTTTTCTGCCAACCAGTTCTTCCGTGCCGAATCCAAAAAGAGCAGCGGTCTGCTTGTTGATCAGTTGAATACGGCCATTAGCGTCTACGATAATGGTGGCGTCAGGAGCCGACTCCAATAGGGCGCGGAACCAGCGTTCTCGCTCCTCAATTTCGTCCGCCGCTCTCCGGCGTTCTTCTTCGCTGGTTTTAAAAACTGTCATGGCTTCAGCCATGCGGCCAATCTCAGTTTTCTGTGTGGTTTCTGGAATAGAAATGGAGAGATCGCCATCAGCCAGAGTCCGCATTGTATCGGTCAATCCATTTAGAGGACGGACGATTCTAAAATGCAAAATCCAGATCGTTAGTGAGATCATAATGGAGACAATAACAGCTACTGCCCAAAGCTGATTAGTGACCAAAGAGACGATATTGCCGACGGCTGCCGCGAGGTTTCGTGCGGCTATCTGGTTTTCAGCAACTAAGGCACGAGTCAAAATTGCGAGCCCATTTAGTGCTGGTTGGTCGTCAGTTTTTACTTTTCCATCACTACTGCGTGGGAGGGCTGCAATCTTTATTTCATTAAGCGCCACTTCAAGATTCTTCTCATAGGCATCAACCACCTTGGCGATAGCTTCTATTGCTTGAACCTCTTCAGGTGCCAGCGGCAACTCGCGGTATGCGGAAAGTTGTTTTCGAGTTAAGGCAATAGAACGGCTAACACTTCCCATTCTTTGCGCATCGCGACGCAAGATGAAGTTCTTAAAATTATGTATCATGCCGCCATACCCAAGATGGGCCTGCAACTCGTAAAGCAGAACGGGCTTTTTAGAACCTTTCTTTTTCAGGGCTTCTACATTGACAGTTTGGTTGAGCGTCTCAAGTGCTTCTAAGGCTGGCCGGTCGTTTACCGCAACAGTTCGATCAATAACAATGCTGGCCTTGTTTTCAGCAACCATTTCGCCAGCAATTCTGAGGCCCGCGCGGTACCGGCGCAGAGCAGTTTCAATGGCCTTTAAGGCCGCCTCTTCTGCAGGGGTTGTGCCGAGTGTTCGGAAGCGGTTGATTTCTGTTTGGGCCCCGCCGATGCGTTGTTCGATTAGCAGACGCCTCTCATCCCCCCCTCGAAGGACAAAGTTTTTGAAGTGGTGAATCATGCCGCCGTAGCCCATCTCTCGGCGAATAGCTGCGAGTGACCTTGCCTTTTCCGAGCGCGTAGCTTCGAAAGTATTCCAGATTTTACCAACGAGAAGGGCATCGTCGAGCAACACAGTGGCTGTGCCGAGAAGCACTACGCCCGCAGTTAGTGCGGATGCAATGTAGATAGCGCCAAGGCGCGCGATGCTCAGAGATCTCATCTTCTACAACTCTTAGTTATCGGAGGGGATTAGAGCTGAAGTTTTAAGGAGTGTAAAGAAACGAAAAATGAAATCTAGCTGAAGGTCTGTCTCAGATCCCGCCTAAACCTTTGATCCTTCTTTAAGTGCCATTCGCGGCTCATGGCTTCGCTGCGGGTGCCGTATTTTTCAGCGTAGAGCAAAATCCATTGGCGACCCCTTGTGGTTTTTGCACCCGTGCCATTGTTGTGGGCAGTGAGGCGCTGGTCCAGGTCCGTGGTCCAGCCGACATAGGTTTTGCCACCTTTGTCGTCAGGGCTGCCGAGGATGTAGGTGAAGCAGGGCACGGATGTTCCGTCGTTTTTTTACTACAAAATTCTGCGCAGCATTTTTGCAGTAAAAAAGGGCGGACGCTACCGTTAAGCAG
>Ga0070727_10003135_pt1 | contig 15303 bp, 8 predicted proteins | sample tdAd472_FD_66722 | JGI IMG/M metagenome (GOLD analysis project Ga0070727, IMG submission 66722) | Marine sediment microbial communities from the Atlantic coast under amendment with organic carbon and nitrate - tdAd47.2 | ecosystem: Environmental > Aquatic > Marine > Coastal > Sediment | place...
AAAAGTTTTCGGCACCCACGGCTTCGCGAATCTCAATATTGGCACCATCCAGCGTGCCAATGGTAAGTGCTCCATTCATCATGAATTTCATATTTCCAGTGCCGGAAGCTTCCTTTCCTGCAGTTGATATCTGTTCCGACAAATCCGCCGCTGCACAGATCACTTCCATGGCGGTAACATTGAAATCCGGTAGGAAAGCTACACGCAGGAAAGGGCTGACTGTGCTATCACCGTTTATTACACTGGCAACATTGCTGGCAAGTTTGATGATCAATTTAGCCATATGGTAACCGGGAGCAGCCTTCCCGCCGAGAAGAACGCAGCGAGGTACCAGGTCATTAGTGTCACCATCTATGATGCGGTTATAAAGATGGATCACATGTAAAATGTTGAGTAGCTGACGTTTGTACTCATGTATCCGTTTAACCTGGACGTCAAATAAGCTTTCTACCAGGAATTCAACGCCACAGCGCTGTGAGACTAATTCCGCCAGCTTTTGCTTGTTATGTTCTTTAACTATCTGCCAACGTTGTTGAAAATCTGGATCGGAGGCAAAGGGTTTTAATTTTTCCAGTTGTTTGAGGTCAGAACGCCAGGTGCCATCAATCTTTTCTTCGATCAGGTTGGCGAGTTCGGGATTGCAGAATGCCAGCCAGCGACGCGGTGTTACGCCATTGGTCTTATTGTTAAATTTTTCTGGCCACAATTCGAAGAAGTTTTTAAATAATCCTGATTTCAGAAGTTCCGTATGCAGGGCGGCTACACCATTAACTGAGAAACTGCCTACTATGGCAAGATGTGCCATACGTACCTGCGGATTACCATGGTCTTCAACAATGGACATGGCATGTAGTTTTTCTGTGTCCCCTGGCCAGCGTAAAGCAACCTCGTGCAGAAATCGTGAATTGATTTCGTGAATAATTTCCAGCAAGCGTGGCAGCATTTCTCCAAAAAGAGATACGGACCATTTTTCCAGCGCTTCCGGCAATAGGGTATGGTTCGTGTAAGCCATGGTTGAAGTGGTGATATCCCAGGCCTGAGCCCAGGGCAGGGCATAGTCATCAACCAGCAGGCGCATTAATTCAGCAACGGCAACAGCGGGATGGGTGTCATTTAATTGAAAGCAATTTTTGTCAGAAAACTCTTCGAAGCTCAGGCCGTTGCGATTAATCCACCGAGCCAATACATCCTGCAGGCTCGAGGAGGTTAGAAAGTACTGCTGCCGCAAACGTAATGCCTTGCCGTTCTCGCTGACGTCATTGGGATACAGCACCATGGAAATCTGCTCAGCGGCATTTTTCGCGGCCACTGCCTCGGTATAGCTGCCTGCGTTAAATTCATCCAGATTGAACTCTTCAGTGGCCGTTGCTTTCCACAGTCTCAAGGTATTTACCACGTCGTTTCGAAAACCAGGAATAGGCATGTCATAGGGAATCGCCAGTACGTCCTGGGTATTCACCCAGCGAACATGGCGCTTGCCGGAGCTGTCGGTGTCAACTTCTGTATGACCGTAAAATTTGATCGTGCAGCTGTGCTCGGGAGCTTCAAACAGCCATGGGTTTCCATACTTGAACCATTGGTCAGGTTGCTCTTCCTGGTAGCCATCGCGTAGCTTTTGGCGAAACATGCCATAGTCATAAAGAATGCCGTAGCCGGTAACAGGTAAACCAAGGGTCGCACAACTGTCTAGAAAGCAGGCTGCCAGGCGACCGAGTCCGCCATTTCCCAGCCCGGCATCATGTTCTCGTGACTCTATATCTTCCATCGCCACACTGAATTCATTCAGCGCGCTACTGAGCTGCTCGTGCATGTCAAGGTTCAGGACCGCGTTATTCAGGGAGCGACCTATTAAAAATTCCAGCGACAAGTACGCAACCCGCTTGGGTCTCTTTTCACGATAGAGTGTGCGGGTTTCACGCCAGCGTTCCACCAGTCTGTCACGCACTGCTAAGGCCGCTGCATTGAATAAAAAATTATGACTCGCCTGGCCTTGGTCGTGACCCAGGGTCAGATGCAGATGCCGCAACAAGTCCTGGGCGAAACTATCCTTATCTGAACCTAACCAGCGTTTCTTGTCTTGAGTGACAAAGTTGTTGGATAGCGACTTACTCATGATCGGGGTCCGGCCTGGTTTCTGGTGAAGTGGAATGGTCCCCGCCTATTGCGCAGAGCATGATGGTGGAACAGGAAAACAGGCGCAGGCGTTGACTGACTCTGCAATTTTCTGGTTCGGGTATTCCAGTGGCCAGTGCGGTATCAAACTCTATTTCCCATTCCAACACGTTCTCAACTTGAGGTAGTAAGAAGCTACCGGCATCTCGACCGGCATGAAAAACAATGAGACGGTGTTGTCTCAATGATCCTGCTTCCTCTTGCCAGCTCAACATATAGCCCAGAGTTTTTGATTGGTGCTCACCCCAATGGTTAGGTTGCATGATCTCGCCAGAGCTGTTGTACCACTGTATGGCAAATTCGCAATCGGTATCGCCATCATGGATATAGTTGTCGTGATTGAAAACCGGTATGGACTTGCGTAGCTTGATCAAATGTCTGGCGAATTGTTGTTGCACTTGACCGGTAGAGGATATTTCTTCCCACCTGTACCAGTTAAGTTCATTGTCCTGGCAATAGGCATTATTATTGCCTAGCAGGCTACGCCCGAATTCGTCGCCGCCGTTAATCAAGGGAGTGCCCTGAGATAATAGTAGTGTTGCCAGCAGGTTCTTTTGTTGCCGCCAGCGTAGAGCATTGATGGTGGGGTCATCTGTAGGACCTTCGATCCCAAAATTTTCGCTATGATTGCCCTGGTGTCCATCCTGGTTGGCTTCGCCGTTCAGCTCATTATGCCGCTGCTTATAGCTGACCAGGTCTGCCAGGGTGAAGCCATCGTGGCTGCAGATGTAGCTGACGCTGGCGGAGGGTTGACGACCTGAGTGCTCGAAAATATCACTGGATCCGTGCAACCTGCGGGCAAAATCGGGCAAGATGCCAGGTTCACCTTTCCAGAATTTTCTTACCGAATCTCTATATCGATCGTTCCACTCACCCCATCCGGTAGGAAACTGTCCCAGTTGATAACCCCCTGGCCCAATATCCCAGGGCTCAGCAATGAATTTGGTATTACATAGCACCGGATCCTGCATAAGCGCATCGAAAAAACCTGCACCGCGGTCAAATCCATGTAATTCCCGTCCCAATACTGGCGCAAGATCGAAACGAAAACCATCCACCCGCATGGTAGTTACCCAGTAACGCAGGCAGTCCATTACTAACTGCACCACCCTGGGATGTATGATGTTCAGCGTGTTACCGCAACCAGTATCGTTGATGTAGTACTGGCGGTCTTCCGGTTGCAGGCGATAGTAAGACAAATTATCTATGCCTTTGAAGCTGAGAGTTGGCCCAAGGCGATTGCCTTCGGCAGTGTGGTTGAAAACAATATCGAGAATTACTTCCATACCGGCGTCATGGATCGCATCAATCATACTGCGGCAATCATAAATATTGTCGTTGCCTAGATAATCTTGATGAGGTGCAAAAAAAGCCAGCGTGTTGTATCCCCAGTAGTTTGATAGTTGCTTTTTAGTCAGAAATGATTCGCTGACAAAAGCCTGAATAGGCATCAGCTCGATACTGGTTATGCCTAGACTTTTCAAATAATCCAGCACTTGGGGTTGAGCCATGCCGAGGAATTTTCCTCGCAATCGCGGCTCGACCTGAGGATGCAGCATGGTGAACCCTTTCAGGTGTGTCTCATAAATTACAGTTTCCGATTTCGGTATTCGGTTGTGTCGAGGTGCCTGAGGGGGCGCATCAGCAACTACCCGGCACTTTGGCATGAAAGCAGCGTTGTCTCGAGTGTCAGGAGCGGTATCCACATCATTATCCGACGCTAGGTAGCCGAGGTGGAGTTCGGAGCTGGTATATTGGCCGCTAAGAGCCCGGGTGTAGGGATCGATCAATAACTTGTGGTGATTGAATCGGTGCCCCAACTGAGGTTGATAGGGGCCGTAAACGCGGTAGCCGTAGAGTGCTCCTGGACCCAACCCGGGTAAAAACCCGTGCCAGATCTGATTGCTCTGGGCGGGTAGTTCCAGGCGCTGTGTTTCGGTTTTCCCGTCCGGGGAAAACAGGCACAACTCAACCCGTTCGGCATGGGCCGAAAACAGGGCAAAATTGACGCCACCATCCTGACAAGTAGCGCCCAGGGGATAGGGCAGGCCATGTTCCATGAATAATTTTTTAGTCTTCACTGCAACTCGACATAGTTTTCTGCAAAATTAATGTAGCTAACGGCGGTATCGTCAGAGACAATGACTGCGGTCGTCCATGACAATGGATTTCATCTGAATGAAGCTCATCCCTGTTGCCGTGATCGGTACCACCATAATCCATCTTATCCGTATTTATGTACTCTCTGTAACTTCCCGATTCAGGGACCCCAATCCGGTATTGCTGATATAGGGTAGGAGTCAGGTTGCATACTATCAGTAACCAGTCTTCTTTCTCCTCGCCACGGCGGACAAATACAAACAGATCTCCGGAGTGCTCTCCAGCGGTAATCCACTCAAAGCCCTCAGCCTGAGTATCCTTGCACCACAGTGCTGGTGTCTGCACATAAAATGTATTCAAGTCTCGCACCAGCTGTTGCATTCCCTGATGATCTGGGTATTGCAGCAAATGCCAATCAAGACTGTAATCGTGGTTCCATTCGCTGCGCTGGGCAAATTCACCGCCCATGAATAATAATTTCTTGCCAGGGTGTACCCACATGAAGCCCAGGTAGGCTCGGAGATTGGCAAATTTCTGCCACTCATCGCCAGGCATTTTCTCCAGCAATGAGCGCTTGCCGTGTACTACTTCATCATGACTCAGGGGCAGGATAAAATTTTCCGTAAAGGCGTACAGCAAACCAAAAGTCATGTCGTTATGGTGATAGCGCCGATGGATTGGATCACGCGACATGTAACTGAGGGAGTCGTTCATCCAGCCCAGATTCCATTTGAATTCGAATCCCAGCCCACCGCTATCAGCAAATTGTGTTACCCCCGGCCATGCTGTGGATTCTTCGGCAACCATCATGATGTCCCTGCAATACTTGTAGGCACGGGTATTGATTAGCCGAATAAGGTCAATTGCTGCCAGGTTTTCGCGTCCACCATGGCGGTTCGGTAGCCACTGTCCTTCTTCGCGGCTGTAATCCAGGTAAAGCATGGATGCAACTGCATCAAAGCGCAGTCCGTCGACGTGAAACTCCTGTAGCCAGTAAAGTGCGTTACTTAACAGGTAGCTGCGAACTTCCGGTCTTTCGTAATTGAAAATGAAAGTTTTCCAATCAGGGTGAAAGCCCTGGCGCGGATCGCTGTGCTCATAGAGATGGGTGCCGTCAAAGATACCGAGCCCATGCTCATCAGTTGGAAAGTGGCCGGGTACCCAGTCCAGTAAAACTCCCAGGCCATGTTGATGTGCATAATCGATAAAATAGCGAAAATCGTCCGGTGTGCCGAAGCGACTTGTAGGAGCAAACATGCCCAGTGGCTGGTAACCCCAGGAGCCATCAAACGGGTACTCACTGATTGGCAGCAATTGTATATGGGTGAATCTCATCTCATTGGCATAAGACACCAATTCCACGGCAAGCTGTCGGTAATTGAGAAACTCACTGCTTTCGCCATCCCGGCGCCAGGAACCCAGATGTACTTCATATATTGCGATCGGGGAAGCCGTGTGTTGGTGCTGCCCTCTGGAGGTCATCCAATCCTGGTCACCCCAGTTGTAAACTACTGTCTCTGGAACCCGCGATGCACTGCCTGGGCGCAGCTCCATAAGCCGGGCATAGGGATCAGATTTCAATGGCAGCTGACTACCGTCGGCGCTCTGGATTGCGTACTTGTAGTGATCTCCAGGCTGAGCCTGGGGTAAGAAGATTTCCCAGATACCGCTTTCGTAGTGCAAGCGCATGACATGAACGCGGTCATCCCAGTTATTGAAATCTCCTACCAGAGCAACCTTTCTTGCATTTGGAGCCCAAACTACAAAGCGCACGCCGGTAACGCCTTTAAACTCCATAGGATTGGCGCCGAGGAATTTATAGGCTTGCTCATGGGAACCTTCATGAAACAGGTAGAGGTCATCGGGATTTATGCTGGAGGGAAATCGGTATGGATCCTCCACTAAAACCTCGGTGAGAGGATAACTGACCTGAAGCTGATATTCGACGGCTTCGCTGCCTTTGATCATTCCTTCAAACAGGCCGCCGTTGTGAATTCTTTGTAGTTTGCACAGAGATACTCCGGTGCCGGGGACAACAGCTTCAATTTTCTCCGCGCCCGGAAGAAACGCGCGAACTACCTGTTGGTCTCCCTCCGCTAATGGATGCAGACCCAGTTCGGCAAAGGGATCGGTATGGGATCCGTTGACAATGCCATTGCCGGTGGCTTGATCCAGTACCGGGGTTGGGTTTTTCATGACTGCTCTCGGGACGCAACAAATGCAGCGAGCATATCGCTATTGGGGTTCTGAGTAAAAATAGTTTCCGGATCTCCAGGCAATTTGCGTTGCCAATTGGGATACTCATTGAAGGTGCCAGGTATATTTACCGGCTGTTCCAGCAATTGAAGGTCCTCTAACTGAATTGAAACAAGTAAAGACGCAGAGCTGCCTACTGCCACCATAATGGCCTGGCACAGGGCAGTGTCAAATTTATGGTGAATATCAAAATCCTGCCAGTTTGCCGGCAACAGGGCCTGCTCGTTCAGCCAGTGCAGAATCTGAATCTGGTCCGATTCACGCGCCTGAACTAGGGTCGATAACTCGCTTTGTTGTGTCAGCAGGCCGATTTCCTTACGCAGGTTGAGGTCCGATTTATTCCACCATGCTGCCAGCGTCGGAACATCGTGATTAGTTATCATAGTTAGAGTGTTGCGGGGAAAATCATGAGGTCTCTTAAAATGCCGCGCGTCGTATTTCTCAAAATAGAACAGGCTGTTGGAGAGTATCCCCGAATTCGACATGATTTCTCTTACCTGAGGAGGAACGATACCCAGGTCTTCACCTACCAGGAGGCATTGCTGGCGCCAGCTTTCCAGGCGCAAGATCCCGAATAGAGCCTGGGCTGGATAATTCACATAGGTACCTCTGCCGTCAGCCCGGTCGTTTTCACACCACCATAGCCGCATTAACCCCATAACATGATCGATACGCAATGCCCCACAATGGGCCATGTTGGCCTGGCAAAGTTCGATGAAATGGCTATAACCACTTTCCTGCAACCCCAGCGGATTCAGCGGTGGTAATCCCCAGTTCTGGCCCTGGGGTGCTAATGGATCGGGGGGTGCGCCTATTCTGGCCGACTGGCAGAATTGCTCGGGGCGAGATTGCACCTCCAAGCCTGCTACATCGCTACCGACAGCGAGGTCGCGAATCAGCCCTATGGGCATACCCTGGCTGCGGGCATGTTGCTGACAGTGCTCCAGTTGCTGATCTGCAAGCCATTGCAGATAAAGATGGTATTCTGCCTGTCGGCGCACTGGACGGGTTAGCTGGCAACGAGCGGCCTGTAATTTCCCGAATGCTATCAATTGCTCGCCCCTGCTAGCCTTCCAGCGGCTAAATGCCTCGGCTCTGCTGCTGTTGGTCAGGAGGTGGTGTTTGTGAAAATGCTTGTATATTTTATCCAGCACCAGATATTTAAGCTGGTTTGCTGCTTGATAGTCTATCAAGGGAGCGTCCCGAGCTTCCTGCAAGCGCGCCTGAAAAGCCGGTTTGTTCACGTACCGCCGGGTACTTTCACTTTCTTGAAAATCGTCAGTAATTTCCACGTCTATGTATAGTGGATTTATAAACCGTCGATCCGAAGGGCTGTAGGGGCTGCAGCGTTGCGGATGCTGCATATCCAGCAGGTGTAGGGGATTAAGTACAATGAATCCCAGCCCACAGTTTGAAGTCAGCTCGACCAGGCGATGTAAGTCGGTAAAATCGCCAACCCCCCAGTTTCTTGGTGAGTTGAGACTGTAAAGCTGTATGGAGAGTCCCCCCACCCGGTGTCCAACAGCAGACCATTCGGGTTGGTAGCTTGAATCAGGCACTACGATTAGTTGACAAACCAAACGCTCATTCGCGATTTCAAGGCGCAGCTCATGGTAGCCCTCGAAAAGAATCGGCAGCGTCAACTGCCGGACGCTCACGGTGTTTCCTTGCAGATGTAAGCGGTCTATTTCTGGCAAGTCCTGTCCTTGGATAACATCGAAATCTGTCACCCCGGATTCATGTACCAGTTGCCAGCTTATTTGCTGCATCAATTGACGGTCCTGCATATTGAGTTTAATAACTTGGGGTAGCGTTGACTCTAACACTAGGGCCGGAGGCAGCAATCTGCCATACTGTTGTTGTTCTAATTGCTGTAGTTTTTCTTCCGCGCTGCGGTGACAATCAACCTCGAATCCTAGCTGCTTGAGTACTGCCAGCAATGTCGTCAACTCAACCTGATGGCAGACTCCTGCATAGTCGGTATATTCCCGGGCAATACCGAGTCTGGTCAGCAGGCTGTCAAAGGCTCGACTGTTTTCAAGACTTAGGTTTGTGACATCAGGGCTGGTCATGGCTGCACTTTTCTAGGGAACTGTTGCCTGGCATACTGGGCAGCACCAAGCAGACCCGGTTCCGCAGTCAAAACCAGGGCCACAGGGATACTATTGCAGTAGTCGGTAAACCTGCCCTTGTTATTGAAATGGTCGAGAAACAGCTGGTGGTCGAATAATCTGTCAAGCTTGCGCAGCACGCCGCCGGAAAGATAAATGCCGCCTTTTGCGCCCAACGCCAGGGCCAGGTCTCCACTCACATTGCCAAGAATCTGGATAAACTGGTCAATTGCCTGCAAACAGGTTGAATCTCCTTGCATCGCTCGGTCGGTAATCATTTCAGCTGCCGGGCTGAGTTCATTCCACTCTATGCCCTGCAGACAGCGGTATATATTTGCAAGGCCCGGGCCAGAAAGCAGACGTTCAACTGACACACGACCAAAATGTGCTGTCAAGGCGTCATGAATTTGCTTTTGAATGCTGGACTGTGGTGCAAAACTGATGTGTCCCGCCTCGGATTCAGCAACCACGCCATCGGGTAACAACGCGGCTGCGCCCAGGCCAGTACCAGGGCCGATAATGGCGCGGGTCAGGACTTGATTGCTTGCCGTAGGCCCGCGTAGCCACTGCAGGTCAGTAGTGTTGAAGGCTGGAATCGCCAGTGCTTGAGCGGAAAAATCGTTAAGCAGGTGAACCTGGCAGGCATACTTTTGTGCCACCGAGCTCGGACTGAAAGCCCACGGCAGATTCACCATTTGTATTGGCTCTGTAGTCACATCACCCGGAACAGCAAGGCACAACGCGTTCAGTTGATTGATCTTGTTGGCGGCGTCAAGGTAGTTGTCCAGATAATGGTCAATGGCATTTTCAAGATGCGCAAAATCAGCGCAGCGGTAAGTCTTAATGCACTGTAACGAGGCATCGCTATCAGCAATCATAGCGAACCGGATATGGGTGCCGCCCACGTCCGCCAGAACAGTTTGTAGGACCGCTTGAGACTGACCCATGGTAATCGCTGAGAAAAATTAGGCTGAATTATGAGAGTGACATTTTCATGTCAGTTAAGCCAGTTTTTTGTATTTAACACGAGATGGCTTTGCGCTTTCACCCAGGCGTTGACGCCGATCGGTTTCGTAGTCGCTGTAATTGCCTTCGTGAAACGTAACTTGACTGTTCCCCTCAAAGGCAAGAATGTGTGTACAGATGCGATCCAGAAACCAGCGATCGTGAGACACAACGATGACATTACCGGGAAACCCCAGTAACGCTTCTTCCAATGCCCGCAGCGTCTCTACATCCAGGTCGTTAGTAGGTTCGTCGAGTAACAGCACGTTGCCACCACTCTTTAATAGCTTGGCCAGATGTAATCTATTGCGTTCCCCACCGGATAAATCCTTAACGAACTTCTGCTGGTCGCTGCCGCGAAAGTTAAATCGACCTACGTAGGCCCGGGAATTGATTTCGTAGTTACCGATGCGAATAATATCAGCACCGTCAGAAATCTCCTGCCACACTGTATTATCACCTTTGAGATCGTCCCGGGATTGGTCGACATACGCCAACTCCACGGTTTCACCTAACTCGATGCTGCCTTTATCAGGCTGTTCGGCTCCAACCAGCATGCGCAGGAAGGTGGTTTTGCCAGCACCGTTGCCACCGATTATGCCGAGAATACTGCCTTTGGGCACATCGAAGGAAAGATCATTAATCAGATTGCGCTCACCGAAACTCTTGCTCAGGTGCTTGATTTCAAGCACTTTGTCTCCCAGACGCATTCCTGGTGGAATATAGAGTTCCTGGGTTTCGTTGCGTTTTTGAAATTCTTTCGAGTTTAATTCCTCAAAGCGTGCCAACCTGGCCTTGCTCTTGGACTGGCGCCCCTTGGGATTGGCTTTGACCCATTCTAACTCTGACTTAATGGTGCGCTGGTGGGCATCTTCTTGTTTCTGTTCCATCTCCAGGCGCTTTTCCTTGGTTTCCAACCAGGCGCTGTAATTGCCCTCATAGGGAATGCCATGCCCGCGGTCCAGTTCCAGAATCCAGCCGGCGGCATTGTCGAGAAAATAACGGTCATGGGTTATGGCAACCACAGTTCCAGGATACTCCTGCAGGAATCGCTCCAGCCAGGCAACGCTTTCTGCATCAAGGTGATTGGTAGGCTCATCCAGCAGCAACATGTCGGGATTCGACAGCAACAAACGGCATAGAGCAATACGACGTTTTTCCCCTCCGGATAGTTTGCTGACCTCAGCATCCCAGGGCGGTAGTCGTAGAGCATCGGCGGCAATTTCCATTGTGCGCTCAATTTCCCACCCGTTTGCGGCTTCGATCGCATTCTGCAACTCACCTTGCTCGCCCAGTAGTGCAGTCATTTCTTCATCTGACATAGGTTCGGCAAAGCGATCACTGATGGCATTGAATTTGGCGATCAGGTCCATTAGCTCTCGAACACCGTCTTCGACATTTCCGCGTACATCCTTGCTTTCATCGAGTTCGGGTTCCTGGGATAAATACCCAATGCGAATATCTGGCTGGGGACGTGCTTCGCCATTTATGTCTTTGTCGATGCCGGCCATGATGCGAAGCAGCGTGGACTTGCCAGCACCATTGAGACCCAGTACGCCGATTTTGGCGCCTGGAAAAAAAGACAATGAAATGTCCTTAAGAATCTCGCGTTTTGGTGGAACGACCTTGCCCACCCGATTCATGGTGTAAACATATTGCGACATAAACGATGTGTTCCGGTAGTCGGGGAATCCCTGAAACGGGATTCAGGGGTCAAAAAGTGTTGAGTATTATTGCATAGCACCAGGGCTTATTGGGTTAATTTTCTTCATTGAATTTAAGGATGAAATAGCCTGCCCGGTTCATGTAGAATAGCCGCTTTTCATTCTGGCCCTGCAGGTTTATTCAGCCTGCAAAGGCTTCAGCCCCCGCCCGGAGTTTTTAATGTTTGATAGAGACATGTCTATAGCTGGATTTGATCCCGATCTTGATGCTGCTATCCAGGGAGAAAATCGCCGCCAGGAAGAGCATATCGAATTGATCGCTTCTGAAAATTATGCCAGCCCTCGGGTGATGGAAGCCCAGGGAACGGTATTGACGAACAAGTATGCTGAAGGATATCCAGCCAAGCGCTATTACGGGGGTTGCGAGTATGTTGATGAAGTGGAGACTCTGGCTATTAATCGTGCCAAGCAATTGTTTGGTGCCGATTTTGCCAACGTCCAACCTCATTCAGGCTCTCAGGCTAATGCGGCAGTATACATGGCACTGTTGCAGCCAGGTGACACCATTCTGGGGATGAGCCTGGCTGATGGCGGACACCTGACACACGGTGCCAGTGTCAGTTTTTCTGGTCGGCTCTATAACGCCGTGCAATACGGGCTCAACAATGCTACCGGCGAGATTGATTACGACCAGGTACAGGCGCTGGCTGCGAAGCACCAGCCGAAAATGATCGTGGCGGGGTTTTCCGCTTACTCGAGAGTCATCGACTGGCAGCGGTTCAGGGATATTGCGGACAGTGTCGGTGCGTTCTTTGTGGTTGACATGGCCCATGTCAGTGGTCTCATTGCTGCCGGTGTTTACCCGAGCCCGGTTGCCATAGCCGACGTGACAACCTCGACAACACACAAGACCTTACGAGGGCCGCGTGGAGGCATAATACTGGCTCGTTCTAATCCAGAGCTGGAGAAAAAACTTAATTTTGCGGTTTTTCCCGAAAGCCAGGGTGGTCCGCTGATGCATGTTATTGCAGCCAAGGCGGTATGTTTCAAGGAGGCCATGACTGAGGATTTCAAGATTTATCAACAGCAGGTGGTCAAGAATGCCCAGGTGATGGCCCGGGGCTTTATTGATCGTGGGTTCGATGTCGTATCTGGAGGCACGGACGATCACCTGTTTTTACTTAGCCTGATAAAACAGGAAATAACCGGCAAAGATGCTGATGCAGCCTTGGGTCGCGCCAATATTACAGTGAACAAGAATGCAATACCCAATGACCCTCGCCCGCCATTTGTTACCAGTGGTTTACGCATTGGTACACCGGCCGCAACTACCCGGGGTTTTAAGGAAGATGAGATCTCGGCACTGACTGGTTGGATGTGTGATGTCCTCGATGACATTAACAATGATGCGAGTATTGCCGACGTAAAGGAGAAGGTTCGGGACTTGTGCGCACGGTTTCCGGTTTATAAGTAGTATCTTGACCGCCAGGCTTTAGGTTTTAGTAACGGCGTCACCACATTCTGGAAACATGGCTCGGTTATAATCAGGTCAATGACCAGACCACACTATTCAGGGGTCGAAAAATGTATTGCCCGTTCTGTCATGCTGTCGACACCAAGGTAATAGATTCCAGGCTGGTTGCCGACGGTAATCAGGTGCGCAGGCGCAGGGAATGCCTCACGTGTATTGAGCGCTTTACGACCTATGAAACTGCCGAACTGGTTATGCCGAGGGTCATCAAACAGAATGGAAACCGAGAACCGTTCGATGAAGAAAAATTGCATGCTGGCTTGCTAAAGGCGCTGGAAAAAAGACCGGTCAGTTTAGAAAGTGTGGATGAAGCGATCAGCCATATCAAGGCCAATCTGCGCGCAACCGGAGAGCGGGAAATCCCATCGCGTAAAGTCGGTGAGGAAGTAATGCGTGAGTTGCGTAATCTCGACGAGGTTGCGTATGTGCGGTTTGCTTCTGTGTACAAGAGTTTCAAGGATCTGGATGAATTCCGCAAGGAAATCGACGAATTATCCGGAGCAAGTGTTACTAAAGACAAGTCAGATTGACTCCAGTATAGTTATCTCTATTCCTAACAACTTGAGATGCCGGTTTGCGCTCGATTAACTCCCTGGCACTAGCAGATTCAGATATAGACTATGCGTTGCATATGCGTCGCGCACTGTATCTGGCTCGAAATTGTTTAACTACCACACCAAATCCGCGTGTTGGCTGCGTGCTGGTCAGTGCAGACAACGAAGTGGTTGGTGAAGGCTGGCACCAGGCTCCCGGGCAGGCCCATGCGGAACCAAATGCACTGCTACAGGCAGTGAAGAAACCACCGGCCAGATACGCTTTTATTTCTCTGGAACCTTGTTCTCACATTGAGAAGACTCCGCCTTGCACAGATGCCCTGATCAAGGCTGGAATTCAGCAGGTAATAATAGCAACAGTTGATCCCTATCCGGCGGTTGACGGCAAGGGCGTCAAGCAACTGGAGCAGGCAGGAATTGAGGTACTCCTGTTGCAAGACTTTCAGGATGAAGCAAGGATGATCAACGCCGGTTATTTTAAGCGTCTCACGCAGGGGCTGCCCTATGTGCGTTGTAAACTTGCCATGAGCCTTGATGGCAGGACGGCTGCCGCGGACCGAACCAGCCAGTGGATCACCGGAGCTCTGGCCCGAGCCGATGTTCAAAAGCTGCGGGCTGGCAGTTGTGCGATTCTAACCGGTATCAACACCGTGCTTGATGACAATCCGGCGCTGACGCTACGTCCGGAGCAATTAGATACCAGCGAAGAGTTTCAGGAATTGAACAGATTTGCCCTCCAGCGACAACCCCTGAGGGTAGTTGCGGACACAACTTTGCGTACGCCCGTAGATGCTAAAATCCTGCAGCATGAAGGCGACGTGCTGTTATTTGTTGGTAATGCGGTCGAAGATCGGGGTGCCTATCCCGGGAATGTGCAGATCATTTCTCCGACGGCAGTTGGCAGCGCTGATAATAGCGGCCGACAGCTGAACCTGGTTTCTGTGCTAAAATCTCTGGCTTCGGACTTCGCGGTCAATGAGTTGCTGGTGGAAGCTGGTCCTACCCTTAGCGGAGCTCTGGTAAAAGCCGGCCTGGTTGACGAGTTGATTGTGTATGTGGGCGCCAAGTTGTTGGGCAGTAAGGGTTTGCCATTGCTTGATTTGCCTGGTATAGAAAGCATGACTGACCAGATCAAGCTGGATATTACCGATATCACCAGGCTGGGCTCTGATTGTCGGTTGACCGCCCGGCTTACTGCTGCCGAAAACGAGGCTGCTTAGGCAGCTATCCTGCTAATATCACTTTGTTATTATGAATACGGGTACCGTTATGTTTACGGGAATTATTGAAGCCGTCGGCGAAATATCTGATTTGTCGCCAACCAATAATGGAATAAGCCTAACAGTTAATACCGGGAAAATGGATATATCTGATACTGGTATTGGCGATAGCATTGCCGTTTGCGGCGCCTGCCTTACTGTGGTCTCCAGAAACAATAAAACTTTTCAGGCAGATGTCTCCAATGAAACCTTGGCCATGACTACTCTGGGTCAATTTAAGAAGGGGACTCGGGTGAATCTGGAGCGAGCATTGATGCCGACCAGCCGCCTGGGAGGCCATATGGTCAGCGGCCATGTCGACGGTGTCGGTGAGTTGCAGGAATTGGTAGATGAAGGCAGCAGCTGGAGGCTGTTATTTCAGGTGCCAGAGTCGCTGGCTTGCTATATTGCCCGCAAAGGATCGATTTGTATCGATGGCGTAAGCTTGACGGTAAATCAGGTGAATGATTCTGCATTTAGTGTGAATATAATTCCCCATACGCAGGAACAAACTATCATCTACGAGTATCAGCCAGGCAGGCAGGTAAATATTGAAGTTGACCTTATAAGCCGGTATATAGAACGATTAATACAAAATCGAACGGAAGCACACAAGATTGACGAAGACTCTATTGATATCAGCCTGTTGCA
>Ga0070727_10003136_pt1 | contig 15302 bp, 9 predicted proteins | sample tdAd472_FD_66722 | JGI IMG/M metagenome (GOLD analysis project Ga0070727, IMG submission 66722) | Marine sediment microbial communities from the Atlantic coast under amendment with organic carbon and nitrate - tdAd47.2 | ecosystem: Environmental > Aquatic > Marine > Coastal > Sediment | place...
GGGGTCCCCCAGAAGCGCTCGCGGCTGAGGGCCCAGTCGACGTTGCTCTCGAGGAAGTTGCCGAAGCGCCCGTCGCGGATCGTCTCCGGGAACCACTGGATCTGCTTGTTGTTCTGGATCGCGTCCTGGATCCGCTCGGTGGTGCGGATGTACCAGGCCGGGCGCGCGAGCTGGATCAGGGGGTCCTGGTCCGAGCGCGGGCAGAAGGGGTAGGTGTGCTTGTACTGCTCGGCGTGGAGCAGGAGCCCGCGCTCCTTGAGCTCGCGGGTCAGCGGCTTGTCGGCGTCCTTGACCCACATGCCCACGTACTGCTCGGGGGCCACGTCGGCGCGGTAGCCGCCGGCGGGCTCGATCGCGCAGAGGAGCTCGATCCCGGGCTGCTCGCGCAGGATCTGCTGGAACAGGCGGTGGTCGTCCTCACCGAAGGCCGGCGCGACGTGCACGATCCCGGTGCCCGCCTTGTCGTCGGCGAAGTCGGCGGCGTGCACGGTCCAGATCCGCTCCTCGCCCTCGAACCACGCGAAGGGCGGGGTGTAGCGCTTGCCCACCAGCTCGGCGCCCTTGAGCTCGGCCTTGACCTCCAGCAGGGGCTGCGGCGCCTTCTTCTTCTTCGGCTTGCCGAGCAGCTTGCTGCTCACCGACTCGAGCAGGTTCTTGGCCACGATCAGGGTGTGGCCCTCGTGCTCGACCTCGACGTAGTCGAGCTTGGCGCCGACCGCGGCGAACATGTTCGAGGGCAGGGTCCAGGGGGTCGTGGTCCACACCACCAGCGAGGTGTCCGGGCGGTCGACCAGCGGGAAGCGCACGTAGACCGAGGGGTCCTGCACGTCGCGGTAGCCGTCGTTGACCTCGGCGGCGCTGAGCGCGGTCCCGCCCTGGGCCCACCACCAGAGCACCTTGTGCCCCTGATACAGCAGACCCTTCTCGTGCAGCTGGGCCAGCGCCCACCACACGCTCTGCACGTAGCTCTCGTGGAAGGTGACGTAGGGGTCGTCGAGGTCGACCCAGAACGCGAGCTTCTCGGTGAGCTCGTTCCACTCCTTGGTGTACTTGAACACGCTGTCGATACAGCGGCGGACGAACTTCTCGACGCCGAACTGCTCGATCCCCTCGCGGCCGCGGATCCGCAGCTCCTTCTCGACCTCGATCTCGACCGGCAAGCCGTGCGTGTCCCAGCCGGCCTTCCGCGGCACGTAGAAGCCGCGCATGGTCTTGTAGCGGGGGAACACGTCCTTCACGACCCGGGTCAGCACGTGCCCGTTGTGGGGCATGCCGTTGGCGGTGGGCGGGCCCTCGTAGAACACGAAGCTCGGCGCGTCCTTGCGCAGGGCCTGGGTCGCCTTGAACACGTCGTGCTCGCGCCAGAACTCGAGGATCTTCCGCTCCTCCGCGGGGAAATCGACGAGGGGGCTGGCTTTCGTAAAGGGCGGCGTGGGCTCGTTCATAGCCTCAAAGACTAGCACGGGCCCCTGGCTCGTCACGCCTTCCGGGAAGGCTGCCCGGGTACGCACGGAGGGCCCTCCCGCCGGACGGCGGGGGGCCCTTCAGCGCGCGGTCGCGGGGCTGGCTACTCGGGCTGAGCGGTGGTCCGCAGGTAGGGCTTGATCGTCTCGAACTCGGGGAACTTGGCCTTGGCCTCCTCGTCCGAGAGCTTGGGCGAAATGATCACCTCGTCGCCGTCTTGCCAGTTGGCCGGGGTCGCGACCGGGTGCGCGGCGGTCAGCTGCAGCGCGTCGACGGCGCGCAGGATCTCGTCGAAGTTGCGCCCCACGGCCGCGGGGTAGGTCAAGGTCAGCGCGATCTTGTTGTCCGGGGTGATCACGAACACCGAGCGCACGGTCAGGGTGTCGAGCGCCTTGGGGTGGATCATGCCGTAGAGGTTCGAGACCTCGCGGTCGGGGTCGGCGAGCACGGGGAAGTTGACGGCCTCGCCCTTGACCTCGGCGATGTCCTGCTCCCACTCCTTGTGGCTCTCGACGCTGTCGACGCTGAGCCCGATCACCTTGACCTTGCGCGCGTCCCAGGCGTCCTTGAGGTTCGCCACCGTGCCCAGCTCGGTGGTGCACACCGGGGTGAAGTCCTTGGGGTGGCTGAAGAGCACGGCCCAGTTCTCACCCTTCCATTTGTGGAACTCGATCTCGCCCTGGGTGCTGTTCGCGGTGAAATCCGGCGCGTCGTCGCCAAGCTGAAGTGCCATGGGGCCTCCTGGGGGTGGGGGGGAGCAAGCCAGCGATCTTCGCCGTCCCCCGCCAGAGTGCAAGCCGGCCCCCCGCGCGTCGCCGCAACTCCTGCTGCTGCCAGGGCCCGGCGCGCAGGCCGGCCACGCACTACCCTCGGGGCGGGAGGCCGCCGTGGAAGAGCAGCAGCAGCAGCAGTCGAAGGCGAACGTGTACATGCAGCAGGCCCTGCAGCAGCAGGCCGAGGTCGAGCGCGTCATGCGCGGGGGGAAGAAGCGCAAGATGTCCCGGGCGCAGGCCGCGCCCGCCGCGAACCTGCCCGGGCAGGCGGCGCCCGCGTTCGGCGGGGGCGGCGGCGGAGGCGACAGCGGCGGCGCCGACGTGCCCGCGGTCGAGGTGCGGATCACGGGCTGGTGGCGCTGGAAGCGGGTGATCGTGCCGCCCAACGCCTACGTCGTGCACACCCGCATGGGGCGGACCGAGCCCCTGGACTGCGGCCTGGGGATCTCGTTCCGCTTCGACCCGGCGGTCGACTCCTTCCTCGTGGCCCCCGCCACCCTGCAGACGATCATGGTCAGCGCGAACTGCATTTGTATCGAGCGCCAGGGGATCCTCGTGCAGGGCTACGTGCAGTGGATCATCGACGACTTCTCCCTCGCCTACCGCAAGCTCGACTTCTCCGACCCCGTCGACCCCATGGGCGTGGTCAACGCCCAGCTCCGCGAGCAGGCCGAGGCCGCGATCAAGGACACTGTCGCGACCATGGGGATCGACGCGGTGCTGGCCGACAAGCAGCCGATCATCGAGGAGCTGACCACCCGCCTGCGGACCCTCGCCGAGGGCTCCGGCGAGCGCAGCGCCGGCCTCGGGCTGCGGATCGTGACCGTGCAGATCAAGGAGGCCGTGATCAGCTCGACCCGGCTCTGGGAGTCGCTGCAGCGCGGCTTCCGCGCCGAGCGCAACAAGGCCGCGCGCCTGGCCGAGCTCGAGCACCAGCGCGAGATCCAGCGCCAGGAGACCGAGGCCGAGCGCGAGCGCGAAGAGGACGAGCTCGCCAGCGAGGAGACGATCGCCGCCCAGCGCGCGGCCCACGAGGCGACCGCCTTCGACCGCGAGCACGCAGAGCGCGTGCGGCGCTCGCAGGTCGAGGCGGACCACCTCGCGACCCAGGCCGAGCACGAGAAGCGCAAGCTCGAGACCGAGGCCGCCCTCGAGCGCAAGCGGATCCAGATCCAAACCGCCCAGGAGCAGGCCCGCGCCGAGGAGCGCGCCGCCCTCGAAGCCGCCGGCTTCGACCGCGAGCAAAGCGAGCGCATGCGCCGGGCCCAGGTCCAAGCCGAAGCGCTGGCGATCGAGATCGCGCAGAAGCAGGAGCGCCTCGACGCCGAGGCCGCGCTGGAGAAGCAGCGCATGGCCCACGAGGCCGAGCGCCAGGCGATCAAGACCCAGGCCTGGCTCGAGCGGGCCAAGGCCGAGGTCGAGATCGCCCGCGCCCAGCGTCAGGTCGACAACGACCTGACCCCGGAGTTCGTGCAGCAAAAGCTGGTCGAGCTCTTGCCCGAGATCGCCGACAAGCTGCCCCAGCCCGCAGAGCTGAAGGCGGTGAACTTCAACGGCGCCAGCGGACTCAGCCCGCTGGTCACCGAGCTCCTGAGCCTGGTGGGCCAGAAGGCCCTGGAGTCCAACGGGACCGAGACGCCGAGCTAAGCTCGCGGCTTGCGGCGTTGGCCGACGACGGGCGCGTTGCCCGTCGGGTCGGCCTGCGCGGCGGCGCTGGCGGCGGCGCCTTCGACGACCTCGGGCTCGTCGGGGAGCACGATCCGACCCGAGGGGGTCCGGCGCTGCTTCTTGCTCAACTCTTCGGCCAGGATCAGGCGCTCCTTGACCAGGGTCACCTCGGCGTGCTGAGCCTCGAACTCTTCGATCTCGTGCCGGAGGCGCGCGATCTTGCTCTCGATCTCGGCGATCTCGGCCAGGCGCGAATCGACCTTGCTGCGCAGCTCCTCTTGGCGGCGGGTGCCGTCGTCAATGATCGTCCGCACCGGGACGTCGTTCGACTCGAGGGTCGCCTTGACCACCTGCACGATCACGTTCACGTCGCCGTGGGGCAGTGTGCGCATCAGCTGGATCGCCTTGTCGATCCCGTAGGCCAGCGTGCTGGGAGAGTGCTGCGGGCGCTGCTGCTGCTGCTGCGGCTGCTGCTGCGGACGCAGCAGGACCGGGCGGATCGCGGTGCGGGAGGGGGTGGGGTCGCTCACGGGTGTCTGCTCCTCGGGGGCGGGGTCTACGACGTCGAGTTCGTCCTGAGTTTCGGCCTGGGTGCTGGGGGTCTCGCCCTCGACCTCGTCGACCTCGGACTCCTGCTTGCGTCGGAACAAACCCATGCTGCCCTCCCGGCTACGCTCTGGCTAAGCCCCCAATCATGCCTCAGGCTGGGCCACAGGCAAGTCGGGGGCGAGGGGCGGGTGCAGGACAGGGGGCCGGTCCACGAAGCGCGCCAACCAGAGCTCGGTGCTCAGCCAGCGGTAGAGCAGCCAGGGGTCGCCCTGGCCGCGCTCCTGGCGAGCCCAGGCCTGCTCCACGTCGCCGCGTGCGATCAGCCCGCGCTCGGCGAAGCCGTCGAGCAGGACCTCCTTGACCTCGGGCGCGCTCTCGTCCAGCCAGCGCCCGACGGGGGTCGGGTAGCCCAGCTTGTCCGGGCGCTCGACCACGCTCCGCGGGAGCAGTTCGCGCATGGCGTCGCGGAGCACGCTCTTCATCAGCCCGCCCTGGACCTTCTCGCGGTAGTCGAGGGCGAGGGCGAACTCGACCACCCGGTGGTCGAGGAACGGGACCCGGGCCTCGAGCGAGAACGCCATGCTCGTGCGGTCCTCGTGGTGCAAGAGCGCCGGGATCGAGAGCTCGGTCAGGTCGCGGTAGAGCGCGGCGTCGATCCGGTTGGCACCCTGCAGCGGGTCCCGCGGGGACAGCCCGCTGAGGTGCCGCTGGAGCTTGGGTCCCAGCGCGGGGGCGCTGCGCCGCAGGCGGCGGACCACGCTCTCCAACGCCAGGCGCCAGAACGAGCCGCTGCCGAGGTTGCTCGCGCTCGGCTGACCCAACAGCCCGCGACCGTCGCGCCAGAACTTGAGCTTGAGGTCCCAGTCGAGGGGGTGCGCCAACGCCTCCTGAGCCAGGGTCCGCAAGTAGGGCACCGCGTAGGAGGCGTAGCCCAGCAAGAGCTCGTCGCCGCCCTGACCGTCGAGGAGCACCTTCACCTGACCCTCGGCGGAGGCCATCACGAAATACTGGGTGATCATGCCCGGGCGCAGGCAGGGCTCGTCGTGGAACCACCCGATCCGGTCGAGGAGCGGCACCAGCTGGGGCCCCGGGCGGGGCGCGATCGTGCGCGCCTCGCAGCCGAAGCGGGCGACGACCTCCTCGGCGTAGCGACCCTCGTCGAGCCCGGGGTCGGGGTAGCGCGCGGTGAAGGTGCGCACCGGGCCCTGCTGAGCGGCGAGGGCGACCACGCTGCTCGAGTCGAGCCCCCCCGAGAGGCAGGTGCCGACTGGCACGTCGCTGCGCAGGCGCAGCCGCACCGCGTCGCCGAGCAGCTCGCGCAGCGTCGCCGCCGGGTCCGTGAAGTCGTAGCGCTCGCGCGCCTCCTCCAGCGCGTAGCGCCAGATCACGTGCTCGGTGTGCCCCCCTCCGTCGAGGTCGTAGAGCCGCACCGTGCCCGAGCGCAGCGGCTCGATCCCGGCGAAGAAGGTGCGCGGGCCGGCGTCTTGCACACCGTAGGCGAGGAAGCTGGCGAGGGTCGCCTCGTCCACCGTGCGGGCGTCGGGGTCGGCGACGAGCAGGGCCTTGATCTCCGAGGCGAAGAGCAGCTCGTCGCCGCGGCGGGTGAGGTAGAGCGGCTTGATCCCGAAGCGATCCCGGGCGAGGACCAGCCGCCGCTGCCCGGGGTCGTGGATCGCCAGCGCCCACATGCCGTTGAAGCGCGCGAAGGCCTCGACGCCCCACTCGGCGTAGGCGCGGAGCACGACCTCGGTGTCGCTGTCGGTGCGGAAGCGCTGCCCGAGCTGCTCGAGCTCGGCCCGCAGCTCGACGTAGTTGTAGACCTCGCCGTTGTAGGTGATCGTCAGCCCGCGCTCCGGAAGGCTCATGGGCTGGGCGCCGCCCTGGCTGAGGTCGAGGATCGCCAGCCGACGGTGACCGAAGACCACGGGCCCCGCGGTGTAGAGCCCCTCGCCGTCGGGGCCGCGGTGGGCTTGCACGGCGTTCATGCGCGCGACCCGGGCCGGGTCGGGCATTCCACCCGCGAGGTTCACGATCCCGGCGATTCCGCACATGCGGCGATTATCGCGGACGATCGGCGTCGCCGCCCGGTTGGGCGAGCTTCTGCTCGAGCTCGACGATCTCGGCCTCGAGCGCGGGGACTCCGCGCCCGTAGGGATCGACGCGCACCGCCGCGCGGAGATCCTCCAGCGCGCCCTGGTCGTCGCCGAGCTTCCGCCGCGCCGCTGCCCGGTTCCAGTGGACCTGGGACGGGAGCTGCCCCTCCTGCCCGGCGACCAGGTCGACGAGGAAGTCCAGGTGCCCGATCGCCTGCTGAGGGTCACCGAGGTCGACGTGGGACTTGGCCAGGTTCAGCCGCGCGACCACGTTCTGGGGGTCGAGGGCCAGGACCTCCCGGCAGTCGGCGATACACCCCTGGAGGTCGCCGGTGCCGGCGCGGATCGCCGCGCGGTTGATCAACAGCCGCAGGTTGGCGCCGCGCAGCTCGACCATGCGCTCGAGGTGCAGCAGGGCCTCGGCGCCGCGGCCCTGCTGCGAATCGATCATGCTCGCGAAGTCGTGAGCCTCGTAGTTCGCCTCGTCCGCGGCGAGCGCGGCCTCGCCTGCGCGCCGAGCCAGCTCGCGCTCTCCGCGGTAGTAGTGGGCCCAGCCGCGGCAGAGGTGGCTCCAGGAGCCGGTCAACGGCGGGGCGGCCTCGAGGCGCCCCAGCGCGCCGCTGAGGTCGCGGGCGAGCAGCTTGCGCCAGGCGTCCAGCCGGCGCGCGAGCGCGTCGGGCAGTCCAGCCTGGGTCGCCTGCTTGGCGTGGCGCTCGAACTCGGGGAACACGCCGCGCTGAGCGACCTGCAGCGACGCGATCGCGGTGCGCTCGGCGAGGTTGAACGCGGCCAGCCAAGCCAGATCGGGGACCCGAGCCACCAGCTCGCGGTAGGCGGCCTCGGCGTCGAGCAGCTCCCCTGCGTGGTCGGCTGCGAGGGCGCGGGTGAACGCCTCGAGCTGCTCCGGCGCCTGGCTGCGCAGCCGCCGGCTGCGCGCGCTGGGGCGGTGGGTCGCGCCGCTGGCGGCGACCTCCAGCAGGTGCAGGCGCCAGCAAGCCTGGGGGTCGTCGGGCACCTCCTCGAGCACGCGCTCCCAGAGCCGGGCCGCGGCCTGTGGGTGCTGGGGCTCGAGCAGCGTCGCCCCGCGGCGGAGGGCGGCCGAACCCGCGTCGGCGAGGGCGTCTTCGAGCTCGGCGGCGGCGGCGGCGTCGGGGGCGTGCTCGAGGCCGGCGAAGCGCGCCCACTCCAGGGCGACGGTGGGCTGCGCCGCGACGGTCGGCTGCTCGGGGGGTGGGTCGTCGACCGCGGGGTCGGCCCGGTTGCGCCAGGCGACCAGCGCGAGGGCGAACACGACCAGCGCCAGGCTCGGGCCGACCAGCGCGAGCAGCTTGGGCAGGCCCGCGCGGGGGGTCGGCCCGCGCGTCGCCTGCGGCCCGCGCGCCAGGGCCTCGGCCACCGCGCCCGGGTCGGGGTAGCGCGCGTCTCGGTCCTTGGCCATGCAGCGCTCGACCACGTCCTGCAGCCAGCGCGGGACCTCGACGTCCTCGAAGCTGTCGAGGGGGTCGGGCTCCGCCGTGGCGAGCTGCTGCACGTAGAGCATCCAGTTCGTCCCGTGGTACGGCGGCCGGCGCGCGAGGAGGAAGTAGAGCACGGCGCCCAGGGAGTAGACGTCGGTGCGCGCGTCGATCGGCTGACCGCTGGCCTGCTCCGGCGACATGTAGAACGCGGTCCCCAGCATGGCGCCGGTCTGGGTCAGGTTGCTCTCGTCCCGCGCGTCGTGGGCCAGGCCGAAGTCCATCAGGTGCACCCGCCCCTGGGGGTCGACGAGCACGTTGTCGGGCTTGACGTCGCGGTGCAAGACGCCGGCCTCGTGGGCGTGGGCCAGCGCGTCGGCCAGCGCGCGGCCCCAGGCCACGACCTGCTCGGGCCGGACCCCGCGCTTGCCGACCTCGCTCAGGGTCTCGCCCTGGACGTAGTCCATGACCAGGTAGGGCAGGCCCTCGTGCTCGCCGAAGGCGTGCACGCTCACGATCGAGGGGTGGCGCAGCCGCGCCACCGCCTTGGCCTCGCGCTGGAACCGCGCCGAGCGTCGTTCACGGCGCGCCGGGGCCAGGTGCTCGAGGTCGGTGGCGACCTTGATCGCGACGTCGCGCTCGAGGTTCGAGTCGCGGGCGAGGTAGACGACGCCCATGCCGCCGCGGCCGAGCTCGCGCACCACGGCGTAGTCGCCGATCTCCAACGGCACCTGCACCCGCTCGCGGTCGAGCATGGCGCGCGGGCCGCTGGCGACGGCGCTGTCGGGGGCGCCCGGCCGGCTGCCGCTGTCGCTGTCGGCGTCCAAGGTCGCTGGGATCGGCGCGGGCTCGAGGTCGCGCAACAGCTCGAGCACCACCTCCGGCGTCGTCGGGCTCTGGTGCGCCTGCCGGGCGCGCTCCATGACGGCCGAGCTCGGCGGGGCAACCCCGGGGTTCGGCGCCCAGCCGAGGCCCCGCACCAGCTGCTGGACCTGGGCGCCCTGCGCCGGCGGGGTGAAGCGCTCGATCAGCAACCCGAGCACGTCGAGGCGCTGGCCCTCGCGCTGCGCCTCGTGGCAAGTGAGCAGCAGCGCGCGCAAGAGCTCGGGGGTGGTCAGCCCCAGTCGGCGGACCTCCCGCAGCGCCACGGTCTCACGCGGGTCGAGCTGGAGGCCCGCCGAGGCTCCACTCAAGTTCAAGTCAGATCGGCGGTTGCTCACGGTCTTCAGATTAGCTCTTGACCTCTGCCAAGGGGACTGCTTCACTGTTCCCCAACAGTAGAACAGTTGGCCGCACGGAGCCGCATTGACCCTGACCGTTGGACTCTCCGATCCCCTCGACTTCGACAGCGACGTGCCCGTGCACGAGCAGATCGCGCAGCGGGTCAAGTTCGCGATCGGACGAGGCGCCTTCGCGCCGGGGGCGCAGCTGCCCAGCGTGCGCGGGCTGGCCCGCGACCTGCTGGTCAACCCCAACACGGTGGTGCGGGTCTACCGCCGGCTCGAGGCCGAGGGGCTGATCTACACCCGGCGCGGCAAGGGGGTGTTCGTCCAGGACGCCGCCGCCGACCGCTGCCAGGGCGACGGCGAGGCGCTGGTGCGCCGCGCGCTGCGCGACGCGGTCGAGCTCGCCGGGCGAGCAGGGATTCGGGGGAAGGAACTGGAGCGCCTATGGAAGGCCGCGAAGGAGGAAGCATGAGCGACGCGATCGTGGTGCAGGCCCGCGGGGTCACCCGCTGGTTCGGAGCGGAGCAGGTCTTGAAGGGCGTCGACCTCGACGTCCCGCGAGGCAGCGTCACCGCGCTCCTGGGGCGGAACGCCGCGGGCAAGTCAACGCTGCTCTCGATCCTGGCCGGCGCGCTGGGCCGCAACGGCGGGGAGGCGACGGTCTTCGGTCGCGACGTCGAGGCGCTGCGCCCCAGCGACCGCGAGCGGATCGCGATCGTGGGCTCGACCAGCGCCTTCCCGGGTCGCCGGGTGCGCGACGAGCTGACCCTCGTGCGCCGGCTGCGGGCCGGGCGCTGGAACGCCGAGCGCGAGGCCGAGCTGCTCGCGCGCTTCAAGCTGCCCCTCGACAAGCGGATCCAGCAGCTCTCCAAGGGCCAGCAGGCGCGGGTGCGGCTGCTGCTCGCGCTCAGCTGCGAGCCGGAGCTGCTGCTCCTCGACGAGCCCGCCATGGGGCTCGACCTGTTCGCGCGCCGCGACTTCCTCGAGTCGGTGATCGAGCTCGTGGCCAGCGAGGAGCGCACGGTCGTGATCGCCTCGCACCTGATCGACGACGTCGAGCGCGTCGCCGACCGGGTCGTGTTCATGCGAGACGGGCTGGCCGAGATCCACGGCAGCGTCGACGAGCTGCGCGAGCGCTTCCGCCGGCTGCGGCTGCGGCTGCCCAGCCCCGAGCGCGCGCTCCCGGAGGACGCGCTCCCCGCCGAGCTCCTCGGCGTCGAGCGCGTGCTGCCGGCCGAGGGCAGCGAGCAGGTCGTGATCCTCAACGACCACTCCCCGGGGCTGGTCACGGCGATCGAGGAGCGCACCGGGGGAAGCCAGGTCGCCGCGGCGCGCATGACCCTCCGCGATATCTACTTCGAGGTCCTCCGCGAGGCGGGCGAGGAGGTGCGCGCATGAGCGGCCTGCACGAACCCTTCCGCGGGACGGGGATCCTGATCCGCGATCGGCTCCCGCTGCTGCGGACCTTCCTCCTCGCCATGACCCTCCTCGGCTGCGCCTGGGGCCTGGCTGCCCGCGTGTTCGGGGCCCCTAACGAGGCGCTGCTGACCGTGCTCGTGGTCGGGGTCGGGGTGATCCCGCCCGTGTTCGGCCAGCTGGGCATGACCCTCGGCGGCGCGGTCTCCGACGGACGCCTGCGCTCGCGTTCGCGTGAGCTGCTCGAGCTCCCCCTCGGACGTCTGGCGCTCCCGACCGCCGGAGCGGTCGTGGCGCTGCTCGGGCTGGGGATCTCCGCGCTGACTCTCCTCGTCTCCGCCACCGTGGGCGGGTTCAGCGACGACGTGGCCTCCCTGTTCGCCGAGGCGCGGGAGCCCGCCGTGCTCGGGATCGCGGCGATCGCGGCCGCCGCGCACTGCGCGATCCAGGTGGGAGCGCGCTCCCCCCAGCTCAGCCTGTGGCTCGTGCTGGCCGCGTTGCTGGCCGTGATCGGCGGCCTGCTGTGGAGCGGCTGGGGAGAGGCCGACCTGCTCGTGTTCACGCGCCTGGCGACCTGGGGGGTGGTCGCAGGCTTCCTCACCCTGCCCTTCTTGATCGGTGCCATGGGCCCGCACAAGGACGAGGTCGCGCTGCTGGGGCTCTCCACCGCGACCCGCGCCCGCGCCTGGGTGGTGTGCGGCTGGCTCGTGCTCTTCGCCACGCTGACCGTCGGGGTCGGCGTGCTCTGGCTCGCGGTCTCCGCGCTCAGCGTGCTCGGGGCGCGACGGGTGGCCGCCAAGGCGCCCCCGATCCGGGGCTGGAGTGCGTTCGGCGCGACCCACGCGCTGCTGACGCTGTGCCTGCTGCCGGCGGCCGTGCACGGGCTCGCGGTGGAGGTCGGGCACGCGACCCGTCCGCTGCACCCGAACTGGAACCAGGCCGAGGTCTCCCCCGACGGCCGCTGGGTCGCGCTGCCCCTCGAGCGCGAGGGGACGCAGCTGACCCAGGTCGCGATCCTCGACGCCCGGGGCGAGCAGCCCACCCGGATCGTGAACACCCGCATGGGCAGGGTCGCGGGCTGGTCGAGCGACTCGCAGCTGCTCGCGATCCACGACTTCGCCTGCGGCCGGGTGCGGGTCGGGGTCACGGAGTCGGTGGAGCTGTTCCTCGTCCCCACCGGCGACTCCATGAATGACCTCTTCCTCCGCTGGGTCGGAAACCGGGTCAGCACCCTGATCGTCGATACCCAGGGCGAGGTCGTCGAGCGGCTGAGCATGCGCTTCGTGGGCCCGGGGTGGAGCGCGCCCGAGGAGCTGGTGTCCCTCGACACGGAGACGGGCGCCCTCGCGCTCCCCAGCGGTGAGCTGGCCCCGCTGAACTCGAGCGCCGTGGGCTTCGCCGGCTACACCCCGGCCGGCACGCCCATGCTCCACCTGCGCACCACGGGGAACGAGCCCCTGGTCACGACCCACCGCGGCCAGCTCGCGATCGCGAGGTTCGCAGCCTGGCGCGACGGGGCCTGGGCCGAGGACCGCGCGGCCGCTCGGGTCGAGATCGACCTGCCGCCCGCGGGGGTCCCGGGAGAGCCCGCGCCGCCCCGCCAAGGGAAGGCGTTTGGGCCGCAGGGGAGCTTCGACCTCGGCGAGCTGAACTGGGCCTGGACCAACTCCACGGGCGACACGGCACTCGTCCTGGACGGCGAGACCCTGAGCCAGGTGCGGGCCGACGGGCGCACGGTCCTCGGCGAAGACTACGCCCAGGCGAAGGACTCTCCCGTGCACCTGAAGGCGCGCTCGAGCGGCAGCTGCCACCTGCTCGGCCGCGCGGACGGCCGGCTGCTGTGGGTCGGCCCCGAGCTGGAGCTGACCCCCTTGCCCGACCTCCCCGACGGCGACGTGCTCTGGCTCGGCCCCGACGCGCTGCTCGTGCTGGCCGAGGGCGAGCTGCGGCGGGTGAGCTGGAGCGGCGAGCTGCTGAGCACGGCGGCCGTCGGGGACTAGGTTCCCCTGCGCCCGATCGACTACGCTGAGCGCGTGGCGGACGAGCGAAACCGAGAGCTGGAGCGCGCGGCCGCCGCGGGGGACCCCGCGGCGCGCGCCGCGCTCAGCCAGGCCCGCGGCCGCGAGGGCGAGGCCGCGGCGTTCACGCCGTGGCGCCGGCTGCGCGACGCCGGCGCGGACCTCTTCGCGCCCGTCGAGCTGAACACCGGCCTCGACGGTCTGCTGCACGCGGACCTCGCGCCGCTGGGGACGGAGCGCGCGGCGCGCGCGTATCGCTTCGTCCTCGACGGGCAGGGGCCGGCGCTCCTCGACGAGCTGGCCGCCGATCCAGGAGCGGGCGCGGGCATGGACTTCGCCCGGCAGCGCGCCGGCGCTCTGGGTGAGTTCCGCCCACGAGACGTGGTGTGTGCATTGCGCGCGCCCGCCGCCCTGGTGCGCCTCGGGCTGCTCTACGACGCCTTGGGTGCAGCCTCGCTCAGCCGTGTGGGCGAATCCGAGCTGGCTGAGGCGGGGTTCCCGCGCTGGCTGGTGGGGTTGGTGCTCGAGGCCGAACGTCGTGCGCGCCACGCACTGCGCTGGGGGCCCGCGACGTGTGCGATCTCCTGGCCGACCCTCGAGGCGGTCACCGAGTCGGCGGGGATCGGGAACGAGGGACTGCTGGCGGTGCTGCTGGACCACGGGGACACCCGGTCGCGCCTGGGCCTGCGGCCCTGCGCGAACGTGCTCCAGGGCGCTCCTGGGCTCGACGGAGCCCTGGTGGACCGCCACGTCAAGCGCGTGCGGGCGGCCTTGCAGCAGGAGGGCGTTCGCTTGGGCGCGGTGTGCGGGCTCTTGCTGCGCCACGCCAAAGGCGCGCAGCCGTTCGCCGAGGCGCTAGCCAGGGCGGCGACCCGCTCGAACACGTCGTATTCCCAGGCGTCACCGGTGCTCCAGATAGCCCTCGACCGACGTCAGCACGACGTCTTGCGCCCCCACTTCGAGGCTTTGCTCGGTCACTCGCAGGCGCCGGTGCGCTTGCTCGCCCTCCGCTGTCTGGCGCGCTTCGGCCAGCCCAACCTCGCGCACGTGTTCGACCGAGTCGCCTCGACCGACCGCAGCCGACGCGTGCGACAGGCGGCCCAGGCTGCGCTGAGTGGCATGCGTCTGATCGGAGCCCACCCGCAGAGCACGGAGCTGTCGCGTGGTTCGACGCTGGAGCCAATGCCAGCGAGCCAGGCGGAGCAACTCGATCAGGCGCTGCGTGAGCGCGGCGTGACGGAGGTGACCCGCGCCCACGTGCTGGATTGGCTGAACAGGGAGCACGCCTGGAGGAAGGACGACGAGACCGTATTGGACGGGATCCTGGGCGCGCTCGTCGCCGATGCGCCCGACGATCCCGAGGCACACGTCCAACGCCTGGCTGGTGTCATGACCCTGCTCGACCTCCGGCGGCGCGTGCGCATGCTCCGCCTGACGGGACACCTCACCTACGAGCTGCGGTTCTCGGGGCTCGCCGTGCTCGATCGGGTTGCGCGGGCGCCCTGTCGGACGGAGGACGGTCGCCACGACCTCGCACAGCTCGCCTCCGCGCTCCCCTCCGCCGGCCTCGACCCGGCGATCCTGGGGCACGCCGCCCTCGAGCCGCGGACCGTCGAGCGCTGCTTCTCCTGCCTCAACGACTGGGACGGGCGCGCCTACTACGCCGCGCGCCCGGAGCTGATCGACGAGGCCCTGCGGGGCGGGCTGACCGCCGCCGGCGCCATGCAGGTGTGGGCCCAGCGCCTGCTGGCCGAGCTGGAGGGAGTGCTCAGCGAACAGGGGGAGCTCCAGCCCAGCTGGCTCGAGGCCCTCGTCGACCTCGGCACCGACACCCCCAAGGCAAAGCGCGAGTTCGCCCAGCGCGTGGTCGACGACCACGCCGTCGCGCTGTGGCCGCTGCTCGAGCCCCAGCTGCGCGCGAAGAAGGGCGACCGCCGCGCCAACGCGGCGCGCTGGCTCGCCCGCCGCGGTGAGCGTGCGGCGGTGTCCGCGCTGCGCGAGGCCGTCGCGCGGGAGCGGTCGGCCAAGGTCGAGCTCGCGCTGGAGGAGGCGCTGGCGGCGCTCGCTTGAGTCGCCGCCAGGCGGCTGAGGCTCCGGCCCCGGCCGGCCCCGGCTGGCTCCGGCCCCGGCCGGCCCCGGCAAAGGCTCCGGGAGAGGCTCCGTCATGAGACTCGTTTCGGCGTGGCGACGGCGAAGGGGGGTGGGGTGTCCCTTCGCTCCGGCGCTGTGTGCACTCCTCGACTACAAGCTGTCGCCGGTGAGTCGGAAGGGGTGAGTGCACCCAGAGCCTACGCTCAGGGACACCCCACCCCCCTCCGCCTGGCTGGACGGCCAACTAATCCGTATCACAGACCACACAGCCCTGGGCGCGTTCGGCCCGCGCGGTGAGGCGCACCCAGCTTGGCATTGCGCCCCGCCGCGACGGGCCGAACACGCCGGGCTATCGACGTGGTCGATGGTGGCGAATACATACACCCGTGCGGCGGTGTGGCCGATCGGATCGCTCCGCACTGGCTGATCGGATCGCTCCGCCTTGGCTGATCGCTCGGCTTCGCCTTGGCTGATCGCTCGGCTTCGCCTTGGCGGATCGCTCGGCTTCGCCTTGGCTGATCGCTCGGCTTCGCCTTGGCGGATCGCTCGG
>Ga0070727_10003137_pt1 | contig 15298 bp, 13 predicted proteins | sample tdAd472_FD_66722 | JGI IMG/M metagenome (GOLD analysis project Ga0070727, IMG submission 66722) | Marine sediment microbial communities from the Atlantic coast under amendment with organic carbon and nitrate - tdAd47.2 | ecosystem: Environmental > Aquatic > Marine > Coastal > Sediment | place...
AACAGCAGATCGTATTCCAGCGGGTCCAGGTCGGTAATACCCAGAGCGTAGGCCACCAAGGAACCGGCGCCCGAGCCCCTGCCGGGCCCCACCGGAATATCGTTATCCTTGGCCCAGCGGATAAAGTCCATGACGATCAGGAAGTACCCCGGGAAACCCATCTGGAGGATGATGTCCAGCTCAAACCGCAGACGATCGCAATAGACCTGCCGCCTCTCCGCGTAATCCGCCGCAGAACTGTCCAGCAACACCTTGAGTCGATCCTCCAACCCCTCCCAGGAGACTTGCTCGAAATAACTGTCGGTGGTCATACCCTCTGGAATCGGGTATTCGGGCAGGAAATATTCCCCCAACTTCAATTCCAGATTGCAGCGGCGAGCAATTTCCACGGTGTTTTCCAGCGCTTCTGGAATATCGCTGAACAACTCCATCATCTCCTCGGGAGACCGCAAATACTGCTGATCGCTGTAGCGCCGCTCCCGCCGGGGATCGTCCAGCACCCGTCCCTCGCCAATGCAGACTCGCGCCTCGTGGGCCTCGAACTGTTCACTGTCGAGGAAGCGAACATCATTGGTGGCCACCACCGGACACTCACAGCTATCCGCCAACGCCACCGCCCGGTGCACAAACTGCTCTTCTCCGGGACGCCCGGTACGGGTCAGCTCCAGGTAAAAACGATCGGGAAAGGATCGTTGCCACGCCGTGAGCAGTTCCTTTGCCAGGGAGCCTTTGTCCCCCAAGAGCGCCCTGCCCACATCACTCTGGCGACCGCCCAGAACAATCAGTCCCTCGGTGTATTCCTCGATCCAGTCCCGGTGAACATGGGGCCGGCCCTGGACTTGCCCCTCCAGATAGGCGCGGGAAATAAGCCGGGTAAGGTTGCGGTAGCCCTGTTGGTTCATGACCAGCAGTGTGAGACTGAACGTGGGTGAATCCGGCAGTTCACCCGTCACCTGCAAGTCGGCCCCACATAACGGTTTGATGCCGGCGTTTTGGGCGGCTTTGTAGAACTTCACCAGGCCATAGAAATTACAGGCATCGGTGAGCGCCACTGCGGGCATGCCCAGTTCGGCAGTGCGCTTGACCAGGGGTTTGAGGCGTACGATGCCGTCGACCAGCGAGTATTCACTGTGTAAACGCAGATGCACAAAGGTTGGTTTCATAGAGTTAGCTACTGCTGCTGTGGGGCGATCCAGACAGGCACCTGACCCGGCCCACCGCCCCGCGTTATTTTTTATCCCGCTTTGCGGGGTCGACCGCGGTTTGCACCCGGCCCTCGTTTGGCTGTTTTGGGGATACGAACCTTGTGAATGATTTCGCCCTCCGCACCCTCACACTGATTGACGGCCGCACACTTTAATTCGCTGAAAGAGCGCTCCAGGCACTGTTCCATAAAATCCGGATCCGGCAGCACATCCCTGTCCGATTGAAAGGAAAAACTGATACGGCCGTTGTAACTGACCGCGTTGAACATCAGTGTCAGTCCCTCGACCAGAGGCGCCAGCGCCGAGACGTAAACCAGCTTGGCGCCGCGCATGTAGAGGGGAATCTGGGGTCCGGGAACATTCGTCACCACACAATTGCCGATCGCCGCCAGCGTCTTGCGGGAGAGATGGCTGTGAGTCGCCACACCAATACCCATAGCCAGGGTAAATGAAGGCATATGCTTGGTGATATCGGTCATATCCTTGGCACCGTGGGCATTTTCCAGCACTTCACTGGTCGAGGTGTCCCACTGAATGGCCTCCAAACGCTCCAGCGGGTCTTCCACCTGGGTGTGCAAAGGCGGGGTCATCACGGCCATGGTCTCGGCCTGGGTCTTTCCCTCCGTGTTCTGGCGAACCGGCACGATGGCGCGCAGCGAATGATAGGGCAATTCTTCCTTATCCTGCAGGTACTTGTGCAACGCGCCACCACACAAGGCCAGCAGCACATCGTTAATCGTGGCGCCCTTGACCGCGCCCTTGATTGCCTTGACGTCTTCCAGATCCCACTCCACGCCGCCGAACACCCGGTGTGGTGAAACATGGTCGTGATTGAAACGCGTTTCGGGAAGGACCACTGTTTCTTCGGGCTCCATGTCGCGGCTGCGAGCCTTCTCCAGCAATTTTTTGCCCAGGGTGGGGACCGCATTCATCACGTCGAAGGCCGTTTCAAAGCTGTGCTTGTAGTTGTTGACCAACGTGTTAAACACCAGATCCTTCAACGGCGGTTTGGGGCTGGGGGTCCAGCTTTGCGCCTCCAGCCCCACATCCGGTTCCGGACTTTTATCGTGAAATCGGCTCGCCAGATCGATAGCCGCAGCACCATCTATGGCGCAGTGGTGCACTTTCGTATAAATGGCGAAAGAATCCTTGGGCAACCAGGAGATGTTGTCCAACCCCTCAATAACGTAGGTTTCCCACAGGGGTTTCGACATATCCAATGGACGCGAGTGCAAACGCGCCACCAAAATGGAAAATTGCCGCCAGTCACCCGGCTTGGGCAGCGCCAGATGGCGCACGTGGTATTCCAGGTCGAAATTTTCGTCGTCCACCCAGTAGGGGTGATCCACGTCAAATGGCATGCGCATCAGCCTGGAGCGAAACACATGGGAGATATGCAGACGTTCACGAATATGGCCCAGGATACTTTTGAACCGGACCCGCTTGCCCGGGGCCGTCGACTGGTCGTAGATATAGAGGAGCCCGAGGTGCCCCGGCGCCGAAGGGGTCTCGGCATAAAGGTAGACAGCGTCGTGACCACTGAGTTGTTTCATGAACACTCCTTCAGTCAACTAAAAGATGTTTTCCACTCGATTAAAATCAAATGGTTTAGGGAACACTCGCATCACTTTTCCATTCCCGCCCAAGCGATCTTGTGTCCGGCCGTGGCCATCGGAATTGATGGAGCGGCAACACGAAACACCCCGGGAGACTCAATGCTACCCTAGCATAGCAAACTCTGTACGTTAGCGTAGCTGACCAGAAGCGTCATTTTTGCCGAGGCACCGATGACTACCGGTCAACTCCCAGCATACTGCGGATTGGTTCGAAACTGCGCCGGTGGATGGGACAAGGGCCGAATCGCACAATGGCTTCGCGGTGCTGCCGGGTACCATAACCCTTGTGGGCGGCGAACCCATAGCCTGGATACTGTTCTTCAAACTGGCACATTTCAGCATCTCGGCAAACTTTTGCGAGTATGGAGGCAGCACTGATAGCGGGAACCAGGGCATCCCCTTTGATCACCGTTTCCCCGGCATAGCCCCAGGAGGGCATGCGATTGCCGTCTACTGCCACATACTCCGGCAAAAGTGGCAAACCTTCCACGGCTCTCACCATCGCCATCATGGTGGCCTGGAGAATATTGCAGGTATCGATTTCGCTGACACTGGCCCGGGCGATATGCCAGCACAGCGCCTTCTCGCGAATTTCTTCGGCAAGCCTTTGGCGGCGTTTTTCGGAAAGCTTTTTGGAATCGCCAAGACCTTCGATGGGATGAGCCGGATCAAGAATCACGGCGGCGGTCACCACATCTCCGGCCAGGGGCCCTCGACCCACTTCATCGACACCGGCCAACAGCGCCCCACTATAACCGAGGGCATAGCTCATCTCGTCACTCCTTCGACCAGGTTGGAGATCGCCTCAGCCGCCGCCCCACTGCCGCCGTGGCGAAGCGATTGGTGTAACGCTGTAAAGCGCTGTTGCAGGGTGGCCACCTCTGCAGTGTCGAGAAGCAACTCCCTGACCGCATCGGTCAACCGTTCCACCGTCGCCTGCTCCTGTAGCAACTCGGGCACCAGCATTTCTCCCGCCAACAGATTGGGCAGGGATACCCAGTCCACCTTCAACATGCGCGAGACCAGTGCATAGGTCCACTTGCCCAGCCGATAACTGACGACCATGGGTTTTTTTAGCAACATCGCCTCCAGGGCAGAGGTACCCGATGACAGCAACACCACATCCCCGGCCGTCATGGCGAGATGCGACTGCCCCGACAATAACCGGCAGGGCAGATTCGGATACTGCGAAAGCAACACCTCTAATTGGGATTTACGCGCCTCATTGGCTGCGGGGATAATCAATTGCAGATCGTCGACTGCGTTCCGACACTGCACCGCGGTGTCGAGAAACAAGCGCCCCAGGGTCTCGACCTCGGAGGCGCGACTGCCCGGCATCAGGGTCAATACCCTGGCATCGGGCTCAATGCCCAAATCGACGCGCGCAGCGGCCACATCCGGTTGCAGGGGAATATCGTCCGCCAGAGGGTGACCGACACAGACCACCGGGACCTGATGCCGGCGATAAAAATCCGCCTCAAAAGGAAACAGCGTAATCATCAGATCAACGGCCCGGGCAATTTTTTTTATGCGTCCCTGTCGCCAGGCCCAAACCGAGGGGCTGACGTAGTGGGCGGTCTTGATGCCCGCCTTGCGCAGCTTTATTTCCAGGCCCAGGTTGAAGTCGGGAGAGTCGATGCCTACAACCACGTCGAAGCGTTCATGGATGAAATGGCGAGACAGGCCTCTGCGCATACCCAACAGCTCCGGCAGCCGCTTCAGGGGTTCCACAAACCCCATCAATGACAGACGCTCCATGGGATAGAGGCTGTGGAAACCCTGTTCGATCATCCGCGGCCCACCGACACCTTCGAAGGTGGCATTGGGATGGCGCGCCTTTAACGCTTTGATCAGCCCGGCACCGAGTTGATCGCCGGAGGCTTCACCGGCGACCACACCTATTTTCAACGGGTTGGACATGGGTAGGGTCAGCGCAAAAGGCCGCGAGTAGAGGCGCGCACGGAATCCACCATTGGCTGTACCGCCGGCTCCTCCACCGCCAGCGTCGACATCTGCTCAATGGCCTCCTCGAGGGGCAAGCCTTGACGGTAGAGCAGCTTATAGGCCTTTTTGATCGCCGCGATCTGACTTTTCTCAAAACCACGGCGCCGCAAGCCCTCACTGTTGATGGTCTTTGGTTCGGTCGGCGTGCCCGCCGCCATCACATAGGCCGGGAGGTCCTGGGTCAGATAGGACCCGGCACCAATAAAGCTGTGGGCACCGATGGCAACGTACTGGTGAATCAGGGAATAGCCGGAGATGATGGCCCAGTCGCCCACGTGCACGTGGCCGGCCAGAGAGGCATTGTTCACCAGTATACAGTTGCTGCCCACGTCGCAGTCGTGGCCCACGTGGACATAGGCCATGAGCAGGTTGTCATCGCCTATTCTGGTGAGGGCCTTGTCCTGTACTGTGCCGCGGTGGATGGTGACACCTTCCCGGATGGTGTTGTTATCGCCGATCTCCAGGCGCGTCGGTTCACCCTGGTACTTGAGGTCCGGGGTATCTTCGCCAATGGTGGAGAATTGGAAAATCCGGTTGTGCTTGCCAATGGTGGTCAGCCCTCTGACAACCACGTGGGAATGGATGACAGTGCCATCGCCAATGTTGACCTCCGGTCCGATAAGGGTCCAGGGGCCAATGACCACATCCTCGCCCACCTCGGCGCTGGGGTCGATAATCGCTCGGGGATCAATCTGTGACATGGATTCAGGAAACTTTAAGGGCACAGAGAACAGTGGCCTCGCAAGCCAACTCACCTTCGACCGTGGCACGACATTTGAAGCGCCAGATCGTGCGTTTGACGGAATCAATTTCAGCCTCGAGCATCAGACGATCACCGGGTATCACCTGACGCTTGAAACGGACGGCATCCACACCGGCGAACAGGTAGAGCGCATTTTCATCGGCATATTTGTTTTCCGTCACAAATCCGAGAACCCCAGCGGCCTGGGCCATTGCCTCGATGATCATGACACCGGGGAAAATGGGCGTGTTTGGGAAATGCCCGTTGAACACATCCTCATTGGCCGTTATATTTTTATAGGCAAGAATGCGTTTTCCCTCTTCCAGTTCAACCACTCGGTCGACCAGCAAAAAAGGGTAGCGGTGCGGCAAGCGCTGTTTTATTTCATTAATATCCATCAGCTTTTCTCAAATCCAGCAAAGTTCCAAAACACCCGTCAAAGCAATTTTTTCTCGAGTTTTCTGACACGGTTGGCCAGCTCGTCCAACTGGTTAAATCTAACCGCATTCTTTTTCCAGTCGCGCGTTTTACTGAACATGGTTCCCGACGAGTAGGAGCCCGGCTCTTTCAGCGATTTGGTAATCACCGCCGCCGCGGTCAGGTGCACGTTATCACTCAGGGTGACATGACCCACGGATCCGGACCTGGCGGCAAAAATACAGTTTTTACCCACCACGGTACTGCCCGCCACACCGGCATAACTCGCCATGGCAGTATTTTCACCAAGCTGTACGTTGTGGGCGACCTGGACGTGGTTGTCGAGAATGACGCCATCCGCCAGCACAGTATCGCCGAGAGCCCCGCGATCCACAGTCGTGCAGGCACCGATTTCCACGCGGTTGCCGATAACCACCCCGCCCAACTGATGGATCTTCACCCAGCGGCCTTCGCAATGGGCAAAACCGAAACCGTCCGCGCCAATAACCGCACCACTGTGAATGGTGACATCATTGCCGACCACAATGCCGTGATAGAGACTCACGTGACTGGAAATTCGGCAGTTGGCACCAATGACCGTGTGGTCGCCGACAGTGGTAGAGGGTCCAATATACGTATTCGCCCCCACGGTCACCCCCTCACCGATCACCGCCAGGGGGCCGACGTAGGCGGTGGGATCTACCTGGGCAGATGGCGCCACAACGGCCCGCTCGTGAATCCCGGACACAGTCTCTCCCGTGTGAGCGAACAGCGCCGTGGCCAGCGCATATCCCAGGTAGGGGTTGGCCATGACAAGCGAGTTGCCTGAAAAGTGCTCCGCCGTGTCGGGATCGAGAATCACCGCGGACGCGGCTGTCCCCTCCAAAAACTGTCGATAGGCGGGATTGGCCAGAAAACTTAACTCTTGGGAACCCGCTTCCTGCAGCGTGTTGATGCCGACAACCCTGTTGTCGGCATCGCCTCGCACTTTGGCACCAATGCGTTCAGCGACCTCCGCCAGCGAGTAGCTCACCACAGCAATTGATCCGCGCTATCTGAACTACTGGGTTTTCTTGTTGAGCCGGTCGGTGAGCTTGGCCGTCACATCCAGGCTGGGTGCGGCGGTAACCACTGCATCCGCACTGATCAGCAACACGATGCCTTCCTCGTCAATAATTTCCTGCAGCGCCTCAGCCGCCTTGGGGCGGAGCTCCTGAACAATACTGTTTTGCAGGTCCTTCTGATCCGCCTGGATTTTGCGGGTGATCAGCTCCAGGTCGGCGCGCAGATACTCCATCTTCTTTTGGGCTTCAGCGGCCTGCTCCTGGGACCAGGTCATGCCCTGGCTGTCCATCTCCTGCTTCAGAGCTTTCATTTCCGATACGGTGGATTCGTATTTGGCCTGAAGGGAAGCGAAATCGGACTCGCCTTTTTTCTGCTCCAGCCGCGCTTTGGCCACGTCGGTACCAAAAATGGCCTGACCGAAATTCACCACGGCAATGTTGCCCTCGGCAGGGTCGGCAGCGAAAACAGAAGACGTCAAACCGACGGCCAGGATCATCAATAAATATTTTGCTATACGCACTCTAGGTCTCCATTGAAATTAACTGATGGTATTAGAAAGTCTGGCCCAAGGAAAACTGGAACACTTCCTCTTCATCCTCCTCGCCTGGATTGAGGGGGAAGGCCAGACTGGCGGTGATGGGGCCGAAGCCACTGATCCAGGTGCCACCGATACCGATGGAATAGCGCAAAGCCCCAAGATCCGGCTCCTGACAGAGATCTTCATCGTCGCTAAAGCAGTCGGTATCAAAGACATTGCCGGCATCGAGGAATGCCATGGCCTGAACGCTGCGCTGATCCTGAATAAATGGCACCGGGAACAGCACCTCCACACTGCCTTCAATCAACACGTTGCCGCCAAAGGGATCATTGTCATCATCATCAAACCGAGGATCCCTATCTTCAGGATCGAGCTCCTCTCTAGGACCAAGGGTATTGCTTTTATAGCCCCTAACTGAGCCCCAGCCGCCGGCGTAAAAGTTCTTGAAGAACGGCAGACGATCAACGGTGCCGTAGCTGTCGCCGTAGCCCAGGTCCGTGCGCATACGCAGGGTCAGACTATCCGAGAGGGGGCGGAGATACTGACCGGCGTAGGAGGCCTTGTAATATTCCAGATCGCTGCCCGGTACCGTGAGCTCCATGCTCACCTGGTGAGATACCCCCGCCGTCGCCAGTGTGGCCCGGTTGAGGGTGGAATAGCCCCACCTGAAGCTGGTACTAAATGACGTGAAGTCTTTGCCGTTTTGATCAACAAAGTCCTCTACTTGATTAGAAGCATAAGAGCCGATATCGAGTTCCAGCACTTCCAGGCCAAAACCCACACCGATACTGGATACTTCCGAGATGGGGTAGGAAAAGGTCAAAGATCCACCCATGGTGTCCGTGCTGTAATTGGAAATATTGACCTCATCGAAGTCCGTACTGCGCGCAAACACCGAGAAGCCGGCACTGATGCCCTCGCGGGTAAAATAGGGGTCGCTGACGCTGAAACCCAGACTGGTCCGATAGGCACTGCGATTAGCATTGATACCCACATTGTTGCCGGTGCCGAGAAAATTCTTTTCGTTGATGTTGGCGCCCAACACCAGACCATAGGTCTGGGCAAAGCCAAGACTGGCACCGATACTGCCAGAGGGCTGCTCCTCAACGGTGTAGATCACATCCACCTGATCGTTGGTGCCGGGAACCTGCTGTGTATCGACCTCGACTTCCTTAAAGAAGCCAAGCCGATTTAGGCGGGTTTTGGAGTGTTCGATCTTGGCAGTCGATGCCGACGCCCCCTCCAGCTGACGCATTTCCCGACGCAACACTTCGTCCATGGTCTTGGTGTTGCCGCGGAACTCGATGCGGCGCACGTAGGCGCGCTTGCCAGGATTGACAAAGAAAGTCACCTTCGCCGTTTTATCTTCCTCATCCACTTCCGGAATACCCTTGACCTCGGCAAACGTATAACCCTCGTTGCCCAGGCGGGCCTTGATGGCTTCATTGGTGTTGGTCATCTGCAACTGGGAAAAGGTCTGATCCTTCTTGAGACGTATCAGATCGCGGATTTCTCTCTCCGAAATGACCAGATCACCAGCCAGTTCGATCTCATCGACCGTGTAGACATCGCCCTCATTGATATTGACCGTCACATAGACCGACTGCCGGTCGGGGCTGATGGCCACCTGGGTGGATTCGATGGAAAACTGCAGATAGCCGCGGTTCAGGTAAAAAGATTCGATGCGCTCCAGATCCCCGGACAGTTTTTCCCGGGAATACTTGTCGTCATTCATTATCCAGGAAAGCAGATTGGTGGTTTTGAGCTCAAACAGAGAAAGAATTTCACTGCGTTCAAAGGCGCGCACCCCGACCACATTGATATGCTTGATAGCGGCGACTTCACCCTCATCGACAATGATATGAACGGCCACGCGGTTGCGGGGCAGCTCTTCAATATCGGCCGTCACCGTCGCGCCGTAGCGGCCCTGGGCCACGTACTGTCGCTCCAGTTCCCGGGACATCCCCTCCAGGATCACCTGGCGAAAAATCTGACCCTCGGCAAGGCCGTTATCCCGCAGGGCCTTGACCAGTTGATCCTCTGGAATCGCCTTGTTCCCCTCCAGGGTGATCTCCGCCATGGCGGGGCGTTCCTTGACGTTGACAATCAGGATACCGCCATCCCGGGCAATGCGGATATCGTCAAAATAACCGGTGCGGAACAGTGCACGCGTGGCCCGCCGCACAGTATTTTCATCCACCAGGTCACCCACGCTGAGCGGCATGGAGGCGAAGACCGTACCCGCGGAAACCCGCTGCAGGCCATCGATTCGGATGTCCTCAACCTGAAACACTTCCGCTCGAACAGCAACAGCGAACAGACAAAGGCATAACAACAGATAAAAGCGTTTCATTGGGGACCGGTATTCTCTTGATTCTTGTTCGTTTTGGCAGCCGCTAGAGCCGCGCCAGATCATTGTAAAGGGCGAGCAACATCAACCCAATCACCAAAAACATGCCAATTCGAAAACCCAGCATCTGGGCCTTTTCCGAAACCGGCGTGCCCTTCACTGCCTCGATGATGTAATACATCAGGTGGCCCCCATCCAGAACCGGGATGGGCAGCAAATTCAGTACGCCCAAACTGACGCTCAAGAAAGCCAAAAATCCGAGGTAAGCGGACAGGCCATATTGGGCAGAAGCGCCCGCCACTTTAGCAATGGTGATGGGTCCGCTCAAGTGTTTTGCGGAAATCAGACCCATCAACATCTTCTTCACCGAGTCGAGTATCAATACAGACGTATTCCAGGTCTGCTCCACGCCCCGACCCAGCGCGGCAATCACACCGTAGTCGGTCTTGCGAACCATCTCTTCCGGCCACTCGGGGATGCGGACACTCATGCCCACCTGACCGATCTCTTCCCCGCCGTCGACAACTGTTGCCCGGGGAACCACCGTGGTTTCAAATTGCCGACCATCCCTTTCCACTTGCAGGGCGATGGCCTGTTCCGGGCGAGCCCTGACATACGCCACCCAGGCGCCCCAATCCTCCATCGGCTTTCCGTCGGCGCTGAGAATTCGGTCGCCCGGTTGCAGTCCAGCACGCTCCGCCGGCTCCCCCGGTGAAATCTGATCCGCGATTGGCAGCACCTCAGGGGTATACAGCACAATACCCAGATCGGCGACGGGATCTGGCTCATCGTCCGCCCCCAGCCAGTCCCGCAACTGACCCGTGCGCTCATAGGGCAGAGAATCGTCCGGCGCTTTGACGGTAAAGGTAATGGTGCCGGTCTCGCCGATGCGCTTGATCAGTTGCTCATTGAGTGACTGCCAGGTAGGGGTCGCCGTTCCATCCACCGCCACGATCTCCTGACCGGCCTCCAGGCCCGCCCGCTGCGCCACGGAATCCGGGGTCACAGCACCGATGATGGGTGCGATACCCGTCACACCCAGGGCGTAGACAATCCAATACAGCAACACAGCAAGCAAAAAATTCGCCAGTGGCCCCGCTGCCACCACCGCCATGCGCTGCCAGACAGGCTTGCGGGTAAAGGCATAGGGAAGGTCCTCTGCAGGGACATTCCCTTCACGCTCATCCACCATCCGCACGTAGCCGCCCAACGGCAGGGCCGCCACCACGAACTCCGTGCCCAATTTGTCGCGCCAGCGCAACAGCGGTGTGCCGAAGCCCACTGAAAAACGCAATACCTTGATGCCACAGCGTCGGGCCACCCAGAAGTGACCGAATTCATGAAACGTCACCAGGACACCCAGTGCCACCAGGGTAAAAAATATCGTCTGCAACAACTCCATCAATTCATCCCGAAAACCGTCTCATGAACTCCAGCGCTTTCTGACGCGCCGTTTGATCGCACTGTTGGACCGCCTCCAGCGACGCCGGTTCACTCGATGGGACTGCATTGAGAACCTCCGCAACGACCTTGGCGATACCTGTAAAGGGTAAATGTCCATCGAGAAAGGCCGCGACAGCGATTTCATTGGCTGCATTTAACACCGCCGGCGAACTGCCCCCAGCACGGGCGGCATCCACAGCCAATTTCAGACAGGGAAAGCGCGTCAGGTCCGGCGCCTCAAAATCCAGGCGCGCCGTCTGAATAATATCCAGGCTTGCCACACCGGAGGACACCCGCTCGGGCCAGGCCATGGCGTGAGCGATCGGCGTTCTCATATCCGGGTTGCCCAGCTGTGCCAGGATGGAACCGTCCACGTATTCCACCATGGAGTGAATAACACTCTGCGGATGGATCACTACATCCACATCCTCGGCGCACAGGTCAAACAACCAACAGGCCTCGATCAGCTCCAGCCCCTTGTTCATCATGGTGGCGGAATCCACAGAGATCTTGCGGCCCATTTGCCAGTTGGGGTGGGCACAGGCCTGCTGGGGCGTCATGGACGCGAGGCTCTCCAGCGGCACACTGCGAAACGGACCGCCGGACGCCGTCAGCAACACCTTGCAGACACCGCTGCGTCGGTCCGGGCCGAAATCCGCGGGCAGACATTGAAAAATGGCATTGTGTTCACTGTCGATGGGCAGCAACGTCGCTCCCGCGCCGCGCACGGCACCCATAAACAGGTCTCCGGCCATCACCAGAGACTCCTTGTTCGCCAGCAGGACACGCTTGCCCGCCTCGGCGGCAGCCAATGTCGGCCGCAGTCCTACCGACCCGACAATGGCCGCCATCACCATGTCGACCTCGGGTGCAGAGGCCACATCGCAGAGACTTTGCGCACCGCAAAGCACCTCGGTTTGCGCATTCACCGACTGCAATTTATCCCGCAACAGAGGGACTGAAACTTCATCGGGCACCACCGCATAGCGGGCGTTGAAGGCGGCACACTGCGCCGCCAGCTTATCCAACTGGGTGTGACCGGTGAGCGCAAACACGGCAAAGCGGTCCGGATGCCTGGAAACCACGTCGAGTGTGCTGTCGCCGATGGAGCCTGTCGCTCCCAATACCGTCAGATACTGCATGGTTTAAATCTGTAGACCACTGGAAATAAAAATCAGAGTAAAAAGAGGCAAGGCTGCGGTCACACTGTCCACCCGGTCCAGGACTCCACCATGTCCCGGCAGGATCTTGCCGCTGTCTTTGACACCCCGATGACGCTTGACCATGCTTTCCAGCAGGTCGCCGAGCACCGAGGCCAGCGCGGTGACCAAGACCACCAGGGCAAAGAGCGCCCAGTAACGTCCCGAAAACTTGAGCCAAATACCCAGCGCTATCACCAGCGCCAGATTGGCCAGTATTCCACCGAGCAATCCCTCCAGGGTTTTTTTCGGGCTGACGTTCGAAGCCAGACTGTGGCGACCAAAGCGGCGACCGGTAAAGTAGGCGCCGATATCGGCCAGCGCCACAATCGCCACCACCAACAGGATCAGCCAGGGACCGTTGGGGCTGTAGATCAGGAGCGTGGCGGCAGCCCACGTGGGAATCAATACCAGCGCACCCATCATGGCGCGCACCGGGCGGCTGCCCCACAGCAGCGCACTCGATGGGTAACCCTGCACCCAAAGCAGTGCAAAAGCCCACCAGGGCGTCGTGGCGACAAGCAGAGTGTGTCCCGTTTCCGGTCGGGACAGCCCTTCCCCGGTCATGCCCAGGGCGTACCCGGCAACCAGCGTCAGTCCGGCTATTGCCAGGACATACATAGCCCGCAGTAAGGGCTGGCGCAAACCGGCAAGATCAGACCATTCCCAGGCCCCGTAAACCATCACAGACGCCACCGCCATAGCGAAGCCGAAAGGCGTCAACAGGAACAGTGCCGCGGCGAACAGTGCCGCCATCACCACAGCGGTGATGACCCTCTGCTTAAGCACCCTGGTCACCCTCCCCGTCGCCGGCGCTGCGCCTACCGAAGCGGCGCTGGCGCCGATAGTAATCGTCGATGGCGCGATCAAACGCGTCACCGTCAAAATCCGGCCAGTAACAGTCCGCAAAATAGAGCTCGGTATAGGCCATGTCCCACAGGAGAAAATTGCTGATGCGCTGTTCACCCGCTGTGCGAATACAGAGGTCCGGCGGGGGAATATCCTTGAGGCACATCTGCTGTTCCAGCAATCGCTCGGTGATATCTTCGGGCCGCAGGCGGCCGATCTGCACCTGCCTGGCCAGCTTGCGAGCCGCCTCGGTGATCTCCCAGCGACCACCATAATCCACCGCCAACACCAGCGTCCGCGAACCGCCCGCGGTCGCCTTCTCGCTTTCGGCAAGCAAGGTCTTCAGCTTGTCACTGAAATTGTCCCTGCGACCAATAAACTTCAGGCTGACGCCGCGCTCCACCAATTGCGGCACTTCCTTGCGCAGATAGGTGCCCAGCAGCGACATCAGCGCCTTCACTTCCACTTCCGGGCGCCGCCAGTTTTCACTACTAAAGGCAAAGAGCGTAATAAAGTCGATATCGTGCCGCTGACAGCCGTCCAACACATCCCTGACACGCTCGACACCTTCCTCGTGACCGGCGGTGCCCGACAGGCCCCGAGCCCGGGCCCAACGGTTGTTGCCATCCATAATAATGGCCACATGACGCAGGGGGTGACTGCGGAATGGCTCGCCCTGGGGTTGATTCATATTCCCGGCTATCCGTTTGACGGGCTCAAATTTCCATCAGGTCCACTTCTTTCGCGGACAGGGCTTTGTCAACCTGCTGAATAAACTTATCGGTGATCTTCTGAATACTCTCCTGGGCACGGCGCTCATCGTCTTCACTGATTTCCTTTTCCTTAAGGAGCTCCTTGATGTCGGACAGCACATCGCGGCGGATACTGCGAATGGCAATACGAGCATTTTCCGCTTCGGCTTTCGCCTGCTTGATAAAGCCCTTGCGGGTTTCTTCAGTCAGCGGCGGCATGGGCACGCGAATCAGCTCGCCGGTGGTGACCGGATTGAGGCCGAGATCCGACTTCATGATCGCCTTCTCCACTTCCGGCACCAGGCTTTTTTCCCACACAGAGATGGACAGTGTACGGGCGTCGAGAACGTTGACATTGCCCACCTGACTGAGCGGCGTATCCACCCCATAGTAAGAGACCGTCACCCCGTCGAGCAGACTGGGATGAGCGCGACCCGTGCGGATCTTGTTAAAGGCATTGCCCAGTGCATCGACACTTTTGGCCATGCGTTGTTCTGCGTCTTTTTTCAAATCTTCAATCATCAAAACTTTCCTCGATCAGCGTGCCTTCATCGCCACCCACGACAACGTTTAACAGCGCGCCGGGCTTGGACATGCGAAACACCCTTAACGGCATATCGTGTTCTCGGCACAGACAGATTGCCGTCAAATCCATAACCCCGAGCTTTTTCTCCAGGGCTTCATCGTAAGTGAGACGGGAATACAGCGTTGCCGCCGGATCTTTCATCGGGTCGGCGGAGTATACACCGTCCACCTTGGTGGCTTTCAATACGATCTCGGCGCCGACCTCCACACCTCTCAGACAGGCGGCGGAATCCGTGGTAAAGAAGGGGTTACCAGTACCTGCGGAAAAAATCACCACATCGCCACTTTCCAGGTAACGCAGGGCCGTGCGCCGATCGTAGTGCTCCACCACCCCACTCATGGGAATGGCGGACATCACTCTGGCGGAAATATTGTTGCGGTCGAGGGCGTCTCGCATGGCGAGACCGTTCATCATGGTTGCCAACATGCCCATATGGTCGCCCGTGACGCGCTCCATGCCCGCTTCGTGCAAGGCCGCACCGCGAAACAGATTGCCGCCGCCAATAACCAGCCCCACCTGGACACCGATGCCT
>Ga0070727_10003138_pt1 | contig 15294 bp, 8 predicted proteins | sample tdAd472_FD_66722 | JGI IMG/M metagenome (GOLD analysis project Ga0070727, IMG submission 66722) | Marine sediment microbial communities from the Atlantic coast under amendment with organic carbon and nitrate - tdAd47.2 | ecosystem: Environmental > Aquatic > Marine > Coastal > Sediment | place...
CGGCGTCGCGTCGGCTCTCCACGCCCGGAGCACGACCGACGACTACCTCGTGGCCGGACGCTCGGTCGCCCCCTGGCTGGCCGCGTTGTCAGCAGTCGCGACGAACAACAGCGGCTTCATGTTCATTGGCCAGATTGCCTACACCTATCGAGTCGGGATCGAGTCAGTCTGGATGATGGTCGGCTGGGTCGTTGGCGATTTCGTGGCCTGGCTGATTGTTCATCCGCGAGTCCGCAAGCACTCGGAGGAAGCCGACGTGGCGACGATCCCGGCGCTGCTGGGCAGCCATCAGAACGGGCCACGGCGAATGATTGTCGTTCTGGCCGGACTGCTGACGTTCGTCCTGCTGGGGGTGTACGCCGCCGCGCAGCTCAAGGCAGGGAGCACGGCACTCCAGACACTCTTCGGCTGGGACCCGCGACTCGGAGCGATCATTGGAGCGGTGATCGTCGTCGTGTACTGCTTCTCGGGAGGCATCCGCGCTTCGATCTGGACGGACGCCGCTCAGTCGTTCGTCATGATCGTCGCGATGGCGACACTGCTGATTGCCGCCTGCCTCGAACTCGGCGGCCCGTCCGGCATCTGGGAAAACCTTAGAGGCCAGGACCCGACGCTGGTCGAGTTCATGCCGCAGAACCTGGCCTTCGGCTTCGCCATGTACCTGCTGGGCATGACATTCGGCGGTTTTGGAGCCGTCGGACAGCCACACATCCTTGTCCGCTTCATGGCGATCCGTTCGGTCGACGAGATTCATCGCGCCCGGCAGGTCTACTTTCTGTGGTTCATCCCGTTCTTCGTGGCGAGTATCGCGGTCGGGCTGAGCGCTCGGGCGCTGATGCCAGTCGACGAGCTGTTCAGCGCTCCCGTCACGGACGTGCTGTGCGAACCGCTGGAAGACCGCCTGCCGCGAGCAACAATCGTCGAGATCGGAGAGAAGCTGGCCATTGGCGATCTCACAAGCGGCGAGGCAGCCGCTGCCGTCTCACAGGCGAACAGCGAACTGACTCCTGCCGAGGCGAAGGAAGTCGTCAGTGGAATTCAGGGCGTCTACAACGCTGCGAGTGAACTATCGATGCCCGCCATGGCTCGCCGCCTGCTGCCCAACGTTCTCATCGGCCTGACGCTGGCCGGCCTGTTCGCGGCGACGATGTCGACGGCCGATTCGCAGATTCTCGTCTGTTCGGGAGCGATCACCCAGGACATCAATCCGCGCTGGAAGGACTCGTACATTGCATCGAAGGCGGCGACCTTTGCCGTGACCGCACTGGCTCTTGCCATCGCTTTGTTTGCCGGCCAGGGAGTCTTCGCGCTGGTCCTGATCGCCTGGTCCGCTCTGGGAGCCGGAATTGGTCCGGCACTGATCCTGCGACTGTTCAACGTGCCAATATCGTCACTGACTGTTGCGCTGATGATGACCGCCGGTGTCGGCACCGTCATTGCCTGGAACATGACCGGATACGACGCCGATATCTTCAAGCTCCTGCCAGGCATGCTCGCCTCATTTGCGGTCTGGCTCATCAGCCTCGCCTTCGGTGGAAAACCCGAACCGCAAGAGGCGACAAACAGCTGACCACTCCCAACTGCGGTCTCGCTTCGTGAGGCAAATCGCGATCAGCGGACTCCATTCGTGAGCCGGACATCGCGCTGTAAGCCGGCCAAGGCAGTCCCGCAGACATTAATCGGGCATCGCACGCAGAGTCGTGATCCTGCCTGCCCCCTCAATCACGACATACTCGCGGTTTGGGGAAGCCTGCGAAAAAGTCTCCGTTAAACCGGAAGGCCACCGCACGCTGATCTGGTGAATTGTTTCCGACTGGCCCAGTCCGAATACCAGAGCACGTTCGTTGCTGGCCTGATAACCATCTCCGGCGGTGAGCTGGCGGGTAATTCTCCGTCCCTCACTCTGCACAACGACTGTGGCGCCGTGCGCGTCGCGCGCTGAGATCGCGCCACACAACCGCACGGTGACAAACCGCCGTGGCTCCAGACTCGCCGTCGTATTCGTGAGCAACGCCGCCGGCTGGTCGAGATGTGAAATGACAGCGTCCTCCAGCCCATCACGATTCCAATCGAGCCGCGACATTCCTCGTCCGAGTAACCGGCGTTCGAAATATGGACCGAGATCCGCCGCAGGTTGCTCCGTAAAACGTCCGGCGCCGTCATTGACAAAGAACTGTGCGGGCATGGCATATGGGCGCCCGTATTTCCTGTAGTCGTCAATGTGCCCGTTTGAAATCAGCAGATCCAGGTGACCATCCAGATCCGCATCCAGAAACTGAGTGCCAAACCCCAGAACATCCCGGCTCGGCTCGGCCAAACCCGCGTCGCGTGTCACCTCGTCAAACATCAGCGCGTCACTCGCCAGATACAAAGAGTTTGTCTCACGCAGAAAGTTCGTCACGAACAGATCGACGGTGCCGTCACTGTTGGCATCGCCCGCCGCGATCCCCATACAACCTTCCGCCCGACCATCCCGATTAAGCGCCGCGCCCGAAATCAAGCCGCTTTCATGAAACTGCGGAATGCCGTCGGCATCGTTCCCCTTATTGGCGAACAGGAAGTTTGCAACCGTGTCGTTGGCCACGAAGAGAGTGAGCCGACCGTTCTGAGTCCAGTCGACCGCGACAACGCCCAGCCCTTTCCCGTTCGCAATTTCAATTCCAGATTCTGCCGTCACGTTGTCAAACCGGCCGTCGCCGCGATTCAGATACAGCTGGTCCTGATCGCCGGGAAAATGAAACGGCATACACATTCTCGGATGGCCATCCTCATGCTGACAGACATCAGTAAATACAGAATCGCCGGTGACATAGTTGACCGAGTAGATGTCCGGCAATCCGTCACCGTTCAAATCGGCCATCACACAACTGGTCGACCAGCGTGGATCATCAACACCGGCCTCACTCGTGATGTCCTCGAATGTCCCATCGCCATAGTTGCGCAAAAGCCGGTTGCGACCGATATTCGCCACATAAATGTCAGGAAACCCATCGTTGTCAACGTCGCCGATAGCCATCCCGGTACTGAACCCACTCTCCAGAACACGGGCGAGCACAGTCACGTCGTCGAACTCGCCCGCCGCTGAGTTGCGGTATAAACGGTCGATTGAGTCAATACGTTCTTCGCGCACCGGCCATTCACAACCTTGAGTGAAGTGCAGGTCCGGCCAACCATCTCGATCATAATCCAGCACGCCGGCCCCACCTCCGTTGAACTCATACATACGCTGCCCAGTCCCTGGTAAAGACGGATTGTTGAAGTATTGAAACGACAGTCCTGCAGCCTTTGCATCATCTCGAAATGACACAGCACTCTTCGGAACGCTCGTCGTCTCTTGCGTGTCTATCGATTCCGTAGACCAATTCGGCAATGGCAGGTGCGACAGGTCGAGTTCAACGGGCAGAGTGTCACGACACACAACCCTCAGCGGTGCCGATTCAAGTTCGTGACTGAACGCCGCGAGCTTCGGTTCCACCCAATCGGCATCTGAATAGAGATCCCGGGCAACAACACACCAGCCCCACGCTTCCCACAATCGACCGACATCTTCGAGAGCCTCGACAAGCTGCCTGACAGGAAAACTTGAGGCATGCTCGGTCGAACGCACGACGTCACTGCGTTCCTGCAGAACCTGCAAGCGGTCGACCTGAATCCGCAGCGCCGACACCAGTTCGTCGAACCCTCGACTGCTCAAATACTGATAGAGTCGATATGTCGCGACCCGACTGGTCGGATCGAGCCGCCGGGCTTCCCAGAAACACCGAGCTGCGGCGTCGACCTGCCCCTCGTGCTCCGCCAGAAATCCCCGCACGTTCCACATTCGAGCGTCATCAACGGCCACTGTATTTCCATCAGCGACCAGTACCCTTAACCGTTCAAGCTGCTGGTCTTCCCACAAAAGAGCAGCCAGAGCCACGCGTGCCGGACTCCAACCTGGGCAATTCTGAATCGCCTGCTCCAACAGTGAGGCGGCCCTCACAGGTTGTCCCGATTTCCTCGCATGCCACGCAAGTCCCATCAGCACACCGGCACTATCGGGAGTCGCTCGCTGGTACCTCTGTAACTCTTTCAGGTTGAACAGAGCCGAATCACCGGATTCCAGAAGATCGAGAAACTCCTGATGGAACACGCCCTGCCGAAACAACCGCAGGATGAATGGCACAGCCTCACTGGATCGACTCTGAATCCCCAACAGACTCACCAGTTGAAACAGCCCATTCCGATTATCGGGATCCTGCTCAAGCGCCGAACGGAAGCTCGACTCAGCGGCAACCGTGTCTCCCACATGATGAAACTCGATCCGACCACAGCGAAACTGCGCATAGACCGCGTCCTGCGAATGATCTCGTGGCACCCGACGATAGTAGCCCAGAGCCCGGTCGTATTCTTCCAGTTCAAAATTTGCATCAGCAACCAGCAGGAGAGCAGAAACATGATTGGGATTGCGTTCCAGCACTTCGCCGGCCGTTTCCAGCGCAGCCCGACTGTCACCGAAAACAAGTTGCTTTCGTCCCCGCCGGACCAGCTCCTCAGCATCAGCCGCAAACCACGAACCAACAAGCACACACACAACACACAGAACGCCCACCGCCACGATGGCCGCAAACCTGCCACGAACGCGATTCCGACTCTGGTCAGTGTGCCCGCCCATAACACAATCATCCTCACTGCAACGACACGGACCGCAGCCTCATTTCCGCCGCTCACTGATTCGTCGCAGCCGAATAGAGCCGCTCAGCTCCTTCGACCGCGATCCAACGCGAATTCGCCTTCACCGGACCGAACTCACTTCGCAGGCCCGATGGCCAGCGCACAGTCACTTGCCTCGCCGTGTTCTCATTACCAAGCCCGAGCACCAGAGTTCGTTCATTGCAGGCTTGAAATCCATCTCCGGCAGTCAACTGCTGTGTCACAGTCCGATGACTGAGCGTGACCTCAACGACGGCGCCAATCGCGTCACGACTCGACTCAGTGCCACGCAGTCGCACAGACACAAATCCGCCCGGCTGCCTCGTCGTATTCGTCAGAAGAGCAACCGGAGCATCGAGATGAGTCACGACGGCGTCTTCCAAACCATCCAGATTCCAGTCGAGCCGAGCAAGTGCGCGCCCGAGCACCTTTCTTTCAAAGTACTCTCCCAATCCTGCCGGGTCACCTTCGACAAACTCACCGTGACCAGCGTTAGCGAACAGCTGTGGCTGCATCTGATAGTCAGTTCGCCCGTCCCGGCTGAAGTTATCAATGTGACCATTGGCGACCAGCAGATCGCTCCAGCCGTCAAGGTCTGCGTCGAGAAACTGCGTTCCAAACCCCAGCTTTGAGAGGCTTGCCTGTCGCAGGCCGCTGCCCGAGGCCACGTCCTGAAAAGTCACACCATCTCCGCGGTAGAGTGCGTTCGACTCACCATGAAAGTTTGTGACAAACAACTCCAGCCGACCATCGCCATCCGCATCTCCCGCCGCCACTCCCATGCACGCTTGAGTGCGTCCCTCGGCACTCATGGCGAGACCTGACACCAAAGCCTTATTGCTCATCTGCGGCCGCTCATGACTGCTGACCGTGTCGTTGACGAAGTAAGAATTCCCCACTGTGTCATTAGCAACGAAAATGTCTGACGGTCGCGTCTCATTGAAACGTGCGATGACAAGCCCCAGCCCCTTGCCCTGCGCACCAGCAATCCCTGAAGAGCCCGTCACATCTTCACACGTTCCGTCGCCACGATTCCAGTACAGCCGATCATCCGCCGCCGGAAAATGCTGAGGCAGACACGCACTGTTTCCGAGAGGTCCGCACGCCCGAGTAAAAACGTCGTCGCCTGTGAGATAGTTGACGAAATAGAGTTCCGGCTGCCCGTCCCCCGTGACATCGGCAATGGCACAACTTGTCGACCAGTCGCTGCGCACCAGCCCCACGTCCAGGCTGACGTCGGAAAAAGTTCCGTCTCCGTTGTTGCGGTAAAGCCGATTGGCGCCGATGTTCGCCACCAGCAGATCGCTGAACCCGTCTGAGTCGAAATCCCCCGCTGCGACTCCCTGGCTGAATCCGTTTTCCCGGATGCCGGTCAGTGCCGTCACGTCAGTAAAGCGACCGTCTCCCCGATTCACGAAGAGCCGGTCGAGATGCCTGAATTCAGACTCATTAACCGGCCATTCACAGCCCTGCGCAAAATAGAGATCCGGTCGCAGGTCATTATTGAGGTCAAGAACAGCGACACCACCTCCCATGACCTCGTACATGAAACGCGTGCCCTGCTCGACGTGACGAGCCCCATTGAAATACTGAAAGTCAACTCCCGCTGACTGTGCCATATCCTGAAACGCAATGCCTTCACTTTTTCCGCCATGGCTCCTGCCAGAAGACGCATCGCCTTCCCGCTCTGAACTTGAGAATTCAGGAAACGACTCATAATCGAACGACGCAGCCGGATTGAACTGTTGTTCCGTCCGCCTCAAGGGCAGCCGTTTCACACGTGGAAGCAGACGCTGCCTGATCCGTTGCGCCCAGGCAGGTTTCGATGGGTGGACAGCAGCCAGAGTCGCCCATCCGAACGCCTCCCACGTATTTCCCAGCGACTCGGCCAGTTCCGAGGCGCGGCGGATCGCTGCAACGTCGCCATCATGCTCGACGGCTTTCACTGCATTCAGAAACTGCTGCAGATCACTTGCTCGCTTCAGAAACGGCGCAGCATCAGCCGGACGCTGCATAGCAATGAGAATCTGCCCTGCCTGGTAAAGCGCATCGACCTGATTGGCATCCCTGCGCACAGCCTCACAGAAGCACCGGAGCGCGACATCGGGCATTCTCCGGGCGTGCGCCCACTTGCCTCGAAGCACCCACAGGGAAGGATGAAGTTCCGCCTCAACCGGGACCTGACGACTCCAACGAGCAAACTTCGCCTCGTCGCCGAGTTCCAGGTAGATTTCACCGAGCCGAACCTGGGCATTCACGAGGCGGGGGGATGCTTCGAGAACTGATTTCAGCATTCGAACTGCAGACGAGTAGTCGTTCTCTTCTACAGCCAGCCTCGCCATGGCCAGCAACACCAGCGGATCGTTCGGGGAACCGCTCTGCATCTCGACAACGTCGATTGAAACATCCAGCGACTTCTCCGCGAGAGCCAGCGACAGTAGCTGAACTCGGTCAATTTTCCCCGCTCGAAACATCGCAAGCCGAGGACGAATCTGCCGCCACCACTGACCGGAGAAGCCCCAGAGGATGGTCAGCCCTTCGTTCGCCATCAGCGCGTGAGGATCGTCGTCGAGCGCTCGCAAATAACAGCGTTGAGCCTCGTGCGGACGTCGCAAATGAAGCAGGTAGAGATGCCCACATCGCCATGCTGCCTCGACTGAATGCGGCCGCTGTCCGGCGGGAACGCGTTCGAAGGTTCGAGTCGCCGCGTTCATGTCGCCACTCGCTTCCTGACAGCGGCCAAGCAGCACCATCGCGGCAGCGTCGTCGGGGCGACTTTCCAGAACCCGTTCGGCTTTCCTCATAGCGACTCGGACATCACCGAGTTCGAACGCAACTTTGGCTTGAGCCAGCAACTGATCGCTGCCCGTCCGGAACAACGAGGCCCAACAGATTACCGCAGCCAGACAGCCGGTTCCCGCCAGAAGCAGCCAGCGCAAGTGGCTTCGACTGGTTGCGTCGCAGTGTGCATCACCCGGTTGCAGGTAGCCGTCGAGGGGCATATCGCGGAGCCAGTAAAGCGACAGCCTGAGAATCAAAGAAGCCGGCGAGGTGTCCCCGCCGGCTTCTTCACATGAAAATTACTGACAACTCCGCGTCAGCGTTGATACTGAAGCGTGCCGTTACCAGTCCTGCAGTCTTCAGGGAGCGTTCTGAGCAGCAGATTGACGAGGGGGGCCTTCCGGCACCAGCGCAAACTGAAACGAATTCGGGCCCTCAACAACTGTCGCCGTCAGCCCGGACGACGATTCGTCCTGATACCCCTCAGGAATCAACGCCGCGTCGGACCTCGCCTGTTCACCAGACGCCTCGTCCTCAGGCTGCGGAGGAGCTGGCGGATGAACTGCCACCTTGTAATCTCCAGTCTCCACCGACTCTGTGATAATGAACTTTCCATTCTCGATCATGCCGCCTGCCGAATTTCCCGTCGCTTCGTCATAGAAAGACACGCCACCGTCGGGAAGAAGCTGACCATTCAGCGTCACAGTTCCTTCCACCTGGCCAGTTGTCTTAGCGGCTTCCCCACTTCCACAGCCAGCGCACAGGAGAGCAACAAAGCCCATGACGAGGCTACGCCATGAGGTCATCAGAGTGCCGTTCATCTCACGCTTCCGTCATTGAATGAAGAACAGTACAAGAGAAGTATTCGCAATACCGACGTGCGGCAGCAGCGTGCGCCGCGAACCGCAATACGTTCAGAACTCACCGATATCTTCCTGGTCATTCATTGAACCAAGCCGTCTCACCGTCGTGAAATCGACGGTGTCAGAAAGGAACCTTGCCGAACCGTCTGCCAAAGCCACATGGATTCCACCGGAATGGAAGGAGTTGAGAATTGTGTTGAAATCCCAAGTGTTGTCAGCACCAGGAATCGCACCGCTGCTGACTGTGGTCCCATTTCCCATGTTAATGGGGTACCGAATACAGGTGGTTCCAGCCCCCCAGTGAGGACGCCCGACATTCAGATCGTTCGCCCAGCCGCCGGCATATCCGGACCAGCCACCGTAGTAGTTACTGGTCCGATTCTGGTCAGTCCCGTTGATCTTCACGTAGGCTGACTGCTCGGCAACGATCATCGTATTGGATGTTCCATCGGTCACGTCCCTGAACGTGGAGTGGCGATTGACACCGAGAATGCCGTTTCCGCGAACGACCCCGCCATAATCGGTCGTCCGATTCCCACCGTTGGGAACACCAAGCGCGCCGGAAATTCCCACGTAATGATGCACCAGTCCGCGCTGGTTGTTGTTGATTACGGACGTGTCCAGCGGATCAAGCGGGCTGGATGGACACAGGTAGGTGGGAATCACGAGATTACGAAAGACCTCGGCTCCGCCGCTGTACGCCCAGGCTGCATTTGCAGCAAAACTGAAGGGGCCGGCGAAGTCGATTTCGCCATACGTCGTTTCATGATCCATGTAGGGCAGGATCATGACCCTCCAGTTTCCACCACAACAGTGCAGTCTCGCGTTCTTTGTCTGTCCCTGGGGAAACACACTGTGGGTTCCCTGATAGTTGTGCAGCGCGAGTCCGATCTGCTTCAGATTGTTCTTGCACTGCGAACGGCGTGCGGCTTCTCGTGCGGACTGAACAGCGGGCAGTAAAAGTGCCACGAGGATCGCGATGATCGCAATCACAACGAGCAGTTCGATGAGAGTGAACGCCCGACGTCTCCGCAGTCGCAACAGGGGTGAAATCTGATTCATCACAAAGTTCTCCAGAAAAACAGGAACCAGGACGAGCAGCAGCCAGAGATCGAAAGTTGCTTATACTTTGGCCATTCCAAACTGTCAAACCGGTTCACTCGCATCTCACCGCACGACTGTAAACTCCAGAACCAGACGGACGCCGCATTGAACATCAGCCATTGAGCGAAGCCCGTTCGCTTCAGAAAGTCTGCGTGTATCTGCGCGCTCGATCACGGACCGAGGCCTGGCTACGCAGCGCTCGTGACGGGGTCCGGATTGACATCAGCCCCCGAGCGGTATCACGCATTTCTCACGGATGATCGAGAACCGGACGCTAACTCGTGGCGGCTGATTGGCCACAGCTTGGGACGTCTGGGGCGAGCGTCACCCAGGAGCAGGCTGCAACAGCTTCGTCATCGTGGAGCCGTGCCCGATTCATGCAGCGCGGCCTATTCGGTCTCAAGTTCGGCGATGTAGCTGCGGTACTGCTGGTCAAGGTCCGGGTAGGAGACTCCAGTCAGACGATCGAGACCGGGGATCGTCCCTCGACGCGGCGGGGGCCCGTAGATCTTCGCGACGTAGTCGATGAGCGCGTCACGGTAGAGCCCGTCGTTGTAGTGCAGGAAGAAGTGGGTCAGCCCCGACGACTGGCTGTAGAGTTCCCGCAGCCGGGCCGAGTTCTGAAACCGAACACGCCCAAGTTGCGAAAGCTGTTCCAGCGGCGCGTAGAAGTTCTCATCCACCCAGCGGCGTTGAGCCCAGTAGAAGCGGACATTCGTTGGCGTTCCGACAGTCACTTTGCCGTCCTTCTGCCGGAAGGATTCCATGTAACACGCCAGCCCCTCGACGACCCAGAAGTTGGCATCAATGCCGATCTCGTGCGGCACGGACTGCAGTTCAAACAGAATCTGGTGCGTCGCCTCGTGATACAGGGACGACTCTGTGTCCGAATCCGGGTCGTAGAAAAAATGCGAGATTCGTTCGTCGGGCATGTAGATCCCGTTGGTGATTTCGATCTGCGGATTCTTCCTGATCAGCCGGGCCACGTAGTCGTCCTTCGTTCGGTAGAAGTGGACGACGAACGGCTTGCGGCGGACAGGACCGCGGCGACCGGCACCGCGCTGCAGGGCTTCTGTGAGTTGCTGCGGAGTTGTGAAGAACTCGGGATAGGCACGTTTGAACCAGTCGTGAAAACCTTCCAGCAGCACGGCCAATTCGACGCCGCGCTCGTGACTGACGTTGGTCTTCACAAGAAAGTGGTCGGTTTCGATTTCCCAGGCAAACCGGAAATCGCGGCGACGTTCGGTTTCGATGTCTGCTGAAACCCAGCGAGAATTAAACATCCGATCGCCGCTTTCGTAGCGTTCGACGTGCGTCGCTGGCAACCAGCCGAAGCGGTCGTGCCAGACGCGCGGCGGATTGCTGCGTCGCATCTGAGCTTCAAACGGTGTGACCCATTCGTCGTCGAACTGCTGAAAGCCCAGCAGGTGCCTCGCGTTTGTGTGATCAGGGTCGAACCAGACGACCTCGTGAATCAACTGCCAGGCCAGCGCCGGAAAGCGTCGCACGACCGCGCGTCGCGACAGCGCATACAGTTCGATGGCCAGATCCTCACGACGCTTCTTCAACCACACCCGCCATTCGCGTTGAACCGCCGAGAGATCGGCGGGAATCTCAGGCTGCCTCTGACGCGACAAAGGCTGAGTGTTCAAATAGCGGTGGTCGACCGGCTCCAGCCAGACCGTCAGTTCAGCGAGCCCCTGGCTGACGCCCTTCCGTTGCAGTTCTTCCAGTTTGCCCTGGACATCCGCCCGGAAGGCGTCGACAAGGCGGTCGCGCTGATCACGCAAAGCCGAGTCGCGACGCTGGTCCTGCGAGCGAACAAGGGGCGACGCCCAGATGACCAGCAGGACGGCAACGCACAACCGGGAACACTGCCGCACTGAAATTCTGAAATCATTCATGGGCTGCAAACGGGCTGAATTCACTTGATCAATGTTTCGGATGGCTCGTCGCCACGCATCACGTCAGTTCGATCATAGGCCCTGTCAGCGTCCTCCCAGAAGGCAAACTCACGATACGGACCGCGTCACGTTGCCGGCTGCGGCTTTCTGTCAATGCGGGCGGAGTTTGACGACGGTGCCGCTCCCAATTGATCTGCCGGTTGTGCGACGCCGATGAGACGACAGTTGGATTGTCATTTTTCCGCTGGAGATTCTCGCTGTGTACTGCTCGAAACGTCGCGCTGCATTGATTGCTGTCCTCACGGCAAGTCTCTCTCCGCTGGCTGGGTTCTCAGCCGAGCCCGCTCCGGTCGGACCAGCAGAGACAGCCTCTGCAACGCAGGATCCCGCGGCGCCGGCAGCCATCGAATCGACGGCTCAGGGACTGACGATCGAACAGCTGGAAGCTCTGGCGCTTCAGCACAACCCCACGCTGGAGCAGGCACGCGCCGAAACCTGGAAGACTCACGGCCGCTACGTTCAGGCCGGTCTCTATCCGAACCCCGACGTCGGCTACGCGGCGTCAGAAGTCGGCAACGACGGCTACGGCGGACAACAGGGCGGCTACATCCAGCAGGAATTCGTCTTTGGAGGCAAACTTGGCTTAAGCCAGAACATCGCCAGCGCCGAACGCGACGCCGCCGGACATGCCCTGCAACTGCAGGAACTGCGAGTCCGCAACAACGTTCGGCTCGAGTTCTACGCAATCCTCGTCGCGGAACGGAATCTTGACCTTGCCAGGCAGCTTTTCACCGTGGCCGAGAATGCCGCGAAACTGGCCCGCATCCGCAGCGAACAGGGCGAGGCCAGTAAGCTGGACGAACTTCAGGCGCGCGGCGAACAGCAGCGAGCAGCGGTGGTCGTTGCCCAGGCCGGAAACGCCGTCGAGGCAGCGTGGCGGCGGATGCGGGCGGTCGTCGGGACGCCGTCGCTGTCCCAGCAATCGCTGACCGGAAACATCGAACAGCACCAGTTGCCGGACGTCAGCTTTGACGAACTGCTCGCCCGACTGCAGTCGACGAGCCCGCAGATCCGGCTGGCAGAAGCCCGCATCAACCGAGCCCAGGCAGCCGTCGCGCGAGCAGAAGTCGAACCGATTCCGAACCTGACACTCCAGAACACGATTCAATACGACGCCTCGACGAGATTCACCGTCGTCGGCATTCAGGCCACGCTTCCGGTTCCCGTCTTCGACCGCAACCAGGGAAACATCACCGAAGCCGAAAACGAATGGATTCGCGCGTCGCGTGAGGTCGACCGGCTGCGACTCGAACAGCAGCATGCCCTGGCGACTCGCTGGCAGCAGTTTGCCAACGCCCGCATTCAAGTGGAGCAATACCGCAGCGAGGTTCTGCCCACCGTTTCCGAGACGCTCAAGCTGACCCGCGCTGCCTACGAGGCTGGTGAGGCAGACTACCTGCGACTGCTGACGGCTCAGCGGAGCTACACCGAGACGTATCGCGAGTACGTCACCGCCCTGGGCGCTGCATGGCAGGAAGCCGTCCAGCTCAACGGCCTGCTCCTCACCAACGGCCTGGCCGCCGCCGAGTCGGTCACCAACTGAGCCGCATTCCGCCCGAGAGGAAAACGACTCGCCGTAGGGCAACGCAATGCAGCCATCCCGTTCCGCGAGATGAGACGCCACCACAGATTGCGGTGAAGAGTCGAACGACCGCTGCGACGTGAGAAGTCGCTCTGACGAATATCGTTGCTTTCTGAATTCGCTCGACGATCTGCGCCCGGCTCATCTCGCGGAGCGAGATGGCGACATTGCGCGGCCACGCGACCGGCACAGTCGTCAGAACCTGCCGTACATCGCGCACTGTCCTGCAGACGGCGGTTTCAATTCCGAATCGCGCGGGTAGGATTCTGCACAGGCTTCCCGTTTGCATCGCCGCCACGCTGTCGAGCCATTTCGTCCTGAGAGGACACCGGAGCAACCCGTGCTGACCAACCTGAAAATCCAGGGCTTCCGCTGCTTCCGAGACGTCGACGTCCCGCTGAAGCCGCTCACGGTGCTGATTGGGCCGAACGATACGGGGAAGAGTAGTTTCCTTGATGCCACACTGTTACTGCGTCGCGGAGACGCAAAATTCGACCTGCGTAACGTTTATCGAAGCGGCGTGAACGGCGAGCTGACAGTGGCGGCAAGAACAGCCAACGGAAATCTCCACACTTACTCCTGGGTCAAGGCTGCCGGTGGCAACCGCGTTTCCCGCGAGAGCGAATTACGTCCCAGTAGCCTGCAGTGGTTCCAATTGCCAAGCAATGGCATAGCAACAGAGTGTGTCGGGTTTGGTGTTTCGGAAAGAGAAATGCTTCCCCTCGGAGAACAGGGCGAGAATGTTGCAGCGTTTCTAGACCACTTACTACGCGCGGACCTAAACCGTTTTCTGTCATTCTCCGAAGCACTCAGCACTCACGTACCTGGGTTGGACAAGCTTCTGATTGAAACACCGAGTGCAGACAAACGTCGTGTCGATTTCGTAATCGACGATGGATTCCAGATAGAAGCCGCTCGCTCGTCGGTCGGCGTACGGCTGCTGCTTTTCTTTCTCTCACTCGCTTTTCACCCGAATCCGCCAGACGTCATCCTCCTCGAAGAGCCCGAGAACGGAATCCATCCAAGACGTCTGGCAGAGGTGATGGATCTGTTGCGAAAGCTGACGAAGGGCGAGTTGGGTGGGCATCCGGCTCAGGTAATTTTGACGACGCATTCGCCGTACCTGCTCGACCTGGTTGATCTTGAGACTGACCAGGTGCTGGTCTTTCAGCGGGAAGATGACGGCAGTCGCTCGGTGCAGCCGGCCAACAAGGAGCGCATTCAGGAGTTCTTTGATGGCTTCATGCTGGGCGAAGTCTGGTACAACGCTCAGGAAGCAGGACTCGTCGGCGAGGCAACGCCATGAAACTGTTGTTTGTCGCCGACGGGCCACGCGACAAAGCGACGCTGCCGGGCCTGGTGCGTTCGATCCTGGGGCACGAGTTCTCTGAATCGTTTGAACGCTGGGCTCATCTGCGCGACGGCGGCAAGGGCTACGAACGGAAACTGAAGTTTGCGGTCGGCCTTGCGCGAATGCAGAAGATGGATGGCGTTGTTGCAGTGGCCGACCGCGATCGAGACCGCTCGAAGGACCGTCATAACGCCCTGAAGGATTGTCGGCAGAAACTCCGCGATCGGGGCATTGCGCTGCCAGCAGCGGTTGGAGTCGCCGACCCGTACGTTGATGTCTGGCTGCTTGATGATGAAACGGCGGTTCGACGCGGGCTGAAGCTCGACGCGAACACCGCCGTGCCACACGCGACGAAGTCAAAAGACCCCAAAACCGATCTCAACGAGTTGGTCTCGACCAGCGAATTCGAGGAAATGATGGACGCTCTGGAATCCATCGCCGGGCATGTGACGGAAGCTCGCAGTCCGCACGCGAAAGAGACCGGGTTTGCCGACTTCGCTGACGACTGTCGCCGGGAATTTGAATCGGTCTGAGGGCAAGCTGACTGAGGTCGGGCAGCGCAATGTCGCCATCTCGCTCCTTCGAGATGAGCCGTCGTCAGGAAATGCGGCCTGCGGTTGCTGAGCAGTCGGGGCTGGAGCGCGCTCTGCCGAAGACTTTGCCTGCCGGGTGCGGTCGTCGACTCTCGTTCGGCACATCTCGCTCCACGAGATGGCGACTTTGGCCGGCGTTTATGCTTTGGCGGCGTGCCAGTTGTCGCCGGTGGCGATGTCGACGGTGACGGGAACGTTGAGTGGCATGGCGGTTTCCATTTCCTCGCTGACCAGCTCCGACAGCGACGCGACTTCCGACTCCGGAGTTTCAAAGACCAGTTCGTCGTGGATCTGCAGAAGCATTCTCGCGGGGTGCTGCTCGCGCTGCAGGCGGCGGTGGACGTTGAGCATCGCCTGTTTGATCAGA
>Ga0070727_10003140_pt1 | contig 15291 bp, 15 predicted proteins | sample tdAd472_FD_66722 | JGI IMG/M metagenome (GOLD analysis project Ga0070727, IMG submission 66722) | Marine sediment microbial communities from the Atlantic coast under amendment with organic carbon and nitrate - tdAd47.2 | ecosystem: Environmental > Aquatic > Marine > Coastal > Sediment | place...
GAAAGCCGATGGGACGACCATTTTCTTGGAGCTGGTCGTCAATACGAGCCACGATCCATCAGAAATCGTCAAAACTTATATTCTTCGAGACGTTACTGACCATTTGAGTGATGAAGAAACCCAACTCAAATTTATCACTACGGTTTTTGAAACCTCTGGTGAGGGTATCTTGGTCACAGAGCCGGGTGGGAATATACTTTCCATCAACCCGGCTTTCTCTCAAATCACCGGGTATACGGCTGACGACGTTGTCGGCAAAACGCCCCAGATTCTGCGCTCCGAACACAACCCCCAAAGCCTCTACAAAGAGATGTGGGAAAGCCTCAATCAAAATGGTCACTGGAACGGCGAGCTTTTAAACCGCCGCAAGAACGGTGAAGTCTATCCCGAATTCCTTTCCATCAACACCATCGAAATTGGTGGAGTGGTCAAATATTATATCGGCGTCTTCCATGACCTCACCGAACGAAAAGCGGCTGAAAAAACCATCAGTTATCAAGCCAGCTACGACCTGCTGACAGGGCTCCCCAACCGTTTGTTATTCGTCGATCGGGTGAATAAAGCCGTCAGCAAAGCCAAGGCTGATGGCGGCGAAGTCATTTTGATGCATCTGGATCTCGACGACTTCGGCCTAGTCAACGACTCGCTTGGCTACCGAGACGGCGATGAAATCTTAAAAGATGTCGCAAAACGTCTCAAAGATTGTGTTCGCAGTGTTGATACAGTTGCCCGGCTGGGCAGTGACGAGTTTGCCATTCTAATTGAGAACCTTGATCCTGACCTAGCTCCAGAGTTTATTGCCAACGGCATTTTAGAAAATATCAGCTGGCCTATCGAGCTTGAGAACAAGGAAGCCTCTGTTTCGGCAAGCATTGGCATTTCCATTTTCCCCCTAGAAAAAGTCGAGCCAGACATTCTCATTCGCTATGCCGAGTCGGCAACCCTCCAGGTCAAAAACGAGGGGAAGTCGGCCTTCCGCTTCTTCTCCCCAGAGATGAATAAGGACGCGACCAGCAGGATGGCCATCAAGACAGGGCTTTCTCAAGCATTGCTCTACGACCAATTTGTCCTCCATTTTCAACCGGTTCTTGATATCTCAGAAAATAGGATTTCCGGTGTCGAAACCCTCATTCGCTGGGACCAACCAAACCAAGGAATTTTGGCTCCAGACAGGTTCATTTCCATTCTTGAGCAGACGGGGCAAATCAAAGAAGTCGGCAACTGGGTCATGAAGATGGCCTGCGCCCAGCAGGTGGTCCTTCATGATGCAGGTTTTCCTGGCATGAAAGTCGCCGTCAATGTGGCTGCCCAGCAGTTGGCAGACCCAAATTTTCTAGACGACCTGCTGAGAGCCGTTGATGATGCGGGTACCCTGCCCAAATTCTTTGAGTTGGAGATCACCGAAAGCAGCCTGATCAAAGATCGCGCTAAAGTCACAGACTTGTTGCATCGGATACGGGCGAAAGGATTTAGCATCGCCATCGATGACTTTGGTACGGGCTACTCTTCCCTTTCCTACCTTCGGGATCTGCCGGTGGATACGCTAAAAATTGATCGATCCTTTGTCTCTTCATCAACCACAACAGAGCGAGACTCCAAGATGCTCATGGGCTTGATCAATTTGAGCCGAGGGCTGGAGCTCAATGTGGTTGCCGAGGGTGTCGAAACAGAAGTGCAACTGGTTTTGGCGCGCACCTATCGATGCAAGCAGGCACAGGGATATTTTATCAGTCGCCCTCTCTCTCACCGACAATTACTCGATTTTCTCTACAAACAAGAAAAAACCTCGAAAGCTTCCTAGCAAGAAAAAGGCCCTCCGATTTGAGAGGACCTTTCCTTTTCTAGTCTTTCACTTTTTCACAAGCCTGGGGGGCTTCTCTTTTGCCGCCCCACATGGCGTCTGCTGCCAACTGGCAGAGGAGACGCTCAAGGCTCTGGTTTTGTGATGCCATTTCATTCTCCTTATCTTCGGTTCAAGCTGCCTCCATGCTTCAAAACATCCAGGCCGCTTTCTTGTGGAATCGACGGGTTAGCTTTTTTGCTCTTACGCGCTTGTTACGTGGTTGAGCATGGTTTGAGCATCGCTCACTTCAAAGGGGTCACCTGGAGCATTTTGGTCTTCGACGAACATTTTTTCGATGACCCCATCTTTGACCAGCATGGAATAGCGCCAAGAACGATCGCCAAAACCCAGTTGATCTTTGTTGACCAGCAAGCCCATGCCTTGGCTAAACTTGCCCGACCCATCAGGTACCATGGCGACTTCGTCATCGACCATCTGATCCTTGGCCCAGGCGTTCATCACGAAGCTATCGTTCACCGACAGGCAATAGATGGCGTCCACGCCAGCTTCAGAAAACTGCTCGGCCATCGCCGCATAGCCAGGCAGATGGCTTGCCGAACAGGTGGGGGTAAAGGCTCCGGGCAGGGCGAACAGGATGGCGGTTTTGCCGCCAAACATCTCATCAGTGCTCACATCGACCCACTCTCCGTTTTGACGGGTGTGGAAGGTAACGCTAGGAACCTTATCGCCGGGCTGTTTCATCGTCTTGTTCTCCAAAAAATATTGTGGTGCTGAGTGTGTTTGTTGTTTCGAGAACAAAGATAGCCATCCCTTTAAAATTACTCCAATCGATGTTAATGTGTTTTTTAATAGTTTTTATCTATTAGTTGATCATGGCCTATAAACCCAGCCTCACACAATTACGATACCTCATAGCTGTTGTCCGAGAAGAACACTTCGGACGGGCTGCTGAGGCTTGTTTCGTCGCCCAGCCGTCTTTGAGCTCTGGGTTAAAAGAATTAGAAGACGGGCTTGGCGTGCGCTTGATTGAGCGAACCAAGCGCAAAGTCGTGGTAACGCCTCTGGGAGCTGACCTTGCCAAACGGGCAGAAGCCATTCTGGCGCGGGTTAATGGCTTGGTCGAAGCGGCACAAACTGCTCGCTCTCCATTAACCGGAGAATTGCGCCTTGGCGTTATTCCCACCATTGCGCCTTATCTTCTGCCAAAAATCATGGCACCTCTTCGAGACGCCTTTCCTGACCTGAAGCTTTTGCTCCGCGAAGACCAAACAGAACGGTTACTGGAAGACTTAACGGCTGGCAAGCAAGATGCTTTGATTCTTGCGCTCCCCTGGCCATTGGAAGCAGCCCGCTCTCAGGTTTTTGGGCAAGATCGTTTTTTTGTCGCCTTTCCTCAAGGCCATCGTTTCAGCGGCTTAAAAGAAGTGCCAAGAGAGGCCGTTGCCGAAGAAAACCTGCTTCTTTTGGAAGACGGGCATTGCTTAAGGGATCATGCGCTTTCAGCCTGTAGCCTGCCCCCATCCATGGGAACACAAGGCGTGCAAGGCACAAGCCTCACCACCCTTGTCCAGATGGCAGCAAACGGTTACGGCATTACGCTGCTGCCCGAAATGTCCATCGACTCGGGCCTTTTGGCTGGCACGGGCCTCCAAGTGCGGCCTCTGGCAGGAGAGACACACTCAATCAGCCGTGATATTGGCCTTGTTTGGCGCAACACGTCAGGCCGCACAGCTGAATTCCAACAGTTCACGACCTTCCTCGGTCAGACGATTATACAATCCTGATCAAAGCTTGGCCTGGGACCACGAGGATAGAGCCCCGTCTCATCGCCGTAGCCAATATTGCAGATGAAGTTGGCATTGACGTTAAGGCCGGAGAAAAACTCGGCTTCCACCTTTGGCTTGTCAAATCCAGACATCGGCCCACAGTCGAGCCCCAACGACCGGCAGGCAAGCATAAAGTAGGCTGTTTGAAGCGTGCCATTTCTGAAAGCTGTTTCATCGATAAGGGCGGCATTGCCCGCAAACCATGAACGGGCATCGGTTGCGGGATAAAGCTCGGGCAGCCGCTCATAAAACGTCATATCATGGCCAAATACAGCCGTTGCCGGGGCGGCCATGGTTTTCTCCACATTGCCCTCCATCAAACAAGGGGCAAGCCTTTCTTTAGCTTCTTTAGAAACAACAAAGACGACCCTGAGTGGGCAGCAATTACCGCTCGTCGGACCCCACTTGGCTAGATCCCAGGCCTTTTCCAGCAATGACGGATCAACGGGCTGATCCTTCCATGCGTTATGTGTCCTAGCTTCGGTAAAGAGCTGACTGAAAACGTCACTTCCAAGCGGTTGCGCCATGGGGGCCTCCTTGAGGTTTCGTTCCCACAAATCTTGGGCATCGGAGGAAATTTGTCCAGCTTTCTGGTCAATTTGACGGCGGTCAAGGAGCTTATATCAGGGTGTTCTTATAAACAAAGTGTCGATGCCGGATGTTGTCCATCACCTCCTCGCCTGTATCGCAATGACGTTTTCGCCTTTGTGGATGGACAATCCCTCATCCGGTAGAAGACATAACGCCGCTGTTTTTTGAATGCGGGTGCGCTCCTCCCCCCCACTTAGCGCCCGCCCGACAAAAACAGCGGCGTTTTCTTTTACTGCCCGTTGAATTTGCATGTTTCGATGCAAAAAGCGGAGAAAGTGCACATTTTTCATGCAATTTAGAAAAAATGTCCCATTTATCAATTGAACGGATTGAAAAAGAACGATTTTTAAATCATTTTGAGAAATAGATTGATTTCAATCAAGATAGATTCAATCCATAAGCAATAAGCAACTTTCATTGGGGGCAAAGAATGTCCAATCAATCCGCTCTAACTGCAGCCAAAATGGCAAGTTTGGCTACCTTAGCAGCAGCCGTTATTCACATTGTAGAGAGCATTGCGGTCGCGGGAGATGCCATAGGGGCAATCCTTGGCGTTGTAGTCGCAGGTGCAGCCGGACTCGTTGTTCTTTTCATCGGCAAGGCACAAGCACAGATTCAACATGCCGTTGATGTTTGCAAAAAGGTCGATAATGGAGACTTTGAAGCCCGCATCGTCATGAGCACTGCGGGCGGCGACATCAAAGAGTTGCATGACACGCTTAATAACCTGATTGACCGGTGCGATGCCTTTATTCGGGAAGCCAGCACTTCCATGGAATATGTCGCCAATAATATGTACTTCCGCAAAATCATCGAGAAGGGCATGACCGGGTCGTTCCGCAATGGCGCGCAGACGACCAACTTAGCAGTTGAGAATATGCGCCAGAAGATTGTCGATTTCTCAGATGTGGCAACAAACTTCGAAACAAAAATCCACCACATCGTCGAAACCGTCGCCTCGGCTGCTACCGAGCTCCACGCTTCAGCTCAATCCATGTCGGGAACTGCTGCGGCCACCAGTGAGAAAGCAACCGCTGTTGCCGCAGCAACTGAGGAAGCTTCGGTAAGCGTTCAAACAGTGGCTTCGGCTGCTGAAGAACTGACCAGCTCAATCAACGAGATCAGTCGCCAAGCAACCCAATCCTCATCTAGCTCGGAAAATGCGGTTAAAGAAACCATGGAGACCAACGAAAAAATTCGCGGTCTTTCCGATGCCGCCAATCAAATTGGCGAAGTGGTTAAATTGATCACCGATATTGCTGACCAAACCAATCTCCTTGCGCTCAACGCCACCATTGAGGCGGCCCGCGCAGGCGATGCAGGTAAGGGCTTTGCTGTTGTGGCTTCGGAGGTGAAAAACCTTGCCAACCAAACCAGCAAGGCGACCGAGGAAATTTCGGAAAGCATCAGTGGTATCCAAGGTGCAACAAATCTGGCCGTTGACGCCATGGACGGTATCACCAAGACCATATCGGGCATCAATGAGGCGGCGACATCCATTGCCTCTGCCGTTGAAGAACAAGGCGCTGCAACACGTGAGATTGCTCAAAGCGTTGAGCAAGCCAGTTCCGGCACGAAAGAAGTGGCGACCCATATTGTTGATGTCACCACAGGTGCAGGCGAAACGGGCCATGCTTCTGGCGAAGTTTTAGGTGCTGCCGACGAGCTCTCCCAGCAAGCGGAAACGCTTCGCGAGGAAGTGGGCACCTTCTTTGTTGCAATGCGTAAAGTGATTTAGGAGGAAGCGATCATGGCAAGACCAGATGTTTACTTAAGCGGAAATGAGCGCTTCTTTAAAGAAGATGAGATCATCGTTTCCAAGACCGATCTCAAGGGCAAGATTACCTATGGCAACCACTTGTTCTTCAGCCTCGCAGGATACACAGAAGCCCAGGTTATCGGCCAACCGCATAATATGATCCGCCACCCCGAAATGCCACGCTGCGTGTTCAAGCTGTTGTGGGATACGCTACAGGCTGGCAAAGAGATTTTTGCCTATGTGGTCAACCGTTCTGGAAACGGCGATCACTATTGGGTCTTTGCCCACGTGACGCCCAGCAAGGATGCATCGGGCAATATCGTTGGCTACCATTCCAACCGTCGGGTTCCCAATCGCGAAGTTTTGGAAAGCACAATTATTCCGCTCTACAAACAGCTGCTTGCTGAAGAGCAGAAGCACAATAGCCCCAAGGATGGCATGGCGGCTTCGACACAGATGCTGATGGATCTATGTAAAGAAAAAGGTCTGACCTACGAAGAACTGATGTTCGCGTTGGGCACCTAAACCGGCCATACAATATCAAAAGAGAGGGCGGGAATTTCCCGCCCTTTTTTTATGGCAGTTTCGCCAAAAGCTCTTCGGCTTTTTCAAAATCTTCGGGGCGGTTGGCATTGAAGAAGGGGTCAACCGGATCGGTGCTGAACGCCACATGAACAATCTTGTAGCGTGCCGTCCAAAGATCGATCTTGCGCATGTCTTCATCGACCATAGCTTTGCGCAAATCATCCTTTAAGGCCACAGGCCATAGCCCAACCACAGGGTGGGTCCGCCCATTGGTAATGGCGCAGGCCATTTCGCCACCCGCACGATCCATTTCATCTCTCAAGCTAGAAACCAAATCAGTCGGCATAAACGGCGCATCAGAGGGCACTGTCGCCAGCCAGGAACAGTCTGGTTTATTGGCAGCCACCCACTCAAGGCCTGTCAGCACCCCTGCCAAGGGGCCCGCAAACCCATCAATCACGTCGGGAACAACTGGCAAGCCATATTCGGCAAACCGCCCTGGATCACCGTTGGCATTGAGCAGCAGAGTTGAGACTTGGGGAGAGATAGAATTAATGATGCGCTGAAGAACGGATTGACCGCCCAATTGCCTTAGAGCCTTGTCGCCACCACCCATGCGCCGGGCCAATCCGCCCGCGAGAAGCAGCCCAACAATTTCATTCGACTCTTGGCTCATTGGTTGTGTCACCCTCTCCATCAAAGACGATCCGTTCCATGCCTGAAAGCACCTGGAAGCGGCTACCCTTTGCCCGACCAACCAAAGTCAGGTTCGCCTGACGGGCCAGATCGACTCCCCAGGCCGTAAAGCCAGAGCGCGAGACGAGGATGGGAATGCCCATCTGCACGGTCTTAATAACCATCTCGCTGGTCAACCTACCCGTGGTGTACAGGATCAACTCTCCGGCGTCCATCCCTCCTTGGTAGGAGGCTTCAAGGAACAAATATCCGGCAATTTTGTCGACGGCATTATGGCGGCCCACATCTTCCATATAGAGCAGCACTTCATCTCCACGACAAAGCGCGCAGCCATGGATCGCACCGGCTTTAAGATAAAGGCTCGGGGTCGTATTGATATCTTTAAGGAGGCCTTGTAGGCCCGTTGTCGTCAAACCCGTTCCCTTTGGCAAAGCCACTTCGTCGAAGCGCTCCATCATGTCGCCAAAGACAGTGCCCTGGGCACAGCCCGAGGTCAGGGTTTTCTTTTTAAGCTTGTCTTCAAAATCCGTTTCATGGGCGGTACGGACAACCACGGTGTCGATGTCGTCATCATACTCAACAGCCAAAACACGGTCGCCGGTTTTGAGCATGTTCTGGTTCACCAGATAGCCCACAGCCAAATACTCTGGAAAATCGCCAATGGTCATCATGGTGACGATTTCCTGGGAATTGAGAAACAGCGTCAAAGGCCGCTCGGTCACCACCGAAACGCTGGTCACGTTGCCATCTTGGTCCACCCCGCTCACGGCCTCTGTCAGCCGTGGGTCGCTTGGATTGGGCCGAATGGTCAGCCGTGCGTCTTCCGCCATATCCTTTGGCGCCATTTAGTGCTCTCCCATGAAATATTGTTCGACACACAGATTGTTCGGCTGCCGAACTATTTTTTGTAATATGGGGACTTCCTCTCTCAAGAGCAAGTCTTTCCGTTATGTCTATTTTGTCATATCGTTTGCAGCGTGCTAGAACAACGCTCCGCGAAACAATGATCTGCGAGGCCGTGTGAACGATATCTGGGCCGCCCTGGGGGCCGCCATAACTCTCATCACCGGATTTGATTCCGGGCTGGCAGAAATTGTCGGCCTGTCACTGCGCGTCAGCTTGGGTGCGGTCGTCATCGCCACGGTCATCGGCTTGCCTATAGGCGCAGCCCTCGCCCTATTTCATTTTCCAGGCCGCAAGAGCCTGATTATTTTGGTCAATGCCCTGATGGGCCTGCCGCCCGTTGTTGTCGGGCTGGTGGTCTACCTCATGCTATCGCGCGCTGGACCCTTTGGCGTCTTTGGCCTTTTATTCACCCCAACGGCAATGATCATTGCTCAGGTCTTGCTCGTCACCCCAATCATCGCCGCCCTCACCCGCCAAGTGATCGAGTCTCTCTGGGAAGAATACGACGAACAACTCCGCTCGCTAGGCGCCTCAACCTTTCAATCTTTGCGCACCCTGCTCTGGGATGCCCGCTTCATCCTCTCCACCGCCGTACTGGCGGGTTTTGGTCGGGCCAGCGCCGAAGTGGGTGCCGTGATGATTGTTGGCGGCAATATCGACCATGTGACCCGCGTCATGACCACGGCCATTGCCCTTGAAGTTAGCAAAGGCGATCTGCCTCTGGCCCTCGGGCTGGGCATCGTTTTAGTCACCCTTTCGGTCAGCGTCAACGCAGCGGCGGCCTGGCTTAAAGAGCTAGCTCAGAAGAGGCAGGGCGCATGACACAGCCGCCAGCCATTCTCCCCTTAGAGCTCAACAACGTCTCCTTCAAGCCCGGGCAGAAGAAGCTGCTCAAAGAGATTTGCCTGACCCTTGAAGGGGACCGGGCAACAATTATTTTGGGTCCCAATGGCGCGGGCAAGAGCCTCCTGTTGCGCATCTGCCATGGCCTGCTTGCCCCCAGCGAAGGCGAGGTAACCTGGCAAGGAGCCGATGGGGCTGACCCAAAGCTCCGCCAAGCCATGGTCTTCCAGCGCCCGGTCATGCTGCGCCGAACCGCCGGAGCCAACATCGACTACGCCCTCAAGCTCCATGGCGTCCCAGCCTCTGAGCGCCCAGACCGAGTTATTGAGGCCATCAAAATGATCGGCCTTGGACGGCTGATCGACCAACCTGCCCGGCTTTTATCGTTTGGTGAACAGCAACGCCTCGCCATTGCCCGCGCCTGGGCTCTGCGCCCCCAAGTCCTGTTCCTCGATGAACCGACCGCCAGCCTCGACCCGACGGCAACCTATTCCATTGAAGAGGCCATCCAGGCCTTCAAAGCAGCGGGCACCAAAATCATCATGACCACCCACGACCTTGGCCAAGCCAAGCGTTTGGGCGACGATATCCTCTTCCTCCACCGGGGCCGTATTTTAGAGCGCGCCGAGGCCGATGCCTTTTTTGCAGGCCCCAAAAACGACCTCGCTCAGGCCTTCCTGAAAGGCGACCTGCTGTGGTGGAAACGCAAAGAACTCGACCCACCGACTGACCGACATCAAGGAGAAGGATAAAGGGAAAGCGTTATATCCAGTTGAACTTAACGCTTGATTCGGAGCCTCATAATCCTTTAATGCACAACCATGCTTGATCCGTTTGGCCGCACCATCACCTATCTTCGGGTTTCCGTTACCGACAAATGCGATTTTCGGTGCCAGTATTGTATGTCTGAAGACATGCAGTTCTTGCCGCGCAATGAGGTGCTGTCGCTTGAAGAATTAGACCGCACCTGTTCTGCCTTCATCGACCGGGGCGTCAAGAAAATCAGGATCACTGGCGGTGAGCCACTGGTCCGCAACGGCATCATGTCGCTGTTTAAAAGTCTCTCGCGGCACATCGAAAGCGGCGCACTTAACGAATTGACCCTGACCAGCAATGGCACCCAGCTCCCTAAATTTGCCAAAGAACTTTATGGCTACGGCGTTCGTCGGATCAACATCTCGCTCGATACCCTCGACCCTGCCAAGTTCGCCCACATCACCCGGTTTGGCGTGATCGACAAAGTGTTTGATGGCATCAAAGCTGCCAGAGATGCGGGCCTTAAAATCAAAATCAACACGGTGGCCCTGCGCGGCTTCAACGATGGTGAATACGACCAGTTGCTCAACTGGTGCGGCGAGGAAGGCCTCGACCTCACGCTGATCGAAACCATGCCCTTGGGCGAGATTGGTGGCGAACGCTCCGATCAGTATTTGCCCTTAGCTGAAGTCCGCGAAGATTTGGCGAAACGCTGGACCTTAACTGAGAGCAATCACAACTCGGGCGGCCCTTCTAAATACGTCGACATTGCAGAAACCGGCCAACGCATGGGCTTCATAACGCCGCTGACCGAACACTTTTGCGACACCTGCAACCGGGTTCGGCTGACCTGCACAGGTCGGCTCTATATGTGCCTGGGTCAGGACGACCACATCGACCTGCGCAAAGCCGTCAGAGCCAGCGAGTCTGACGGCCCGCTGTTTGCCGCCATCGACAAAGCCATTGGCCGCAAACCCAAGGGCCACGAATTCGTCATCGACGAAACCAACTCAGACCCGGCCTTGGCCCGCCACATGAGCGTCACCGGCGGATAAAAACCGCACCGTCTCGCCTTCAAAGACCGCACAGGTAAGAACCCCTGTCGCAAAGGCTCCCGTGTCGATTCCCAGCCTGTTTTCAAAGACTTGGGGAGCACGCCTGACTGTATGCCCATGCACGATGATGCAACCATGATCGAGTTTGCTATCGAGAAACTTATTCCGCACCCAGAGCAAATCGCTGACCTTTTGGGCCTCTATGGGAAAGTCGGGATCGATCCCGGCATGGACAAAAACAAAGTCACCAAGCCGGTAGAGGCTGCGCAGTTCGCGAAGAAAAGCGTCGTGCGCTTCGGGCAAAAGACCGGTTAGTTCTTCTCGAATTTCAGTAGTGGTGGCGGCCTCGATTGAGCCACTTTTGGGGCGAACTCCATAGCTCTCCAGGGTCTGAGCACCGCCGACCCTGAGCCAGGATTCTCCGCCCGGATAGCCATCGATAAAATCGAGCATGAGCTGCTCGTGGTTGCCCATCAGATGAATGGTATTTTCTTTGGCTTCCTGGCGTAAGCGCTCGACCACCGCCTTCGATCCGGGTCCGCGATCTACATAGTCGCCAAGATAAATCACCCGGCGAACCATCCCGGCAGGCATGGTCTTAACGTCTTGGCTGATTTTCGCCTGCAATTCCGCCAGTTGAGCATCGCAGCCATGGATATCGCCAATGGCATAGGCCCTCACACCGTCTGGAATTCGCGCCGGTCGATGGGTTCCATCGTTCGTGTGAATTTCGAAATGAATGCCCTTCATAACCCTTGTCTCAAAAACCAAACTCCACAACCAAAAACCGAAATGCTCAATACCTTATGAGTACCATAAGCGCTCAGTTCTTTAAGTTTTTTCTAGCCCCGCAAGCAGCCCCTTTGCCAGCTAAAAAAAACCTTCGCATTTATAGTCATTCCTCGTCATTTATTGCCATTTTTCACGACATTTCAACAAACAGGCCTTCGCCAAATTGCCCAAAAACAGGCCGAATTCCTTCTTACCACCTCAAATAGCAAAAAGGAATATATACATATATTGTGCGAAAAGTCAAGAGCGGGAAGGGGTGGCGACAACGCCCGTAAACAGCTTTCTTCCCACGCAATGCCCGCGAACCGAGGGTATCCATGACTTAAATCGTGAGGTGACTAAGACAAGAAAGTCGTGGATACCCGGATCAAGTCCGGGCATGACGAAGAAAGAGACGCTGGCCCCCTCCTTCACTATTTCCGCTTGGAAAGAGCCCATGAGGCAAGGAAGAGGAGTCGATTGAGTTAGCTGATGGGGTGGACGGCCCCGCATTTATGCCGCCCCTTCCCAAATCAACCGGGTGCACAAACGCTTTTGGCAAGCATAGGCTGTGCCAATCCATGCGGCACATCTTATCAACGCTCGGGTTAGGTTATCGCTTCGAGCTCTTTTAAGGGGCCTTCTGCGGCTTTTTCCACTGCCTGCTCTAGCTCATGGAACAGCTTAATCAGCTGCTTGCCGCGCTCGGTCAGTTGGGCGCCACCGCCTGAGGGGCCGCCGACAACGGTTTCGACAACAGGTGAGCCCATCGCCTGGTTGAGGGTTTCGAGCAAGTATTGGGCGCGGCGATAGTTCATGCCAGTTTCGCGCGCTGCTGCCGAGATTGAACCGGTCTGCTCGATGCGCTCAAGCAGGTTGATTTTTCCTGACCCAACCGCGTCGGTCCCAATGCGCACCTTGAAGCGCAATTCTGGGCTCTCGACAGCCTTTTTCTCTTTTCGTTTGGACATAGCTTCCCCCTCAATTTCAAACTATCCCAGGGCTGGCCTTCCATCAAGTCACCTCCGGTCAAAGGCAGGTTGCTCGATGGCCTGACAGCGCTATGATCTTTTTGACATATCGGTGATGAGCGGTTATGACTGGATGAAATTTGAGTTTTATGGGGACTATTTTGACCATGCAGATCATTAAACGCCTTTCGGGCTTTGCCCTTTTAGCTCTCGCAGCCCTTACCCTTACTGTGGGAACAGCCCAGGCGGACAAGCCTTACATCACCGTGGCCTCGACCACCTCGACGGCCAACTCCGGCCTGTTTGACGACATCTTGCCCCAGTTCACCCAATCCTCAGGCGTTGACGTCCGCGTGGTTGCGGTCGGCACCGGCAAGGCCATTCGTTTGGCGAAAAATGGCGATGCCGATGTTTTGTTCGTTCACCACAAGCCTTCTGAAGAAGCCTTCGTTAATCAGGGCTTCGGGATCAAACGCTACAGCGTGATGGTCAACGACTTCGTTCTCGTCGGCCCCAAGAACGACCCGGCTGGCGTGGCAGGGCAAAACGATATCGCCAAGGCCGTGACGATGATCGCCAAGGGCAAGAAGCCGTTCGTCTCTCGCGGTGATGATTCGGGCACTCACAAACGCGAAAAGTCGCTCTGGAAAGCTGCAAACATCGACCCGGTTAAAGATTCGGGCACCTGGTATCGGGAAACCGGATCGGGCATGGGCGCAACGCTCAATACGGCTGCCGCTATGGGGGCCTATGCCATTGCCGATCGTGGGACCTGGCTGAGTTTCAAAAACAAAGAAAGCCTCATGGTGGTCAGCGAGGGCGACAGTCGCTTAATGAACCCCTACGGCGTGATCTTGGTGAACTCAGCAAAACACCCGCACGTCAAAACGGCTGAAGGCCAGAAGTTCATCGACTGGCTGGTCTCCAAAGACGGTCAGGCCGCCATTGGCAAATTCACGATCAATGGGGAAGTGTTGTTCAAGCCCAACGCGGGCCGGTAAAGGCGAAATAGACTCTAAACCGCGCTCAGGCTTTGCCAGCTTTCCATGACCACCATAACGCCGAGCACAATGGTCGCCGTGCCAATGGAGCCCTGAATACTGCGATTGGCCCAGGTCAGCGCCTTGGCTGACCATGCCAGCGGCACGGCAATTACAGCGGAGAGGGCTGCCATTCCGGCAACGGAACCGAGACCGAAAAGCACCACATAGCCCATGCCAAGCGGTGCAGAATTAACCGAGGCCGCTGTTAAGACGATTAGTGCTGCAGACCCTGCCATGCCATGCATCATGCCGACCAAGAGAGAGCGCACAGGGATTTTGTTTTCATGCTCGTGGTCGTGTTTGTTTTCGTCGTGCCGCACTTCTTCGCCCTTGTGGGAGTGGGCGTGGAAATGGACTGTACCGTCTTTGTGGTGATGACGGTGAAAGTGGATGCGTTCGCGGATCAGCAAGTAAACCACATTGGTGCCCAGCCCAATCAGCATCACGCCGACGAGCAATTCCAACCAGCTTGCCATGGAGTCTTTGATTGCCAGGCCCAAACCGATGGCGCCACCGGCAACCAGCATCAGGGTAAGCGTATGCCCGATGCCCCAGACGGCTCCGTGCTTAACGATGGAGCGCATGGTTTTTTGGCGTGCTGCGATGCTGGAAACGGCTGCAACGTGGTCAGCCTCAAGGGCATGCTGCATCCCGATCACCAGACCGAGCAACAAAATTCCAGACCCGCTATCGACTAAACCTTCAAGCATATTCCGCCCCAAGCCTTCTGCCGTTCCATTGAGAAGATGCGGTCTTATGAAGGAATAGTGATGGTGACGCAAGAACGCTGAAAAAGCAAACCCCACGAACGATGTCTGATTTAGAATGAATGAAAGATTGACCCACAACACTAATCGCGTATTTTGACGTCAGACGGTTCTCCGAAGGCCGGAGCCTAGGAGATCAAAAGGGAATACGGTGAGGCGTACCCATCAGGGACCAAATCCGTAGCTGCCCCCGCAACTGTAAGTGGGTCGTTTCGTCCAAAAAGCCACTGGGAAACCCTGGAACAACCAGGAAACCGGGAAGGCGGACAAGAAACTATGACCCGCGAGCCAGGAGACCTGCCGTTGAGAGCCATCCTAACCGATGGCAAGCCATAACCAGACGCCGGGGCAGGCGTTGGCGGTAACGGGTCTTTTAAAGTTTATTTTCCCGCAACCAGACCAAGATTATTTCCCCAAGCGTCTCCTGCAAGATCGTTTCGCCTTCTGGCGCGTTCGGTTCTTGCGCTAAAGGAGATCGAAGATGCATATCGTAGACGGAGCTCTTTCCCCAGAAGTCGCCATTGGCGGCATTGTTTTGGCCGCAGTAGGCGTTGGGCTGGGCCTCAAAAATTTACCGGTTGAGAAAATCCCCGCCGCGGGCGTGTTGGGCGCAACTTTCTTTGTTGCCTCCCTCCTCCATATCCCTCTTGGCCCCACCAGTGTTCACCTAGAGCTCAACGGTTTGGCGGGGCTGGTTCTTGGCTGGGCTGTTTTTCCAGCCGTTTTAGTCGGGCTTTTATTGCAAGCGGTTTTCTTTGGTTTTGGAGGCCTGACGGTGCTTGGCATCAACACCCTCACAGTCTCCTTACCCGCAGTCTTGATTTACTACCTCTGCCGCCAGGGCATTCGATCAGATTCTCACAGAGTAGCGGTTTTTTGGGGCGCGCTCGGCGGGGGGCTTGCCATTGTGCTGACCGCCATTTTGACCGCAGGTTCGCTGGTGCTTACCGGCGAAGAGTTCCTGCCCCAGGCCCAGGC
>Ga0070727_10003141_pt1 | contig 15290 bp, 13 predicted proteins | sample tdAd472_FD_66722 | JGI IMG/M metagenome (GOLD analysis project Ga0070727, IMG submission 66722) | Marine sediment microbial communities from the Atlantic coast under amendment with organic carbon and nitrate - tdAd47.2 | ecosystem: Environmental > Aquatic > Marine > Coastal > Sediment | place...
CATCGACGAGGAAGAGATCGCTCAGGTGCTTGCACAGTGGACCGGCATTCCTGTTCATCGTCTCACCGAGGAAGAGACGGAGAAGCTCCTCAATATGGAGGATGAACTCCATAAGCGCATCATTGGTCAGTCCGATGGCATTACCGCTGTGTCGAAGGCGATTCGCCGGACGCGGGCTGGTCTTAAGGATCCGAAGCGTCCAGCCGGCTCATTCATATTCCTTGGGCCCTCCGGTGTTGGAAAGACGGAGACAGCCAAGACACTTACCGAGTTCCTGTTTGGGGATGAGTCAGCACTGATCCAGATCGACATGTCTGAGTACATGGAGAAGCACGCCGTCAGCAGACTCGTCGGTTCACCTCCCGGATACGTCGGTTATGACGAGGGCGGTCAGCTGACGGAGGCCGTGCGTCGTAAGCCGTTCTCGGTTGTGTTGTTCGATGAGATCGAAAAGGCGCACCCGGATGTTTTCAATATCCTCCTCCAGATCCTTGAAGACGGAAGACTCACGGATGCCCAGGGGCGAACGGTCGATTTCAAGAACACCGTGATCATCATGACGTCGAACCTTGGCACTGCGGAGCTCCGCAAGAAGTCACTCGGGTTTGCACCGGCTGACGATGAAGTCAATTACGACAAGATGCGTGAGAAGGTCATGGAGGCCCTCAAGACGCAGTTCCGTCCCGAGTTCCTCAACCGAATTGACGAGACAATTGTCTTCCACGAGCTCACGCTCGATGAGGTCACCCAGATTGTTGACTTGCTTCTTCGCCGGATTCGGGATCAGCTCGAATCACAGGCACTTGACCTTGTCCTTACTGAGGATGCGAAGGTGCTTCTCGCAAACAAGGGTTACGACCCGCAGCTTGGGGCCCGCCCGCTGCGTCGTGCGATCCAGCGGATGATCGAAGACCCGATTTCTGAGAAGATGCTGTTTCGGGAGTTCCCTGCAGGGTCAACCATCCTTGTCGCCGTCGACGAGGACGATTCGGAGAGTCTCGCTTTCGAAGCCATCGAGACGCCGAACAAGCCGCCTGTGGAGCTCGCCGAAAGCTAGATTCTCTCGGCGTCCGGCGCCGTACGGTGACCGTTTCGAAGCGGTCGAAGCCCATTCTCGTTACACTTGCAATTGCTCGTTCGCGGACTGAATCGAATGGTCCACACTGCGAACAGCTTCCATTTCATCGAACGAAAGGGTGCACAATGCGCTCAGGGCTTAAGCGACGGGGATTTGTTCTCGTTCTCATGCTCGCACTCGCTCTCGTTGCCGCTGCTTGTAGCAGTGACAGCAGCGGAGACGAAACGACAACAACGACGACAACGGCAGCACCGAATGCCAACGCCGTCAAGACATGCCTGGTCACCGACCTTGCTGGTGTTGACGACCGTAGCTTCAACGCAAGCGCATGGCAGGGTGTCGAGGACGCAGTCGCAGCAGGCTTCGCAACGGAAGATTCGTTCTTCCTTGAGTCAGCTGACGGTTCCGACTGGCAGCCAAACATCGACCAGATGATCAGCCAGGACTGTGAGCACATCGTTACCGTTGGGTTCGCCCTCGGTGAGGTGACCGCAATCAATGCTGCTGCCAATCCTGACATCACTTGGACGATGATCGACAACGTTCTTACGGACGAGAACTTCGCACCGCTCGGCCTTCCGAACGTGCGTGAGCTCGTCTACCAGACTGACCAGGCTGCCTTCGCTGCCGGCTACCTTGCCGCTGGCGTCACGCAAACCGGCGTCACCTGCACCTACGGTGGTGGGAACTTCCCAACGGTGTCCATCTTCATGGATGGCTTCACCCGCGGTGTCGCTCACTACAACGAGATCAAGGGCGCTGACGTGTCCGTACTCGGTTGGGATTCAGAGGCTGGCGATGGCGTCTTCACCGGTTCCTTTACCGACATGGATCTCGCTCGTTCAACCGCAGAGAGCCTCTTCCAAGAGGACTGTGATGTCATCATCCCCGTTGGTGGTGCGATCAACCTTCCTGCTGGTGACCTGATCAACGAAGGTCAGGGACTCGCAATGGTCGGTGTGGATGCCGATGCCTACTTCGCAATGCCTGAGCAGTACCAGCCGGTATGGCTCACAACCGTTGAGAAGGCAATCGCTCCGTTCATCACACTCGCTGTGCAGGAGCAGGTCGAAGGTACTTGGACCGCAGGTGCGTTCAAGGGTGACCTCCAAAACGGTGGTGTGGGACTTTCCCCATTCCACGACTTTGATGCTTCCGTCTCCGGTGAGCTCAAGGCTGAGGTTGTTCAGCTCCTCGACGACATCAAGAGTGGTGTGATCAAGGCTGACTTCACGCCAGTCGGTTACTAACCCACACGGGTAAGTCACAAGGAGAGGGCCCCCACTTCGGTGGGGGCCCTTTTCGCGTCCGGTCGCCTCAGGTAACGCACCGGCCCCGATGCATCTAAGGTATGCGCTGCGCCTGACACGGGAGACACGCATGACATTGGAGTTGCGAGGCATCACCAAACAGTTTCCTGGTGTGCTCGCAAACGACGATGTGAACCTCTCGGTGTCCGAAGGCGAGATCATCGCGCTTCTCGGCGAGAATGGTGCTGGCAAGACCACGCTGATGAACATCCTGTACGGCCTCTACACGCCGACAAAGGGTGAGGTCATCGTTGATGGGGAGCCGTTGGTTCTCGACTCTCCAGGAGACGCCATCGCCGCTGGCATCGGAATGGTTCATCAGCACTTCATGCTTGTGCCCGTGTTCACGGTCGCTGAGAATGTCGTGCTTGGGGATGAGCCGACGAAGTCCCTCGGATGGATCGACGCACGGCGCGCCAAGAAGGCGGTTACCGAAATCTCAAGCCGATACGGGCTGGATGTTGACCCTGACGCAATCATCGAGGATCTCCCTGTTGGATTCCAGCAACGGGTCGAGATCATCAAGGTGCTTGCGAGAGAGGCACGGTTCCTTGTGTTCGACGAGCCGACGTCGGTGCTGACGCCGCCTGAGGTTGACCGATTCTTCGAGATTGTCAACGAGTTGCGAGCAGATGGCAAGGGCATAATCTTCATCAGCCACAAACTCGGTGAGGCTCTCGAGATTGCCGATCGAATCGTGATCATGCGCAGAGGGAAGACCGTGGCAGAGGTCGTGCCAGCCGACGTTGATGAAGAGAAGCTTGCTGAGCTGATGGTCGGGCGACCGGTTGATCTTGTCGTGTCGAAAGCAAAGGCTGAGCCAAAGGACGTCGTGCTTGCAGTCAAGGACCTCACGGTGCTTGATGACCGCAATAACCGGGCCGTCGATTCCCTTTCGCTTGAGGTCAGAGCCGGCGAGATTGTCGGCATCGCCGGTGTTCAGGGCAATGGCCAGACAGAGCTTGTCGAATCGCTCACTGGACTCCGGCCCTCTCTCGGAGGAGTGGTCGAGCTCAACGGCAACGACATCACCACGCTCTCACCTCGCGCCATCCACAACCTCGATATCGCACATGTGCCGGAGGACAGGCAGAAGAGCGGTCTTGTGCTTCCCTTCACAGTTGCTGAGAACATCGTGCTCGACTCGTATCACGAGCGCCCGATTTCGAAGGGCATCCTGATGGACTGGAATGCGGCGCGCGATCGCGCTACTCGACTCGTCGAGGAGTACGACGTCCGCACGCCCTCAATCGAAGTTCAGGTCTCAAACCTGTCCGGAGGGAATCAGCAAAAGGTGATCGTCGCCAGAGAATTCGATCGGGACGTCAAGCTTGTCATCGCCTCCCAACCGACCCGAGGCATCGACGTCGGATCGATCGAGTACATCCATGGTCGAATCGTGGAGGAAAGAGACGAGGGGGCTGCGGTGCTCATCGTTTCGTCTGAGCTCGAGGAGATCAAGGCGCTGTCTGACCGCATTCTTGTCATGTACGACGGGAGAGTCGTTGCAGAGTTCGATCCTTCTGTCTCAACCACAGAGATCGGGCTTGCAATGCTTGGAAGTCAATCCGAAGAGGAGGCTTCGTGAGCGATACCGCACCACCCGAGGACCCCCAGAACACACCCTTGCCTGACATGGTTCCGCAAGAGGAGGCTCCGTCCCAGAAAGACGGCGATCCCCGTAAGTCCGACATGTACCGTCGCGTCACGGGCATAGGGACGTCTGCACGTCAAGCAATGCTCGTGCCGGCGCTTGCGTTGTTGACAGCGTTGATCATCGGGGCGTTCATCATCGCCGTGACTGACGTCGACACGCTCCCGCTGTGGGGATCCGATCCCGGAGAGGCGTTGAAAGCAACGGTCACCGGGATCTTCGACGCCTATAAGGCACTGTTCGTCGGATCTGTTGGGTCGCTCGATGCGATCAGCGAGACCCTCTTTGCAGCAACTCCTTTGATACTTGCCGGTCTCGCTGTCGCTGTTGGTTTCCAGGCGGGGCTGTTCAACATTGGTGTGAACGGTCAGATGCACATAGGCGGCATGGCAGCATTGTGGGTCGGGTTTACCTTCGCCATCCCTGCGGTCTTCCACATTCCGCTCGTCCTAGCTGCGGCGCTGGTTGGCGGTGCATTGTGGGCGGGTCTCGCCGGTCTCCTCAAGGCACGGACCGGAGCACATGAGGTCATCACAACCATCATGTTGAACTTCATTGCTCTCTTCCTCGTTGACTACCTCTTGAAGTCCTCGCTGTTTCAGGCACCCGGAAGAAACGACCCAATCTCTGCTCCTGCCAATCCGAGCTCCGTCTTTACGACGCTGTTCGGTGACTACCGCGTCAACATTGGGTTCATTATCGCGCTGGCGGCTGTTGCCATCGTGTGGTGGTTGATGTATCGAACGACGGTCGGGTTCGAGTTCAGAGCGGTCGGAGCGAACCCTTCTGGTGGCCGGTATGCGGGCATGAGCGTCGCTTGGATCTACGTCTCCGTCATGGCGGTTTCGGGTGCCTTGGCTGGGATTGCCGGAGCCAACCAGATCGTCGCCGTCGAGCCGTACCGTGCGATCTCAAACTTTGCTGGAAACATCGGATTCGATGCCATAGCGCTTGCGTTGCTTGGCCGTTCGCATCCGGTGGGTGTCTTGTTCGCTGGGTTGTTGTTCGGGGCATTGCGTGCCGGCGGTAGAGAGATGCAGGGAGCCGCTGGAATTCCCATCGACCTCGTGCTGGTACTCCAAGCTCTGATCATTGTGATGATTGCGGCACCAGAACTCGTCAGGTCGATCTATCGAGTCAAGACACCTGACCAAGAGATCACGACCGTCACGACATCAGGGTGGGGCGGATGACAGCGATAGCCGAGGGCGCCGAGGTCACGAGCAAGCGTCGAGCGACACCAGCTGAAAAGCGGGCAACAGTGATCGGCATCGTGCTCATCGCATTGGCCGCGTTCACGTTCTGGGCGTTCGGGCTTGGGGTCACCTCTGGTCTTGAGTCAAAGTTCAACCTGTCGCTACCTGGAGCGCGATTCGACGATCTCTCATGGACCGTCAACTCTCGCATGGTCGGCTTTGTTGTATCTCTGATTCTTGCGTTCCTTGGTGGTATGACACTCCGCCGTTCCCATCTCAAGTGGACGAATCTTGGTCTTTCCATCGGCCTTGGGTTGTTTGCGTTCTCGTTCCTCACATGGGCCGCTGCCGACGGATCGTTCAGCCTCGTCGGCATGTTGACTTCAACCGTCGTGTTGTCGGTCCCCGTGACTCTCGGAGCCCTTACCGGCCTGATGTGCGAGCGGGTTGCTGTGATCAACATTGCGATTGAGGGCCAGCTGCTCACCTCTGCGTTCGTTGGCACGATCGTCGGGTCGGCTGCAGGCATCTGGGTCGGTCTCGTCGCAGCGATGCTCACGGGAGCAATTCTTGGCGCTGTTCTTGCTGTGTTGGCCATCAAGTACCGCATCGATCAGATCATCGCCGGTGTGGTAATCAACATCTTCGCTCTCGGAATCACGTCATTCCTTGCACGTCGTGTGCTTTCTGCGTCACAGGAACTCAACTCTCCCGGCCGGTTCGGCTCGATCAAGATCCCAATTCTTGGTGATATCCCGGTCATCGGTCCGATGTTCTTTGATCACAACATGTTCGTATACGTGACGTTCATCCTCGTGATAGCCCTCCACTTTGGGCTCTTCTACACACGGTGGGGCCTACGTTCGCGATCGGTTGGCGAACACCCGAAGGCGGCGGACACGGTTGGCATAAATGTGTATCGCACGCGGTATCGCAACGTGATTCTTGGTGGTCTCATCGCAGGATTTGGCGGTGCGTTCTTGACACTTGCACAGGTCTCTCGGTTCGAGGAGAACTTGACGGCGGGTATCGGGTTCATCGGTCTGGCCGCACTCATCTTTGGCCGCTGGCGGCCCCTCGGCGTCCTCGGGGCAGGTCTTGTCTTTGGATTCGCCAGAGCGCTACAGCAGAAGCTCGGCATTCTCGGAACTCCGATTCCCTCTGAGTTCCTTTCGATGACCCCGTACATCGTGACGTTGATCGTCGTGGCAGGAGTTGTTGGTAGAGCTCGGCCACCAGCCGCAGACGGTCAACCGTACATCAAGGATTGAGCGACGCTTTGCGTCGCTAGTTCTTAGTTTCTAGCGCCTAGTTTCTAGAAACCAACAACCAGAAACTAGAAACTCTCCGCGCTACTTCTGATAGCCGAAGAACTGGACGCCTTGGAGAGCGAGTTCGTTGAACGGCGGGGCTTCTCCAACTGGCTCAGCGAGGTGAGTGGTGGTGACGAATACCTTCAGCATGAAGGTCTCAAGGCTTGCGACCTTGACCCGCTGCGGCTCGTTCGAGTTCAGCAGTCTCCCACTGATCGGGACGTTGAGGTCGTTGACCTCGATCTGATAGCCCTGAATTTTGTAGTTGCGCTTGAACGCCTCTTCGTCTGCGACATTCTGGAACAGGATCTCGGTGATCTGGACGGGCGACGAGAACGTGAACTCAAGCCACGCCCCGACGCCACGGAGGCTGTTGTCATTCCAGCGGGTATCGGGATTGCCGTCGATCAAATTCTCGGGACCGAAGGAATCATCAAGTTGCGAGCTTGCCGTCACCGACGAAGGTACAAGTTCGACAGGCGCTTCGAGGATCGTGCTGCTCGTGGTCGAGCTTGACGATCCGGGGACGACTGCTTCCCCGCTGCCATCGCTTCCAAATATGTTCATCATCAGGGCGATCAGAGCGACGAGAAGCACGACGGCTGCAAGGACACCGAGGGCTCTGCCGCCTGCAGTCGAGCGGGATGGAGGCGCTGGTGCAATCGGCATCGGATCTGAACTGAGGCGTGATCCGCAGCGCTCGCAGTGGTGGTTATATGCCGGGTTCACGGCGCCACACGATGGACAATTCGTCGAAGGGCCAGCCTGATCAGTCATCGTCACATGCTGCTGGGAGACGGGGACCTCACCGGTCGTGTCGGCAGCGGATGTGCGCTGGGTACTTGGAGGAGGCGTCGCTGCAGGCGGTGGTGCTGTTGGTGTGTCCGACAGTTCAAACGGCTCGAACAGGTCGTCGAAGGAGTCGTTGTTGTCGCCTTGCATGAGTTCCTAACCGGCGTCTGAGCCCCAGACGGCTGTTCCTTCTTCGTTCGCGGGTATTGTGCCACGAATGTTGTTCTTCTCCGCGATTCGTGTCGCTGAACCCTGGACGCCGGTCTCTGTCGGGATCGGAGTCGTGCTTGCCATCCTATTGGTGGCAGGCATCGTCTGGCTCATACGACGCTCGTGAAGTGTCACAGCCACACCGTACGGTGTGTTGTATGAAAGGTAGCGCCAGAACAAACAAAGCGAGTTACTTGTGCCAGCAATGCGGCTACCGATCCTCGAAGTGGATGGGGTTCTGTCCTCAGTGCCGTTCGACGGACGCATTGGCCGAAGCCGCTCCAGTTCGTAAGGCCCACAGCGGAGGCTCAGTTGACGTCGTTGCAGCCAATGCGCCGCGGACGACGGTCAAAGACCGGAACGCGGTCGGCCTATCGGAACTCGATCGTGTGCTCGGAGGTGGACTCGTTGCTGGCGCCGCGATCCTCGTCGGTGGTGAGCCAGGAGTTGGCAAATCCACGCTGCTTCTCCAAGCGGCCGACAGTGTTGCAAGATCAATCGGCCCGGTGCTCATCGCAACGGCCGAAGAGTCGACACACCAGGTCCAGATGCGGGCCCGCCGTGTCGGAATCACATCGGACGATGTAGCGATCGCCGCGGTCCACGATGTGGATGACATCATCGCTCTCGCTTCCGAACGCTCACCGGCGTTGGTGATCGTCGATTCCATCCAGACCGTGTCAACACTCGACACGGCAGGATCGGCCGGTGGTGTGGCGCAGGTCCGGGATTCGGCGTCTCGGCTGATTACCTACGCCAAGACGAGCGGAACCCCGATTGTGCTCGTCGGACATGTCACGAAGGACGGTTCGATAGCAGGGCCGAGGACGCTCGAACATATGGTGGATGTGGTGCTGTACCTCGAGGGAGAATCGGATGCGGGGTTGCGGTTCCTTCGGTCGATGAAGAATCGATATGGGTCGGTGAATGAAGTTGGCGTCTTCGATATGACCTCCGAGGGTCTGGCTCAGGTGCCTGATCCGAGCGGCCTGTTGGTCGCCCACCGAGATGAGTCTGCGGCCGGATCAGTGTTGTTCCCGACCATCGAGGGCAAGAGACCGTTGGTGGTCGAGATTCAAGCCCTGGTCGTCGCTACGGACGCAATGCAGCCGCGCCGTTCAGTTACTGGGCTTCCACCGCAGCGAGTTCATCAGATCCTCGGCGTTCTCGCTCGGCACGGCAATGTGCCGCTCGCAAGCCGCGAGGTGTATGTCGCTGTGATGGGTGGCGTGCGGGTTACCGAGCCAGCAGCCGATCTACCTGTGGCTCTGGCAGTTGCTTCGGCTGTTCACGACGTCCCTCTCAAGCGACTGTCAGCGTGGGGAGAACTGGGACTTACCGGTGACATCCGCCCTGCGTCTCGACCTGCCGTTCGGACGGCCGAGATTGAGCGAATCTCCGCTGGCCCAATCGTTGCTCCGTCTACCGATGTGAAGCGCCTCCTTGATGCACTTCGAGCAGCCGGATTGTCTGCCGGATAACCGCGGTTACCGCGGGTTGGCGTCTCACGGACGCTGCAAACGCGACTACGATGCGCAGTAATGCCGCCTCCTACCGCTCCCATCAAGCTCCTTCGCCGATTCGCACCGGGCGCCCAGCTGCGCACTGCGGCGGAGTTGATCATGCAACAGGGGACTGGTGCGCTCGTTCTTTTCGGGTCAGGGCCGGCGGTAGATGATGTGTGCACCGGTGGGTTCAGCCTCGCAACCGCCGCCTTCACCGCTCAGCGGGTCGCCGAACTCGCCAAGATGGACGGCGGGATTGTCATCGACGACGACAAGGGTGTCATTCTTCGAGCGAACGTTCACTTCATGCCGGACGCATCTATAGCGACGGCGGAAACCGGAACCAGATTTCGCACGGCCGAGCGTCTGTCGAAGCAGACCGGTTGTCCGGTCTTGGCCGTGTCGGAGGAGACCGCCACCGTAGCGGTGGTGTTCTTCAAGAACTCTCGATTCCAGCTTCAATCGACCACCTCGCTTCTGGACGAGGCAAACCAGAGGCTGCAGTCTCTTGAACGCCTTCGTCGGCAGTTCAACGAGGCGGTTGCGCGGTTGCAGCGGTATGAAGTCGATGGCGTCGTTTCGTACAGAGAGGTCGTCGCTGTGATTCAGCGGGCGGCGATCATTCGACTGTTGTCCAGCGAGCTCGACCCGATAACCGCTGAGCTCGGAGATCAAGCTCCCGTCGTTTCGCTCCAGGCGGGTGACCTCGTCGAGGATGTTGACAGAGTGGCCGATTTGGTCAACATCGACTACCAGAGACGAAAGCCACGGCGAGGGACTTCGGTCTATCGCAAACTCGAGAACCTGAGTAGAGATGACTTGTTCGACGCTTCTGCCGTCGCTAACTCCCTGGGCTTCGTACCGATCGACGCACATGTTGAGCCGCGTGGAGCCCGAGTCCTAGCGGGGGTTCCGCGTTTGCCGGAGTCTGTCGCAGACGAGATTCTTCGCAAGTACGGTTCGTTTACGAAGTTGCGAGCAGTCACGGTCGATGCGCTTGACTCGGTTGACGGTGTTGGCCCGATGCGAGCGCAGACGATTCGGGCCTACCTTGACCGCGTCGAGGAGGCAGGACTCCTTGGTGACGTAATCACCTAAAGACCGACTGAAACACACCGACCGATACAATCTGCCGTTCTGACCAACTCTCGAGGATCTGTGGCAACAAAGAAAACCCCTGCACCCAAAGCAAGCGCGAAGAAGACTGCGGCGAAGAAGCCAGCAGCTAAGAAGGCTGCGGCTAAGAAGCCGGCTGCATCGAAGACTGCGGCGAAGAAGCCTGTAGCCAAGAAGGCGCCAGCTAAGAAGTCTGCGGCGAAGAAGGCGCCAGCTAAGAAGTCTGCGGCGAAGAAGCCAGCAGCTAAGAAGGCTGCGGCCAAGAAGCCGGCTGCATCGAAGGCTGCGGCGAAGAAGTCTGCGGCCAAGAAGCCAGCGGCGAAGAAGTCACCGGCCAAGAAGCCAGCGGCGAAGAAGTCAGCGGCCAAGAAGCCTGCGGCCAAGAAGCCTGCAGCGCCGGTCAAGTACGCCTTTGAGGTCGGCGACAAGGTCGTGTATCCGCATCACGGCGCAGCCACCATTGTCAAGAAGAAGCGGGTCAGTTTCAACGGCGAGCGCAAGGACTACTTCGTGCTTGAAGTAGCCACCGATCAGCTGACCATCAACGTGCCAGCAGAGAGCGCTCTCGAGCGTGGTGTTCGCCCGGTGATTTCAAAGAACAAGGCAAAGCAAGTTTTCGCAACGTTCAAGGACGAGCCGCAAGAGGCAGGGTCCAACTGGAGTCGTTGGTACAAGCTGCTGACGGAGAAGATCAACTCCGGCGACATCTTCCAGGTCGCCGAAGTCGTTCGCGACCTCACCTACGCACAGCAGGTCAAAGGGATTTCCCCAGCGCTGAAGCGGATGCTTGCGAAGGCCCGCCTGATCATCGTTTCAGAGCTTCGGTTCTCGCTTCACCTCAGCGAAGAGGACGCCATCAAGAAGCTCGACCGGGCGTTGCCAAAGGTCGAGGTGCCTGAAGACGAGTGATGCACACGGCGAGATCCCTGCTGTGAGGTTTGCAGCGATCGTCGTGGCGGCTGGCTCAGGTTCGCGATACGGCGAGCCGAAACACGCTCTCGTTCTCGCAGGCATCGCAGTGTGGAGACACTCAGTGAACCTCTTCGAATCCTGCGGTGTCGACGACATCGTCGTCGTTGGTGATGTCGATGGCGGCATTCCTGGGGGATTGCGACGCCGCGACTCGGTTGCAGCGGGGCTAGCGGTTGTTCCATCGGAGACCGATTGGGTGCTTATCCACGACGCCGCACGACCTCTCGCTACACCGACACTCGTTCGGCGGGTTCTGAAGGTGGCGTCATCGACTGATGCAGACGGAGTAGTGCCAGCGACGGCGGTCACGGATACGCTGAAGGAAGTTGCCGATTCGATCATTGTGGGTACCGTCGATCGCAGCCGATTGGCAGCCGTCCAGACGCCGCAGGCCTTTCGACTTGATGCGCTGCAAAGCGCACATGAGGCCAATCCGCACATCGATGCAACGGACGATGCCGCTTTGATCGAGCAGAGTGGCGGTAGCGTGGTGACTGTTCCAGGCGAGCTAACGAACGTCAAGATCACTTTTCGGGGTGACCTCGATATCGCCGAGATGATCTTGGAGAGACGCACACATGAATGACGTCCGAACCGGCTTTGGATATGACGCTCACGCCTTCGGCGGCGACGGTCCTGTCGTCTTGTGCGGCGTCTCGATTGACTATGACCGGGGCGTCATTGGCACCTCCGATGCCGACGTTGCAACCCACGCTATTTGTGACGGTCTCCTTGGGGCGGCCGCGCTCGGTGATCTCGGCCAGCACTTCCCGAGCGTCGCCGAGAGTTCTCTCGATGCAGATTCGCTTGAGATGCTCACAACGTGTGCAGACCTCGTGCGCTCTGACGGCTACTCAGTTGCGAGTATCGATGTCACGATCATCGCCCAAGAAGTGGTCGTCAGCCCACACCGCGAGCAGATGCGTCAGAAACTGGCCGACGCGGCAACCGTGCCGGTCGAGCGCATCTCCGTGAAGGCGACCACGACCGACCACCTCGGCTGGATCGGTCGCTCAGAGGGCCTCGCCGCCCACGCTGTCGTGACAATCACTCGCTGAGTCGTAGTCGGTCCGCGACCTGTCTACCGATAGCAGGGTCGTTGGTGATGACTGCGGCAACCCCTGCTCTGAACAATCGGTCGATTTCCTCCGGATCGTCGACGGTCCACACCGCCACGAGCAGTCCACGCCTCGCCGCCTCGACAACCAGCGTCTCTGGTGACTCATCGATATGCGATCGTGCCACGTTGACGGTCTGATATCCGAACCGCTGTGCCCACCGCAAGGCCGCCCCGACGAGCGTCCTGCCTGTTACGAGTTGACCGACAGCCAACTCGGGGAGGATCTTCCGCGCCCGGCGGGTGGAGAACGGATCAAAGGAAGACATGAGTATTCGAGTTGGATCGTCATGCGCCACGATCTCATCGACCGTTTGATCGACGATGAGACGCAAGGCATCAAACCCAGGCTCCAATCGGTGATTCTTGACTTCCACATTCACGAATAGCGAGGAAGGAATCGCCGCAAGTCCTTGACGCAACGTCGGGATGGAATCGTCGATGCTTTGGATTTTTGCTAGCGACGCATCAGCCAGGGGGCCGATGTCGGGGTGAGTGGGATCGTGGGCGAGAATCAGGTGGCCGTCGGCTGTGCGTCTGACATCGAGTTCTATTCCGTCGGCACCTGCGTCGACGGCTCGTCCGAACGCGTCGATCGAGTTGTCCTTGGCGTGCGCGCTGTCGCCGCGGTGGGCGTACACAAGCGGTCCCGGTCCATATGGCGTCTTCGTCATCACGGCACCGTACCGACTTCCGATCCGTGTGTGGGTACAGATCGCGTCACATCCTCACAGAACCCTGGGTACGCCCCTGGCTGTGGTGCCGGTACCATGCCGCTGATGCAGGTCTACAACACGATGGAGCGGTCGCTCGTACCTTTCGAACCCAGGGTTGCGGGGAAGGTGTCGATGTATGTGTGCGGGCCAACGGTGCAGTCAGCGCCCCACCTCGGGCACGGGCGGTCGGCCGTTGCCTTTGACGTCCTGTGGCGCTACCTCGACTTCCTTGGCTACGAGGTGACCTTTGTGCGCAATGTCACTGACGTAGAGGACAAGATCATCGCCCAGTCCAACGAGACTGGTCGGACGACCGACGAGATCGCGGCGGAGGCGTACGACGCCTTCACCAATGCCTACGACGCTCTCGGCAACCGACGTCCCACCATCGAGCCGCTCGCAACCGACAACATCGAGCAGATGATTGATCTCATCGAAGCGCTGATCGACAAGGGCATGGCTTACGAAGCGGACTGCGATGTCTACTTTTCCGTCAGATCGTTCGGTGGGTATGGAAGGCTCTCTCGTCACGACCTTGACGACCTCCGGTCGGGAGAACGCGTCGAAGTCGGTGGCCACAAGCAGGACGCCCTTGACTTCGCGCTGTGGAAGGCGGCCAAACCCGGCGAACCCTCTTGGAAGAGCCCGTGGGGTCAGGGCCGCCCTGGATGGCATATCGAGTGCTCTGCAATGGCGCGCCGGTATCTCGGGGACGGGTTTGACATCCACGGTGGTGGCACCGATCTCATCTTTCCTCATCACGAGAATGAGATCGCTCAGTCAGAGGCAGCGACGGGTACCGACTTCGCCCGCTACTGGATGCACAACGGCATGCTGACACTGACTGGCGAGAAGATGGCAAAGTCGACGGGTCATCTGATCAGTTTGTTGGATGGTCTCGAACGCTGGGACCCGATGGCGGTCAGGTTGTTCTATCTGAGAACCCACTACCGCAAACCCCTTGATTTCAGTGCGGACGCGCTTGCGGACGCCGAAGCGAGCCTCTCACGACTCAGGTCGTACCGGCGCCGTACAGCCGGTGCCGGAAAGGATTCCAGTCCCGATCCCAGCGTGCTCGACGACTTCAAAGGACACATGGACCTCGACTTGGAGGTCGCTGGTGCCCTCGGCGTCCTTTTCGACACGATTCGGACGATCAACGGCCGCCTCGATGCAGGGGAAGAGGCTTCGGAGCTCATTGCGGCTGCCGACGTGATGCTCGACGTCTTTGGCATCGACGTCGACGACGACACCGGTGTCGGTGTGGACATCGCTGATCTTGCCCGTTCCCTCGGCATTGAGGCTGACTCGATCGATGAACTGCTTGTCGCCAGGGTCCAAGCACGACTGAACAAGGAGTTCGAGCGATCCGACGCCATCCGTGACGGTCTCTCCGCTCTCGGCGTCACATTGGAGGACACAGCTGATGGCACGCGCTGGCATCGGGACTGATCTCGAAGGCTTCCACGCCGTTCGTGCGGCCCTGACCGCTGGGCGGGTGCAGAAGCTGACCGTGGAGCGAGGCAGACTTCCAAGGTCCGATATCTCGAACCTTGTCGATGACGCAAAGGCAGCGAGTATCGACGTCGCCGTTGTCGACGATGTAAGGGACTTCGCCGTAACCGGCGCGCCCCAAGGTGTCGTTGCCTCGGCACGCCCGCTCCAAACGCTCTCAATCAAGGAACTGGTACAGCGGTCAGAAGTGCCGGCCATCCTCGTCGTCGACCATGTCGAGGACCCCAGGAACATCGGTGCCGCGGCCCGATCGGCGCTCGCCTCCGGCATGACCGGCATCGTCGTATCTCACAACCGATCGGCGCCCTTGGGAGCCACGGCGTTCAAGGCAGCCGCCGGGGCGCTGGAGCTCCTACCTGTCTCCACCGTGTCATCAGTACCAGATGCCTTGAAGAGGCTCAGCCAACTCGGTGTGTGGTGTGTTGGGCTCGACGGTGCCGGTGATCGGTCCATCCTCGGGATGGACCTCCTCGCCCAGCCTGTCGCCGTGTGCGTCGGTGCCGAGGGGAGTGGGTTGTCACGGCTAGCCGCTGAACGGTGCGATGTTGTCGCCGAGATTCCCATGGCGGGTCCAGCTGAAAGCCTCAACGCGTCGGTCGCAAGTGCCATCGCGTGTTACGAGGTTGCCAGAGTCCGAGGTTGGGTATCCTGACGACTTCGCTGGCGTAGCTCAGTTGGCCAGAGCAGCCGCCTTGTAAGCGGCAGGTCATGGGTTCGAGTCCCATCGCCAGCTCGTCCCGATTCAAGTGCCGGGCAATTCGGCGTCCCCGTAGAGTTCGGGCTCCTCCCAGGCCGG
>Ga0070727_10003142_pt1 | contig 15289 bp, 13 predicted proteins | sample tdAd472_FD_66722 | JGI IMG/M metagenome (GOLD analysis project Ga0070727, IMG submission 66722) | Marine sediment microbial communities from the Atlantic coast under amendment with organic carbon and nitrate - tdAd47.2 | ecosystem: Environmental > Aquatic > Marine > Coastal > Sediment | place...
CCGCCGAGAAAGGCCTCCGGAGAGATCCACAAGGCAGCGAGCCCCGCCACCAACGGCAACACCAGGATGACCGCGAAGAATGTCCCCAGGCCGCGCTGTTGCGCCCTCGACAACGCCGTCCGACGGAATAGAAATACCTCCAGGACGGCGACATAGGCAGGCAACAGGAGGGCGGTCTGCTTGCACAGGAATCCGATGCCGGCACAGACGACGACGGCGCCGTACATGGCGGCGAGCGCTCCCCGCCCGCCCTCCTCCAGTCGCTGCCTCGCGAGAACGAACAGGATGGCGCCCGCGAGCACCCAGGTCCCCGCGAGGCTCGTCATCCGCTGCACGACGTAGAGCACGCTGGTGATCTGAATCGGATGCAGCATCCACAATCCCGCGGCAAGGGACGCGAGCAGGATCGGAGGAATCGAGGACGCGGGCCCGAGCACCCCGAGCCGTCGCCAGCGGGCAAGGACCAGACCCGCGAGAGCGAGGACCAGAAGCCCGTTCAGGGAGTGGACGGCCAAGTTGGTGAGCTTGAAGGCGAAGGGATCGAAGTGCTGGCCGGCAAGGTAGTAGTTCAACGCAAGCGTCACGTAGGCGAGTCCCCGCTCGGGATAGCCGGCCTGCGCCGCGTAGGCCGCCGCGAGGAATTGCTCGCCATCGAGCGCCGTCATTTCGAGCGCTTGGTTGCGCACGACGCGCTCGACGCTGTCGAAGATGAACACGCCATTCAGGCCCGGGGCGAACGCGACCACTGCCAGTGCGACGAGCGCCGCGGCGGCGAGGCCGACGAGGATCGGCCGTGGAACAGTTGGCGCAACGGACATTCTTTAACTAACGCGGCTCAGATGGGTGCTTCGTCACCGAAGTCCAGCTCCGGCGCCGGCTCCAGCGCCCCGAGGGCCGCCGCGACTTCCCGGCGCCTGGAATCGGCCTCCAGCTCCTGCCACGTGGGCCTGCCTCGTCCGTGCATGGGCACGAGCCGCGCGGAGCGCAGCGCCGAGTGGGGTAGCGGATCACCATCGATGACCGAGACCACCGCCGACCGATCGTTACACAGGAGCACCATGTCGCAACCGGCTCCAAGGGCCACCGCCACCTGTTCCGGGGCGCCGCCGTCCAGGGCCGCGCCCGCCATGCCGAGGTCGTCGCTGAACACGGCACCGGCGAAGCCGAGCTCGCTGCGCAAAATCTGCGTGAGCCAGCGCCACGAATAGCCGGCCGGGCGCGGGTCCACCCGGGGATAGACCACGTGGGCGGCGAGCACCGCGGACAAGCCGTAGTGAATCATGCGCTCGAATACCAGCATGTCCGCATCACGCAGGGTTTCCAGATCCCTGTCGTCCACCGGCAGCATCAGATGGGAGTCCCCCTCCACGCTGCCGTGTCCGGGGAAATGCTTGCCGACGGCGCGCATGCCGGCGTCGCCCATGCCGTTCATGAATGCGCGGGCCAGTATCGCCACCACCTCCGGCTGCCGATGCAGGGCGCGGTTACCGATGACGACGCTCTCCCGGGTACGCAGGTCCAGCGCCGGCGCGAAGCTGAAATCCACCCCGCAGGCGCGCAGCTCCACCGCCATGAGCCAGCCGCCGTCCCGGGCCAGCGCGCGCCCCCGATGGGCGTCGGCGTCGTAGACCGTCCCGAAGCACGCCGGCGCCGGCAGAGGGGTGAAGCCTGCACGGAAGCGCTGCACCCGCCCGCCTTCCTGATCCACCGCGATCAGGAGACGGGGTTCGCGGACGGCGTGAATGTCCGCCGCCAACGCTTCGAGCTGGCGCGGCTCCGCGTAGTTGCGATCGAAGAGTATGACGCCGCCGATGGCGGGATGGCCCAGCAGCTCGCGATCCCCGGCGTCCAGACGCACCCCGGAGATGCCGACCATGAGCGGCCCCAGGGCCACCTACGCGCCCTCCCCTCGCCAATGAACCGGCCCGCACAGCATGTCGCTAAGTCTAGCCCGCATATTGCGCCGCAACGGGCGCCCGCCAGGACGGCAATCACACGGGCGTCTGGACGTCCCTGCGCGCCTGATAGGAGAAGTGTCGGGCGAATGCGGCCACGAAGCGGCGGCCGGTCTCCTCCAGAGTCCAGGGGATGCCGAGATCCCGCAGCCGGGTGACTTCGAGGCCCCGGTAACCGCAGGGTTCGATGCCCTCGTAGGGCCCTAGATCCATATCCACGTTAAGGGACAGCCCGTGGTAGGAGCAGCCGTTGCGGATGCGCAGGCCCAGGGCGCAGACCTTGCGGTCCGCCACATAGACGCCGGGGGCACGGTGGCGCCGCTCACCGTCGACGCCCTCCGCCGCCAGGATGTCGATGACGCACTGCTCGAGCCCCGCCACCAGTTGGCGCACCCCGAGCCCCCGCCGGCGCAGGTCCATGAGCACGTAGGCGACCAGCTGCCCGGGGCCGTGATAGGTCACCTGGCCGCCGCGGTCGCTCGCGACCACGGGGATATCACCGGCGTCGAGCAGATGCTCGCGTCTGCCCGCCTGACCCAGGGTGTATACCGGCGGGTGTTCCACCAGCCACAGCTCGTCGCCGCTGTCTTCGTCCCTCGCGTCGGTGGCGTGACGCATTCTCTGCCAGGTATCAGCGTAGTCCCCGAGTCCCAGGGTGCGGACTGTCAGATCACTCCTGGAAGTCAGTCGATCTCTCCGCGCATCAGGCGTTGCTTGTAGTCCTGGAAGAGCCCGTTCACCCGCTGCCACAACGGTCCCGGCTCACCTTCTCCCACCGCCTCACCGTCGAGTCGCACCACCGGCGCCACCTCCTTCGTGGAGCTCGTCACCCAAATCTCCGCGGCGGTGCGAAGATCCGCTTCCGGGATCGCCTCCTCCCGGACCTCGATGTCCGCGGCCGCCATCAGCTCGATGAGCAGGTCCCGGGTGATGCCGCCGAGGATGTGCGCGCTCTTCGGTGGCGTGCGCAAGGCGTCGCCAGCCGCCACGAACACGTTTGTGGCCGAGCCCTCGGTCACCTCGCCGTCGCGCACCATGATCGCCTCCGAGGCCCCGAAATCCTCGGCCTCCTGGCGCATGAGCACGTTGGGCAACAGCGCGACGGACTTGATGTCGCAGCGGGTCCAGCGAATGTCGGGCCGGGTAATGACGTGCAAGGGTCGCGTCTGCGGATCGGTATTCAACGCCTTGGACATGGCAAACACCGTGGGCAACGCGGCCGGCGGAAACGCGTGATCCCGAGGGGCCGCGCCTCGGGTGACCTGCACATAGACGGCCTGGTGGCCGCCGCCGTTGCGCTCGACGATACCCTCGAGCAGCGCCTTCCAGCCTGCACGATCAAGGGGATCGACGATTCGAACCGCGGCGAGACTTCTCTCGAGCCTCTCCAGGTGCTCATCGGCGCGGAACGGCCGTCCCCCGTAGACGGGAATCACTTCGTAGACACCGTCGGCGAACAGGAAGCCGCGGTCCAGCGGCGATATGCGCACGTCCGCGAGTGGCTGGTATTCCCCATCGAGGTACGCGATCGTCATGGCAGCCTTCCCTTATTCGAACCAGAGCTTGACGTAGTCGCTCATGCGTCGCCACAGCCCTCCCTTCGGCACCTCGCCCAGCGCCACGAGGGGGCGCTCGGCGACGGCCTCGCCGTTCAGGGAGACCGTGACGGTGCCGAGGCCCTGGCCGGCGACGACCGGCGCGAGGATTTCGGATCGCGGGACCGCGTTGGTGGCGAGCTTCTTGAACTCACCCCGCGGCACGGTGAGGTAGAGGTCCTCGGCGACGCCGGCTTCCAGCTGGGGGGACTCGCCCTGCCAGACACGCACCTGAGTGATGGGCACGCCACCCTCGAACACGAGGCTGGTCTCGAAGAATCGAAACCCGTAGCCGAGCAGCGCCTGGGTCTCGGTGAGACGGGACTCCTCGCTCGCGGATCCCAGCAGCGCCGATACGAGACGCATGCCGTCTGCTTTCTTTGACGCCACCAGGCAGTAGCCAGCCGCCTCGGTATGCCCGGTCTTGACGCCGTCGACGGCGTCGTCGCGCCGCAGCAGCGGGTTGCGGTTGTACTGCTTGATGTCGTTCCAGGTGTACTCCCGCACCGCGTGCAGGGGATAGTGGGCGGGGAAGTCACGAATGAGCGCGGCCGCCATGGTGGCCATGTCCCGGGCGGTCGAGTAGTGATCCTTATGGGGCAGCCCCGACGCGTTGACGAAGTGCGAATCCGTCATGCCCAGCTTCCTGGCGTACTGATTCATCAGATCGGCGAACGTGGACTCGTCTCCCGCGACGAACTCCGCCAGGGCCACGCTGGCGTCGTTGCCCGACTGGATTATAACGCCCTTTAGCAGGTCCTCGACGGGGACCTCCGTATCCACCCGGATGAACATTTTCGAGCCGCCCATCTTCCAGGCCTTCTTGCTGATGAGAACGGGATCTTCCAGAGAGAACTTGCCCTGCCCGAGCTCGGCGAGGACCACGTACACGGTCATCATCTTGGTGAGGCTCGCCGGCTCCACGGCCTCGTCGGCATTGACCTCCACCAGCACCCGACCGCTGTCATAGTCCTGGAGGATGTAGGAACGCGCCTTGATCTGCGGAGGCGTCGGATTCAATACCGCGGCAGTCGCCAACGGCAGGGCCGATGGCAGGGCCAACAGGGCAAATAGACCCAGGGCGATTAACCCATGGGCGGCTGTCGAAATTCTCCTCACACGCTGAACTCCCGTTCGATTCTCACTCGATGATGATTCGCGGCTCTTCATGGCCGAGATCCGTTATCCGCTGCGCCAGGCGGTCGGCCTTGGTGACGTCGGGGATCGGCCCGACCCGCACGCGATAGGTGATTCTTCCACCGATCTGCACCGGCTGGATGTTGACCGGGCCGCCGGAAACGCTCTGCATCTTCCACTTCATCTGCTCGGCGTTGGCACGCACGCTGAACGACCCTGTCTGCAGGTAGAGCTGCACGGGTCCGTCCGAAGGGGCGGATGCCGAGGTCGCGGCCATCACGGGCTCCGGCGCGCGGGGGTCGAGCGCCGTCACCTCCACGTAGCCCGTGCCCTTACCCAGGATGCCGAGCTTCCAGGCGGCGGTATAGGACAGATCGATGATGCGATTGCTGTGGAACGGGCCGCGGTCATTGACCCGCGTGACGATGCTGCGGCCGTTATTCAGATTCGTCACCCGCACATAGGTCGGCAACGGCAGTGTCTTGTGCGCCGCCGTCATGGCATACATGTCGTAGGGCTCGCCGCTCGACGTGCGGCGCCCGTGGAATTTGGTCCCGTACCAGGAAGCAACGCCACGCTCGCTGTACCCGTCGCTCGTGTCGAGGGTGTAGTAGCGCTTCCCGAGCACCTTGTAGGAGCGGGGGTTGCCGTAGCGGCTCCTGGGCTCGACCCGCGGCACGGCGTCGGGGACCGAGGACACGTCGACGCTCTCCCTGGGGTAGCCGTCGTCGACGGTGGCGCGGCCGCAGGCCGCCAGCAACAGGGCGATGACGGCGACGGCCGGGAAGCGCGCAACGGAGCGGCGGGGAGTCACCCCGCGTCCCGCCTCACCCTTCCACACCGCTGTATCTCTTGCGGATTTCCTGAGCAAGCTGGAACACCGCCATGGCATACAAGCTGCTGTGATTGTAACGGGTTATGGCGTAGAAGTTCTGCAGCCCCACCCAGTGCTCCGTGTCATTCTTGTTGGCGAACTCGATGAGCGCCCCCGGAGCCTCGTTGTCGCTGGCGTAGAGCACGATCACGCCGAAGTTGTCCATGTCCGATACCGGCGTGTTGGGCTTCAGGCCCTTCTTCACGAGCACCTTGTACTGCTCGCCGCTGACGCTCGCGGGGAGCGCGATGGCCTCGTCCCGACGCCAGCCGTGGACCTTGAGATAGTTGGCGACGCTGCCGATGGCATCGCTCTCGTTCGTCAGCAGATCCCGCACGCCGTCGCCGTCGAAATCAACTGCGTAGCGCCGGTAGCTGCTGGAGATGAACTGGGGGATGCCCATGGCGCCGGCGTAGGAGCCCTTCACCTTCGGCGTATCAAAGCTCTCCTGTCGGGAAAGAACCAGGAACTCCTCGAGCTCGCGCTTGAAGAACTTGCTGCGCTTGGGGTAACGAAATGCGAGCGTCGACAGGGAATCCAGTACCAGGTACTTGCCCTTGCGCGTGCCATAGAAGGTCTCGACGCCGATGATGGCGACGATGATCTCCGGCGAGACCCCGTACTTTCGGGATGCCTCGTCGAGGGTCTTCGCGTGGGCGCGCCAGAACTGCTCGCCCTTCGCGATGCGGCTCTCGGTCAGGAATATCGGGCGATACTGGTACCAGTCCAACGACTCCGCGGGACGCTGGATGGCCTCCAGGATGTCCGGGCGCACCCGCACGCCGCCGAGGATGCGCTCGAGCTGGTCACTCTCGAACCCGTGGCGCGAGACCATATCGTTCACGAAAGGGGCGATCTCGGTGTCCGGGTCGAGCCGCTCCGGGGTCCCGGATTGCACCGGCGTGCCGGAGCAGGCGAGCAAGCCGATGAAGCCGAGCAGGAGGCCCGGCTGGCGCACGGGCCGCAGCCAGCGCGCGAGGCCCCCCGCGGGCATATTCATGGCGATCCTCATACTCCGCGAACGGCCCTGTTCATTCCGAGATCAAGCGCCTGTGGGTGTGGAGCGACATGAGAATTCCGAACGCGGCCATTACGGTGACGAGCGAGGTGCCTCCATAGCTCAAGAGCGGCAACGGTAATCCAACCACGGGCAAAAGCCCACTTACCATTCCGATATTGACGAAAACATAGACGAAAAACGTCAGAACCAGGCTGCCGGCCAGGAGCCGCGCATAGGAATCCTGGGCCTGGGATGCGATGAACAGACCCCGGAACACGACCGCGAGGTAGGCGGCGATGAGGATCAGTACACCAGACAGCCCGAACTCCTCGCTGAATACCGCAAAGACGAAATCCGTCGACCGCTCGGGCAGGAAATCCAGCTGGGATTGTGTCCCGTTCAGCCATCCCTTTCCATAGGTCCCACCGGAGCCGATCGCGATCTTTGACTGGATAATGTGGTAGCCGGTTCCCAGGGGATCCTGCTCCGGGTTGAGAAACGTGAGGACCCGCTGGCGTTGGTAGTCATGCATCATGTACCACATTACCGGCGCGCCCGCGGACGCGAGAATCGCGCATGCCGTGATCAGGCGTACGCTGATCCCACCGAGGAACAGCACGAACGCGCCGGAGCACGCGATCAGCAGCGCGGTTCCCAGATCCGGCTGGCGCGCGATCAGCAGGGTCGGCACAACCACGAGGACGCCGGCCACGAGGATGCGCATGAACGACGGAGGCAGCGCGCGCCCGCCGAGATAGTAGGCCACCATCATCGGCACGGTAATCTTCAGCATCTCCGAGGGCTGGAAGTTCAGCGGACCGATTCTTATCCATCTCTGGGCACCCTGGGCCACGTCGCCGAAGGCCAGCACGGCGACCAGCAGCACGATTCCGATGGCGTAGAGCCAGGGAGTCCAGAAGAACAGGTGCCGCGGCGAGACCTGGGCGAGCACGAACATGGCCGTGAAGGCCACGGCCAGGCGAATGCCCTGGCGGGTGAGCAGGTTCATATCCTGGCCCCCCGCGCTGTAGAGGACGGCGAGCCCGATGCCCGAGAGCACCAGCAGGCCCAGCAGCAACGGAATGTCGATGTGCAGGCGCTGGGCGAGGGTGCGCCGATCGTGCATGGCAGTGGACGACGGCGACAGAGAGCCGTAGGGGGTCCAGAGTGGTTGCAGCTCGCTCATTGCCGCGATGCCTGCGGGGCGGCCAGGCCGGGGACCTCGGCGGCGGTGAGGATGAGTTGCTCGTCATCCTCCTCGAGCACCTCCTGGAAGTAGTGGTCCATCACCCTGCGGGCGATGGGCGCGGCGGTCTTGCTGCCGCTGCCGCCGTTCTCCACCAGCACGGCGACGGCGATGCGCGGATTGTCCACCGGCGCGAAGGCCACGAACAGCGCGTGGTCACGGAGCTTCTTGTCGATCTTCTCCGCGTCGTACTCCTCGTCCTGTGCGATGCCGAAGACCTGCGCGGTGCCGGTCTTGCCCGCGATGCGATAGGTCGCGCCCTTACCGATGCGCCGCGCGGTTCCCTTCGGGCCGTGCACCACATCGGCCATGGCATTGATGACGACCTGCCAGTTCGTCTCCAGATTGGGCGCGATGGTGTCCATGGTCTCCGGCACCAGATCCACGCTGCTCTGGGTCGCCGTGTCGTCGCGCCGCAGTACGACCTGGGGACGCAAGCGCACGCCCCGGGTGCTCAGCGTCGCCGTGGCCATGGCGAGCTGCAGCGGTGTCGCCAGGGTAAATCCCTGGCCGATGCCGGTGATCAGTGTCTCGCCGGGGAACCACGCCTGACCCTTGGCTCTTCGCTTCCACGCCTCGGAAGGCATGAGGCCCGCGCTCTCGCCGTGGAGATCGATTCCCGTGCGCGCACCGAACCCGAACAGGGCCAGGTAGTCGTGCATCTCGGTGATCCCCATCTGCTGGGCCAGCGCGTAATAGTACACGTCGCAGGATTCGACGATGGAGCGGGTGACGTCCACCTTGCCGTGACCCCACTTCTTCCAGTCCCGGTAGCGGCGCTCGCGGCCGGGAAGCCGGAACCACCCCGGGCAGAAGATCTCGTGATCCGCCTCGACGTGCTCGTGCTCGAGTCCGGCCAGGCCCATGAATGGCTTCACCGTCGACCCGGGGGGATACTGTCCGTTGAGGGCACGGTTGAACAGCGGCCGCTCGGGGGACGCCAGCAGGTTCCGATAGCTCTTCGAGTCGATGCCGTCGACGAAGGGATTCGGGTCGTAGACCGGCGTGCTGGCGAAGGCGAGCAATCCGCCGGTGGCCGGGTCCACGGCGATCACGGCGCCGTTCTCGAGGCCCAGCGCCCGCTCGGCGACCGCCTGCAGGGATGAATCGACCGTGAGGTAGAGGTTGTTGCCCGGCACCGGGTCGCTGCGCTCGAGTACCCGCAGGATGCGTCCCTGGGCGTTGGTCTCCACATGCTGGAACCCGGGCTTGCCGTGGAGCAGCGATTCGTAGGCCTGCTCGACACCGGTCTTGCCGATGTGGGTCGTGCCGCGGTACTCCGCGGCGTCCACCCTCTGCAGATCCTCCTCGTTCATGCTGGCGACGTAGCCGAGGAGGTGGACGGCGGACGCGCCGAGGGGATAGCTCCGGGTCAGGCGCGCATGCACGTCGGCGCCGGGAAATCGGTGCCGATTGACGGAGAAGCGCGCGACCTCCTCCTCGTTCAGGCGGAAGCGCAGGGGCACGCTCTGAAAGCGGCGCTTCTTCTTCAGCATCTTGCGAAAACGCTCCCCGTCCTCGTCGCTGATCTCCACCAGCTCGCCGAGCTCCGCCAGCAGCGCCTGCATGTCCTCGACGTTCTCGGGGACCACCTCGAGGGTGAAGGTCGGGGTGTTCTGGGCGAGCTCCACGCCGTTGCGGTCGTAGATGAGACCGCGGGTCGGCGCGAGGGGGACGATCTTGACGCGGTTGTTCTCGGAGAGCGTGCTGAAGTGCTCGTACTCCATCACCTGGAGCTGGGCCATACGCAAGACCAGCAGTCCCGCGAGAACCAGGATGCCGAAGCAGGCAGCGATCACCCTGCCCCGGACGATGCGCGCCTCCCGGGCGGGATCCTTGATGGTGTGAAGGGGCTTCATGCCACCTGATAGCGGCGGCGCACGTCGCGCAGCACGATGAAGATCCACGGCCACAGCAGCATGCTCACCAGCGGCGCGGACCAGTAGGCGGACGCGAGCACCGGTAGACCCTGGATGCCGGTGATCCAGAGGATCAGCGCCTGGTAGAGAAATACCAGCCCGAAGACGCTCACACTCTGCTGCCAGATGGGCAGCACGCGCACTTGACGGTGAAAGCGGTGGGCGACGAAGGCGACCACCGCCAGCGCCAGCGCGTGCTGGCCGAGCAGCGTGCCGGTCAGCACGTCCAGGAAGAGCCCCAGCGTCCAGCCCATGATTATGCCCGTATAGCTCGGCGCCGCCATGCACCAGTAGATGAGCACCAGCGCGACCCAGGCGGGCCGCCACAACGCCGCCCACGCGGGCATGGGGAGCGCCGTCAACATGAGTGCCACCAGGAAGCTCAGCGCGATGGCGATGTAGCCGGCGCGGGTCTCACTCATTCGGCGTCCTCCGCGTTGGCGGGCATGTGGTCGCTTTCCTGGCTCGTTTGCGACGGCCACACGAGCAGTACCTCGCGGTTGCGCTCGAGCCGCGCGCTCGGCTGCACCGTCACCGTGGCGAAGGGTCGGCCGCGATTGCGCTCGATGTTGACGATGCGCCCGACGGGATACCCGGCGGGGAAGCGCCCGCCCAGCCCGGAGGTCACGAGCACGTCGCCGATACGCACGTCCGAGTTGTTGGGGAGGTGCGCGAGCTCCAGCTGATTGAGCGGACCGCTGCCGACGGCGAGCGATCGCAGCCCGCTGCGATGATTCTGTACCGGCAACGCGTGGCTGGGATCGGTGATGAGGAGCGCGTTGCTCGAGAACGGCGCCACGTGCACGACCTGGCCCATGACGCCGTTGGAGTCGATGAGCGACTGGCCTACCTCGACGCCGTCCCGGGATCCCTTGTTGAGCACGATGCGGCGGCTGTAGGGATCCATGTCCACCGACAGGAGCTCGGCGACCAGCACGCGCTCGCCGACCTTCGCCGACGAATCCAGGAGGTTTCGCAGGCGCCGGTTCTCGGCTTCCAGATCGGCGAACTTTTCGAGACGCGTATCCAGCAGGAACTGGTTCTCGCGCAGACGGTTGTTCTCGGCGATGAGCCGGTGACGGGAAGAGAAGTACTCCGCCATCCAGTTGCCCGCCTGAATGGGCAGGTCGACGGCGACCTGGAGCGGATAGACGAGAGTGCTGAGAACGCTGCGCACGGCCTCGAGGTGCTGGGCGCGATGATCCACCGTCATGAGCACCACGGATACCACGGTGACGGCGATCAGACGGGTCAGCGATGCAGACCCGCGATCGAACAGTCGATTATTCGGCTTGATGATCTCGCTCCAACCGAGTGCCGCCCCAAGTGTCGTCAATCAGTGGCCGAGTCGGCGTGCCGCGAGCCGGACTCAGCCGCTCACTCTAACGCAAAGACATCGACGCCCTTCTCGTCGACCATTTCGAGCGCGCGCCCACCGCCCCGCGCGACGCAGGTCATCGGATCCTCGGCGATGATCACCGGTATACCCGTCTCCTCCATGAGGAGGCGATCCAGATCCTTCAGAAGCGCGCCGCCGCCGGTGAGCACCATGCCGCGCTCCGCGACATCGGCGCCGAGCTCCGGGGGCGTCTGCTCCAGGGCCGTCTTGACGGCACTGACGATGCCGGAGAGGGGCTCCTGGAGGGCCTCGAGAATCTCGTTGCTGTTGAGAACGAAGCTGCGCGGAATGCCTTCGGCAAGATTGCGGCCGCGCACGTCTATCTCCTTCACTTCACTCCCGGGATAGGCGGAGCCCACCTCGTGCTTGATTCTCTCCGCCGTCGCCTCGCCGATGAGGGTGCCGTAGTTGCGGCGGATGTAGTTGATGATCGCCTCGTCGAATCGATCGCCACCGATGCGCACCGACTCGGAGTAGACGATGCCGTTCAGCGAGATGACGGCGACCTCCGTCGTGCCGCCGCCGATGTCGAGTACCATGGAACCGCTCGCCTCGCTCACGGGCATGCCGGCGCCGATAGCCGCCGCCATTGGTTCCTCGATGAGAAACACTTCCCGGGCCCCGGCTCCCGCCGCGGACTCGCGGATGGCCCGCCGCTCTACCTGCGTCGATCCACAGGGCACGCACACCAGCACCCGCGGACTCGGACGCAGGAACTTGTTCTCGTGAGCCTTGTGAATGAAGTGCTGAAGCATCTTCTCGGTGACGGTGAAGTCCGCGATGACGCCGTCCTTGAGCGGACGGATGGCCATGATGTTGCCGGGCGTGCGCCCGAGCATGCTCTTCGCCGACTCACCCACCGCGGCGATGTTCTTGGTGCCGCCGGGGCCGCGCTCCTGGCGGATGGCCACCACGGAAGGCTCGTTCAAGACGATGCCTTTGCCGCGCACGTAGATGAGGGTGTTGGCTGTACCGAGATCGATGGAGAGATCGTTGGAAAAAAGCCCACGAACGCGCTTGAACATCAGGACCTACCTTGGCTGGGGGTGGCGATTACCAATGGCTTGGTTCGCCGAGTATAATTCGGCCGCACACTGGACTCTGTCGCGACATGGATGGGCGCGTTGAAGGCTCGTCTGAGTGGGCAATAGAAACCAACGGAAATCCCCCTAAATCTAGCAGCGGGCCTCGTTTTCATCAAGTAATATAGGCAGTTAACCAGCCTACCTAACGGGTATTCGTAGCATGGCCATCGACCGGGACGAGATCGCGCGCATCGCCCACCTGGCACGCCTCGAGGTGAGCGACGAGGCCGCGGCCGAGGCCGCCGGTGAGCTCTCGACGATCCTCGACTTCGTAGGCCGAATGAATGCCGTCGACACCACGGGGGTGACGCCGATGGCCCATCCCCTGGACGCGAATCAGCGGCTTAGAGAAGACCAAATCACGGAATCCGACCGCCGCGCCGAGTTTCAGGCCGGCGCCCCGGCCGTGGAAGACGGACTCTACCTGGTTCCCAAGGTCATCGAGTAGCACCGGGTAGCACCGGGCCGGCCACCGGCTCCGGGCCCTCCGGCGCCCCCGCGAACCCTGACTATTCATCGGCCCCCGAAGTCCCGACCTTGAGCGACGACATGCACGAAAAATCCGTACGCGAGCTGCAGCGGGGCCTGCGGGACCGGGCGTTCTCCAGCGTCGAGCTCGTGGAGGCCTTCCTGGTCCGCATCGAGGCCCGGGATCCGGGCCTGAACAGCCTCGTTACCGTGACCGGCGAGCAGGCCCTCGCCCGGGCCAGGGACGCTGACCGGCGCCTCGCCGCCGGTGAGGACAGCCCCCTGACGGGCATCCCGCTGGTGCACAAGGACATCTTCTGCACCCGGGGCGTGCGCACCAGCTGCGGGTCGCGGATGCTGGACAACTGGCTCGCCCCCTACGACGCCACCGTGGTGGAGCGCCTGGAGGCGGCCGGCGCCTGCATGCTCGGCAAGACCAACATGGACGAGTTCGCCATGGGCTCGTCCACCGAGAACAGCTACTACGGCCCCACCCGCAATCCCTGGGACCGGTCCCGGGTCCCGGGGGGCTCCTCCGGGGGCTCTGCGGCGGCGGTGGCGGCGCGGCTCTCACCGCTGGCCACCGGCACGGACACCGGCGGGTCCATTCGCCAGCCCGCGGCCATGTGCGGCATCACCGGCATCAAGCCCACCTACGGGCGGGTCTCCCGCTACGGGATGGTGGCCTTCGCCTCGAGCCTGGATCAGGGCGGGGTGCTCGCCAGGAGCGCCGAGGATGCCGCCTTCGGACTCGCCGCGATGGCGGGATTCGACCCCCGGGATTCCACCAGCATCGACCGGCCGGTGGACGACTACCCGGCCATGCTCGACGGGGACCTCTCGGATCTGCGCATCGGCGTGCCGAAGGAGTACTTCGGCCAGGGCCTCGACTCCGGCGTCGGGGACCGGGTACGGGAGGCCCTGGACGCCTACCAGGGTCTCGGGGCGACCCTGGTGGACGTGAGCCTCCCCCACGCGGATCTCTGCATACCGGTCTACTACGTCGTCGCGCCGGCAGAGTGCTCGTCGAATCTCTCCCGCTACGACGGCGTGCGCTTCGGGCACCGCGCCGAAGGCGCATCGGATCTCCTGGACATGTACAAGCGTACCCGCAGCGAAGGCTTCGGCGCCGAGGTTAAGCGCCGCATCCTGGTAGGCACCTACGTGCTGTCGGCAGGTTACTACGACGCCTACTACCTGAAGGCCCAGCAGCTGCGCCGGCGCATCAGCGAGGACTTCCAGAAGGCCTTCGCCGAGGTGGACGTCATCATGGGACCCACCACCCCCGGCACCGCCTTCCCCATCGGCGAGAAGGTCGACGACGCGATCACCATGTACCTCTGCGACGTCTTCACCACCGGCGTCAATCTGGCCGGCCTTCCCGCCGCGTCCATCCCGGCGGGCTTCGCCGACGGCCTCCCCGTGGGGCTTCACATCATCGGCAACTACTTCCAGGAGGCGCGCCTGCTGAACGCCGCGCACCAGTACCAGCAGGCCAGCGACTGGCACCTGCGCTCACCGGCGGATATCGGGTGAACGAGATGCAGTGGGATCCCGTCATCGGTCTGGAGATTCACGCCCAGCTGGCCACCAGGAGCAAGATCTTCTCCGGTGCCTCCACCGCCTACGGGGCCGAGCCGAACACTCAGGCCTGCGCGGTGGATCTCGGGCTCCCTGGGGTGCTGCCGGTCCTGAACGCCGAGGTGGTGCGCATGGCGATCATGTTCGGTCTCGCCGTCGACGGGAACGTTGCCGAACACTCGGTGTTCGCCCGCAAGAACTATTTCTACCCCGATCTTCCCAAGGGTTATCAGATAAGCCAGTACGAGCTGCCCATCGTCCATGGCGGGCACCTGGACGTCACGCCGGATGACGGCGAGCCGTTCACCGTCGGCATCACACGGGCGCATCTCGAGGAGGATGCCGGCAAGTCGCTGCATGACGCGTTCCAGGGGATGACGGGGATCGATCTCAATCGCGCCGGCACCCCGCTCATCGAGATCGTCTCCGAACCGGACATGGGCTCGGCGGCCCAGGCGGTCGCCTATATGCGCAAGATCCACACCATCGTGCGCTATCTCGGCATCTGCGACGGCAACATGCAGGAAGGATCCTTGCGCTGCGACGCCAACGTCTCGGTCCGGCCCTCGGGCTCAACGACCCTCGGAACCCGCGCTGAGCTCAAGAACCTGAACTCATTCCGCTTCGTGGAGCGCGCCATCGAGATCGAGATCGAGCGCCAGATCGAGGTCTTGGAGGGCGGCGGTACCGTCGTGCAGGAGACCCGCCTGTACGACGAGGTCCGGGACGAGACCCGTTCCATGCGCAGCAAGGAGGAAGCCGAGGACTACCGCTACTTCCCGGATCCGGACCTGCTGCCGGTGGTGACACCCAGGGAAAGCGTGGAGGCGATTCGTGCGACGCTGCCGGAACTGCCCGACGCGCGGCGTAATCGTTTCGCGGCTCAATACGGCCTCAGCGCCGAGATTGCGGATCAACTGACCGCGTCCCGGGACGTGGCGGACTATTTCGAAGCTGTGCAGGCCGGCGCCGGAGTCGACGCCAGACTCACCGCCAACTGGATCACCGGGGAGCTGACAGCCCATCTCAA
>Ga0070727_10003144_pt1 | contig 15282 bp, 10 predicted proteins | sample tdAd472_FD_66722 | JGI IMG/M metagenome (GOLD analysis project Ga0070727, IMG submission 66722) | Marine sediment microbial communities from the Atlantic coast under amendment with organic carbon and nitrate - tdAd47.2 | ecosystem: Environmental > Aquatic > Marine > Coastal > Sediment | place...
AGCCGCGTGTCTGACCACACCGCCAATGCAGTAGGAGTCGTTGAGCTAGCCGGCACCGAGACTCTTCCGATGCCTCGCCCCGCAGGACTGACCGCTTCGAGTGCAACGAGGGCGTCGTCGATCCCGGGCACCGACCCGGGAACCCCGCAGACCCAAATAGTTGGGCTGGCAGCCGGCAATCGATCGAGATCGACGGTGTGTGCGTAGAGGTTCCCGTTCTGGTCTGAATGTAGATCGAGAAAGCCGTCGGTTGAAGGCGGCATAGGGAGCGGAGTAAAGCCCGAGTCGTTCAGAGTATAAGGCTGTGGAAAAGAAAGTGGGTCATCAGGGTTCAGTAAAACAGCACCGACGATCGTCTTGTCGGGCAGAAAGAACGGAAGAATGGCTCCATAATCTACACCCGGACGGTTTTGAGTTTCTTCAAACACCCACGCCTCGATCTCCTTCAAAGGTTGTCCTTCGGCAGTAGAGAGCGTGAAAAAACTAAGGATCAGACCGAGTCCATGGAGAGTCGTATATTTTGACATTGTTGTGTCCCCTTGTGGTATATATCTGTTGAATTTGTATCGGAGGCTCAGTTGGGGAAAGCACCAGATTTCACGACAAGAACCAACTGGCCGTCCTTCTCGACTCTGGTACCCTGACGGTCCATGCACGATCCGAAGTCACCCATGCCACTGCGTCTCGCCTCGATCGCGGCGGGTCCTGTCATGGCTTTGGTGGTCTATGCGTTGCTTGCCAATTCAGGATTGGACAACGCCCCGCGAGCCGTCGCGGGCTTTGGTGTCTGGATGGCGATCTGGTGGATGACCGAGGCTGTCCCGCTGGCGGTGACGAGCCTGCTCCCCATCGTCCTGTTTCCATTGGCGGGCGTGCAGGAGATCAGGGATGTCGGGCCGTCGTACGCGCACCCGCTGGTCATGCTTTTCTTCGGCGGGTTCGTGCTCGGGCTGGCAGTCGAGAGGTGGGGGCTGCACAAACGCATCGCCCTGACGACCGTGCTCATCGTCGGCACCAAGCCCACAAGGCTCATCGCGGGATTCATGATCGCCACCGCGCTGCTGAGCATGTTCATCTCCAACACCGCCACGGCGATCATGCTCCTGCCCATCGCGGTCAGCGTGATCGGGCTGCTCGATAGATTGCACGAGAGCGAGGGCGGCATGGGGCTCAACTTCCCCGCGGCCCTGCTGCTGGGGATCGCTTATGCAAGCTCGATCGGGGGCGTCACCACCATCACGGGCACGCAGCCAAACATCATGCTCATCGGGTTCCTCGCCGAGCGCGGCGTGGAGATTTCCTGGGCGCAGTGGCTGCCGCTCGGGGCGGTGCTGACCGGAAGCATGCTCCCGCTTGCGTGGCTGATCCTGACGAAATTCGCGCTGCCTCTGCGGATCGCATCCGTGCCGGGCGTGGGCACGATGCTGCGCGAAGAACTGCGCAAGCTCGGCCGCATCGGGCGGGGTGAGTGGACGATCATCACGGTTTTCTCATTCGTGGCCATCGGCTGGATCACGCGCGTGCCGGTGACGGACAAGCTGGCCGGTATGGGTCACGAGTGGATGGCGGATCGTTTGACGATGCTTGGCGATCCGGGCATAGCGATGATCGGGGCTGTGGCGCTCTTTGCGATCCCGGTGCACCCGAGCCGACGGGAATTCGCGATGGACTGGCGCACGATGTCCAAGATGCCGTGGGATGTGCTGCTGCTCTTCGGCGGGGGTCTGGCGCTGGCGGCCGCGATGAAAGCCACGGGCCTGGACAGCGCCATCGGCAATTCGCTGACGGGGCTCAACGGCGTTCCGCCGATCGTGCTCGTGCTGATTGCTTGCACAACCGTTATTTTCCTGACCGAGCTGACGAGCAACACGGCGACCACAGCCGCGTTCGTGCCCATCCTCGGCTCGGCGGCCCCGGCTCTGGGGATCCACCCCGTTCTGATGATGGTCCCGGCTGGCGTGGTTGCCAGCTACGCGTTCATGCTCCCCGTCGCCACGCCGCCCAACGCGATCGTCTTCGGCTCGGGACGGCTGTCGATCGGGCAGATGGCGCGAGCGGGGGTGCTGCTCAACATCGTGGGCGTCATCGTCACGACGCTGATTGTTTCACAACTCGCAGGTCCGCTTCTTGGGATTGATTTGAATCTGCCCGTGACGCCCGCCGAAGACGTTGGCCTACCCTGAAATAGCCCCGTCGTGGCGAGCGGCCTGCGAGGGGGCGTCGGGCGTTTGCCCGCACCGCCCGGGGCCGCTGCAAAGGCGATTACTCGCGTATGCAACCAAAGCGATCGTTTCTCTGGCGGCTGATCCCGGTCCTTGTGCGCGGCGGCCTGGCGATCGTCCTTGTCGCTGTAGGCCTCGGGATTTTCTTCGCACTCAAAGCCCAACGCATCGAACCCGAGCGCACCGAGGCGATCGCAAGAGGCATCGCTGTCCGCACCATCGTCGCCACCGAGAAGCCCGTGCCCCGCGCGTGGGAGGGCTACGGCACGGCCCGCGCGATGAACGCCTCGACCGTTTCGGCGCAGATCTCCGGCCGGGTTATTGAGCGCCCTGCCGAGATCGAGGCGGGCCTTCCGATCGCCAAGGACGACATCATCGTGCGCCTCGAAACCATCGATGCGATCAGCCGGGTCAACGCGGCCGAGGCGAGCATCGCCTCGTTCCAGGCGCAGCTTGCCAGTCTGGATGTGCAGGAATCGCGTGTGCAGGAGCAGATCGATTCGGCCCAGGCCGAGCTCGAGATCGAGCGTCGCAATTACGAGCGCGTCAACGCGGCGACCGAGGGCGGCGCGGGCAATCAGGCCGATCTGGACAACGCGTCGTCGGCCGTCCGCCGCGCCGAGCGCACGCTGACGACGCTTCGCCAGCAGCTGGATGTCCTCCCCTCGAGGCGCGATGAGCTGCTGGCGCTGCAGGCAAACGCGCGATCATCGCTCAGTCAAGCGCAAGAGGATTTCAGCCGAACCACAATTCAGGCTCCGATGTCGGGCGTGCTGCAGGATGTGTATGTCAGGCCGGGCGAATTGCTCTCGATCGGTCAGCAGGTGGCGCGGGTCGTGGATCTCCGCAGGCTTGAGGTGCCGCTGCGCATGCCGATCTCGGCGGGCTCAACGGTGCGCATCGGCGACAAAGCGGTCCTGCGCAACGACGGCCCGGTGCAGCAGGAGTGGGCCGGCAAAGTCGGCCGCATCGCGCCCGAGGCCGACCCGAACTCGCGCACGATGATCGTCTTCGTCGAGGTGAACCAGGACCCCGAAATTCTGGGCATCGGCGAGGCGCTGCTCCTGCCCGGGCAGTTTGTGGTGGGCAGCATCGCCACCAGCGACGAGCGCCCGATGGTTCTCGTGCCGAGGCGAGCCGTCTCGGGCGATCGTGTGCTCTGTGTTTCTGAAGATCTCCAGGATGGGCACCACCGCGTTGTGCCGGTGGATGTCGAGATCAGCCACTACATCCGCGGCTCGATGCCCGACATCGAACCGGCCGAACGCGAATGGGCCGTCATCGAATCGGGCCTCGAGCCCGGCAGGCTCGTCATCATCTCCAACCTCGATGAGCTTGTCGGCGGCATGATGGTCGACCCGGCGGGGCAGGGCGAGCAGTCAGGGGGCGGCTCGTGAGTCTGCCCGGCTTTGGCGTCCGGCGTCCGGTCGTTGCGAACCTCGTGATGTTCGCCATCCTCGCCGCCGGCGTGATCTTCGGATTCACACTCAAACGCGAGTTCTTCCCCGAAGTCCGTCCGAACCTGGTCTCGGTTGTGGCGCCCTACCCCGGCGCGAGCCCCGACGAGGTCGAGGACGCGCTGGCCAAGCGAATCGAGGACGTCGTGGACGATCTCGACGATGTCGAGGAGATCAACACCACGGTCTCCGAGGGCCTGGCCGCGGTGACGATCGAGTTCGCCGAGGGCGCAGACATCGACGAGAAGGTCGCCGAGGTCAAGCGCGAGATGGATGCGCTGCAGGACCTGCCCGCCGAGTCCGACCGTATCCGCGTCGAGAAAATCGAGCCCAACCTGCCCACGATCAGCGTCTCGCTCTACGGCGACGCCGACGAGCGCACGATGAAGCAGGCGATCAAGGCCATCCGCGACGATCTCGAACTCGTCCCGGGCATGGGCGACATCAGCATCTCCGGCGTGCGCGGCGACGAGGTGCTCGTCGAGGTCCGCCCAGAATCGCTCATCCGATACAAACTCAGCCTGCCCATGATCTCCGAGCGCATCCGCGCTGAGATGCAGGAACTCCCCGGCGGCACGATCAAGTCGGCGACCTCCAACACCGCAGTCCGCATTCTGGGCGCTCAGGAACGGGCCGACCAGATCCGGCGCATCGTCGTTCGCGCCGAGGCCGACGGCTCGGTCGTGCGCCTCGGCGATATCGCCGACATCACCGAGGGATTCGTCGATGTCGACAAACGCTCGCGCCTCAGCGGCGAGCCCGCGTTCTCGCTGACGGTCTTCAAAGTCGGCGATCAGGACGCTGTGCGCATCGCCGAGATGGTCAAGGCATACGTCGCGGGCATGAAGGGTGAGGAGATCTCGCTCAAGTTCTCCGAGCGGCTGGCGCTCTTGATGGCTAAGGGCCAGCGCTCCAGCACGCACAAGAAAGACGCCAAGAAAGCGAGCAAGCAGGGCCTTCCCGAGCCGCCCCTGCCCGAGATCGAGCCCGTGTCCCCGCGTCTGCTTGCGCACAAACTAGGCGCCGAGCAGGCCGCGGCCGGCGGCATCCCCCCCGGCGCGAAGATCGATTACACAACGGACCTGGCCAAGTTCATCGTCGGTCGCCTCGATCTGCTCACACGCAACGCGCTCTGGGGCGGCCTGCTCGTCTTTGCGACGCTCGTGCTCCTGCTCAACTGGCGCGTCTCGTTCTGGGTCGCGCTCGGGCTGATCATCTCGCTCATGGGCACGCTGGTCGTGATGTACTTTGTCGACATCTCGCTCAACCTGCTGACGATGTTCGGTCTCATCATTGTGCTGGGCCTGCTCGTCGATGACGCGATCGTGGTCGCCGAGAACATCACCGCAAGGCACGAGCAGGGCGAGCCCGCGCTCGAGGCCGCCATCGCCGGGACGGACCAAGTTTCCTGGCCAGTCGTGGCGACCGTCATCACAACAATCTGCGCCTTCCTCCCCTTGGCGCTTATCCAGGGACAGATCGGCGATTTCCTCGAAGTTCTTCCGATCGTGGTCGTCTGCGCGCTCTCGGTGTCGCTGCTCGAATCGCTCTTCATCCTGCCCGCGCACATGGGCCACAGCCTCGCCAAGGCCGAGCGGTCCAAATCCAACGGCGGGAGCTGGTTCACACGCATCGAGAGCAAATTCGACCGCGGCCGCGACCACTTCTTCAACGGATTGCTCATCCCCGCGTACGTCAAGCTGCTTCGCAAAGCGGTCAGGTTCCGCTACATCTCCGTTGCCGTTGCCTTTGCCGGGGTGCTCGCCTCCTTTGGCATGGTCGCCGGCGGCTATGTCGAATTCATCTTCATGGAGGCCAGCGATTCCGAGACCGTCAACGGCGAGCTGCGCATGCCCATCGGCACGCCAACCGATGTCACCGACAGCTATCTCAATCGCATCGAAGAGGTCTGCCTCGCACAGCCCGAGGTGCAGCACTGCTGGGCCGTCGCGGGCGAATTCAGTTCACTCGACGGCGGCGGGGGTGGCGAGCAGACCCACCTGGGCCAGGTCATACTCGAGATCCTGCCCGTCGAGATCCGCGAAGCAGCCAAGCCTCCGATGCGGTCCTCGGATGTCCTCATCGAAGACATCATGGCTGAACTGGGCGACATGCCCGGCGTCAAGAGCTTCCGGCTCGAAGGTGTCGCCGGCGGTCCGGACGGGCCGGCCATCTCGCTGACCGTTGTCGGCAGCTCCGAAACACTCATCGCGCGCACGATCGAAGAGGTCAAACACACGATCTCGTCCTACCCAGGCATCACCAACATCACAGACGACGCCGACCGCGGACAACGCGAGCTCCGCCTGGCTCTCCGCGACGGCGCCAGCGAACTCGGCTTCACCACCGGCAACATCGCCCAGCAGATCCGCGGCTCGGTCTACGGGCTCGAGCCCTACAACTTCGCCGGCGACGACGAAACCATCGACGTCCGCGTCACACTGCCAAAGGCGTTTCGCTCGAGCCTGGCCAACATCGAGAGCATGTTCCTGATCGCGCCGGAAGGCCAGGCCGTGCCGCTGCCAGAGGTGGTCAGGGTCGAGGAGGTCGAGGGCTACGCGACCGTGCGTCGGCTTGACGGCCGCCGGGCTGTCACGGTGACCGCCGATATCGACCGCCAGTCCGGCGCCAACCCCGAAGAGCTCACCGCGGCCTTCATGCCTGAGCTCCAGGCCATCGCCGCCAAGACACCCGGCATCGAAGTCCTCGAACGCGGCAGACAGAAAGACGTCGCCGAGTCGTTTGCGACGCTGCCACTGGGCATGCTCGTCGCAGCGGGCCTGATCTACGTCACGCTCGCGTGGCTCTTTTCCAGCTACACACAGCCACTGGTCGTCATGTCCGCGATCCCGTTTGCGACGATCGGCATGATCTGGGGCCACTTCATTATGGGCTACGCGATGACGTTCCTCTCGCTCATCGGCTTCGTCGCGCTGGCGGGCGTGGTGGTCAACGACTCGCTCATCTTCATGGAGTTCTTCAACGAACGCCGAGCCAAGGGCATGGGCGTGCCCGACGCGTGCCTGGCCGCGGGCAGAGCGCGCGTGCGGGCGATCCTGCTGACCACGATCACCACCGTGCTGGGCCTCATGCCGCTCATGCTCGAGTCGAGCTTCCAGGCCAAGTTCCTTATCCCGATGGCGATCACCATCAGCTTCGGGCTCATCTCGGCGACCGTGATCATCCTCGTCGTCCTGCCCTGCCTGCTCATGGTGCTGGCGGATATCAAGGCGACCGTTCACACGCTCTGGACGGGCCACGTCGAGCACGGCTCAAACGCCCCGGGCATCGTGGGCGAGACGACTTCAGGAACCGTGCATCACTGACCCGTGGAGAATTCGTCCGGGTGCCACGGCTTGTCCGTCCCCGGCAAGCCGTGCTCTACCAACTCAGCGCGCCGGGTAGATCGTCGTGCGCCCCTGCCTGTTGCCGCGAGCGACCTCGATTGGCACACCCGAACGCGAATCACTTTTGGCAAAAACCGCGCCCAATTCCTCGGCGTCCTCGACCTCGCGTCCGCCGACACGGAGCAGGCGATCCTGGGCCATCAGACCCGCGCGCCGGGCGGGCGAGTCCGGGTGAACCTCATAGATCACCACGCCCGTCATCGACGGGTCGATCTCCAGGAATCTGTTGACGTCGGGGCGCAGCTCGATGACCGACATGCCCGTCTGCGGCAAGTCAACAACGCCCAGCATCTCACGCTTGTACGTGTCGAACTCGGTGAGCTTCACCTGGGTTGTGTGCGCCTTGCCGTCACGGATATATGAGAGCTCGGCGGGACGTTCGGTGCCCGAGATGGCGATCGAGTTGCGCAGGCGGTTGACGCTGTCGATCTCGCGCCCGTCGAACGCGTAGATGATGTCGCCCTCTACGAGCCCGGCCTCGGCCGCGGGGCTCCCCGGGAGCACGTCCGAGATAAAGACGCCCTCCGAGTCACCGAACATCGCGCGGTCTTCCGGGGTCAGATCGGTCATCGTGACACCAAGCCACCCCCGGACGACCCCGCCGGATTCCACGATCGAACGCATCACGCGCTCGACGATCGCCGATGGGATCGCAAAGCTCAGCCCGATCGATCCGCCGCCGGATTTGCTGAAAATCGCGGTGTTGATGCCCACGACCTTGCCGTCGAGATCGACCATCGGGCCGCCCGAGTTGCCCGGGTTGATGGCCGCGTCCGTCTGGATGAATTCCTCGTACAAGACCCGCGGCTGGTTGGGGCTTGCCCGGTGCTGCGTTTGCCCCAAGACACCCTGCCGACCCATCGCGCTGACAATACCCGCCGTGACCGTATTGGAGAGTCCAAAAGGCGAACCCACCGCCAGCACCCAGTCGCCCACTTCGAGTCCGTCCGAATCCCCGAACGAGGCCGCGACCAATTCCTCGGCGTCGATCTTGAGCACCGCGACATCGGTCGCCGGGTCCGAGCCCACGACATCGGCAAGATAGCTCCGGCCGTCGATCAGACGCACCTCAAGCTGCTCGGCGTTGGCGATCACGTGGTTGTTGGTGATGACGTAGCCGTCCTCGCTGACGATCACGCCAGAGCCGAGGCCCGAGTCCTGAAACGTCGCCTCGCCTCTTGCGATGATCCGCCCGAAGATGTCGCGCCGGACGGGGGTGATGAGGTTGCGCCTCTGTATGAACACAACGCTCGGCTCGATTTCCTTGGCCGCCGCGTTGAACGCCCTGGACAGGCTGTTGGCGTGGCTTCGGCTCTGCTCAAGCTCTTGGTCTGTTGATTGGCTAAAGGTGGGAGCAGCAAGAAACGTCAGTGCAAGTGTCAGCGCAGCGATCTGTCGGAAGAGCATGGATCGAATTCCCCTTGGGCTCACACAATGCCCGTGAGCCCCTTTGGGCGGATGCGCGAGCCGGGGCTTCCCGTCAGGTGCCCCGGGTGTCGCCGAACAAGTCTATGTGCAGCCTCCGGCAATACCGCCAGCCGCGCTCGATACACGCCCCGACCACCCAGTCCGTTGTACCGGCCACAGGCGGCCTCGTTCCCTCGGGCATCAGCATCACATCGCCCGGCTGGATCTCGGGCACCTGCGTCAGGAGCCCCTCGATCTCCGCCAGATCCGAGGGCGAACTGACCACGAACTTCATCTGTTGATCCGCAAACCCGCCGGCCATGCGACGAAGGACCGCGATATTGATCCGGCGAGCTTCATGCCGATCATGCCAGACACCCAGCAGATCGCGCTCATCCGTGCGCGCGGGCGTGGAGTTGGCCAGCTTCGGGCTGATCGAGATCAGGTCGCACGCAAGATTCATCCATTCATCCGGATAAACGGTGCCCGCGGTCTCGATCGTGACGTGCATGCCCTTCTCGCGCAGTTGTGCGCACAAATCGGGCAGTTCCTTGAAAATCATCGGCTCGCCGCCGGTGACCACCGCGTGATGAACGCCGCTCTTGTGCGCCTCGTCCGTGAGTTCCGCGACCGTGCGCTTGGTGCCCTCCGGATTCCAGCTCGCGTAGGGCGTGTCGCACCACGTGCAGCGCATGTTGCACCCGGACAGACGCACAAACCACGTCGGCACGCCCGTGAGCTTGCCCTCGCCTTGCAGGGACGTGAAGGTTTCGGAGATGAGCAGGCTCACGCGTACCTCGTCGGGTCGGGGATGCCCGCTTGCTCGAAGCCGCGCTTGCGGAGCGTGCAGGAGTCACAACGGCCGCAGGCACTGCCCTCGGGCGTCGGGTCGTAGCAGGAGACTGTTAGCCCATAGTCGACGCCGAGCTCGGTGCCGAGTCCGATGATCTCGGCCTTGGTCAGATCGATCAGCGGCGTGCGCACGGTCACGCCCTTGCCCTCGACGCCCGTCTTTGTTGCCAAGTTGGCTGTGCTTTGGAACGAGGCGATGAACTCGCCCCGGCAATCGGGGTAGCCCGAGTAGTCGAGCTGGTTCACGCCGATGTAGAGGTTCTGGGCGCCCAGCACCTCGCAGAGCCCGGTCGCCAGCGAGAGAAAGACAAGATTGCGCGCCGGGACGTAGGTGATGGGGATCTCGGAGCTGATCTTGGATTCGCCCCGGTCCTTTGGGACGGCGATGTCATCGGTGAGGGCGCTGCCGCCGAATGCACGGAGATCAACGCGGATAGTGCGCACATCGGCGTGTATCGTCTCGGCGACACGTTTGGAGGCATCGAGTTCGCAGCGGTGGCGCTGGCCGTAGTCGACGGCGAGCCCGACGGGCGCGAAGCCGTCACGCTTGGCGACCGCCAGGCAGGTCGCGCTGTCGAGCCCGCCCGAGAGCAGTACCACGGCTTTGGGCGTTTCGCTCACAGCTGGCTCACTTCTTTCCGAGTGCATCGACCGTGCGCACGAAGTTGTCCATGAGGCCTTCAAGGAGTTTGCGCGTGCGCTCGTTCTTGAGGTTGCCCTCGTCGTCGAAGGCCTCGTGCACACCGCCGACGGAGACCATGCCGGGCACGACGTGGCACTGGATGTTGCCCAAGATCTCGCGGACGTGATCGAGGCCGCGAAGGCCGCCGAGCCCGCCGGGCGAGGCTGCGGTCAGGGCGACGACTTTGCCGGCGAAGCACTCGAGCGGTTTCTCGCCTTCTTTGGGACGGCTGGCCCAGTCGATGGCGTTCTTGAGTGCGGCCGAGATCGAGCTGTTGTACTCGGGGCAGCCGATGATGAAGCCCTGGTGTGATTTGAGGAGTTCGCGGAATTCGAGCGCCTTTGCGGGGATGCCCGAGGCGTCCTCGTCGTCCTGGTTGTAGATGGGCATGGGGTAGTCGGCCAGCGAGATGAGGGTGACCTCGCAGCCGCGCTTGCGGGCCTGCTCGGCTGCGTGATCGACGAGTTGCTGGTTGTAGGATTCTTTGCGCAGGCTGCCTGAGAATGCGAGGATCTTTGAGGCCATGTTCTTATCCTTTCGAGATCGAATCTGGAGCGAAGAGCGCCAGCTTGCTTGCACTGCATCTTAGTCGGGTGCGCATATGAGAATCCCCGAGCCGAGGCCCGGGGATTCTGGTGTGGAACCGTTCTTTGAGGGTGTTGCTTTACCGACGACGACGGCTGGCGGCGATGCCGCCCAGGCCGAGCAAGAGTGCCGAGGCTGGTGCCGGGACGAAATTGAAGTTCGGACCGAATCTGCCGAGGTTTGCAGAGTCCTGAGCGGGAAAGACAAGCCCCAAGTCGCCGCCGGTTGGGAAGACGCCGTTGAGGAGATTTACCTCGGGTGCGGTCCCGACACTGGTGGGCGAGCTGACATAGCTGTCCAGATCACCAGAGGCGTAGAGCACGGCGATGGTGTAGGTTTCACCGGGAGCCAGATTGGCGCCTGAAGTGTTGTTGTCATAAAAGAAATCGCCCTGCTGGAACCCGTTGCCCGGATCGATGACGCCGCTGCTGAGCAGTGTCTGTGTGCTGTCCCAGATACCCCATGCATGCGAGCTGTTGATCGTGCCATCGGTGGCGACTGAATTGAGCATGCCGACGTTGGTGACGGTGATGTTGCTGTTCACCGTGAACCGGTAACCGATAGCATCCCCTGTCGAAGCAGTGTGATAAATATCGAATGCCGAGCCACCGACGACGCTGGTGATTGCCTGCGCGCCAGCCGAGCCGGCAAGTGCGATGAGTGCTGCTGCTGCAAAAGTACGTACCATTCTGAATCACCTCCACGAGTGTGCACCGGTTGCGCTCCCGCGCCCCGTGAGCAGGGCGCAGGCATCACAACCGAGTACACGGCTGGATAAGGATGTTGAAGGGGCGCAACGAGAACGCTCGATCAACAAAGACACGATATTGTCAATTATCACCCATGCCCGAGCGGGCTACCACGAGGACGATAACCACTGGGAAAAATACACCAACAAGTTTAGGGGGCCAGAAAAGTCCGATCACAAATCCGAGTACTTCACGGAATGCGTGCGGGGCGGCTCTAGAGCGGCTTTTTCAGCACGGTCGCGTGAAAGTTTCGTCCCTCGCGGCGGAACTTGCGTTCGAAGTTGGTGCCGACGAGTTCGCCCTCGCCGGCGGAATCGGGCTTGGCGAATGGTTTCTCGGTGAAGGCGGGGATTGGGCCTTCGTGGTGGGGGCAGGGGCCGGCGGCGCACCAGCGGTCGAAGTGGGCGCGGTCCCAGGCCCAGAGGTCGTCGTGGTCGGTGACGACGCGCAGCTCGCCGCCGGGTTTGAGGACACGCCAGGCGTCGGCGAGGAAGCGGTCCTGGATCACGCGCTTCTTGTGGTGGCGGGTCTTGGGCCAGGGGTCGGAGAAGTAGAGGTGGATGACATCGACGATCGCGCTCGGCATACGCCAGCGGAGGATCTCGGTGGCATCGGTGCGCATGAGCCGGACGTTTGGGACCTGCGCTCGGCGGATGCGGTCGGCGGCGTAGTTGCAGAATTCGCCCGCCCACTCGATGCCAAGATAGTCCGTCTCGGGCGTGAGCGGCGCCTGCTGCATGAGGAAGGTGCCCTTGCCCGAGCCGATCTCGATCTCGAATCGGCGGTCGGGATACTCGGCGCGCAAGGGGAACCATGTGCGCGGATCGACATACCCCGCTTCGGGGTTGGTGAGGATGTCATCGGGCAGCGGGCCGAGCTCCTCGTCGGAGACCATGACCACGCCCGGGGCGACGTTGAGCGAGCGACCTCTGGAGAGTCCGAAAGACATGAGGGAACTCTAGTAGGCGTTTGGGTCCATTGAAACTGGTGGAAATATGTCAACCGCGCGGGCGGTTGGGACGTATTACTCTGTGGTGGGCGGCCTTCTGGCGAAGTGGGCTTGAAGTGGCTCGGTGATATTCCCGATAACTGCCCATGCGGCGTTTGCACCCCGCGAGCCGACGAGTGCTTGACGGCCTCGCTCGGACGGTCCAGCCAAGGCATGGCTTCCCAGTGGTCTTTCTGACCGCTGGCGGGCGATGAGGCGAGTGACACGGAGGGTCGCATGGAACACGCGAATCGCGGCGAACTGGCGGATCTGATCTCGAAGAAACTCGATCGCGATCGCTTCCGCGTGCAGAACTGGGAGGGCTCGTTCTGGGAGTACCTCGACATCGCGCGCCAGAACCCGGGGGTGGCCCGCAACGCGTACCAGCGGCTGTACGACTCGATCCTGGCGCAGGGATACCAGCACTACAAGCTCTTCAAGCGCGACTGCGTGCGGTACCACTTCTTCAGCGACCAGATCGATGGCGGCTCGGACGCGGTCTTCGGGCTCGACTTTGCGCTCATGCAGCTTGTGGATTTCCTGCGGTCGGCGGCCGAGGGCTACGGCACGGACAAGCGGATTCTCCTGCTCCACGGCCCGGTGGGCTCGGCCAAGTCCACGATCGCCCGCATGCTCAAGAAGGGCGTCGAGGCGTACTCGCGGACGGACGAGGGGGCGCTGTACTCGTTCAGCTGGATGCTCGACGATCGCTGCGAGGTGAGCCCGATGGAGGGCAACACGCACGAGGCGCAGAAGTCACACGCCTACCCGAGCCCGATGCACCAGGACCCGCTCCTGCTCATCCCGCGCGAGGCGCGGGGCGACATCGAGCACGCGCTCAACGAGAACTACAAGCCCGAGCATCACGGCGGCAAGATCAAGATCGCCGGTGATCTGGATCCGTTTAGCCGAAAGATCTACGACGACCTCATGCTGTTCTACGACGGCGACTGGAACAAGGTGCTCGATCACGTGCGCGTCCGCAGGCTCGTGCTGAGCGAGAAGGACCGCGTGGGCATCGGGACGTTCCAGCCCAAGGACGAGAAGAACCAGGACTCGACGGAGCTGACGGGCGACATCAACTACCGCAAGATCGCGATGTACGGCTCGGACTCCGACCCTCGCGCATTCAACTTCGATGGCGAACTCAACATCGCCAACCGGGGCATCTGCGAGTTCATCGAGGTGCTCAAGCTGGATGTGGCGTTCCTGTATGACCTGCTCGGCGCGAGCCAGGAGCACGCGATCAAGCCGAAGAAATTCGCGCAGACGCACATCGACGAGGTGATCCTGGGTCACACGAACGAGCCCGAGTACAAGCGGCTCCAGTCGAATGAGATGATGGAGGCGTTCCGGGATCGGACGATCAAGATCGATGTGCCTTACAACATCAGGCTTGAGGATGAAGTCCGGATCTACCGCAAGGACTTCGGCCCGGAGCGGATCAGGAACATGCATATCGCGCCGCACACGATCGACGTGGCGGCGATGTGGGCTGTCCTGACGAGGCTCACGCCGCCCAAGAAGGCGGGGCTGACGCTGATGCAGAAGATGAAGCTCTACAACGGCAAAGCGATCCCTGGGTTTACCGAGGATTCTGTGAAGGAGCTCAAGGAGGAGTCGCCGCGGGAGGGGATGGACGGCATCAGCCCGCGGTACATCCAGGACAAGATGAGCAACGCGCTGGTCAGCAGGCAGGCGATCGCGGAGAAAATGATCAACCCGTTCATGGTGCTGAATGCCTTGGAGAACGGGCTGGACCATCACTCGCTGATCGATGATGAGGAATTACGCAAGCGCTACCGCGAGATACTGGCGGTGGTGCGCGAGGAGTACGAGGACATCATCAAGGGCGAGGTGCAGCGGGCGATCAGTGCCGACGAGGAGGCGATCAAGCGTCTCTGCGGCAACTACATCGAGAACGTCCGCGCGTACACGCAGAAGGAAACCGTCGAGAACCGGTACACGGGCAAGTCCGAGGAGCCGGACGAGAGGCTGATGCGGGCGATCGAGGAGAAGATCGATATTCCTGAGAGCCGCAAGGACGACTTCCGTCAGGAGATCATGAACTACATCGGTGCGCTCTCGCTGGACGGGAAGAAGTTCGAGTACAACACGAACGCCCGTCTGCACAAGGCGCTGGAGCTCAAGCTCTTCGAGGACAGCCGGGACACGATCAAGCTCAAGAACCTGGTCTCGAGCGTCGTCGACGACGAGACGCAGGAGAAGATCGACATCGTCAAGCAGCGGCTGATCAAGAACTTCGGCTACAACGAGGCGAGTGCGACGGATGTACTGAACTATGTCGCGAGCATCTTTGCGCGTGGGGATAGTAAGGGTGGGTGAGGATTACTTGCCGGCAGTGAGGCGAAGTACTGATCCACTATGGTGGTAATAAATGTAGAGAAACTCGCCGTTCTCAGATATAAGCGTTCCGTATCCAACAAAATGAGTTTCCTCGGTTCGAGGTAGCGAGAATCTGCGAATGGAAGTGCTGCCGTCGTTGTGTTTCGTCGTTATGGCTACGCGTGGCGCGCCGCATGCAAATCGACTGAAGCTGTCATATATAAACGCACGTCCGGACTTTCCCATTGCTGGTGCAATCAGACGTCCAAAGGTTTGTCGAAGCCAAGCTTCTACCTCAAGATATTGAGGGTACGAGTCATCTTCGATAACGACAGAAAAGTTTGATTTCTCGTACACTTCCGGGTCGGCGGTGAAGCGAACGAAAGGTTCTGTCTTCCGCATGTCCCGTGCTGGAAGTGTCTCGATGTAACCCCCGCTGTCATCTAGCAGTATCTGCTTTGTACTGATTCGGTATCCGGAATTGTTATTATAGATGATCCATAGGCCGGGTTGGTCAGCCTGAATGAGTGCGATCTGGTCGAGCGGTGGTTGATGCGACCTGTTGCTGGTGGTATCCCATTGGAAAA
>Ga0070727_10003145_pt1 | contig 15282 bp, 10 predicted proteins | sample tdAd472_FD_66722 | JGI IMG/M metagenome (GOLD analysis project Ga0070727, IMG submission 66722) | Marine sediment microbial communities from the Atlantic coast under amendment with organic carbon and nitrate - tdAd47.2 | ecosystem: Environmental > Aquatic > Marine > Coastal > Sediment | place...
GCCTTGCGTAGCGATAGAGCTTTGCTTGCAACCGATAGTCGACGAAGATCATCTCGGCTTGCCCGTGGCGAAGCCAATACTCGAGCAGCGCCCACTGCCGCGCGACGTCGAGCTCGGAGGACCTGAAATCCTCGAACCGACACCCATTGGAGCTGCACTCCTTTTGGTAGTAACTGATGTCGGCGTCACGCCCGTTCTGATGGCTCTTGTGGTCGCGGATCCGGCCGCCATCGCGGTCGCTGACGTCGTGAATGCGCACCACCTTGGTGCTCTTGAACCTCGCATTCACCGCGTCGAACGCCGCCACGATCCACCGGGTCGTTTCTTCGGTGCCGTATGCACGCGCAGGGGTTCGCACTACGTAGCCGCGGTGGCTCGGCAGTCGAACACCATTTTCCAAGCGTCCTCGATTGGTCGGTCCGATCGCCTGCGACGGGCTCACGGGAACTCGCGTGTAGATGCGAATGTCTGTCCCCGGGCGCGGATTCTGGTGGCTGAGTTTTGCGTTCCATCGGGTCAGGTCACGCGCGCTCACGCCGTAACGATCGGCGGCTGCAAGCAACGTGTCGCCCCGTTCGAGTCTGAAGACGACCTCCGGCCTAGGCAGCCCAACGTCGATCGTCTGCCCCGGGTGAATCCGATCGGCTTTCAGCCCGGGGTTGGACGCGACCAGCTCCGCAATAGTCGTGTCGTGCCGAAGGGCGATGCCGGTCAGGGTGTCGCCCTTCTGCACCCGGTAGGTTCTCCCGCGCTTCTTCTTCTCGACCGGTTTGTCGTACTCTCGCGTCGCCACCGCAGTCGAAGGATCGCGCGCTGCGATGCGAGTCGAATGGTCCTCGGTGACCTCGGGAGCGGTCGCACCGTAGTCGAACGGCGGCGTCCAATCGATTCCGTCGTCGGGTGTCTTCGGGTCTGGGCCGACGGTGAGCTTCTGCCCAATTCGAATCAAGTCGCTATCGAGGCCGTTCCACTCTTTGATCTGCGCGACCGAAACCCCGGCGCGCTCCGCGACCAAGCTGAGCGCGTCGCCCTGCTTCACGACCACGACGGGCGCTTCGGCCTCTCCTCGGGACGGAGCGAATGCGGCGAGGCACACCAGTGCGATCCCGAGCGTGCGGAGCATCCCGATCCGGTGTATCCAAATTCGCCATTTCCAACAAGAAACAGGCGGAAACTGCAGGATGTGGCGCCGCCCTCTAGGCTTGATACTTTGAACGAATGAGTCGGGTCTCGTGGTTCGTCGCTGGGGCTTGGACGGCAGCACTTCTGTCGTTGACGTCGTGCCACACGAGCTCTTCATCAACCGCAGGGCACATCGAGTCTCGACCGCCACGCTACGAGGTTTCATGCCGCGCCGGTGACCACTGCCACGAATCGGTCGCCCTACTGGTCGGACGATCAGCGCGCCCCGAGCCGACTCGTTGTACTGCCGCGCTCATAGGACCCCGCACCGCCGTCACCGCCGGGCACTGCGTGGCTTGGGAGTTATCGCGCGGGGGCGCATGTGACGGGGTTTGGCTGGGGTTCGCCCGAACGACCGGTCGCCCACCACAGTGGATCGGTTGCGAGCGAATCGCGTCGGTGTCGACGCCCGGCGATACCCTGCTCTCGCCGGACTATGCGATCTTGGAGCTCGATGAAGCGCCTGCGCGTCCTTCGATCCCCCTCGGCGAAGGGGAGGTCGCATCCGGCGAGGTCGTTCGAATGGTCTCGGTCACGGCCGACCGCTTCTACGACGATCTCCACGAGGTGCGGAGCAGACGTTGCGTGGTCGACGACAACAGCCAGCTTTCTCCGTGGAGCCCAGTGCCGCCATCTTCGGTTCGAGTCCTTTCGTCGTGCCCGATTCGTGAAGGGAGCTCGGGTGCGCCGGTGCTCGATCGCGAGGGACGACTTCGAGGCCTGATCCACGCGGGCGGACCGCCGTACTTGGCGTTCGGCCTGATGACCCTACTGCCGCAGCCAGTCGAGCGCGACGACGGTTAGCACGGTCGCGACGCCGATCACCATCACCAGCAAGCTTGCGGGCAGCGGCGGTGGTGGCGGAATGCGCCTACCCCCGGTTGGCGGAATCCGCACCCCTCGGCGACCGCTTTTGTCCTGAGGGCGGCGGGGCGGGTCCGAAATGATCGACGCATCGCTCGTTCGGGCAATTTCCATGAGCTGCTGTTTTCGCGCCTCGCCGTTCGGGAAGAGCTCTACCATCCAGTCGGCAATCTCTGCGGGGCCTACCAGATCCTCTTGATTGGCAAGGAAGCGACGAAGGGCGTTCCCCATCTCGCGGGTGCTTTGCCAACGCTCATCGGGGCTACGCCGGAGAGCCTTCAGCACGATCTCGTCGAGCTCAGGGGACACGTCGCTTCGGTAGTCCGACGGCGGGCGGATCTCGCTCGAGAGGACCGCGTACATCGTATTTACGTCCGTGTCGCGCAGGAAGAGCCGTCGCAGTGTGAGAAGCTCCCAAAGCACCGCGCCCAACGCCCAAACATCGACGCGCCGATCGACGATGGCTGCGGTCATCTGCTCCGGTGCCATGTACGGGAATGTGCCTTTGACTTGGCCCGCCTCGGTGTGGTGAACGCGTTGCCGTGCGTGCGCGATGCCAAAGTCGACGACTTGTACGTCTCCGTCGTACGTCACGAACAAGTTTTCCGCCGAGACGTCGCGATGGACGACGTGCAACGATTCTCCGTCGGCGTCTTTGAGCTCATGCGCTGCGTGAAGTCCTTCGCATGCTTGCGCGACGACACGCGCCATGCGTCCAGGAAGCAATGTCGAAGCTCGCTGGTCGGCATTCGCTACCACCCGGCGATGAACACGCGACAGCGGCTCGCCGACCAAGTACTCCATCGCGATGTAGTACTCGCCATCGGCCTCGCCGAAGTCGAACACGCTGCAGACGTTGGCGTGAGTGATCCGCGAGGCGATGCGAGCCTCATCCAGAAACATCTCCACATAGTCGCGCTCACTCGCGAGATGGGGATGGATGCGCTTGAGCGCGACGATCTTCTGAAAGCCGGGAGCTCCTTCGGCGCGCGCCAGATACACGCTGGCCATGCCCCCCGAGGCCAGTTCGAAGCACAGCTCGTAGCGCCCGATCTTCTCTGGCACCGCCGGCGTAGGCTCGAGGGAATCGGCCGCCGCCCTCCGCCGCCGGCTGGGTCGAACGGATTCCCTCTCCTCGGCGCTCGAATCCTCCATCAGAACTTCCGATCAGGACGGATCAGGCCCACCTAAACCGTCTACATCAAAGTATTACACTAAAAACTGAATTTCCAATGCATTTTGGGGATCAGGATGACCGTTTGACTTCCGTACCTCGACACCCTATCTATTAGGCTTCCCAAGGTGCTGACCTAATGAATTTAGGAGAAACATACATTCTAGATGGAATTGATCGGCAGCTCCTGAGTGAGCTACAGGTCGACTGCAAGCGCTCTCTCAAGGAGATCGGTTTGGCGGTGGGCTTGAGCGCCCCCTCGGTGATGGAGCGGGTGCGAAAGCTTGAAAACGCTGGAATCATCAAGGGCTACCACGCGCTGCTCGATGCCCGCAAAGTCGGCCTCGACATCTCGGCCTTCATCGGTGTTTCGATCAGCAATCCTTCGCTGCTCTCGGCCTTCGAGGAATGGGTAGACTCGATCGCGCAGGTCCTGGAATGTCATCACGTGACAGGTAGCCACACCCTGCTTCTCAAGGTAAAAACGCAGAACACCGAGGATCTGGAGCAGCTGATCAGCCGCATCCGGTCCATGGAGGGGGTCGCCAGCACCGAGACCATGGTGGTGCTTTCGACCCACACCGAGAGGGTAGAAATCGCCCTGCCCCTTGGCGAGCCCGCATCCGATGCGCGGCGCCGCAAACGTCCCCGCCGCTCGGCGGACCCCCCCGAACCCCCCCCAGCCTCTTAACCCTTTTAAAAAGGGGACAGTCCCCTTTTCCGAAGGGTTAATTTCAACCCCCCGAGCCACGTGAACATGCAGTACGGACTCCCTGAAAAATACGGTCTCTACGACCCCGAGAACGAGAAGGACGCGTGTGGCGTTGGCTTCGTCGCTCAGATCAAGGGCGTGGCCTCCCATCAAATCGTCAAGGACGCCAATCGCATTCTCTGCAACATGGACCATCGAGGTGCTCGTGGCTCCGAGACGAACACCGGGGACGGCGCGGGGATGCTCACCGCAATTCCCGACAAACTGTTGCGTCGCGCGGCCAAAGAGGAGCTCGGCATCGATCTTCCGGAGCCGGGCAAGTACGGCGTGGGCAATATCTTCCTGCCAACGGACGACGAGGAGCGGGCGTACTGCAAAGCTGCTTTCCTGAAGGCGATCGAGACCCAAGGGCAACGATTCCTCGGCTGGCGCGACGTCCCCACCGACCCCGACGGCGCCAACCTCGGGCCGACCGCCCTCGAGAGCATGCCGCACATCGAGCAGCTCTTCATCGGGGCCGCCAACGGACTCGATCAGGACGCCTTCGAGAGGCAGCTCTACACCATCCGCAAGAGTGCGGCGAGCCCCCTTCGCGTCGATCAGAGCCTGAAGCAGCGGTCGATGCTCTACGCATGCTCGCTGTCGAGCAAGACGATCATCTACAAGGGCATGCTGGCATGCGAGCAGGTGCTTCCGTTCTACGGAGACCTCACAGACCCGGACTACCAGACCCATCTCGCGATGGTGCACTCGCGCTTCGCAACGAACACGTTCCCGACCTGGGAGCGCGCGCAGCCCCTTCGTTGTCTTAGCCACAACGGCGAGATCAACACCCTTCGCGGCAACAAGAACGCGATGCATTCGCGCCAGGGCGTCGTCGAGGGCGAGCTCTTTGGCGATGACTTGCGCAAGCTCTTCCCCGTCGCGGAGCCTGGCCTCTCGGATTCGGGCACGCTCGATAACGTCCTCGAGTTTCTGTACATGAACGGGCGGACGATGGCCGAGGCCGCGATGATGATGATCCCGGAGGCCTGGCAGAGGCACGAGCACATGCCGCAGGTCAAGCGAGATTTCTACGAGTACCACTCATGTCTCATGGAGCCCTGGGATGGCCCCGCCTCGATCGCCTTTACCGACGGCACCGTGATCGGCGCTGTTCTCGATCGCAACGGCCTTCGACCGAGCCGCTACTACCTCACGCATGACGACCGCGTGATCATGGCGTCGGAGGTCGGCGTGCTTCCAGTGCCGCCCGAGACCGTCAAGCACAAGGGCCGGCTCAAGCCAGGACGAATGTTCCTGATCGACTTCGAGCAGGGTCGCATGATTCCCGACGTCGAGCTCAAGAACGACATCGCGTCACAGAGACCTTATGGCGAGTGGCTCCGCGAGCAACGCCTGAAGCTCCTTGAGCTTCCGGACGACGGCAAGGCGCGCGGGTTCGACCCCGACACCCTCCTGCCGCGCATGCAGTCGTTTGGTTATACCACCGAGACGATGCAGTTCATGTTGCGGCCGATGATCGAGCAGAAGCGCGATCCGGTCGGGTCCATGGGCAACGACTCGGCGCTCGCGGTTTTGAGCGATCAACCGCGGCTCACGTACGACTACTTCAAGCAGCTCTTTGCGCAGGTTACCAACCCGCCTATCGACTCGATCCGCGAGGAAGTGATCATGGCGGTCGAGTGCTATATCGGGCCCGAGAGGAATCTGCTCACGACGACGCCGGAGCATGCCCACCGGCTACGCATTCCGCATCCCATCTTGACCAATGAAGAGGTCAGGTCGCTCAAGACGATCGACGAGCGCGGCTGGCGCACCAAGCTCATCGATATCACTTGGCCCCGAAACAAGGGAGCGGAGGGCCTCGAGCCTGCGCTCCAGCGCATCCGGCAGGAGGCGGAGGAGGCGGTCGACGAGGGGTACAGCCTCATCCTGCTGAGCGACCGTGCTGCGGACAAAGACCGCATCCCGGTCAGTGCGCTCCTAGCGACCGGTGCGGCCCATCACCACCTCGTGGCGACCGAGAAGCGCACCCGGGTCGGAATCGTCGTCGCAACCGGCGAGGCGCGCGAGGTGCATCACCACTGCTGTCTGGTCGGCTACGGCGCCGACGCGATCAACCCTTACCTTGCGTTCGAAGCGCTTTGGCAGGAGCGTCGCCTCGGCACGCTCGATGCCGAAACGTTCCCGGACAACGACAGCATCGTCACTGGCTATCGCAAGGCCGTCGCCAAGGGAATGCTCAAAGTGTTCGCCAAGATGGGGATTTCGACGCTCCAGTCGTACAAGGGTGCCCAGATCTTCGAAGCCGTGGGCCTCAACAGCTCCGTTGTCAACCTTTGCTTCGCCGGGACAGCAAGCCGCATTCAGGGTGTCGGGTTCAACGTCATCGCGCAGGAGCTCGTCGAGCGTCACGCGCTCGGCTATCCCGATGAAGAGGAGCCTCGGCTCCCGATCCTTCCGAACGATGGCCAGTTTCATTGGCGCGCAAACGGCGAGCGGCACATGTGGAACCCGGAGACGATTGCCAACCTACAAGTGGCGGCGCGCGCGAACAGCAGCGACGCGTACAGGACCTTCGCAGAGCATGCGAACAGCAGCGCTCGGGACCGGTGCACGCTCCGCGGCTTGATGCGTTTCAAGAAGGGCCAAAGCATTCCGGTGAGAGAGGTCGAGCCCGCAAGCGAGATCGTGAAGCGGTTTGCGACCGGCGCGATGAGCTTCGGCTCCATTTCAATGGAGGCCCACTCGACGCTAGCCGTCGCGATGAATGAGCTAGGGGGCAAGTCCAACACCGGTGAGGGCGGCGAGGACCCGGAGCGTTACAAGCCCCTGGCGAACGGCTCGATGAACCCGATGCGTTCGGCGATCAAACAGGTCGCCTCCGGGCGCTTCGGTGTGACGATCAACTACCTCACCAACGCCGACGAGCTTCAAATCAAAATGGCGCAGGGCGCCAAGCCGGGTGAGGGTGGTGAGCTTCCCGGCCGAAAGGTCGACGAGAAGATCGCGTCGGTGCGTCATTCGACCCCTGGCGTTGGCTTGATCAGCCCGCCGCCGCACCACGACATTTACTCGATCGAGGATCTTGCGCAGCTGATCCACGACCTCAAGAACAGCAACCCTTCGGCTCGCATCAGCGTGAAGCTGGTGAGCGAGGTGGGTGTCGGCACGATCGCAGCCGGTGTTTCCAAGGCGCACGCAGATCACATCCTCATCAGTGGTCACGATGGCGGCACAGGCGCGTCTCCTTTGACGTCGATCAAGCACGCTGGTCTCCCGTGGGAGCTCGGGATTTCCGAGACGCACCAGACCCTGGTCATGAATGACCTTCGAAGCCGCGTCGTCTTGCAGACGGACGGCCAAATGAAGACCGGCCGCGATGTCGTCATTGCCGCCTTGCTCGGCGCCGAAGAGATCGGCTTGAGCACCGCACCGCTCATCGCCATGGGCTGCATCATGATGCGCAAGTGCCACCTCAATACCTGCCCGGTCGGCGTCGCTACCCAGGATCCAGAGCTTCGCAAGAAGTTCAAGGGCAAGCCGGAGCACGTCGTCAACTACCTCTTCATGGTCGCCGAGGAGGCTCGTGAGATCATGGCCTCGCTCGGGTTCCGCACCTTCAACGAGATGATCGGCCGCGTAGACATGCTCGACACCGTGGATGCGATCGTCCACTGGAAGGCGCAGGGCATCGACCTCACCCCGATTCTGACGCCCGCCAGGAAGAAGAATGCAGTCACCGAGGTCTACTGCACCAAGCCGCAGGACCACGGCCTCGACAAGGCGCTCGACAACCGGATGATCGAGCTAGCTCAAGCGGCCATCGCCGAGGGAAAGCAGGTTCGAGGCGAGCTCAAGATCAAGAACACCAACCGTACGGTTGGTACGATGCTCAGTCACGAGATCGCCAAGGCGTGGGGCGAAGAGCTCCTTCCTGACGAGACGGTGCGCTTCAAGCTCGAAGGCTCCGCGGGGCAGAGCTTTGGCGCCTGGCTTGCCAAGGGTGTGACGCTCGAGCTCGAGGGCGACGCCAACGACTACGTGGGCAAGGGCTTGTCCGGCGGCAAGATCATCGTCTACCCGTCCATGATGGCCACCTTCGTACCCGCCGAAAACATGATCATCGGAAATGTCGTCTTGTACGGCGCGGTAGAGGGGAAGGCATTCTTCCGCGGCCGGGCCGCAGAGCGCTTTTGTGTTCGGAACTCCGGCGCATGGGCGGTCATCGAAGGCGTCGGCGACCACGCATGCGAGTACATGACCGGTGGTCGAGCGGTGATCTTGGGAGACACCGGCCGCAACTTCGGCGCGGGCATGAGCGGTGGCGTCGCGTACGTGCTCGACGCGAACAACGACTTCGCCTCGAAGTGCAACCAAGAGATGGTCGAGCTCGGCCGGCTCGAATACCAAGAAGAGATCGCGATTGTGAAGGGCCTCATCGAAGAGCACCTCGAGTACACCGGCTCGGCCGTTGCCCACCGTTTGCTCCAGGACTGGGACAACACGGTTCAGACGCTCGTGAAAGTGATGCCAATCGACTACAAGCGCGTGCTTCGCGAGACGGGCGACCTTTCGGTGGGCGTTCCCGGGCCCGATACCGCTCAAACCCAGGACCTTCCGGCGGCGGAGTAAGACGATGGGTAAGCCGACTGGTTTTAAAGAGTTCCCGCGAGAAACCGTTCCGTACGGCGACCCGCTGGAGAGAGTCTCCGGCTGGGACGAGTTCATGGTCGACGTGCCGGAGAAGCACCTCCGGACCCAGGGTGCGCGCTGCATGGACTGCGGCGTTCCGTTTTGCCAATCAGCAACTGGTTGCCCGATCGATAATCTGATCCCGGAGTGGAACGACCTCGTCTACCGAGGGCGCTGGCGCGAAGCCCTCGATCGCCTGCACAAGACCAACAACTTTCCCGAATTCACCGGCCGGGTCTGCCCGGCTCCCTGCGAGGGCGCCTGCGTTCTTGGCATCAACGAGCCTGCGGTCACCATCAAGAACATCGAGTGCGCAATCGTCGACAAGGGCTTTGAGGAAGGCTGGATTCAGCCGGAGCCACCAAAGGAGCGGACCGGCAAGAAGGTCGCCATCATCGGCAGCGGCCCGGCCGGGCTCACGGCCGCCCAACAGCTCAACCGCGCCGGTCACAGTGTGACGGTTTACGAGCGCGATGATCGGATCGGCGGTTTGCTGACCTACGGCATCCCGAACATGAAGCTCGACAAGGGCACCGTGGATCGGCGCCTCGACATCATGCGCGCCGAAGGTGTGGAGTTCGTGACGAACGCGCACGTCGGCGTGAACAAAGATGCGCAGAAAATTCGAAGCGAAAACGATGCTCTGATCCTCGCTTGTGGTGCGACGCGACCACGGGATTTGCCCATTCCGGGGCGTGAGCTCGGAGGCGTTCACTTCGCGATGGAGTTCTTGCTCAAGAACACCAAGAGCCTGATGGACAGCAAGCTCGAAGACGGGAGATACATCAGCGCGAAGGGTAAGCGCGTCATCGTCATCGGCGGCGGCGACACCGGCACCGACTGCATCGGCACGTCGATTCGTCACGGCTGCACGTCGTTGGTGAACTTCGAGCTATTGCCAAGGCCGCCAGCCGAACGTGGAACCGACAACCCGTGGCCGGAGTGGCCGGTTATCTTTCGGGTGGACTATGGCCATCAAGAGGCCGCCGCGAAGTTCGGCAAAGACCCGCGCGAGTTCCGCGTGCTGAGCAAGCGCTTCCTCGATGACGGCAACGGAAACGTGGCCGGCGTGGAGACAGTGCGTGTCGAGTGGACCAAAGACGCCGAAGGCAAGTGGCAGATGAGCGAAGTGCCGGGGTCAGAAGAGATCTTCGAAGCCGACCTCATCTTCCTGGCGATGGGCTTTCTCGGGCCGGAGGACACCCTCGCCGAGCAGCTCGGTCTCGAGCGCGACGCCCGCAGCAACTTCAAAGCGGAGTACGGCAAGTACGCGACGAGCACCGAGGGTGTTTTCGCAGCCGGCGACTGCCGCCGCGGCCAGTCCTTGGTGGTGTGGGGCATTGCCGAAGGTCGGGGCGCCGCGAAGGCGGTCGACACCTTCCTGATGGGCAGCTCAGACCTTCCAGCCCCCGACTAACACCCCGTAAATGCGCGAGATGATGGGATTTTTTTGGGGGCTGCGTGTCCCTGTTCATCCGTTGCGGGTGGACTAATCCGTTGATAGTGTGTCATCGTATCAACTGTGCTTGCCTTTTGCTTGGGGAATCGCCGCTATCGGCGCAACTAGCGGCCGAAGCTTGCTTGCTACGCGCCGAGTGGATCCGCCGGTCCACTCGGCGCTCTTCTTTTTTTGCTTCGTGTTCCCGCTTCAGTCCAACGCACCCTGCGCGACGCCGGCTTCCGGCTCGAGCATCGATGCGCCCACCACAGCAAGGGCCGGAAGCAAGGCCGCATAGCCGAGCGTGAGCAGTGTCGACTTGTGTGACGAAGGCGAGTTCGAGGTAATGAGAAGGCCCTGTTCGGTGTTCTTGGCAACCCAGCCGACCGGATAGCCGACGTCCGGCAGGAAGAAACGGACAATGCTCGTGGTGATCGACGAGCCATTGGTTTCAATCACGCGATCGAGAAGCGCGTGCATTTGCCGCGTCATCCGAGGAGACAGATACGTCAGTCCGTTGCCCGTCGCCGGAAGCTGCTCGAATGCACGCATGAAGTCCTCGTTTTGCGTGACGCTCTCCGCCGTCGAAAGACACCGTTCCAGGAACGCGGGAGAGCTAACTATGTACAAGCGCCCGGTTGCGATCTCCTTGACCACAGACGGTTCATACGCGTTCCACGGCGGAGGAAGTCTGATCGCAGGTCGGATGATCAACAATTCTTCCGTCCGCTCGGAGGCGATGAAAGGATCGAGCGCGGCCCTCTTCGCGATCGCGTCGGCCAGGTCCGAAAGCCCGTCGATGCGGAACAAGAAATCGGTGTAGGGGAACCAAAATCGCTCTCCGGGGATACGAAGCGAACGGCTCTCATCCACCGCGAGGACGAGCCCAGCGGTGGTGTTCAAACGCTCGACGACTGCGCCCAAGGTCATGTCGAGATCGAGAACGCGCTCGCCCAACGCTCGGTCGAGGTCTCCGGGGCTCATCCCGACCCCGAGCTCACCCAGTGCCCTCACGATGTCCACCAACACCCGGGCGTCCAGCTGTTGCTCCCAGATGAAATCGGCGTCTTCGGGCACGCTTGAAACGAGATCGAAGGCAGCCGGTTCGGCCCCGAAGAGCTTCAGGAGACCCTCACGAGCCCCGCTGTGGTGGATGAAGCTGCGGTTGTGAAAGAGCGACCCATTCTCATATGAGCTCAAGCCGATCGCTTCGACATTGTTCAGACCAAGGATCCGAACGAGGGTCGTGGCGTTGAGGCGCCCGGTAGTCTCTCGCGGAACGAGCCCGGGCAGGTCACGCAATAGCGTGAGGAGAAAATCTGCGGCCCGCTCCGCATCGCCCTCGATGTCCGCATACGCGTAGACCGTCCCGCCGAGCTGAAGCTGCTCGCTCACCGCGTCGAAGTGAGGCGATTTCTGAGGCGCCATCGGGACCCCGCTTCCGCCGCATCCCGTTAGGACACACAGGAAGATCGTCGGAAAGAGCTTCTTCATCGGACTTCCCCCTTGTGCTCGATGATTGCCGAACGGTTTCCCGTGAGTTTGCCCCACTGAAAGCGCATCCAACCGGCTGCCTCGGGTAGCTTAGCGAGCATCAGAAAGGAAGCGATCGTCCACGGTCGCGATTGTCCTTCGCTCCGCATCCGGCCGGCGATGCGGAGCGTGTTTAGCGGGTAGGCGAGCAGCAGCAGCAGCGACAGGCCGCCCGTGACCGGTGCTCCGGCGACTGCGAAACCAGGGAGAAGCAACCCCCACGCGACGATCCGTTTCGATTCGCGGACCCACATTCGTTCCGGCGGCGCGCCGTGCAGGGATGAACCCTCTGCATACGCGTGCCCGGCGCGCGTTGCACGCTTCCACCATTGCGAGAAGCGGCTCATCGCCACATCGTGGAGCGCCATTTCCGTCCGGTAGTTGAGGACTACAGCGAGAACTTTCATTCGCCTAGCATTATTGGAAACGAATCGAAGTTCCGCAAAAGCGTCGCGCGCTCAGGCCGGAGCGGGCGTCCTCGAGGCGCTCAGGTACTGGTCGCGTAGGATCGAGGCGGTTTTTCCGGTGCCATCTTCACGCCATCCGGGTGGTCGAAGAAGGTAGCCGAACCGACCCCGCCAAGTCTGGGCCTCCCAAGCGTCCTTCAGCATCGAGCGCCACTCGTGAAAGGCGATCCGAACCGGGTTGTACGTATGGATGTTTTTGGTGAGCCCGTAGTCGATCGCCTCGCCCTCGGGCTCGAACGTGCTGAACATCTTGTCCCAGATGATGAAAATGCCCGCGTGGTTACGGTCGAGGTAGATCGGATTGCGCCCGTGATGAACCCGGTGATGCGAAGGCGTGTTGAACGCGACGCCGAACCAATCGAGCTTGCCGATCAGCTCGGTGTGCAGCCAGTACTGATAAAGCAGGCTGATCGACTTCTGAATCAGAATCATCTCGACTGGAAAGCCGAGCAAGGGCAAGGGAACCCAGAAGAGAAAACCGGTGAATGGCGTCGTCCACGATTGCCGCAGCGCAGTTGTGAGGTTGTAGTGCGTGCTCGAATGGTGATTGACGTGCGCAGCCCAGAGCGTTCGCACTTCGTGATGAAGCCGGTGAAACCAGTAGTAGCAGAAGTCTTCCGCGACGAGCAGGAGCACCCATGACCACCAAACCGGGTGGATGTCGAACAGCCGGAACTGATACAGCCACGCCAGCCCGGCAAACGGCAGAAGCTTGAGCGCGCCATCGACAACCAGGAAACCAACACCCATCGCGAGGCTTGCGAACGAGTCTTTGGTGGTGAAGCCGGCCAGCTTGGTCTCGATGCCTTCCTTGCGCTCCTTTCGGTACACGAGCCAGCGCTCGAGCCCGAGCGTCGCGAAGAAGAAGGGAATGGCGTAGTAGATCAGCGCCATGGGAAAGGGTTTACGATCAAGTCGGTGGGCCTACAAGCGAGGGGCCCTGCGCTCCGTGTCGCGCTGAAGCGCCGCGCGCCATGCCGAGAGGACTTGCGCAGCTTCCGCAGTTGCGTTGTCTGAAACGCCGGCCTGGATGCGCGCGAGGGCGTTGAGCTCATCGGCGCGCAGGCTCTGGATCAGGGCCCGGCCTGCGTCGGTTAGCGCGATGACCGGCGAACGCTTGTGGGCGGGGTTGTCCTGACGCTCGGTGAAGCCGTGGTCGAGGAGCGCGTCCACCTGCTGTTGAATGTGTTGACGCGACACCCCACGCGCCCGCGCCATCCGCGGCACCGTCGCCGGCCCACCAAGCAGAAGCAGCTCGAGCACCGCCCGCATGGGAGCGCTCGGCTCCAGGCCCCCGTGCAGCGTCTCCGCCCACTGCTTTAGCGCCTGAAACAACAGCCGCGTCTCATTCAATAGCTCGTCCTGCTTCATGACAAATAGCCTGTCAAAATGACTATATTTTGTCAAAAATCCCCAAGATCTTCGGTCTCTAGATTGGCGAACACTGAACATGAATTCCCAGCAACGTGCTACGTAGGGAGACTGCGCTCTGGCTTTGGTGGTGTGTAAATGAGGTTGATGAGAGGCTCCTTTGCTTTGGTTCTATGTGTTTGCACGGCCTCCGCGTGCAATGACGAGGACCCCCTACGCCAGCTGATCCAAGAGCATGGGTTGAGCGGCGACCCTGCCGCGGGGCATGACCTTCCGAGCATCGAGGACCCGATCGCGGTGCTCGGACGCAAGCTCTTCTTCAGCAAGAGCCTCGGTGGCGATCGGGACTCCGCGTGCGTGTCCTGCCATCATCCGGTGCTCGGGGGCGGCGACGGGCTCGCCTTATCGATCGGCGTCGGCGCGGACGATCCCGATTTGCTCGGCCCCGGCCGCACCCATCCGGACGGCGATTTTACCGTACCGCGCAACGCACCGACCACCTTCAACCTCGCGCTTTTGGAAAAGGGCTTGTTCTGGGATTCGCGTGTCGAGAACCTCGAAAGCGGCGGTATCCGAACCCCCGACACGGAATACGGAAGCGCCGACCCAGAGGCGGGAGACACCATATCCGCGGCGCAGACACGTTTCCCCGTCACGTCGGCTGACGAGATGCGTGGCTTCGTGTTCGTGCTCGACGGCACCAATGCAGAGCTTCGCACGGCCCTCGAAGATCGCCTGACGGACGATGGGAACTGGGCCCCGGAATTCGAGGCAGCGTTCGGGTCTCCGGAGATCACCTACGGAAGAATTGCCGAAGCGATTGCTGCCTATGAGGACTCCCAGGTGTTTACCGACACCCCTTGGCGCGCGTATGTCAAAGGCGACAACGATGCGATCGGCGAGTCAGCCAAGCGCGGCGCGCTCCTGTTTTTTCGGGGCACCGAAGACGGCGGCGCCAACTGCGCGACCTGCCACTCCGGGGACTTCTTCACCGACGAGGACTTTCACTCGATCTGCACGCCGCAGATCGGGCGAGGCAAAGGCGACGGGTCCACAGGCACCAATGACTTCGGGCGCGCGCGAGAGACAGCCGACCGCAACGAGCGTTTCTCCTTTCGCACCTCCAGTCTCTTGAACGTTTCGGCAACGGGTCCGTACTTGCATTCCGGCGCATACGACAACCTCGCCGATGTGGTTCGACATCACTTGGATCCACAAGCAGCGACCGAGGGCTTCGACCCCTCGAGCGTCCCACTCGCCGCATCGGAGGACTTCGACGAAAACACCCAGGAGATGCTCGTCTTCCTCGCAGTCTCCGGGAAAGCAATCGAGTTCTTTGCGGCTCCGTTCGAGCATACCGACCAGCAAGTCGACGATTTGGTGGCCTTTCTGCAGACCCTCACCGACCCCTGTGTGCTCGACCGTGAATGCCTAGCGCCCTGGATAGCCGACCCGGCCACCGACGACGTCGATGGGCACCTCTTGGTCGCCATAGATCAAGATGGAAACCTTCTCTGATCAGGGTGTGGGCCGGATGCGCCGAAGTCGGGGGGAGAGCGCCCCAAAACCGGCCTGCTTTCATACTCTTAGCAAGACTCCATGAAAGTCGACATTCCTGCTTGACCGCCCCCGGTTCCGCGCTAACTTCGGCGTCCCTTTGCGGGGGGTCTGCGGATATTCCGTCGATCGGTCTTTGAAAACTGAATCGGAATCAATAGTTACGTACTCGGGTCCCGAGTCGTGCAACAACACGTACGACTAGGGTCAATTCAAAAAGCGGTCTCCCAAGACCGCAATCCGAGAGCAACACGCAATACTAAATGTGATGCTCTTGAGCATCTGG
>Ga0070727_10003149_pt1 | contig 15266 bp, 7 predicted proteins | sample tdAd472_FD_66722 | JGI IMG/M metagenome (GOLD analysis project Ga0070727, IMG submission 66722) | Marine sediment microbial communities from the Atlantic coast under amendment with organic carbon and nitrate - tdAd47.2 | ecosystem: Environmental > Aquatic > Marine > Coastal > Sediment | place...
GATAATTCATGTCCTGATCGACTTCTAGTCTAAAAGTAGATCCATTGGCCGGTAGACTAAAGACTTGTTCCTCTCCATTCAATAAGGCCAGCGTCTGGCCGCCTTCCATCATCAAAATATCTTCGATCACAATGTAATGATGACCTTCCTGCATGTCCTGTCCGATGTTTCGCACCCGGAATTTTACATTTTCGCCTTCACAATCGGCCTTTAGTTCGAGTTCGGGGCCTTGATAGGCATTACTTTCACAGCTATTGCTATGAGAAATATTAGCCTCGCTACAATGGGTTTGTCCAAGCTCAGCCTCACATTTCACCAGTACTTTTACCGAAAACCGACCACAATCACCGCTCGGTACTTCTCCTACCGAAAACGTATAGGTTTGTCCATCAACACTAGTCCAAGGAATGCTACTCCCGATAATCTCTAAATAACTATCAAAAGTGACGGTAACTTCTGTCTCCTTAGCCGCCAAACCACCATAGTTGCAGTAGTTGATCCAATACTCATTTTCAAAACAACGTCTTAGAAAAGGAGCAGCCAAGTCTACAAACAATTCTGGGCATGGACTATCGACCCCAACACCAAAATCTTGTTGGTTAAAACTATCGTTGTCACCCGCCGTAATATCTTCAAAAGTGATACTATTGATACAGCTGGTATTGATATTTTCCCAGAGAATAACTTCTACATCGATTTGATCTCCTTCCTGATAGTCAATGGCATTGGCGCCAGTTCCAAAACCTATACGGGTAGGAGTATACTCTCGAATAAATGCAGAATATCTCGGTTGGAAATCACCAAAGGTTGAAACGGTCCGACTTAAGCGCGTAGCGCCATTTACTTTCAATAAGATTTTCACATCCACCCCTGAAATCGCCTGCTCTGCTTGTTCAATCTCGCAGTTACCTTCATCTACGAAGACTGATCCACTAAAGTGGTGCTGCGTAAAATCATGCGTCACATTAACTTCCACCGTACAATGGCTGCTATTACCCGCCTCATCTATTGCCCAAACCGTAACGGGTTCTATCCCAAATTCAGTTTCATCAAAGGTGAGAAAAGAACTACTGGGTGGTTCATTACCCGGCGCTCCTAATTCTATTCTAAAACTTAAGTCGCTACAATTGTCGTAACTTTTAAGCCCCATAAAGTCACCACTAAGCATCAGTGGATTGGAAATCGTTGTAATGGTAAATACTTGGTCTTCTGAACAACGAGCAATAGGGGGGACATTATCTTCCGTACAGCTGGGCCCATTTCCTGCTTCATCAAAAACGTTGACGTAAGCCTGGCAATGAGATCGATTATTCCGTTGGTCTGCTATGGTTAATGATACCAAATGAGTACCTACGGCACTAAAACTCAAGCTAGGTAGTGGGTTATCGCCACTTCCTCCCAGGGAAAGGCCTTTCGTCAAAGCGATAGTACAGTTGTCTACACTTCCATCATCTAAGCTATCTGGCAAAACCTCTACGCTGCCAGTACTGGCATCCAAAGTAACATCGAGGGCTGTTTTACATTTGGCCACTGGAGCTAGGTTATCTGTTTCACAATTAGCCCCATTTTCGACCTTGACAAAGGTTTCACAGAAATCCCAGTTGCCGGCCTCATCCCCTGCCCAAACACGAACCGCATTGTAACCAAGGTTTTGCTCCGTCAAAGCAATGGCCTCAGCCTGCGGTACATCTCCAGCTGGCATTTGATCATAAATTTCAATTCGATAAGACAAATTTGCCGAACAATTGTCAAAAGTCGAGCCTGATACAATAAAGTCAAGGGCCCAAATCCCCTCCTCAAATGTACCGTCTTGATTGATATCATTTATCGAAATTTCTAGGCCAGCCACACAGACGATAGAAGGTGGCTTTACATCTGGGTCACACTCTTGTGCTTGAAGGGAGATAAAGCACATTTGAACGAATAAGAATAATAATAAACATCTTTTCATTTCCTGAGATTTTAAGAATGGTTGGGATTATTTAATTTGATAGTTCAAATATGCGACGGAAGGTGTAAGGAAACAAAAACAATTTTGATAATTTGTACACATTAAAACCACAATTAAATACATACATAAATGATAATCAATATTATACAAAATAATTTGTACAACAAAAATATTTTATCATATCTTACAACATGATTAATTCTCGCTTTGGCCAGCTCTTTTTGAGCCTCAAGCCTGCTGAAAAGAGGCTGTTTAGCAAGTTTATCGTATCTCCGTTCTTCAATCAGCAGCCGATATTAGCTCAAATTTGGGACTATATACTCGATAGGTACGATACTTTGGACCTACTTCCAGACAAAGAAGACCTATATGCCTCAGCCTATCCCGGGAAGCCCTACAATGACCAACAAATACGGCTTTCGATTAGTCGACTTTACCAAAACTTGCTTCATTTCCTGGCCTACCAAGAGGCGACCTCCAATCCCCCACAGATAAAACTTTACGAAGCTCAGGCGCTACATAAAAAGCAACTCGAAAAACACTTTCAACGCAGCCTGGGACAAGCCCAAAAACTGGCAGCAGACAAGGGCCATAAGAATGCCGAATTTTGGCAATTCAGTTTCCAATTACAATTGGAACAAACCCGACAAATTTCTAAAATACAATATAGTGGCGAAGCCGCTCTGCAACAACTATCCGACACCTTAGACCTAGCGTATATTTCTGCTAAGCTCAGACATATTTGTTTGCTACTCACGCACCAGAAAGTTTTTCAATCCCAATTCAGCATCGGCTTATTACCCGAAATATTAGCTTACATAAAGAAAAATGATCTCCTAAAGGAGCCGGCCATTGCTTGCTACTTTTATTACTATCATACCCTGATTCAATCCGAAAACAACACCCATTTTCAAGCTTTTAAGAGTAGCATCTTCCAATATTCCCAGCAGTTTCCTCCTGAAGAAATTCGCGACTTATTTCTGTTAGCTATCAACTATTGCGTCAAACAAGGAAATGAAGGGAAAAAGGCTTATATCAGCGAAATGTTGGAACTATATAAAGAAGGCTTACAAACGGATATTTTACTAGAGCAAGGAGAACTCTCTCATTTTACCTATCACAATATTGCCACCGCAGGCTTAAAAACTAAAGACTATGAATGGGTCAACCAATTTATCCATCAATATAAAAACAAACTAGCCCGACAACACCGGGAAAGCTCTTACAGCTTCAATGGCGCGCGATTAGCCTATGCACAAGGCTTCTATGAGAAAGCACTTCCCCTCTTACAAAAAGCGAACTACAAAGATCTACTACTCAACTTGGCCGCTAAAACCCTGTTGTTGAAAATTTACTATGAACTAGATGAATTCGACCTGCTCAATGCCCACCTCGACGCGATGAAAAACTTTATCCGCCGAAAAGCCGTCATCGGCTACCATCGAAGTAACTACCTCAATATCGTCCGTTTTACTAAAAAGCTAACTACTGTAAATCCCTATGATAAAGCACAACGAAAATCCCTAGCCAATCAAATTAGAAAAACGGAACATCTATCCGAAAAGGAGTGGCTACTCGCACAATTGTAAAGAAATATCTAAATTCCCTAAAAGTGATATTAAGAACAACTCATATTGATAACTTTTGGATAGTCTTGGCTCTGCAACTACTCATTTTTAGTTGTACACCTGCTTATTCGCCTACAGAAGAAATAGCCGCCCAATTACCAGCTACCGTCGATTTCAATTTCCACATCAAACCCATCCTATCTGATCGTTGCTTTGCCTGTCATGGACCTGACCAGGAAGCCCTGAAGGCGGAGCTGCGCCTGGACACCAAGGCCGGAGCCTTGGAACATCGCTTATCCTCCGGACAGCGGGCTTTCGTGGCGGGAAATCCCCAGCAGAGTGAGGCCTTTCAAAGAATCATTTCGACCGACCCGGAAAAGCAAATGCCGCCTACAGCATTTCAACGGCAACTCAGCCCCTATGAAATAGCATTAATGGCCAAATGGATTGAACAAGGCGCCATCTATAAACCGCACTGGGCCTTTATCCCTCCCATCAAGGCTGAACTGCCTGAGACAAGCCATGAAACATGGGCGCGCAATGCTATTGATCATTTCATCTTAAAGAAACTCCTGGAAAACGGATTGGATCCCAACGAAAAAGCAGACAAAGAAACCCTACTGCGGCGAGTAACTTTGGACCTAACGGGGCTACTGCCCACCCTAGCCGAAATAGAGGCATTTATGGCAGATGAGCGTCCCAATGCCTACGAAAAAGTAGTAGATCGCTTATTGTCTTCACCGCATTTTGGCGAAAGAATGGCTCTCCGCTGGTTAGACCTGGCACGTTATGCCGATTCCAATGGTTATTCTCAAGACGGTCTTCGCACGATGTGGCCTTGGAGAGATTGGGTCATTAAAGCATTCAATGAAAATATGCCCTTCGACCAGTTTATTGCCTGGCAGATCGCTGGAGATAAGCTACCAAATGCTACCCAGGAACAAAAACTCGCCACCGGATTTTTGCGGAATCACCGTCAAAATGGAGAAGGCGGGATTGTAGATGAAGAATATCGGGTGGAATACGCAGCGGACCGGACAGAAACAGCAGCTATCGTCTTTTTGGGCTTGACCCTGCAATGCGCCCGTTGCCACGATCATAAGTACGACCCGATTTCACAAGAAGAGTATTACCAGTTCTTTAGTTTTTTTAATAGTGTCCATGAAACAGGGATTACAGCGAACGATGGAAATTCAGGGCCGGAAGTGGTACTCAGTACCAAGGAGGTACAAGAGCAGATCGATTTTATTGACCGAATGATTAAGGAAAAAGAAGAAGAAGCCCAGCAGATGGCCGCTGCTGTCTCAGCCTCCCAATACCAGGCCCCTTCTATTAACCTAAATAAAGGTTTGATTGTCGACCTGTCTTTTGATCAGCTGGGTAAAAAAGAGCAAGATCAAAATTTGCTACTAGGGGGAACTTTCCAGTTATCGGGTGCGGTGACTTTCGAGCCAGGCGTGCAGGGGAAAGCAGTCAGAGTGACCGGTTATGACTTTATTCGGATCATCAAGGATGAAGTGGATTTTGATCGAGCAAATGCCTTTAGTGCTTCTCTATATCTCCGTTCGCACCATGCCGAAAGCAACCTGAGTCTCTTGAATCACCTGGGTAGCAAAGGTGATAATTTTCCTGGTTATGAAATGGCCATAGATGAAGGCTATCCAACCCTGCGCTTGCTGCATAGTTATCCAGCCATCCAGATAGAGGTTCGAGGAAAAGAGAAAATCAAGAAGGAAGAATGGGTACACCTTACCTTTACCTACGATGGCTCGGGTAAGGCAGCCGGTATTACGATTTACAAAAATGGCAAGGCCATCCCCTTGAATATCCGCTATGACAAATTATCTCAAGGGATCGCCAACGGCAGGAAAGTGCTCACCGTAGGAGGAAGAAGACCTTACCAGACCAATCACGATGGTTATGCTTATATAGATGAACTGAAAATCTATGACCGCCAACTCAGTGCCGTCGAAGCTGCTGTATTGTATCCCCCAACGGCCAAAACAGTCCATGATCTATCCCCAAAAGAAAGGAAGGAACATTATTTAACGACCATCCATCCTTCCCACCAAAAAGTGCAACGAAAAATACAAGCTTTGCGCCAAGAGAAGTTTAGCATACAAGACAGCCTAATCAGTGTGATGGTCATGGAAGACCTCCCAGAACCAAGGCCGACCTTTATATTAACAAGGGGAGCTTATGATGCGCCCTCCAAACTCGTCCAGCCAGGTACTCCAGCCATTATCCCTTCAAGTTCAGGAGAGAACTTAAGCGACCGGGCCGAGCTTTCCCAATGGCTCCTGGATCCCAGAAATCCGCTAACTGCCCGAGTTGCCGTCAATCGATTCTGGCAACATTTTTTCGGACAAGGTATCGTAAAAACAACTGATGATTTTGGCAACCAGGGCGCCTTACCAACGCATCCGGAATTATTGGACTGGCTAGCGGTACACTTTGTAGAATCAGGCTGGAACCTAAAGGCTTTACTCCGCATGATTGTCCTTTCTTCTAGCTACCAGCAATCTTCACGCAGCAGCCTAGAGAAACGATCAAAAGATGCGGATAATCTTTTACTTTCTCGAGGGCCCAGTCGGCGTCTTTCCGCCGAGTTAATACGAGATGCAGCCCTAACTGCCAGTGGATTATTGGTAAGAAACATTGGCGGCCCTAGCGTCAAACCCTATCAACCAGAAGGACTATGGGCCGAAAAAGGAGAATTCAGCCAACTGAAGCATTATAAACAAAGTCACGGAGCCGATCTGTATCGAAGAAGCCTGTATACTTTTTGGCGGCGAACCTCTCCGCCACCGGCCATGACCACCTTTGACGCCCCTACTAGGGATATTTGCATTGCTTCTCGGCAGGAAACCAATACACCATTGCAGGCCCTGGTCATGTTGAATGATCCTCAGTTTGTGGAAGCGGCTCGGGTACTAGCGGAACGCGTTATACGTGGAACAACAGATAAAGCGGACCAAATCGTCCGGGCGTATCGATTACTGACCGGACTTCAAGCTAGGCCAAAAACCATCAATTTGCTGCATGAATTAGAAAAGAAGGAATTTCAAAAATACCAGGTACAGCCAGAACAAGGCCGAGCCCTACTTGCTGTTGGTGAATTTCCACCAGATCTGTCATTAGATCAAGCTGAGGTAGCCGCTATGACCATAGTATGCAGTACAATCATGAGTTTTGATGAAACATTGGTGCAGCGATAAAGAAGTTTTAAACTAGAGTTAGCCATGAAAATAGATGAACCCAAGGACTTACTAAGCCGGCGTCACTTCCTGTTTAATGCAGGAATGGCAGTGGGAGGACTTGCTTTTTCCCAATTACTTCATTCCGACCACTCAAGCGTTCCTCACTTCGCGCCGAAGGTAAAACGGATGATCTACCTCTTTCAAAGTGGGGGGCCATCTCAACATGATTTGTTTGACTACAAACCGCTTTTGAACAAATTAAATGGGGAAGAACTACCTGACTCCATCCGTCAAGGGCAACGGGTGACCGGCATGACTGCCGGGCAGAGGTCTTTTCCTTTAGCAGGGGCTCAGTTTTCTTTCAAGCAGTATGGAGAGTCGAGGGCTTGGATCAGCGAATTGCTCCCTTACACCGCTGAAATTGCCGATGAACTTTGCTTCATCAAATCCATGCATACCGAAGCCATCAATCATGATCCAGCCATCACTTTTTTCCAAACGGGTTCTCAACAAGCAGGACGACCGAGTATAGGTTCTTGGTTGAGCTATGGGCTGGGTACAACGGATAAAGATCTTCCAGAATTTTGTGTGTTGCTATCAAATGGTACTGGTAAACTGAATGCTCAACCGCTATACTCGCGTTTATGGGGAAGTGGTTTCTTGCCTTCTCTTCACCAAGGCGTGCAATTTCGTTCGGGCAAAGATCCGGTATTATATCTCAACAATATCCCAGGTATCGATGCGGCAACCAGAAGGGCTATGCTGGATACCTATCACAAAATCCAGGAGTCGCAATATCAAAGTGAGCAGGACGAGGAAATCCGGACACGAATCGCCCAATATGAGATGGCTTACCGCATGCAGACCTCCATTCCCGACGTAATGGACGTATCGAATGAACCAGATTACATCTACGAGATGTATGGCCCCGAATCGAAGATTCCAGGCACCTATGCTGCCAATTGTCTGCTGGCCCGGAGACTGCTGGAAAGAGGCGTAAACTTCACGCAGCTTTACCACCGCGGTTGGGACCAACATTTCAACCTCCCTCGAAACCTTAGCAATCAGTGCAGAGATACGGACCAAGCTTCGGCGGCCTTGGTCAAGGATTTAAAACAGCGAGGCTTACTCGAAGACACCCTCGTCGTTTGGGGCGGAGAATTTGGACGTACCAATTACTCTCAAGGCAAATTGGAAATGGGAAATTACGGGAGAGATCATCACCCTCGGTGTTTTACCATCTGGATGGCTGGTGGTGGGATAAAAAAGGGTGTTTCGTACGGCACAACGGATGAGTTCGGCTATAACATTGTCAAGGATCCAGTTCATGTGCACGATTTTCAAGCCACACTGATGCACTTATTTGGCATCGATCATGAGAGGTTTACCTTCAAGCACCAGGGAAGATATTTTCGTTTGACGGATGTGCACGGTAAGGTAGTGAAAGACATTTTGCTGTAAATCCCTTCAAAAAGGGCATAAAAAAAGCCCGACATTGTCTTGCCGGGCCTCTTGCTAATAACAAATCATAATCTCATGAAATAATAAGACGACCTAATTCTTAGAAAAAACGAAACTTATTAATAAAAAATGACGACTTCAATCTAGAGGTTCCCTGCTCAGGGAGCAAGGAACCGATTGTTAATGGGATTATGACTATCGTATTACTACTTTGCCTGTGGCGATCACTCGGCCCTCACTACGCATTTGATACAAATACATACCTCCTGGCAAAGATCTACGATAAAAATCATAATTGTTCCCTCTGAAACGATCGGTACGGACCAGCTTGCCGGTTACATCATACACACTAAACTCTACAGCATCAAAAACCGTGCCTATAATTTCAAAGGATGTTGATTCAAAAAACGGATTTGGAGAAACTTTTATTGTTAGGCCCTCAGGATTTCCTGGTCCTGGCCTGACATCACTGATGATGCAGCCAGAATTCACGATATCCGTGCAACCTATCGTGTGTCTTACCACATTAGTAGGCTGCGGGGCAGCATAGTCAAAATAGACGGTAGCACCATTTTCGATTACGATTCCCACGTCGTTAACCGGTTTTTGGGCAATTCGGAACTGAACGAAGCCGCGGGAATTAGCCTCCTCTGTGCTACCGCCTGGTTGAAGTTGGATTTCATCGAAGGTGATTTTCAGGATACCATCATTGTAAATTTCGAACTCATAGGGATGACTACTTGCTCCTAGCGTAATACTTGATACGTCTAGAGCGGAAGACATGGTATCCCGAATCACCACTCGATCTATAATTTCGGATCCAGTGTTTTCAAAAATAATTGTGTATTCAATCTCAGTGTTCTGATCTATTAAAGAATCTTGATAGCCTTTGGGATAGCCTCTCATAAGTACCCCGGATCCGATAGGTAATACTTCTTGTGCGTCAACTGCTTGAAAACTATCGGCTTCATCTTCAGGAAACTGGGTCACCATTCCTACATTGAATGGTTCGCCTTCCATGACACATCCTTCAATGGCTACGGTGGGGTAGCTTTGTCCAGGGTGTCCTTCTTCCTGTTCGGCGATGAGGCGATAAGTTGCACCATCTATTGATTGAATAGAGATAACTTCTTGGTCAAATCCTGGCAATTGGAATGGTGCGGTGCGAAACATAATCTGATCCTCAACGATGAAATAATTTCGTTGCCGAATCATGTCGGCTTCTCCGACATTTCTAATACGGAAGTTCATAGTGCCTGTTTCCGTATCGCACTCGCCGCTCACTTGAATGCTAGCCCCGCTCCAATTATCTACCCCTTCACAAAGTGTATCAGGGTAAATGTGCGCGCTGACTAAAGTGGCTTGCCCATTCACAATCCCTTCGCAGGCCAATTGAGCCGTAATCGTGAAGTCGCCGCATTCCATACTTCCAATATCTCCCAATTGGAAAGTAAGCGATGATCCATCTTGGCTACTAGGCGCAATCGAAGAAGAAATAAATGTTAAGTCTTCATCAATCACTACTTCTACGTAAGCTGCTTCACCTATTCCAGGTCCCAGATTACAGTAAGAAACAGTGTAAATAGCGTTCTCGCAGTTGATAAGATATGGCGTAGTGACATCTACTTGCATAGCTGGGCAATCTGCCCCTGCCGTTACGCCAAAATTAATTTCCGTTGTGTCATAGAACTCGTTGAGCGCGACAATATGAATTTCCGGCTCACATACATCCCATAAATTATTGGGAGGTAAAGTTTTTATCGTATAAGTTCCTGTATCTACTTTCGCAGTATAGAACCCGTTTGCATCCGTGGTAATAAAGTAGGTCTGATCTGCACTCTCTGCCACTACCAACCAATCATCCAAGGGTACAGCTAAAGAATCTAGCCCATCGCAACCGTCAGCAAAATATTTAATCGTTCCACTGATTTGGTTAGTCACTACATTCCCGGTACCGTCTAACTTCATCAAGATCAGGTCATTGATAAAGGCAAAATCCTTGCCATTGTACCCGGTAACGATAAAGCCACCGTCCTGGGTTGCTGCAATACTTTCACCAAAATCTTGCTTGCCTTTGTCTCCGACTAAGGAAAACCACATCTGCTCTCCTTCCGAATTAAATCGCATGATTAATATATCGGAATCTGTCAGGTCTAAAAAGGCCAAACCGACCACTGCAAAACCACCATCTGGTAATTCTATCACTTCGTTACCGATATTATCAATGTCAGTGACAAAGTGCTTTTTAAACCAAATGGAATCCCCAGACATATCAAACTTTGCGACTAGAAGTCTATCAGAGCTTTCAACTGTACCGGTGATTACGATGTTTCCATCGCTAGTTAAGATCAGATCATTTACTTCTTCTGCTTCCGACGCTTCGCCATAAGCTTTAGTCCAAATACTATTTCCGTTGGCATCATATTTATAAAGTACAATGTCGTTCTTACTGCTTGTTGGACTGATGACCGGTGAATTTCCTGCCAGAATGTAACCATCTGAAACAGGTACAATCCCCCTGAATACATCATTTTTCTGTGTGCCATTAGATTTCCGCCAGATTTCTTGCCCTTCTGCGTCAACTAGAGCTAGTAAGTTATCCTCGCCAGAATTTCCTTCATCGTCGAAGGTTCTTGCTGCGATGAGATAACCATCTCCATTGATAGCAGGGGTAAAAGCTACTGCTGAATCATCCGTATTGGACTGAAGTATTTTACTCCATCTTTTATTACCTCGCCTGTCAATATTGAGCAGATACAACTGGTTTTTAGAGGTGAAGCTAGGTTTGATAGTACCTAATATCAGGTAGCCATCTTCTAGTTCAATCATATCAGCTGGTTGCTCAGAAAATCCTTCATCATAGACCTTTGTCCAGATTGGGGTACCGTCTACATCGGTACGAACAATATAAATATCAATGTCTGAATTATTAATACCTTCAAAGGATTCGCTAAATCCTAGGGCAATAAATCCATGATCGATGGTTTCTCTTACAATAGCTCCCTGATCTTCTTTATTACCACCGAAAGTATACTGCCAACCCTGCGCTTCGACTAGTGTTCCAAAACATAAAAATATAAGCATCCAGAGTCCCCTTTGGGACATCATTTGGAGAGCTGCTGGAACAACCGTAGCCGTTTTTCTCATTAGCGCAAATTTTAGGTCGTTTGTTCTTATTGACAATACAAATATGAGAGGATTGATAAGGTTTTTCAAAGACATTTTTCGCCATTTGTTGAAAAAAAAGAGTACTTTTGAACATCACAATTAATCATAAAACACTAATAACCAAACGTATATTATAGATATTTGTGTTGACTGAAAATCAAAAAAAGCAATGAAAAATAGTCATCTAGTTACCATTTTACAGACATTCTCTAAAAAAGAGATTCGAGAAATGCGTAAATGGCTGCATTCGCCTATTCATAATCAGCGACAGGATGTAGTTGACCTATTCGAGTATTTGGTAAGTAGCAATCACTTGACGGAAGACAAATTCCTGCAAAAAGATAGAATTTTTCGCAAAGTTTTTCCTCAGGAAGTATTCAGCGATGCCAAGTTAAGACAAAGCATCCACTTTTTATTAAAAAGTATTGAAAGCTATCTCATCACAAAAGAATTGCAAGAGGATACCGTCCAAGCAAAAATGGCCTTAGTCAGTATTTACCGAAAGCGAAAATTAACAAAGGCTTTTCAGAAAACAATTAATGAGGTAAAAGACTTGCAACAAAAAGCCAGTTTTCAAAACGAGCAATTTTTTCGCAATGAATATTTGATACAACAAGAACAGTATTTGTTCCTGGAAGGGCAGAAGAAACGGAATATCCCCATGAACCTACAAGAAGTTTCAGATGCCCTAGACACCACCTTCATTGCGGATAAATTACGGCAAGCCTGTTTAATGCTGGCTCACCAGAAGGTATATAAGACGGAATACAGCATTGGCTTGTTTCAGGAAATTATGCAGCACATAGAAGACAGAGAATACCTTAATATACCTGCCATATCTGTCTATTACTATGGATACAAAGCCATCACCGACCAAAATGAAAAACATTACTTTGATAAACTCAAAGAAGAAATATTTTCATCTGGCGCTCTTTTTCCGAAGAATGAAATCAAGGACATCTACCTAATGGCTATCAACTATTGTATTGGTCGCATGAATAAGGGGCACTCTACTTTTATCCGCGAAGCTTTCGACCTATACAAGAAAGGCCTCGAAATGGGCATTTTGATAGAAAATGAAAGTATCTCACCCTGGACCTTCATTAATGTTGCTATTAATGGATTAAAACTCCGAGAATTTGATTGGGTAGAATCATTTGTCCAAAATTTCAGCCAGTATATCCCCGATTCCAAACGAGAAGGTATTGTACTATTCACCTTATCCAAGCTCCATTTTGAGAAAAAAGACTACCCTCAAGCCATGCAGTTGCTGAATCAAGGAGATTTTGATGACCTCTTGATTTACCTCAACGCCAAGACCATGCTCCTCAAAATGTACTATGAGTTGGATGAGTATGACGCCTTAGATTATCAACTGGAAAGCCTGGGCACCTATATCAAGCGTAAAAAAGTCATGGGCTACCACAAAGAGAATTATCAAAACATCATCCGCTATACCAAAAAGATTACCCGGGTCAACCCCTACAGCAAAAAAGATGTAATAGGATTGAAATCCGAAATAGAAACCGCCAATCCCTTAACAGAGCGGGAATGGTTGTTGGAGCAGATTGATAACCTATAACCCCCTAAGAGCAGGTTTGAGCAATGCTCTAAAACTTCGCCCCCAACACATAAGGCAACATCGAACGCCAAGTCGGCCAATCATGTGGCATATCATGGCCCCAAATATCGAGATCATGCGGTACGGCTTTGGCATGTAACACGCCAGATAATCGACGTGAAGCATCGGGTGCCTCATAATTGCCTGATCCCGCTAGGATATGAATATGCGGACTTGATCGCATCGCGGATAAAAGATGGTGATCGTCCAAATTGGGCAGGTATTGCATCGGTGAGTTGAAATAGACGTCCTGATCGTGATAACCTTTGGTATAGGAAGCCAAGTCATAATCGCCACTCATTGCAATCACCCCATTGATCAGGTCTGGTCTTTTGAAAAATAGATTGGCGGCATGAAAAGCGCCAAGGGAAGCCCCACAGGTAACGATCGGTGTTTCCTGACTACTGGAATTCTTGATAAAGGGAATCACCTCCTGGTAGATATATTCGTTGAATTGGGTATGTCGAATTGATTTATCACGCGGATGCATATGATTATTCAACCAACTTTCGGAATTGATACTATTCACCGAATAAACCTTCACCTTTCCCTCATTGATCATCGGGCTAATCGCATCCATCAATTGAAAACGCTCATACTCCAAGTAATCTGCCGCTGCCGTCGGAATCATCAACAGTGCAAAACCATAGTGGCCATATACGGCAATATCCATGTGTTTATGTAAACGAGGACTATGCCAACCGTGAATTTCTCTATGCATGTCTAAATTTTCGGCAAAAATAACTTTTAATACTAATAAGTGCTGCGTAAAAAGGGAATATTTATACTCCTACGCTTTAGGGGAATGCTATATCCGTCTGCTATTGTGTATAGCACTTCGTCAAGCCTCCCTTTTCATTCCCCTCTAAATGAGCATTTTTTGTAGTTTAGCACTCCTTAAAATCAGTATTATGTATATCAAGAAAAACTTTACCCTCCAAGATATTCTTAACTTTTCCGGAGGGCATCTCATTTGGTTGAGCTGTTGGGCTACTTTGGTTACGATTTTATATGAAACTATGGATTGGGGTTGGATGAGAATTCCCTGGTTACCCTTATCCGTTATCGGCACAGCTGTGGCCTTTTATGTGGGGTTTAAAAATAATAGTTCCTATGATCGGATGTGGGAAGCTAGAAAAATATGGGGCGCAATCGTCAATAGCAGTCGAATGTGGGCTACCACTTCCAAAAACTATGTCAGCAATCAATTTAGAGCGGATTCGCAAGAAGAAGCCGAATTATCAAAATGGCATCAGCTGCTCGTCTATCGGCATATCGCATGGCTGTATACCCTCCGCAGCCAACTGTTAATCCCAACCCCCTGGGAACACGTCAACCAGAATAGCCATGTGCGAAGAACGAACGAAAAAAGAAGACTGACTTGGGGTATTAATATAAATGATCATACAGTTACTAATGAAGCTCAACAAGAATTCCTGTCCAAGGAAGATCGCGAAAAATTGGCCAACGTAAAAAACAAAGCGACTCAGATTATTGACCTACAATCGCAAACGCTAAAGCAGTTACGCGCCGAAAATTTAATTGATGATTTCCGGCATGTGGAACTCCAGAATTTACTCAACGATTTTTATACCCACCAGGGAAAGGCAGAACGCATCAAGAAATTCCCTTTCCCTCGGCAATATGGCAGCATGAGTTTCATCTTTATTGGCATCTTTATTTTCTTGTTGCCACTGGGCATGGTTTCTGAGTTTGATAAGCTGGAAGGTTGGGAAACCTGGCTGTCTATCCCCTTCACCGTATTGGTCGGCTGGATTTATTTGATGATGGAATTGGTCGGTGATTATTCTGAAAATCCTTTCGAAGGGCTAGGCAACGATATTCCCATGCTATCCCTTTGTCGCACCATCGAAATTGATCTCAAGGAAATGTTAGGCGAAACCAATATTCCGCCGGGTATAGAGGCTAAGTATGGTGTGCTCATGTAAATGTAAATAGCCCCATAAATAAGGAAGCCTAGTTGTAGTCCTAGGCTTCCTGAAAGCACTCTATGTAGTAGAAACACCTTATTTTAATAGTCGATGGTGGTCGATCCCTAGTCCATATTGGGCTCAAGAAGAGACCTCTCGACTTCTGAACTTTCGACACATTCGACCTCCAAACTCCCCCCCTAATTCGCATCCACCACACGCCCACTGCCTGAAATACTCACATCCAAGCTCGGATTCCCCTTATATCGTACATCGCCACTACCACTTATTTTAACATCCAACTCATCCTGTACCTGGACTTCGGCATTACCCGAGCCTGTAATTTCGATCCGCGCTCTTAGCGCG
>Ga0070727_10003150_pt1 | contig 15254 bp, 13 predicted proteins | sample tdAd472_FD_66722 | JGI IMG/M metagenome (GOLD analysis project Ga0070727, IMG submission 66722) | Marine sediment microbial communities from the Atlantic coast under amendment with organic carbon and nitrate - tdAd47.2 | ecosystem: Environmental > Aquatic > Marine > Coastal > Sediment | place...
CAGGGGCAATCAAGCCTCTCGTACTTTGATGCTTGTGATGACCGTGGTGGGTATACCATCTTTCGCCTAATACAAGCCGACCAAAGCCACCATCCCATACATCGCCTTCCGCTTTGTAATTATCACCCCATTGGTAATATTGATGTGTGGTATCTGGGAATTTAAAGGCGTGTGTGGACGTACGTAGTCCAATGATTGGCTTTCCGGCCATGAGGTATTTCTCAAAATGTTGCATTTGCTCAGCGGGAAGGTTTCTCCATCGGGTCATTAAGATGACGAGATCTGCTTTTTCTAGAGATGCTAGACCGGGAATATTGGAATTGAAATTCGGATTAATTAGACCTGGTTTGGCAGGGTCTTGTGCGAATAAAACCGTACAGTTGAAACCGTGCTGATTGGTCAAGATCTTGCCCAATTGAGGAAGTGCCTCTTCTGAACGATATTCCTCATCACCACCGACTAGGACAATGTTCTTGGCACCTTCTTTACCCTCATAAGTGACCCATTCTGCCGGTCCTGCTGGTTGGGCTTCTTCTTGCGGTGCTTTTTCCGTTTTACAACTTGCTAAACAAAAGACTAATACAAAAATAGATAAGATGTTTTTCATGCGTGTCGTTGGTTTTTGATACTGATCAGACAAATTACAAAATGATCGTATAATATTACTCATTTGCCACTTTGAAATGCGGAGAACAGTTTATCTTTAGGGAAATTGCATACTTATGGAACGTCTAAGTGCATCTGCTTATCTAACAAAAGAGGAGCGCAGGAGCCTCCTTCAGAAGAATGACAGGAAGGCATTTTGGGGCATCCTAGTTCACTGGACTTGGATTATTCTTGCCTTTGCTGCCGTGTATTGGTGGCCCAATGTTTTAAGTGTGATATTGGCTCTCTTCGTTTTAGGAGGAAAGCAATTGGCTTGTGCGATTTTAATGCACGATACTTCACATCATGCGGTATTTAGTGATAAAGGTGTAAATGATTTTGTTGGGAAATGGCTCGGTGCCTATCCCATTTTTCAAGATATGCTGCGGTATCGGCCTTATCATTGGCAACATCATGTTAGTGTAGGCACCGCCGAAGATCCCGATCTATTGTTGACGCGTGGCTACCCGACTTCTAGAGCCAGCCTGTTACGCAAGTTATTCCGCGACCTGAGCGGACAAACGGGACTTAAAGCCTTTGCAGGGCTTATTGCTGTTCATTTAGGGTATTTAGAATATAACCTGGGAGGAAAAGTGACTCGCGTTTCGCAAAAAGACCGCAGCTGGACTGCTTTCTTTCGCGTTTTCTTTCGGCAATTGGGAGGCCCAATCGTGGCCAATCTTATACTCATTAGCTTGCTTTGGCTATTCGCTTCTCCCTATCTTTATTTCTTGTGGATTGGGGCCTATCTCACGACCTTCCAATTTAGTCTACGCATCCGATCTATGGCCGAGCACTCGATGCTTCCCGATCCGCTAGACCCTATTCGCAATACCCGAACGACTTATGCCAATGTATTGGAGCGATTACTTTTTGCCCCTTACCATGTCAACTATCACCTAGAGCATCATATGTTGATGGCTGTCCCGCCTTATAATTTGCCTCAAATGCATCAATTGCTATTGGAACGCGGCTTTTATGAGAAGGGAGTATTGGAAAAGAATTATTGGAATATTCTGAAGTTGGCGATCAAGCGATAAACGTCAGGAGAACCTTCGTAAGGCGGAACGGAAGATGATTTTGGTAGCACTTTCGTATGGGAAACCGCGGGATGGCTCATTTTTTAACTTTTTGTAAGTTTGTTCCTTAATGAAGTCTACGGAGCTAAGTACTAAACCCAAGAAAAGTCAAGTTTAGCTATGCATTATCAAAAAATAAAATCTGGCGCAACCGTCATTGAATTCCACAACAATTGGTTGGGGGAAGAAACCGTCATTATCAACGGCCAGGTGGTCTCCAAGAAATCATCCGTTTGGGGTACCCATCATTATTTTAACGTAATCGAACAAGGCCATAATGTGCGCTACGTTTTAACAACAAAGGTGAATTCTGGTATGCAAGTATTGTTGGACTTGAAACGGAATGGAAAAGTGGTGGAAGAGAACTTGCCGGTTTTGTATGGCTCAAGACCACGTAAACCAAAAAATACAGCTAAGCGAGAAGGGATATCGAAGTTGATGGAATATGAACTTGAAGAAGCAATTGCCTCCTTACAATTAGCCCTCGACATTGATGCCGATGACCCTGAAATCTACTTTCACTTGGCATGTGCGCACTCGGTACAAGAAAATACGATGGAGGGTTTTGAATCTTTACGACTAGCGGTACATCATAAACTAAAGGATACCGAAATGATCCTGAATCACGATATGTTGGCTTTCCTCAGAATGCATGATGCTTTCGAAGGCTTTTTCAATAGTAACTTTGCAAGCTATGACAAAAAGTTGATCGGAAAAAGTGATGATGCCGAGGATGAGTTCGTGTAAGAGTGTCGGAGTTAGGGCAAACGCATCAAAGCTCTTTTTCAAGTCTGTGAAGTGGTGAAGAAGTGAAGTAGTGGAACTCACCATTTCACTTCTTCACTACTTCACCATTGTGGGGTAATTTTGATGCGTTTGCCGGTATCCATTTGGCCATTTTAACCCACAACCCCGCTACGGCGTAGCCAACTTCTTCACATACTTCTCCATCCACTGATCCATTTCCCATAAGCAATGCATGATAGACTCCTTGGCGGCATAGCCATGACTTTCATGGGGCAACATCACCAATCGCGCCGTTCCACCCAGGCCTTTAATAGCACTGTATAGCCGCTTACTTTGTATCGGGAAAGTACCACTATTGTTATCCGCCTCGCCATGAATCATCAGCAAAGGCTCATTGATCTTATCGGCGTGCATGAATGGAGACATGGTATAGTAGACTTCGGGGGCTTCCCAGTAGGTACGCTCCTCCCGCTGAAAACCGAAAGGCGTGAGCGTACGGTTGTAAGCCCCACTTCGTGCGATACCAGCGGCAAATAAATTGGAATGCGCTAGCAAATTGGCCGTCATAAAGGCGCCATAAGAATGCCCGCCAATACCTACTCGTTTGGGATCGGCGATATCCATCTCCACTAACTTATCGATTGCGGCAGCAGCATTATCCACCAGCTGCTGTCGGAAAGAATCATTAGGCTCATCTTCTCCTTCACCGACGACTGGCATACTCACTCGATCAAATACCGCATAACCACGCGTTACCCAGTATAAAGGAGAACCCCAAGAAAGGCGGATGAAAGAGAAAGGGGAACCCGATACTTGTTTGGCCGCAGCAGCACTTTTGTATTCCCTTGGATAGGCCCACATCAATACGGGCAGTGGCTCATCTTTTTTAGGATCATAGCCCTTTGGTAGGTATAAATCTCCTTGCAAATCCAAACCATCGGCACGCTTGAACGCTATTTTTTGCTTCTTGATACCCTTTAAGCCAGGGTAGGGGTGATCAAATTGCGTAAGCGGCTTTAGCTTATCGGATTTGAGATTCCTGATATAATAATTGGGTGGCTCAGTGGCTGATTCTCGACGGGAAATGACCTCCCCCTTCGAAATATCCAATAAGCGAACGGGATATTCATAATAGGGTGCTGCTGAGCGCCAAAGTTCTTGGGTCTCCTTGGTGGCTAGGTCAAATTCTCGAATGAAAGGACGATTACCCTTCCCCGAAGCACCTGTACCCGTCAAGTAGAGTTTCTGCTTTTTTTCATCGGTCAATAGTACATTTCGACCGTATTGATTATCTGCGGTAGCAAAGTTACCGGGATTACTATAAGCATCTTCAGTGGATCGCTCAAATAGTATCTTTTTTGAATTGGGATCGGCGGGAGCGAAGCGACTGGTGATTTGTTCGCGTGTACTCCACCAGGATTCATAAGCGACAGCCAGATCATCATCTCCCCAGATAATACCGCTATAGCGAAACTTTAAGCCGATACTTTCTTTACGTTTGCCAGTAAAAGGCGCTTCCATGTAAAACAAGCGGTCTCTGATATCAACCTTGTTTTTGGGATCTCCTTCATCTTGTGCTTCTACCCAGTACAGGGTGGCGGCCTGATCACCTCGCCAGCTAAAACTTCTAGGCCCCGTACGTACGGCACCAAACCCTTTAGGGATGTTTTCGGCCAAGGGAATATCGGCTACCTTTTTCACCATCTTTCCACTGGCACTCATCAGCTTGTAAGTGATGGGAAAACGGGTATAAGGTACAAGGTAGGAGAAAGGGCGCTGGGCCGTCGCGATCAGTAGATAATTACCATCAGGAGACGGCGAAATACTAGTATGTATACCTGGTGCACCCAGTGTACGTTGCTTACCCGTGCTTACATCGATGGATAACAGTTGAGAAGAAGCGTAATAGCTAAACAATTCCTCATCGTAAGGATTCTTTAGCAAATCTTGGTAAGTTCTGACTGGGGCTTCTTTTCCGGTAGTTTGTTGGACAATCGGCCCCGGCGGGATAGGCGAAAGAGTAGGTGCTTCTCCTCTATTCGCTAAAACGGTCTTTACTACGATTGTTTTGTTATCAGATAGCCAGCTGTAGGGCAAACCACGCATAGCATCATTCACAATAGCCTTGGTGAGAGCTTTGGCCGTTTGTGTCTTTACATCTACCATCCACAGCTCTAGCCCCGTAGCCACACTATTGGTGAAAGCCATCTTCGTTCCGTCGGGTGACCAACTAGCGTTTTCAACCATCAGTGTTTTGGGTAAACCTTTGACTTGGAAATCTTTGGCCGTTTTGATGTTTTTCAACTGTAGGCCATTGTAAGAACGAGCACGAGCGCTGCCGTTCGTGCGCGGGTTAATTCGGATACCTGCCAGGCGAAGTTCTTTTTGGGCTAATTCTTCAATGGATGGGTACCCCGGTTTTCCCATCAACATCATCCATTCACCACTGGCGTTGATACTGACATCTGGCGTTTGTGGCGCTTCTATCAAGTCAGCAATAGCAGCCGGCGGTTTTTGGTACCCTTTATCTTTTTGGGCTTGCATAGTATTGAGCATGACAAAAAGTAACAGCGCAAGACTAAATAAGGTTTTAGTAGGCATAGATTGTATGTTTTATTCGACGATCCTTAAAAATAGGAAAATTACAGCAGCAAACACAAGTAGGTTCCCCTTATGATTCAATCATGTTTTCCAGTTGCTGGCGCGTTTTATCGTCCAGCAAGTCAGCTCGCCGAGCCACCTTATCCAGAACCACCCATTTGGCTTCAGCCGTAGAGGCGACTTCTCCTGTTAGGGAATGCTTGAGGGTGTGAAAAATGGTAACGACTTTCCGAGAGCAGGCCACAACTTTGGTTTCTATGTGAATGGGATCATCCTCAAGTACTTCTTTGATATACCGGATATTCATTTCTACATAGGCAAAGCCTTTTTGTTCGGCTTTCATTTGAGCAAAATCGATACCTAGCTGTGCCATGAATTGGCCTGAAGCCATGTCGTACTTGGTGGTATAAAATTGTACATTCATATGGCCATTAGAGTCGACCTCTTGGGCCATGACTAAGCCTCTGTAAGTTTCCATACTATACTTTTTTTAGGGCTCCTTTCTCAAAATTTTCTAGCGATAGGGGAATAATATCCTCCATGTATTGTACTGCCAATCGGTGACTCATTTTATCGATAATGATGACTTTCGCATTAGGGATCATTGGGCCATATTTCTCTGAATGTTCTACCGGAACTAGTGGATCGCGATTGCCGTGGATGACCAGGCTAGGAACATCAATTTTTTTCAATCCCTCATAGCGAGAACCGCTAGCTTTAATGGCTGCAGTGTGCTGATCCCCAACTTTTACATTGTAGCCGCCATGCTTGCGCCACAGGTACAAATTAGAGAGGAGTGAGAAGTTGACATCAACGGGTGCTGGGTCATCACCCCGTAAAACGAAGGTAGCACTGGCCGCATATTTAAGAAAGCTCTCTTCACTAGGTTGTAAGCGATAGCGAATCCCAAGTTTGATCGCTTTAATAAAGGTAGCTCGAGGGACATAAGGGAGCGCAGGATCATCCATATAACCCGTAGACATGATGCTGGTCAATGATGCTACTCTTGTCGGATAATCAATCGTCATTTGTTGAGCGATCATCCCCCCCATAGACACACCATAGAGGTGAGCCTTTTCTATGCCTACTGCATCCAAAACGGCTAAACCATCTGCGGCCATATGTGAAAGGGTATAAGTCGTTTTCTTCGTCCAATCCTTGATCCAATCGGATTTACCTAGACCGCGGTTGTCATAACGAATCACCTGATAACCAGCGTCGATCATGGGCTGATAGAGATAGGCTGGCCACCGCACCCCAGAGGTAGAATGCCCCATCACCAATAAGATGGTTCCTTTCGGATCGGTCATGGGATTGATGACCTCGTACCAAATCTGGACTCCACTAGATTGGGCAAAACCCTCCTGGCCATGAACCAATTCGACGGGCCCCTCCTTTTGAATGTCTTTAATGGCTTGTAGTACCTCGGGCGATAGCTGAGGACTGCCGTAGATGAAATATATTGCCCCAATGGCGAAAAGCAAAAGGAATAGAATAATAAGTAGCAGTGTATTGGATACCATAAACTGTTTTCTGTTAGCATTAGACTTCAGAAGTTTCCCAAGAAGTGACAAAGAAAACTTCAGAAATCTTGCAGCGATTATTTTGATTGTCGGATTGGCGTCGTCAAGATAGCCAAGCAGGTCTTAATACCTGTATGCAAATTCCCCAACCGTAGATTCTCATTGGGGCTGTGTTGGTTATTGTCCATATTCACCATGGGTACAATGACAGCAGGGACACCCAGCTCTTCGATTAGCGGAGTCACCGGGACTGTTCCTCCCATGATTCGAATATTAACCGGAGGGCGATTGTCCATTTTTTGTAAGGCTCCTCGAAGCCATTTTCCAGTCGGAGAATCGACCTCGGTACGAAAAGCATTGACGGATTTCTTTCCGGTAAAAGTCGCAATCTTTTCGTACTTGAGTCGCTCTTCCTCCGTAGGCTCTCGATCAATCAAGTAAAACCCTTGGTCTTTGATATGTTGACGTACTAAATCTAGCAAGCGATCACCATCTGTTTCTGGTACCAAGCGGATTCCTAGCTGTGCAGTGGCCTTGTCGGGCACAATGGTACGAGTTTGTTTCCCGATCCAAGCCGAAGCCATTCCTCGAATATTGAGGGAGGGATACTGCAAGGCCTCCTGGTAGTTTTGTCCCACCTGCTCTGGCATGGCTACGCCCAGTCGACCGTTTATCCTTGCCGCATCATCTGGAACGGAGGCCAATAAGGCTTTTGTTTTTTTATCCAGATTGATGCCATCATAGAAGCCATCGATTAATACTTTGCCTGTTTCATCCTTCATACTGGCTAGCAAATGAGCCATGCGGAAAACCGGGTTGGGGGCATAATTGCCAAAGTGACCGCTATGTTGTGGTACACGAGGTCCGTAGACGGTTAAGGTGCCACTGGCAATTCCACGGCAGCCAAAGGTGAGCGTGGGTTGATTGCTGGGGTGAGCGGGGCCGTCCATGATGATTAATCGATCCGCTGCGTATACTTTACTGTATTTTTTTAGGGTAGACAAGAGGCCGAAAGAACCTTTTTCCTCTTCTCCATCTAGCAAAATCTTAATATTGTAAGCCAAGGAAAGCTTTTGCTGATTGATATAATCAAAAGCCGATAGCATCATATTGATAGGGCCCTTATCATCAGCGGCAGCTCGGCCAAAAATACGCCATTCAGGATCAAATTTATCATCGGCCTCCGACCAATCGATTTGTGCCCAGCTTCCATCTGCCTGCTGTTTTTTTAATACGGGTTTGAAAGGGTGCTCCTGGTCCCATTTGCTGGGGTCAACGGGTTGACCATCAAAATGAAGATAGAATAAGACGGTTGGTTTATTGGCGTCTACCTTTTTTTCCGCTAGGAATACGGGTACAGGCCCGGCTTCCAATACCTGCACCTCAAATCCTCGATCTTGAAATGCTTTTTCGAGCCAATTTATATTTTTCAGCATATCGGCTGGATAGTTTGCGTCATTGGGGAGGCTCACGAACTCGCGATGTCGCTCGATGATACGACTCATATTGGATTCCAACCAATGATCGATGCCTTTTTGTTGGCTGAACAAAAGCGTAGGTACAGCGAGAAGTGCTAGGAAAAGAAGAGGTAAAGCTTTTGGTGTAGTCATATTGGCTAGCTGGATGTTTTTTTGAATAGAATTCGACTTTCTTACAAATGTAGTAATGAATTTCCGTAGACGGTGAATTTATTTGCTAGCCTTGCCTTCAAGGCGAAATTGAGACCTTCAAGGAGACATGTTATGCCAAATCCCGTGTAGGTGAAAGCCTATTGAGCTAGTTGTGGAACCTTGGAGGTGCTGTTATTTACATATTAGGTGTTGATCTAAGTTCTCGTCTTTGGGTTTTGAATCTGCCTAATAAATTAGGAGATTACGGGTGTACGCGTTCCGCTGCTCGATTGACTTTTTCTATCCAATGCAGATCACTTTCTCGGGAACAATCTACACAGAGGTTATTGATTTCATGGCCACTCCAGGTAGCCAGTGTTTCTTCGATGGAATAGTATTGAGAACCCAATTCTTGCGGGAAGGTAAAACCCCGCTCAAACCCTTCCCAATAATGGAAGCCAAAGCGTCGCTCAAATTCGATGGCGCCCATAATTCGGCTACCAAGATCCGGAAGCCTTTCCAAGTAATGCTGGCTATATATTGTATGGATGAACATCCAAAGAGAGCTTTCGAAGTCAGGGAAAACAACAAAGGCTGCCAGTTTGGGATCCTTCCTTTCAACGGAGGCGCAAAAATCAAAAGCGCTGCAAATCCAGGGCTTGGCCTTAGCACGGATGCCAAAATAGTTAAATGTCCGGTTGCAAAGAAAGGAGGTGCCCCAAAAGCTTTCGCGGGCCGCCTTGGCGACCAGGGCGCGCCAATTGAGCAGATAGCGCCAAGCATACAAGCGACAAGCTGTGTTTATATCATGGTAGAATGCATCTTGAATTTGCACCAATATCTTTTCAGGAACAGCATCAGGGCGAGGGCGGGTCAGATACCAGCGTTGTGTTTCTGGAATAAAATCGACTAGTTTGGGCTTCGTCTGCGATAAAATTTCTAAAATAGCCTGCACACTATCTTCTGGATAGGAGTAGGCTTGCGCTCTCGTATCTGCAAATACATGACAGCAGTAGCTAATACTGAAGAGTAGAAAAAGGCAGTTGGTTTTGAGACACATGGTATATTAAATTCCGTAAGCTAGACTTCAGAAGTGGGTTGGTCGATAGGCTATGAAATAACTATTTGCAGGGGCATTATTTCTGGATATCAGGAAATGCTCTTTGTTCAATGTTTCATAAGAGTACTGGTTCTATTTGCAGTGCTGTTTTGAACTAATGGAATTCTGACTTGGTTGAGTTTGCCTTCGGCGACCTACTTTTGCAGTCGCTCAAAAGTAGGCAAAACGCTTGGCAAAAAAAACTCGATCCCTCAAACAGTTTTTTGCCAGGCCACCCGCATATGGCGTAGCCTAAAGGCTACAAATTGTAGTGTCTTGGCTAGTGCCAAGGGGCTTTGTCGCCCCACGAGACGTGAACATTAGGCACATTAAAAAGAGCACCAAGCCATATCCATTTTTGGTGAAGTAAATATTGGCCAATTATCGGCCTATCGACCACCCCACTTCAGAAGTTTCGCCAGCCATGCCAAGGAAAACTTCTGAAGTCTAAGCCCTAGCTTTTTTTCCAAGCGGCCATCCAAACTTCAGAAGTTTCTCTGGCGTGACTGGGAAAACTTCAGAAGTTTAGCAAACTATTCCACTCGCTCACAGCCATTAAATTTCGCAAATTGGGCTAAGCTTTTTTCCAAGCGTTGTTCCATTTTAGCGGCTTGCTTAAGACCTTCCTCCCATAGCAGATTCTTGATCAGCAATACCTTCTTTTTGCGATCTGCTTTTAAGTCAATCTGCCCCACGAATTGGTCGCCATAGAGTAAGGGTAAGGAAAAGTAACCGACTTTGCGTTTAGCGGCGGGAACATAACATTCCAACAAATAATGGAAGTCGAACAATTCCGCAGTGCGTTTGCGCTGGATCAAGACATTGTCGAAGGGCGAAAGAATGTGTAGTTGTTTTTTAAGCTTCAGCTGGGCTAAGTCATCCAGTACCTCAGGCGTACTGAAATAGATCCCCTGTTCTACTCCCTTTACTTGGACTTGCACCAATTCCTTGGCTTCGATCATCTCGGCCAAGGTGTTGGAGATAATTTTGGACGTACCTCGCAAGAGGTAACCCATCTCTCTAGCTTTCAAAAAACCATGGGCATGGATATCCCGAAGAATCAAATGCCGCATATATTCTTGGGTAGTAGGCAAGCTTGTATCTATTCCAGCAGGGAGGACTCGTTCGGTGAGGTCATAGACCTTTTGAAAGCCTTTGCGGGCCGTGATCATGATTTTGCCTTGCATAAAAAGCTGCCGCAAGGCCATGTTCATGGGATTGCGAGACCAATCCATCCCATTGCTGGTACTTTTAGTGCGTTCAACTTTGAAATCTTTAGACTGGAGCGATCCTTCCGCCGTGATTCTGTCCAGGATATATTGAAGCGTTTTGGGATCTCGCTTGAACCATTTTTCTTTCCCACTTTGAAAATCCTGCTTTCTGGGTAGGCTGAAACGATAGTGCTCGATCGGTAAGTAGCTAGCCGCATGCGCCCAATACTCGAAAATAGCTCGCTTTTCCTCCAAGGCTTGCAAATAGGCCGGCTGATAATCACTAATTCTACTTTTGAGGATATGATGATGAGCCCGCTCGATGACCGAGATGGTATCAATCTGAATATAACCTAATTGCTGAATCACTTCCTGGGTGCCTTGCACGCCTTTGGGTGTGGGAGAACCAGCGAGTCCTTGGCGATGCAAGGCCAGTCGGCGCGCTTGGGATAGACTAAGGATTTCGGGCATCGCTTTTGGGTTTTGTACACTACCCCAATAATACAAAACTATTTAGATTTATTGGATAGAGAATGACAACTAAGCTCTAGCCCTTAGAACATGTTCTTAACCCGCTTTTTCATAGGCTTCTTTCAGCCAGCTGATTAATTCGCTATCCACCTCATCGATAGTGGTCAGCCTCACGCGATGGCTACACATGCTACCAAAGGGGCCTGAGCCTTCGAGTCGCTCGGTCTGTTCTTTATCCTTGATTTTTAGCCCCAGATCTATCCGCGTTTTGGTAGACGGTTGGATGAGGGCAAATTGCTTTTTCCGTCGAAGACTTACGGCCGATTTTTTAGGGGCAATCTCGATGTCGTCACCAAAAGTGCCAATGGTGGCCAGAAGCTTTTCATAAATGGGACGAAGCGCTTCTTTCCCTTTGCTATATTGGGCATTGACTAATTCCGCCGGATCATGTGAGCCAGCATCCGCCGCTCGGTATTTGAGCGTAATGAAGTTGGCAAAACCATGGGTTAGTCCCTGTTCTGTTTTCAGGAATTTCATGATGTCCCCATGCTTTTCTAGCTTTTTCGCTTTGATGGCTTTCTTCCAATCCGCTAAAGTCTTTCCCGTTTTTTCCAATAATCCTTCTTCCATGTTATCTTGTTTTTTGATTGACAATGAATTACCAAGCTCCTAATATAGCACCCATAGTAGTAAGGGCAATGACACAATATCCTGCATTGATCAAAAATGCTGCCAGAGATCGCATTTCAAACAGGTAAATAATACCCATAAAAGTCGCCACCCAACCGATGCCGGCCAGAAGACCCGCCATTGCACCAAAGCTAAGTGAAGCTTCTGCACCGATAAACATGTCGAGATTAATAGCCGCAAAAAGGGCAAGTACCAGTGAAAGACCAAAGGTTTTAGGTATATTTCTTTGTTTGAGGTCTTCTTCGGTAAAACCGAATTCTTTCATCCAAGCGCGGCCAAAAAGAGGGCCATACCAGATTCCTCCGATCAAAAAGGCAGATACTCCCGCTACGATGATAGATAACCAATTGATGTTTGCGAAGGCCGTTCCCATGTCCATATTAATAATATTAGTGAAATAATGACACAATATTAGCAATATGCGATCATCTTGTATTGTAAAAAATTAACCTCATCTATCTAAAGGAAAGAAATTAATTTCCTCATCGGTGAAGTTTTGCTGGATGAATTCCTCTGGGTTAAAGCCCGAAAAACGTTTGAATTCCTTGATGAAATGAGACTGGTCGGCATAACCACAGTCATAGGATATTTGCGTCCAGGAGAGCTTCTCCTTCTGGTGTATTTGCGCTAATATTTCATTGAAGCGAAGGATGCGTTGGTAATACTTAGGGGTGAGTCCTACATACTTTTTAAACTGATCGATGAGGTGTTTCTGGGTATGTGGATAGGCTTGCACCAGTCGATTGAGTTCTTGGCCATTGAGAGAGGGCGATTTTTTTAGTTCTTCAATCATCGTGATAATGGTTGTATTCGGGACATTTTCTGCCCGATAGCGTTGCTGCAACCAGTTTTCTGCTAATGCCAATTTGGTTTTAGAATCGCTGGCGGCTAACAAATCCTTTCTCAAATCGAGGATGCCCGTACCAAGGAGTTGCGCTGCGGGAATGACCTTCTCATTGATTTCATGCAAGGGAAAATGGAAAAAAGGATAGGCCCCTCCCGCCTTAAATTGGATCACTAGCATTTCCGATTGTTCGTGCGCCGAGATCGAAATGTACTGTTTGTGCATACCCGATATCCAAACCTCGGAAAAGGTTTGATGGGGTGCTAAGGTTTCATTATCGAAGGTATTTCTGGTGATACCATCCAACTCAAACAGCAGAAAAATATGGCCAGTAGGTACGACGCGTTCGATAGAATGGTCAGGAATGAAATCTTTGTAATGGAAAATGGCTTCGATATGCTGGGCAATCGGTGCGGCGGGTAGGTGATTTTCGAACGTCATAATGGCAGCGTAATGATCTGGTCCGAAGGTAGGTAAAAATGGGCTAACTAGAGGTGTTGATGGAAAACACAGACTGGATTTTTTACGCCACCTGGGTCTAAAAATTTAGGGTTGAAGGTTTATGCCAAGGAATTGAGCGCATAAACCTTCAACTTTCATCTAATAAACCATATTTGTCCAGTACCCATTGGCTTGGAGATGATTCATGCACTAAAACAATTCTCCAATAAAGGTGGGATCAAAAAGTTCGTCCAAATAACTTTCTCGAGTAGAGGTGCGGTAATTATCACGGCAATTGCCGACACCGCTAGCCATAATACTTTGACAAGTCCCATCAGGATTGTAATCTTCGCGATGGTCTCTGGCCAGGTCGCAATGCCCCAACTCATGAAAAATGACAAATTCTCGCAACAAATCAGAGGCATTATTCCAGAAGGTCTCATCGACGACGACATGATTAGACTGGTGAGAACCATAGGTACATTGGCCGGCTACACCCTCTTCTTCCAAATCTTCAATCACCCCGGTCACTTTCGCTAGCCGCAGGTCAATCTCCAAGCCTCGCAGTAAGCCTTCCTTTTCAAATCGATCAAAATAGACCCAGAGTTGCTCGTCTACCCCTAGGTAGGGAGCAATCACTTCTTCTTCCTCCTCCTCTTCATCAGGAACAACTATATCTGAAATACTATCATCAATTTGGCAAGATCCTAAGAAAAATACGATACCGAATAGCCAGAAGCAGCTAGCTTTGTGTCCTTTAACAATTGACATGAGAAATGGATTTTGGTTAACGAAAGTAAAAGCTGCTGCAATAGATAGATTTGGGTAGATGAATATAAAATTTGCACATATAACTGAGAGATAGGGGGAGAAAATTGTGTAGGCTAAAAAACTTTAAGATTTCCTTTTGTCGGCGATCTGGCAAATGGGAAAGGGTGCATGGACAGACCATCCATGAACCCTTTCAAAAAGCTTACTTTATCGAATGTTTTTTAGTGAAAAACGTGGCAATTGGTACCGCTATTGATAATACCAGCGACGTGAGTAGGGCCAAAGCAGTAATCAACAATGGCACTTCCTGGTACATTGGCCGCAAAATCTACGGGATAGCTGCGAACTAACTTTTTCTCGTCGGTTTCTGAGGCACTGACGGGCATCCAGTGATTGATCGTGCTGCTGCCATTCAATTCATGTACATTAGCACCATACTTGGCCTCTATATCCGCTTTCGAGCCAAATGCAATACCCAAGAAGCCTTTCTTCTGTGATTTTACTTCTAGCTCCATGTTGCAAGTGATATTGTAAGTGCCTGTTGGTACGCAAACGTATTGCCAATCATAAATATACATTTGACCATTCCAAACAGATACCCATTGCCATGCGCAATTCTGATTAGGCGTTGACCACCAATCGACATCTAGTGACATTTTCACACGGCGATTATCACTATCCCAGTTACTTTCACAATCTAAAGCATCTGGCCCCGAGGAACGGGCATTGGTAGAGCTTGTATTGATAGGACTGATAAAAATATTTTGTTCCAAATCCGTCTCCGTTAAGGTCTCAGCGAGTGCTAGCTTAGATAGGTCACTATCTACAATTGAAATCACTTTATCTGCTGTGAATTTTTGAACCATTCCACCAATCTTTACAATGCCTTCAGTATTGAGCATACTTCCTACATGGTACATGTCAACGATCATTTCTATATCACCATCTCCTGTGAATTTCACTTTATGGCGGTAGTTGTCTCTAAATTGATCCAACTGTTGCTGAGTGCTAATGTTTTCATACCGATCTTCAATGCGTTCAAATTCATTACGCATAGAGACAAAACGCATGTTTTTCTCCCACTTATTCAATGCTGTACTATTCATTTCAGCAATAGAAGATAGCGTAGTCTTAAAATGTTCCAAATTTCCAAATGCTAAAGTGGCTTGGTTGTTGATTTTCACTACTTCAGGTAAAGCGAAAACATCTACTTCAATATCCTGTGGTTTTTCCGTAATTGATGCTTCTCTAGGCCCGTCCAAAGGTTCTTTGTTACAACTAGAGATGACTAATCCAAGGGCAAGAGCTAATACCGAGAGAAACCTCCACTTCATTTTGTGAATAGACATATCGTATTGTTTTTAAGGTAAAAGAGCCTACTCTGTTTTGGCTTTTCGGCGACCGCCATGTTGGATGAAATGCTAGCTTTAGGGCCCTAAGACTAGTAGATTTAAATAATCATTTTGCTTTCGTTAATTATAAGCGAGAAAAGGCGAGAGGGTGACAGTTTTTGCTAAAAGAA
>Ga0070727_10003151_pt1 | contig 15250 bp, 11 predicted proteins | sample tdAd472_FD_66722 | JGI IMG/M metagenome (GOLD analysis project Ga0070727, IMG submission 66722) | Marine sediment microbial communities from the Atlantic coast under amendment with organic carbon and nitrate - tdAd47.2 | ecosystem: Environmental > Aquatic > Marine > Coastal > Sediment | place...
TTCTAACCGGCGCGGGGATTTCTGCCGAATCTGGCATTCAAACTTTCCGTGATAGTAACGGCCTGTGGGAAAATCATCGAGTAGAACAAGTGGCCTCGCCGCAGGGCTTCGCCACTGATCCCGAGTTAGTGCATCGCTTCTACAACTTGCGCAGACGCCAGCTCTTATCGGGCGATGTTAAGCCTAATCCTGCCCATTATGCCTTGGCTGCGTTAGAGCGCGACTTTACTGGAGATTTACTGCTGGTGACCCAGAATGTCGATAACCTACACGAAAAGGCTGGTTCGCAGCACTTGATCCACATGCATGGTGAGCTGTTAAAAATGCGCTGTTGCGCAACCAGCCGTTGTTACCCGATAACTGAAGATTTAACACCGAGTGACTGCTGCGTTTGTTGCGATCAGCCCGGACGGTTACGGCCACATATTGTTTGGTTTGGCGAAATGCCGCTAGAAATGGAGCGTATCTACCAGGCGTTAGCCCAATGCGATCTGTTTATCGCTATCGGCACATCCGGCCATGTTTATCCTGCTGCGGGTTTTGTTAGCGAAGCCTTACGGGCAGGAGCGCGCACAGTTGAAATCAATCTCGAGCCCTCGGCGGTTGAGTCTGAGTTTAATGAGCATATTTACGGAATGGCTGGAATAGAAGTACCTCGGTTTGTGCAAAGACTATTCAAGGATTCCTAAGCAGTAGCGGAGAAAACCATGAACGCGAAGATTATTCGATGCGATAACGATCTAAAACTTTATCAAAAGCTGTTGGAAACTCCGGAAGTCAAGCGGATCAAAGAACAGCTGGACCGGCACGAAGAAAAAGGGCCGATGGGTACGCGACGCCATTTGCTCTCCACCTCAGTACGGTTAAGCACACAAATGGCCAGCGGACTGCATCGAATGGTCGATCAGTGTGTAGAGAAACTTGGCCTGGAGATACCAGTCGAGCTGTATGCCTACTCGAGTCCTCAGTTTAACGCTGCCTGTTTCAAGCCAGAGGAAGGTCGCTTGTTTATTATGTTTTCTTCGAGCCTGCTGGAGGCGTTTGCCGAGAAAGAGTTGTTGTTTGTGGTAGGGCATGAATTAGGTCATCACGTCTATCGTCACCATGATGTGCCGATTGGCTATATCCTTCAGGGCAAGGATCGACCCAGTGCAAGTTTGGCATTGGAACTGTTTGCCTGGTCGCGTTATGCAGAAATCTCGGCGGATCGGGCAGGGGCTTTCTGTTCGGGCGATCTCGATAGCATAGCGCGTGCGCTATTTAAATTAGCCTCCGGTCTGACCAGTAGTCACGTGGTGCAATTCAGTCTCGATGATTTTCTGCGTCAGCTGGACGATATGATGGCCGCCGACGCCGAGCCGGGGCAAGGCGCGCCGATGCAGGATTGGTTTTCAACGCACCCTTTTAGCCCGCTACGGGTGAAAGCACTCAAGTTGTTTGATGACTGTGGCATGCTGCGTAGTGGCAAGGAAGCGAAGACTGACTTGGAAATCAAAGTGCAGGCAATTATGAGCCTAATGGAGCCTAATTATATTGAGGCGCGTACCGATACCGCTGAAACCATGCGCCGCTTGTTATTTGCTGGCGCAGTGTTAGTGGCAGAAGCACAGGCGGGGATCAGTCAGGAAGAAATGAAAGTGTTGAAGAGCTTTTTTGGTGAAGCTTTTGATGTCGAAAACCTAAACATTGACAAAATCAAACGAGAGCTGCCAAATCGGATTGATGCAACCCGAGCGCAAGCGAGTATGACGCAGCGTATGCAAGTGCTGCGAGACCTGTGCATCGTCGCAAAGGCGGAAGGCGAAACCTCAACGAAGGAACTGGCAGTGATCAAGGAAATCGCCAGAGGATTAGAGGTACCCTGCGGTTTCGTGTATCAATGTGTTGAAGAAAAGCTCGAGCTGGATTAGGTTTCTGGGGTTATTGAAGCGGAACTCAGTCTTACACGCCCCAGTGGTCAGGTTTTAATTTTCCTAGCACCATTAGACGGATTTATATGGATTTCCAATGACTGCCGGATACGAAAGCGTAGATGCTTATTTTTTTGCTGGCGGGCTAGCGTCTAGAAGGCGTAGTGGTAGGGGTTCCTGAGGGTCGGGTTTCTCTGGTGCTAACGGCGATGAACTGCAATCAGTGCTAGCGCAACTGCCGCAGGAACTGGTGTCAGCCAATGGTTCATTGCCAGTTTTAACATAGTCATCATCCCAGGTAACCACTACTAACATGACTTCGGGAGAGGGGAATTCAGCCACTAACCCGGACATGCCCAGATTCTCGTGCACCTGAAAGGTTTTTTCCTTGTAACGCACGATATCGCCAGCGACAAAATCATACATTTTGTGGTCGCTCATCGCTTGATAGCCTCAGTATTAATCGATGAAGCCTGTTGTGAGCTTAATTTTTGCCAATGAACCATTCGTGCTTGAACAAACAATATAATTGATAATGCCTACTGTCGGTGATGCATACTAAAATGTCAAGTTCTTAGTGTGCTACTTTAGGGTTGAACGTAAAGATGATTAGTTGGTCTTGTTTTTGATTGGCGAAAGTTTTTAGCGGCCTGAGTATGCCGTTCTGTTGTAATTTATTGACTCGGGCCATTCGATCTTTTTGTCTATGCCGGATACGTAAAGCAACAATATCGCCTGTTTCAAGTCGTTGGGCTTCCACCATTTCTAAGGCATTGAACTTAAAAGACTTACCGAGACTTTTACCTGCGAAATAACCTATGTGTTCCTGGTCTGAAATGACCTGCGCACCTGCTGGGTTATTGTCATTGATCCATTGTGCTGCTGAGGCAATGTAGGCTTTGGAGGTGCCAGTACTGACGCTGCTATCTAAAAGCTGATACAGCAGCAGTGTACCTACTAGTATTTTTCGCCAAGCGAATGGGTTTGCTGGTTGGCGAAACAGCAGCGATTCAATGGTAAAGGACAATGGCAGCATAAAAATCAAGACAAAAAGTAAAAAGAAGCGGTCAGTGACGAATTGCTCTTTATAAATAAAAAGGCAAAGATAGATAGTGATGCAAACTAAATAAGCGGCGATAAGCGTGGTTTGAGAACTACACAGGGTTACCCAATAGCTTTTGCGCTGCCAAATATACAGAGCGAGATAGGGCGTCGTCAGAGCATGCAACATGGTTATTATCAGCAGGCCCATTAGTCCGGAGAGGTAAATCGCCTCCATATCGTCCGCCGTATAGATGTTAGGTTGTGTTGCGGAAAGCTGATCAATGGTGGTTGCCAGTTTGTCAGAGATTTGGCCAAAAAACTGAGGTAAATTAACTACCTCCAAAAATAGACGAAACTTGTCTGTCGACACGGAGGTTATGGTTAATAAACCGGCGAGTACGACAGTGGAGACAACCAACAGCAGGCAATAAATTAAACCCGTCCGCTGTAATCTTTCCCGCATCGGCGAGTCCTGCGGCAGTAATAATGCGAGTGGGGCGAACGCTGCTATAAATAGCGCTTCCGTCCTGAAAGTGACCGCCAAAGAGATGGATAATACCCACCCCAGTGCGGCATTAAAGCTTCGTTGGCGTGCAAAGCGTAATAGTTGATGCAAGGACAACAGAACACAAAACCAATAACCCGGGTCGCGAATAATATAGTCGCGATAGTCATTAAAAGTGGGAAATATCAAAATTAGAATGGCAGCAATAAGCTGAGTACGTGTGTTGCCGCCTAAGCCACGTACCAGTAGGATAAAACAACAGGTTATTGCTGCATACAGCAGCGTAATCAATAAATGCCCTGACACAGGTAACGAGAGTCCCGTGACCTGATGTAATGTGGCAATTATTACCGATAGGAACGGCCAGGGGTAGACCGCCACTGCTGCTTCCAGACCTGAATTCAGGTAGGTGCGTGCTGTTTCAAGGTATAACAGGGAGTCGTAGCTCAGCACGTCGCTTTGTAGAATAATCACAATGGAAGCGATTAAGCTTAGCAGCGATCCGATTAGACAAACCTGTTTAGTCGTCAATGAGTCAAGATTGGGTATTCGCATGCTGAGCCGTTATATTTAAAAGTTAAGCAGCATTGTAACGGTGCTTTTGATAAATACGAAATTGGATGTTGAGGGAGTGATAGCGGGTTTTAAGATATGGGTAAACGCTCATTAAGTGGTATCTGGTTATGCTTGCCTATTCAACTATAACATTAGGAGTTTTCACACCGCAAAAGTGAGGCATTGGTCAAAAATAAATAACGATAATGCGGTAAGTTCAGAGCCAATGGCGACTCTGAACTTACTTATACGATGAGAAAAACTCGGGGCTAATCCAACTTCGACAAATCCCTAACCGCGCCTTTATCCGCACTGGTGGCTAACAGTGCATAGGCTTTCAGTGCGCCGGATACTTTACGTGGCCGTGCGTTTTCCGGTTTCCAGCCTTTTTGATCCTGTTGTGCTCGACGTGTCGTCAACTCTTCATCGCTGATTAATACATCAATAGTGCGATTCGGGATATCGATTTTAATACGGTCGCCATTGCGAATCAGGCCGATTGCGCCGCCAGCGCCCGCTTCGGGGGAAACGTGGCCGATGGACAGTCCAGAAGTGCCGCCGGAAAAGCGGCCATCGGTGAGCAGGGCGCAGGCTTTGCCTAAGCCTTTCGATTTAATGTAGGACGTGGGGTAGAGCATTTCCTGCATACCGGGGCCGCCACGTGGACCTTCGTAACGGACAACGACGACGTCGCCTGCTTTCACTTTATCTTTGAGTATATTATCGACGGCTTCATCCTGGCTTTCCACGACATGGGCCGGTCCTTCGAAGACTAAAATGGAGTCATCAACACCAGCTGTTTTCACCACGCAGCCGTCTGTAGCGATATTGCCGTAAAGTACCGCGAGGCCACCTTCCAAGCTATAGGCATTGGCTAGTGAGCGAATGCAACCCTTGGCGCGGTCGATGTCCAGGCTCGGCCAGCGGGTGGCTTGACTAAAGGCAACCTGGGAGGGAATGCCTGCCGGGCCTGCGCTGTAGAATTTTTCTACTTCGGTGGAGGGGTTGCGCATTATGTCCCACTCATCCAGCCCGTCTTTGAGTGTCTTGCTATGTACAGTGGGTAATTCAGCATGTAGCAATCCGGCGCGATCCAATTCCCCGAGAATGCCCATAATGCCACCAGCGCGGTGAACGTCTTCGATATGGTATTCGGGGGTATTGGGAGCAACCTTGCAAAGCTGTGGAATCTTGCGCGACAGTTCGTCGATATCTTTCATGGTGAAATCCAACTCAGCTTCCTGCGCGATTGCCAGTAGGTGCAAAATGGTATTGGTGGAGCCGCCCATCGCGATATCCAGAGTCATAGCATTTTGAAAGGCTTGATAAGCGCCAATCGAGCGCGGCAGCACGGACTCGTCATCCTGTTCATAATAGCGTTGGCACAGTTCCACAATACGATGACCGGCTTCTTCGAACAGACGTTTACGATCGGCGTGGGTGGCAACCACGGTGCCGTTGCCGGGTAACGACAAGCCCAGAGCTTCGGTAAGGCAGTTCATGCTGTTGGCGGTAAACATACCTGAGCAGGAGCCGCAAGTAGGGCAGGCGCTGCGCTCGATTTCAGCAACATCTTCATCGGAAGCCTTATCGTCAACCGCCATCACCATGGCGTCGATCAGATCGATTTTGTGTTCAGCTAACTTGGTTTTGCCAGCCTCCATCGGGCCGCCCGAGACAAAAATAGCTGGTATATTCAAACGCATCGCCGCCATTAACATTCCCGGGGTGATTTTGTCGCAGTTGGAAATACAGATCAGGGCGTCGGCGCAGTGGGCGTTAACCATATATTCCACCGAGTCAGCAATAATGTCACGGCTGGGCAGGCTGTAGAGCATGCCATCATGGCCCATGGCAATGCCGTCATCGACGGCAATCGTGTTAAACTCTTTTGCCACACCGCCGGCTTTTTCGATTTCCCTGGCAACCAATTGTCCCATGTCCTTAAGGTGCACGTGACCGGGCACAAATTGGGTAAAGGAATTGGCAATGGCGACGATAGGTTTATGAAAATCCGCATCTTTCATGCCGGTAGCGCGCCAAAGTGCACGGGCGCCAGCCATATTGCGTCCGGCGGTGGATGTTTTTGAGCGGTAGGCGGGCATAAATTAAACCTCAATTTTCTGTTGCTAAATAGGCCGGTAATATTATCATCAAATAGACCACTGATTCTTCAGTATTTTAAAAAAACAGCGCTATCGGTGGGTGAGAAAAACTAAGATACCAAAATATTCCAAAAGGGGGCAGGATGGAATATGACTTTAAATATAAGGTAGTCGTGGTTACTGGTGCCACAGGCGGGATTGGTCGTGCACTATCCTGGCGTTTTGCCAAGGCGGGTGCGCGTATCGTATTGATCGATTTAGACCAGGAACAACTGCTGGCGTTACAAAATCAGGTCGAGCGCTCTGGTGTTGAGGTTATGAGTATTGTCTGCGATATCGTCGATAAAGAACGTTGCCAGCAAGCAATGCGCGAAATCGAGGATCGTTTCGGTGGTGTCGATGTGTTAGTGAATAATGCGGGGATTGGCCACCACAGCCTGTTTCAGGAAACCAGTACGGCGGTGATTCGCCGCGTGATGGAAGTGAATTTTTTTGGTGCCATTAATTGCACCAAAGTGATGTTAGCTTCCTTAGTTTCACGCAAGGGGATGATTATTACCATGAGCAGTGTCTTGGGTTATTCACCGATGATTTGCCTGAGCGGATATGCCGCCAGTAAACATGCCTTGCACGGGTTATTCAATTCATTGCGGGCGGAACTGTTAAATGACGGTGTGCATGTGATGATTGCCTGCCCCGGTAAAACTGAAACTGATTTACGTAAGCACATGTTATCGGGTGATGGCCAAATCATTGAAGTCGAACGTAGCAGGATCATGGCGTCACCTAACGAAGTGGCGGAAGCGGTTTTCAATGGTGCGCGCAAAAAGAAACGTCTGGTTGTGCATTCCAAAATGAGTAAGCTAACCCAATTCCTGTATCGATATTTTCCCGCTTATTACGAGCTTAAACAGTTGAAGCCGGTGCAGAAAAAGCTAAAAACCTGATCGGAAAAGTTCCAAGCATTCGCTCTAGGAGAGATGAAAATGTCAAACCCAGTTATAGCCTCGAAAACACCTTTTGCGGTCGAAGTGCAGGCTGATAAGACTTATTTTTGGTGCCAGTGTGGGTTAAGCAAAAAACAACCCTTCTGTGACGGTGCGCACAAAAACACTAATTTTGAGCCGGTCAAATACAAGGCGAATAAAGACGAAACGCTCTATTTTTGCGGCTGCAAGCAAACGGGTACGCCGCCTTTCTGTAATGGCTCCCACAAGCAGTTAGATTAAGGATAGCATTAAAAAGCAGCCTTTTTAGTGATTGCTGCGTCAGCTGCGTGCGATTGTCCTCGCCTTGACAAACAGTTGAGCTTTCAGCGACTCCCTTAATCAGACTCCTCCTCCAGCTTCGTCGCATAATCAAGCTGGCGGCAGGGGTCGATTCAGACGTTCTTGGAAATTCTGTTGGACTCGCCAAAATTGCAGCGGTGAAGGTTGGATGCACGATACTGTGATGCTATTCGCTTTGCTGGATTGGGGGGAAGTATCAAGGCAGAGGCAGTGGCGAGATCATCACCGACAATTTCCCCAGCTACGGTACTGGGCAGTGTAATGTGGTGTTTTCGTTGGAATAGCTTGTGTTCTATATGTTCCCTCTCCTGTGGGAGATCGCTAGGATAAAGATAGGGCCTGTGCCGAATTCAGTAAAATGCGGCTAGAGAATTGGGTTTTCGAGTAAATGCCACCAAGCCGAGCAATAGCGGAAAACTTCTCGGTAATGGGATAGCGGCCAACTTTAGCCGTCGGCATTTTCTCTGTCTGGAATAAGATTATCCTTTCTTCATCTCTATTAACGGATTGAGAAGAAATCGAAGTTCCGAGTTAGTGCGCTTGAATCATATCAATAAAGTGCTGCGTGTCTTCCAGAGATGCAGTGTTCACTTTGCTGGTATATGCCAGTTCCTCATCGTTGAGCGGGTCAGCACTGTTTAATTGTGCCTTATAAACTTCGATAGTTGCATCCGAAGGATCAGTGCCAGTGGCTTGACGTTGCTGAATGCGCGCCCGTAATTCTGCGTCGTCTAGCTCGCACGAAACAATGCGCAAGGGAACACCGAGGTTTTCCGCCAGCTGGTGGAAAAGGTCACGATAGGACTGTTGTAGAAAAGTCGCATCGAGGATTACGGCATTACCGGACGCCAGCACTTGCTCGGCAACTTTAACCAGGTGGTCAAAGGTTTTCTCGCTAGCACTGTGACTGTAGATGCCATCATTGAGGTTGGATTGTTTGCTCGTGCTGGCGTCGAACAAACGTTTGCGTTCGACATCCGAGCGCAACCGAATCGCGCCTAATTGATCGACTAATTCGGTGCTGACGGTGGTCTTACCAGAACCGGAAAAACCATGCATCAGCAAAATGTAACGCTTGGGTATTTCCATGTAACGTTCAGCCAACTGCATATAGCTGCGGTATTGGCTGAAAATTTGTTCGCGCTGGCTGTCGCTCAGGCTCTCGTTATAGAGGTTAAACAGCGCGACTTTGGCGCGTACTACGGCGCGGTAGGACTTGTAAAAATTTAATACGCGTAAACCGCTGTAATCACCTGTTTGTTCGAGATAGGCATTGAGGAAACGGTTGGCTAAAGGTTGTAAACCGCGATCCTCCAGGTCCATCATGAAGAAAGCTACTTCACTCATAACATCAATCCAGCGAAAACTATCGTTAAACTCAATGCAGTCGAACAGAGTGACCTTGCCATTCAACAGTGTGATGTTGCCCAGGTGCAGATCGCCATGGCAGGCTTTGATCATGCCGGTTGTTTTGCGCTGCTCAAAAATAGGATGAAGAATTTTTGCCAAATCCTGCGCCCAGCCTTCCACTTGACCTAATTGAGCGAGATCCGAGTCTTCGCTGAGGAAATCACGGATTTGGTCGAAGTTTTGTTGTACCGGGGCCATTACCTGTTCTGGTGATCCGAACTCAGTATCCAGGTTTGCGCTTTCAGTACGTTGGTGGAAGGCCGCTGTAGTGCTGGCAATTTCATCAATATGCTGGTGGGTTAGTTCGCCACGCTGGAGTATTTTATCGAGCAATTGATCCTGCGGAAATTGCACCATCTTGATGGCATATTCAAAGGCTACGCCATCGCCACCAAGTGTCGGGGCTGCTTCGCTACCACAAATCGGTAGCACCTCAAGGTAAAGTTCTGGTGCCAACCGTCGATTGAGAAGCAATTCTTCATTGCAAAAGTGCTGACGTTTTTCCAGAGTGGAAAAATCCAGAAAGCCGAAGTTGTTAGGCTTTTTGATTTTGTAGGCAAAAGGGCCGGTGAGGATTACCCAGGAAATATGGGTTTCTATCACTTCGAACACGTCGACAGGGTGACTGTACAACGCTGGATTTTGCAGTGCTTGCACCAAAGCTTGGCTCACGGACATCTCCTCTCACATCCCGAATTTATTGGGTGCGAAGTCTAACATTTGCTGGTTATAATTGCCGATTACTTTTTGCCTCAGGCGGAACTGTCCAGTCTTGATGACACACTCAAGTACCAAACCAAAGAAAAAAAGCCCGAAAAAACCGAACAAGCGAGAGTCTGTACCAGCGCCGAAACCCAACAGGAAGCTCTTGCTGGGGTGCTCGTTGTGGGGACTGTTGATCAGGTTAACCTTGATCGGATTGGTGTTAGGCCTCGCGCTTATTGTTTATCTGGATGCCCTGGTTACCGATAAGTTTGAGGGCAAACGCTGGTCACTGCCCGCCAAGGTCTATGCACGTCCGCTGGAACTTTACCCCGGCGCCACCCTGAAATTGGATGACCTGATCCATGAACTGGAATTACTTGGCTATCAACGCTCAGTGACTGTTCAACAGCCGGGTAATTATCAACACAATGATGAAAGGGTTCGGCTACATACCCGCAGTTTTCAGCTATGGGATGAAGCATTGAAAGCGCAACAGGTGGAAATTCGTATCAGCGATAATCAAATTATCGAATTGCGTAGTGGTGGCCAGGCTCTTCCTTTAATAAGTCTGGAGCCAATGCTGATCGGTGGGATCTACCCCAAACATGGTGAAGATCGCTCCCTCGTCCGTATTAACGAAGTGCCAGATTTTATTCTGAAGACCTTGATCACGGTTGAGGACAGGGATTTTTATTCCCATCATGGCGTGTCGTTACGGGCGATTGCGCGAGCGATGTGGGTTAATACGCGGTCAGGACGACTGAAGCAGGGCGGCAGCACCTTGACGCAGCAGTTGGTCAAGAATCTCTATTTGACTAGCGAGCGATCCGTTTCGCGCAAAGTAATTGAAGCCATTATGGCGGTCTTGCTGGATAGGCATTATGAAAAGGATGAAATACTCGAAGCCTACCTCAATGAAGTGTATTTGGGGCAGGCGGGGCAGCGAGCGATACATGGTTTTGGTCTCGCTAGCCATTACTATTTTGGGCGGCGCTTAAAAGAGATCAAGCTGCACCAGGCTGCGTTATTGGTGTCACTGGTAAAGGGACCTTCCTATTATAACCCGCGCAAACACCCGGAAAGGGCGTTAAAGCGGCGTAATCTGGTGTTGGATCTGCTGGCTGGCGCCGGTAACGTCACTGCTGCTCAGGCTGATTGGGCCAAACGGCAACCATTAGATGTAACCGAACAATCGGCCTATTCGGATATGGCATATCCTGCCTATATGGACCTGGTGAAACGTCAGCTACGGCGGGATTATAAAGCTGAAGACCTGACTAGCGAGGGGTTGCGTATCTTTACCAGTCTTGATCCCTTGGTGCAGCGCGCCGCAGAACAGAGCTTAGCGCAGCAAATCAATCGGTTTAGACGCCAGGATGTTAGCCATATGCGTCAGCTTGAAGGCGCGTTAGTCGTCACCAGCACCGACACTGGCGAAGTGTTGGCTTTGGTGGGCGGCAAGGATACTAAATATTCCGGTTTTAATCGTGCCTTGGATGCCGTCAGGCCTGTTGGTTCGCTACTGAAACCAGCGGTCTATCTAGCTGCGTTATCACAACCAGATAAATACACTTTGGTATCGCCCCTTGATGATGGGCCCGTCAGCATTCCGGTAGAAGAAGGTAAATTCTGGACGCCGAAGAATTATGATCGGCAGAGTCATGGAATCGCACCACTACACTATGCGCTGTCCCGCTCCTATAACCAAGCCAGTGCTCGACTTGGCATGGAAGTTGGTATTGAGCAAGTGCTTAAAACGATTAAGCAATTAGGTGTGCAAAGGAAACTGCCGCCCTATCCTTCCATCATCCTTGGCGCTCGTGGATTGTCTCCGGTGGAGGTGGCCGCCATGTACCAAACTATTGCCGCCGGTGGCTTTAACACACCTCTACGCGCGATCAGAGATGTCACCACCTCTGACGGTAAACCATTGAATCGCTATCCCTTACAGGTTGAGCAACGGTTTGATCCCGGCGTGATTCATTTGCTGTATTATGCCTTGCAAGAAACCATGCGCGAAGGCACTGGGCGAGCGGTCTACAATCAAGTGCCAGCCAGTCTTAATATTGCTGGAAAAACAGGAACGACCGATGATTTAAGAGATAGCTGGTTTGTCGGTTTTACCGGTGATCGATTGGCGGTCGTCTGGCTTGGCAATGATGATAATACCCCCTCCGGATTAACCGGCAGTCGTGGGGCGTTAAGTGTTTGGGGGCAGCTGATGCAGCAGCTCGCACCGGTTTCTTTTACAGGAACCCTACCTGAAAATGTGCAATATCTTTGGGTGGATGATAACAGCGGCATGCGCAGTGAAGCCGATTGTTTGGGGGCGCGCTACATGCCCTTTATTAAAGGTTCGGAACCGCGAGAGCGGGCGGATTGCCAGCATCAGCCCGGTCGTTTGGGTGAGTGGATTAAATCTTGGTTTGAATAGGTGAAAAGAATGAAGCGAATGGTATTGTTTCTGATCTTGACGATGACCGTAACAGCCTGTGGACTAGCTCCGCCGCAAGGTCCAGTGCCGGTCATCGAAGGTCGTTCAGATGGTTCAACTGATATCCAACAAGACCTCCCTCCCATAAAAAGAGCACCCATTATTGAATCTGGCCCAATAGCAAGTAACACCCAGACGACAGCGCCCAACTCAGCCGTCTTGGCTTTGCTGGATACCGCGTATCAACAGCGGCAACAGCATAAATATGTTGCTGCAGCGGCTTCCTTGGAGCGGGCAATACGCATCTCACCGCGTGATGCCACGCTTTATCTCGAATTGGCCAGGGTGCGATCAGAACAGGGCAATAGCGCACAGGCTGAGCAACTGTGTAAAAAAGCCGTTGCTTTGTCGAATAATTCCGCCGTGACTCAATCTAGCTGTGAGAGTGTGTTGCGAACAAAATAGCAACAAGAAAGGTATTAAAGCGTTAAGTGTAAAGTAGTCTTTAGCCCAAGCCTTGCTCCACTCGCACCTGCTCTATATGTTCCTTAAGTTTGTCGAGTAGATGACAGAGTTGTTGTTTCTCATTTTTCGAGAGTATTTCCGTAAATAACGCCGCCTGATCGCTAAAGGGCGGGAGAATACGCTCGTAAAGAGCCTTGCCCTCTTCCGTAAACCAGATGAGGGGGCTTCTCTTATGCTTTTTGTTCGGTAATTTGGCAACCAGCCCTTTTTGACCTAACTCGGTAATCGCACGGCTGATGGTGGCTTTATCCTGATGGCTTAGATCCACAATTTGACGTGCGGTCTGCGGCCCTATGCGGCCAATGGTCCCCAACACACGCCACTCCCTGAAATTGATACCAAATTGATCCATATTTTTTATGCTGCCGTCAAAGGCCATTAAGTTAGCGACAATGGTGATTTGGTAACTAATGTGAATCTCTGGCGGCATACCCTCTGTAATAGGGGAGATCTTTGCTGGTGGCAGTGGTGCTATTTTCATAGTGGTGAGTTAATAAGTGGTTGATCAATCTGAAAAAAATGATGGTTAGTGTCTTAGGATCATAATGTCTCCTGTGGTACAAATTGTCAATTATGTGTTGAAAATGAAACATATAGTTGAATATTCAATAATATGTTGTGTATGAAACCTTTGCTGTTGGGCAATGATTCTTATTATAGGAATGTGATTAGTGAAAATCTTTAACAGGTTTTCAGCAGGTTATGGCATGCTAACCTACGTATTTTTGGCGGTGTTTATTTTACCGCTATTCACGATTGGGCTATATCGGCTTGTGGTCAAACCAGACACTTACTGAGCCTTAACTATTTTCGGACTACCCGCATACGAACACCAATCACTCCAGCTGCCAGAATAAAGCTTCGCGTTATCGATGCCTGCCAGTTTCAGCGACAGCAAATTAACGCAGGCAGTTACGCCGGAGCCGCAATAGACGATGGTTTGTTTGTCGCGTGCTAATTCGGCCCAGCGTTCCCTTTGTTTGTCGCCGGACAGCGCCTGACCCTGCTCATCGGTCACTCCCTGCCAGGGATAATTCAACGCCCCGGGGATATGCCCGGCAATTGGGTCGACCGGTTCTTCAAGTCCTTGGTAACGGGGTGCTTCCCGTGAATCGATGAGCTGTAACTGCTCATCCTGCAAATGTGCCGTTAACCACTGATAATCGACGGTCTGGGCCGTTGCCGAATTGGCCAGGAAATCTCCTTTTCCGGGAGTGGCGATTTGTTGCGAGATGGGCATCCCCTGCGCTTGCCAGGCGTTTAGTCCGCCATCGAGTAGTCGTATTTGGCGGTGACCAAAATGCTGCAACAGCCACCAAAGCCGCGCGGCTCCGGCTAACCGATTGTCGTCATAGGCGATGACCAAGCTATTGCGGTTAACCCCCATCTTTTGCATGCTATCGGTAAATTGTTGGGCAGAAGGCACTGGGTGTCTGCCGCCGTGTTGTGTTTTGGGTCCGGACAACTGTGCCTCCATGTCCAGGTGCAGTGCGCCGGGAATATGACCCAGTGCATACTGCTTATGACCCAGCGCGAAATCCGCCAGGGAAAAGCGGCAATCGAAAATCACCAACGCTGCCTTGCTTGACGGGGAAGACATGCGTTGATTCAGTTCCTCAACGGAAATCAGTATGTTCATGGTTATTGTCACTCCTTACCCAGTGGCAGTGTAATGCTGATCGATACGCCGTTTTGTTCGGGCAGATTGTTAATCTGAATGGTCCCGCTATGATAATCGACGATGAGTTTGGAAATATAGAGGCCCAAGCCCAAATGCGGCCTTTCCGCGTCCAGCGTGGGACGGGAGCTGGACATGAGATTAAAAATCAGCGGTATTTGCGCCTCATCTATGACCGGTCCCTGGTTGTGGATGATCAATTCAGCGCTCGTCTTATGTTTCAGTAAAGCAACACTAATCGGTGTTCCCCGGCAACTGAAGTCAGCAGCGTTATCCAGCAGTTTGTCGAGTAGTTGTTCAATACGAAAATCCGCACAAAGAATCGTTACTGGCGTATCCGGCAGTGCTGTCTGCAAAAGAACTTCGGGGTGATTGTTCTGATAGTTGCTCAAATACTGCTGTAACAGTGCATTGAGGTCGACCGTCTCCATCTCGTCATTGGCCAGCGCTTGTTCCAGGCTGGCGGATTCGGCCAGTTGTTGCACCAGAATACTCATCTGACTCAAACCGCGTTTGGCTCTATCCAGAAAAAGTTGTCGTTTGGCGTCATCGGGCTCGTGAGCGAGATTTTCCAGTGAGGTGCTAATGGTGTTGAGCGGGTTATTCACTTCGTGGCGCAGGGTTCGCGGAATGTTGGCGACAAACTGTTGATATTGGTGCAGCCGTGTCAACATCGTTGAAACGCTGCGTGCCAGATCGCCGATTTCATCGCCCGCTTTGGTTTCATGCTGTAGTTGATTAACCATTAAACGGCCATGCGGATCGATGGCCTGAACGGCTTCCTTGCGCATCCGTTGTACGCGAAAGGTCAGGCGTAGGGAGAACAGGGCGACGACCAGTACAATGGCCAACAGGCTCAGGGCGGTGAGCATCACGATATTTTCCAGGGATTGCCGCTGCAACGCCAGAATCGATTCGGTGCTCTGCTCTAATACAACAGAACCAATAATCTGTTCCTGCTCGATGATCGGATAAGCCGAAGTGATAATTTGAGCGCGCCCGTCGAGGGATGCTCTACGCCTGGAACCGGCGGTGCCGGATAATGCCTGAGTAATGACCTGATCGTCGCGCTGACTGGTGAGCTGTGGGT